>Ga0210006_1002731_pt1 | contig 11339 bp, 11 predicted proteins | sample CryGey02umfilter_2_FD_185452 | JGI IMG/M metagenome (GOLD analysis project Ga0210006, IMG submission 185452) | Groundwater microbial communities from aquifer in Utah, USA - Crystal Geyser 4/10/14 0.2 um filter (SPAdes) (version 3) | ecosystem: Environmental > Aquatic > Deep subsurface >... | reverse complement strand
CATCGAGGACATGGGGCAGGACCTCGCGTTTGAAATACTCATCTATATTACCCATAAGTGGAACATTCTCATAATCACGCAAGTCGGTGTCGGGTTCTGGTTTATTATCTTTGTCCATACAAATATCAGCGGTCTCATCTCGCTCGGACAGGACATTTAGGACATTTAAGATTGCTTTCGTCACCGGTGCTTTTAGATTGACACCAATGTCGTTTGTTTTCTGCTCAATGACTTCAATAAATTTTTGCCGGTTCTTATAGAGGACTTTCACATCCATGCTTAAAAGCATTTCTTCAACCTGTTTCTGAAGTTTTTTACCTTCCTCTATTTCATTAAGTCCTTCTTTTCCTTTTTTCTTTGATTTGGCAAGGTTAATAAATCCATGCTGTTGCTCTATCCGGGCAATTCTTTCCTTTGATGTTTGGAAGTTAAGGCGAAGTGGTCTTTCCACTGTCACCCGGGTATAACCAAAATACTCGTTTGGGAAAATTTTGCAGTACTCTCCGTCTTTGAATTCACCGTATATTTTAGTTATTTTTACAATATCTTCTTCTCCTATTTCGTTTCTTTTATTGCCGAGGCTTCTTGTCATTTTACGGTAAAATTCAACATCTTCAATCTTCTTCCATTCAACCCCAAACGGAGGATTGCTTAACATATAATCAAATTTCTCATTTTTAAACCCATCTTTGGTAAAGGAGTTGTCATATTTAATCTGGTCAGGGTTCTGCCCCTTTATGAGCATATCCGAGTTACAGATAGCAAATGATTCAGGATTAAGTTCCTGCCCGAATACCCGCAGGTCGGCATCAGGGTTAAGTTCTCTTAAATATTCTTCTGCAATAGAAAGCATTCCCCCAGTTCCGCATGCAGGGTCATATAAAGTTTTAACAATACCTTTTTTTGTAAGTATATTCTTATCATTGAGAAACAGAAGGTTTACTATTAAGCGGATTACTTCACGCGGCGTAAAATGTTCACCTGCTGTTTCATTTGATAGTTCTGCAAATCTGCGTATCAATTCTTCAAAAATATAACCCATTTCTATATTAGAAACATTATCAGGGTGCAGGTCCATTTCTGCGAAACGAATAATGATTTTATATAGCAGGTTCGCTTTATCAAGGCGGTCTATATGGTCATTGAAGTTAAAATGCTCCGGAATATTCCGTGCATTTTTAGAAAAGCCGTTTATGTAGTTACGTAGGTTTGAGGCAATGTCATTGGGGTCAGCGGCAAGCTTTTTAAAATCGAATTTGCTTTTATTGTAGAAAGATAACTTCGCTTTTTTCTTGAGAACTGTTTCAGTTGCTTCCGGGGACAATTTTTTTATCTGTGGAAGATATGCCAATACAGTTTCTTTTGTCGGTTCAAGCACACAATCCAAACGACGCAAAACCGTAAGCGGTAAAATCACCCGTCCGTATTCTGACCGCTTATAATCACCGCGTAAAAGGTCTGCAATGCCCCATATAAAATTTGCACGTTCTTTAAAATTATTAACCACAATTCTTCCTTAATATATCGGCACTCCTGTGGATTTTGTAAGTTTTCTGAATTCTTCCATTAACCTGCGGGTAATCCTGCCGGGTTTGCCGTTACCGATTTTCTTTCCATCAACTACTACTACAGGAACAACTTCTGCCGCTGTGCCGGTTAAGAAACATTCATCAGCATTATAAACCTGTTCCATTTTAAACAAACGTTCTTCCGCAGGTATTTTTAATTTTCTTCTTGCAAGTTCCATAACAGCATTCCGGGTAATGCCTGGCAGGGCACCTGCGGATGTCGGAGGGCTGATAAGTTTGCCATTTTTAATAATAAAAACATTATCACCGGTACACTCAACAACCTGTTTTTTCTCATTTAACATTATTGCTTCGGGTACATCTGCTTTTATTGCTTCAATTTTTGCAAGTATGTTGTTAAGATAATTCAATGATTTTATATGCGGGCTTATTGCACACGGCGGATTTCTTCTGGTAGCCGCAGTTATAATCTTTAAACCGTTTGTATAATATTCCTGCGAATACAGGACGATTTTATCAACAATAATGAACATAGACGGAACCCGGCATTTCCTCGGGTCAAGCCCAAGGTCACCCGGACCGCGTGTAACAACCAACCTGATATAGGCGTTATGAAGTTTGTTTTTACGCACTGCTGACAGTACTGCTTTTCCCATTTGTTCCTTACTCAAAGGAATCTTCAATAATATTGCCTTTGCAGAATTATAGAGTCTATCCAGGTGTTCTTTTAAACGAAATACACGGCCATCATAAGCCCGTATCCCCTCAAATACACCGTCTCCATAGAGCAAACCATGGTCAAATACAGAAATATTTGCTTTTTCTCTGTCAACGAATTTTCCATTAAGCCAGATTTTCATGAATGTCTCTCCTATGTTATTTTACCATCGCGCAGATAAATAATCCTGTCTGTTTTCTTTGCCAGTTCTGTGTTATGCGTTGCTATAATTAAATTTGAATTACAGTTTTTCGCTTCGTCAATCAACAGGTTTGCAACAATTTCGCTGTTTTCTTTATCAAGATTACCGGTCGGTTCATCAGCAAGTATAACCCCGGGTCTGTTAATAACAGCGCGGGCTAAAGCAACCCTCTGCTGTTCACCGCCTGAGAGTTCGTTTGGATACCTGCCCGCAAAATCCTCCAGACCCAGTTTTTTAAGTAAATCTTTAATTTTATCCCGGGGGTCTGCTGTACTATTTTTAATACGCACAGGAATTAATAAATTTTCATGGACAGTAAATTCAGCGAGCAGATAATGAAACTGAAATAAAAATCCTATGTGCTGTTTCCTGAAATCCGCTTTTGAATTGGCATCCAACACAGAGGTGTCTGTCCCGAATAATTCAATAACCCCTGAAGTCGGCTCCTCCATCAACCCTAAAAGATGCAGGAGCGTGCTTTTCCCGACCCCTGAAGGACCGCACAGGGCAACGATTTCACCTGTGTTAATCTCAACATTGATATCTTTCAATACAGGAATAACTTTGCCGTTAGTATAAAAATTCTTTTTTAATGATTTTACCTTAATCATTTACCCATACCTGATAACTTCAACAGGATTAAGTTTACTCGCCCTGTGTGCGGGGTATATAGTTGCCAGGAGTGTTATAACCATAGCCACAAGCACCACTGCTACAATATCACCTGCAGACAATTTCACGGGCAGTGTTTCTATATAATAAATATCTGCTGGTAACCGGACAAACTGATATTTTTTGACAACCAAACTCAAAACCACTCCTAAAACTGTGCCAAGCATTGTCCCTATCCATCCTATCATTAACCCCTCGTATAAAAATATCCTGCGGATATTTACGGCCTTCATACCTAACGCAGTAAGTATCCCGATTTCTTTTGCCTTTTCTGCAGTCAGCAAAACCAGGTTGGAAATAATATTAAAACATGCAACTAATATAATCAAGGTGAGTAAAAGGAACATCATCGTTTTTTCTAATTTAAGTGCTGCAAACAGGTTCTTATTCAACTCTTCCCAGGTGATTACCCGCGCAAGAATTATCTTTTTCAATGCACCGGATATTTTTACTGCAGAATCAATGTTCTTCAGTTTTACTCCCAAGCCTGATATACGACCTGTGTTAAAAAATCTTTTACCGTTATCTATATCCACGTATGCCAGGTTTTCGTCGTATTCATACATTCCTGAATCAAATATGCCTGTTACGGTAAACTTATCCATTTTAGGGATGCCTGACGGTAAAAATTGTTCCCCTCCCGGAGAAACCATAATAATGTCATCACCGATATCAACAGCAAGATTCCTGCTGAGTTCTTTCCCGAGAATTATATTCTTTCTTCCGGTGAGATTTTCCCACCTGCCCCTTGCCAGGATTTTCTCTATCGGAACGACATTTTTTTCTCTTGTGAAATCTATGCCTTTAAGCAGAACACCCGTAGCATAAGATTTGCTTTTCAGTATTACCTGCCCATAAACAAAAGGTGCCACAGATGTAATCTCTTTAATAGATGACAGAGATTTTGTAACATTATCCTGTTCGGACTCATCCAAATTACCAAAAATTGTTATGTGCGGATTCAAGCCAAGTATTTTTGTCCGGATATCTTCATGGAACCCGCTCATAACCGCCAGTGTAACAATCAGTGCTGCCACGCCCAGAGTTACGCCAGCAACTGCGATAACTGTTGTCAGTAATCCGAATAAGTTTTTTACACGACCCTTTAGATATTTGGTTGCTATAAACAGTTCAACTGACATATAAAATATTCTCATTTCTCTTCCGGACGGAGTAACGGAAACAATATTACTTCACGAATAGAGGAAGAATTTGTGAGTATCATCGTAAGCCTGTCAATGCCGATACCGAGCCCGCCACAGGGCGGCATACCATATTCAAGGGCTGTTATAAAACCTTCATCTAACGGATGGACTTCGGCATCTTTTCTCTGTCTGGCAAACCGTTCCTTTTGCTCCTGCGGGTCATTTAATTCAGAATATGCGTTTGCGACTTCTTCTCCTGCAATGAACAACTCAAATCGTTCTGCAATAGGGCAGCCGCTTTTACCTTTTGCCAGCGGAGAAAATTCCAGCGGATAATCAAGGATGAAAGTCGGGTCTATCAATTTGTTTTTTATATATTCATCAAATATATGGTCAAAAATATTTCTGTCAGATTCTTCTCCGGTCCTTTTAATCTTTAATTCATCTGCCAGATTCTTTAAATTTCCTTCTGCAATTATTTTCATTATATCTTTATTAAGAACCTGCTGAAATAATTCCTGTAAACTTGCCTTTTTAAAGGGTATCTTGAAAGAAATCTTTTTATCCCCGTAGGTTATTTCCTCACCCGAACCATTCGCCTTTATTATGTGCAATAACATCCCCTCGCACAATGCCATCATATCATTGTAATCACTGTATGCTTTATATATCTCAACCATCGTAAATTCAGGATTGTGCTGTCTGTCTATGCCTTCATTGCGGAAAGAGCGGCCCAGTTCATATATCTTTTCCAGACCGCCGACTGTCAGCATTTTCAATGCCAGTTCGGGCGCAATTCTCAGAAACAGCTCAATGTTATATGTATTATGGAAAGTTTTAAATGGTCTTGCCAGCGCACCTCCGGCAAGATATTGAATCATAGGTGTCTCCACCTCCAGGAACTCTTCTCTATCAAGATATTCCCGGACTGCGGTTATTATTTTCGCTCTGATTTGAAATGTTTTTCTTACATTTTCATTTGAAATAAGGTCAAGGTATCTCTGTCTGTACCTTGTCTCCACGTCTTTCAGTCCATGCCATTTTTCCGGTAAAGGTCTCAGGGATTTGGATAGCAACTGCCACCGGGAAACATTTATTGTAAGTTCACCTGTCCTTGTCTTGAACGGCTCTCCTTCAACACCTATAAAATCGCCTATATCTATCAGGTTCAGAAAAATTTCAAAAGAATCACCGCCGACAGTGTCTTTTTTCACATAAATCTGCACTTTACCTGTTGAATTAAATATATCCGAGAATGTCGCTTTACCCATTATGCGCCGTGTAATAATTCTGCCGCAAACTCTTATCTTTTTGTCGGCCACCACACCCGGAGACAAACTATCAAACTCTTTATGAATATCAAAAGTAGTATGTGTATATGAGAAATTTGACGGATAGGGTTCAATACCTGCAATACGTAACTTTTCAAGTTTCTCTTTTCTATTGGCAATGAGATTTTCTATCGGTTGAGATTCTTTCATGCTAAAATCTCCCTTATCTTTGTCCTCAATATTTTTGGGTCAAATGGCTTGGGAAAAAAGTGTTTTACATTTGCGTTTGACAGCAAAAGGTCAGCCATCTGTGATTTAACTGATACAACAATCACAGGAATGTTCCTTGTGTTTTCATATTGCAACAATTTTGAAAGTATGCTATAGCCATCAACATTGGGCAACACTATATCAAGTAAAATCAGGCTTGGTTCTATTACCTGTAAACCCGGTGACTCCGCAGCCGGTTTTGCCAGCCCAAGTCTTTCACATGCTTCCTGACCGTCTCCGATTTCAACAACCGAATAATTATCTTTTTCCAGCAAGAACTTGAGCAACCTGCGGACTTCAATATCATCTTCAATTATCAGTATTGTTTTCTTATCCATAAGAAAGTGCGATAAATCGCACCACTACTGTAGTGGTTTGATTTATCAAACCTTTTTATTACTTCTTATACTTGAGGAATGCCTCAATAAACGGGTCAATCCCGCCGTCCATCACACTCTGGATATTCGGGACTTCTCTGTTTGTCCTGTGGTCTTTAACTAACTGGTATGGCATAAACACGTAAGACCTTATCTGGTTTCCCCAGGCTATGTCGCCCTTTTCAGAATAATGCCTTTCAATTTCCGAGCGCAGCTTTTCCTGTTTAAGCTCATAAAGTTTTGCTTTCAGGACTTTCATCGCTGTCGCCTTATTCTTAAACTGCGAACGTTCATTCTGACACTGCGTAACTATACCCGTGGGTAAATGAGTTATCCTCACCGCCGAATCTGTTTTCTGTAAATGCTGCCCGCCGTGACCTGAAGCACGATATGTATCTATCCGTAGTTCTGAATCTTCAATTTTTATTTCGCTGTCATCTATAATTTCCGGTAAAACATCGCAGGAAGCAAAAGAAGTATGACGCCTTTTGTTTGAATCAAACGGTGAAATTCTCACGAGCCTGTGGACTCCCAGTTCCCCCCTGAGCAGTCCATAGGCATACTGTCCTTTGACCATAAAAGTCACACTTTTTATTCCTGCTTCCTCGCCGGGCAACATATCAACCACCTGCACTTCAAATCTTTTTTTCTCTGCCCAACGCATGTACATCCTCATTAACATCCCTGCCCAATCGCACGCCTCCGTCCCTCCTGCTCCGGCGTGTATTGAAACAATGGCATTTGATTTATCTAGTGACTGGGAAAGCGTTGACTCTAATTCCAGGGAATCAATCTCGGATTTGAGTTTTATGATGCCGTCTATAAACTCTTTTTCAAGGGAGGCATCGGGTTCCTCTTCTACTAACTGCAAAGTGGTCCCGAGCTCGGAAAGTTCTTTGTTCAACTTATTCCACTGCTGGACAATTGTTTTAATATCACTCAACTCCTGCATTGTCTTTTGTGCCTGCTGTGCATTGTCCCAGAATCCTGTTGAAGCACTTTGTTTTTCAAGTTCATCAACCTGACTCTGTTTTTTTTCTATCTCAAAGATACCTCCCGAGCTCTTGGATTCTTGTCTTTAAGATATTATATTCATCTTTATATTGTTTATCCATAATAACCCTTCGGTTGCCGTTCCTCAATTCTATCAAATTTTGCGACGATTTGTCAAAAGAAAATCCTACAAAAATGTAGCGTCCCAATTTATCCGCAGGATTATCTTATTTATCCGCAGGATTATCTTATTTATCCGCAGGATTATCTTATTTATTGGGACGGATTGTTTTATACTTTCCTATATGTTGAAAAAACATAAAATTTTTCCCTTGACTTTATTGAGAAGTAATTTATATAATAATTTAAGTTCATTAAATAGAAATTTTAAACGGGGTGAGTAAGTTGTAGTCACGTTTGGTTTATTGTAGATAGGATAAAATGACAAAAAGAGAAAAAGCATTAAAAGTAATAAATGAAATGCATAAGAGCAGCCAAAAACAAACAGGAAATTGAAGAATATAGGCAAAAGATTTTTAAATCAAAAGAAGAATGTCGTAAATTATTTGCTAAATTACCTTTTGATAAAAAATTGAAAATAGTAGATGAATTAGTTGAATTTGCAAATATTATTAAGAGTTCAAAATCCTCAAATAAAAAAATGAGCAAAACCCCCCCCGGACTTTTAAACTAATTACTGCAACTTCATTTCTTTGATAATCTCGGGTTTTAATTAGCTTCTGAATTTGTCCGTATGTAATCAAAAATGAAGAAAAAAAATCACATAAATTACTGGAGACATATTGTTCTTGAAAGTTTCTGCGGTAGAGATTTTATGAGGGATAAATATACATATTTCTACCCAGTTGAATGGACAAAAGACAAAAAACATATTGATTGGAATAAAAGTCACAGTAAGGAGAATAGAAGTAAAAAAATTAGGAATACCTGTTATGTAAAATCTCAAATTCCAAAATATTGTAAAAATAGAATCAATATATCTTGTTTAGATTATAAAGGTAAGAAATGTCCGTTTTTTTTATATGCTGATGTAAGCAACGAAGTCAAAATAAAAGATTTGAAAGAAAAATAGTATCGTTTGAAATTACCTTCCAAAAAATGTATTAGATTAAAGAATATTGTAAGTCTTCACTTTCTTTCTGGTAATGATTTCTGATAAATCTTGTTGAAAAATGGAGAAATTATAGATTCTTCCACTAATGGTTTTTTTGTCAGAACAATGAATATTAATAGATTAATTAGCTTATTTTCAATCTTAACTTTATTTTTTACATTTAACAATTTGTGGGCATGGTGGGCGGAATTTTTTTGCCAAATCGACCTCATGGGGACTATGCAACTACCACTGCCTCACGGGAAACTCCCTGTGGGGATAGACCGAGAGACATCTGATTACTGTTCCAGTTAGCATGCCGGGTCATTCTGGCAGCAATCAGGTTTTGTTTTCTTTGATTGAGTATCACCTCCTTCAGCCCCGACAGTGACTGTAGTGGAGTAACATACTTCAGGGAACTATGAGGGTCGTTGTTATAGATGTCCGGGAAGCGAATGAGCCATTGGACAACATCATCGACGGTAACAAAAGAATCCGGTATTTCCCTGTGGTATTTAAGGGTCTTAATAAATGATTCTATCCACGCTTCGTCATCGGGTGTATGTGGACGACCGAAATGTACAGGAGCACCGAGCAGCTCTTTGACAATATTTTTTGTGTAAGCGGACTTCATTGCAGAACCTCTGTCTGAATGGGCAAGCAATTTCTCAAACAGGTGACTTGGTAATAAAGTCAATGCCTCTGTGACTGAACGTGTGAGGTCTACCGACGAAACACTGTTTAATGAATGTCCTATGTGCAGGAGATATCTGTGAGGTAATATTATCACAGGTAGTGCCCACACCTGAATACCAGTTTCTATAGGAAACATTGTAGCGTCATAACATAGGAGCGAGAAACCCTGTTCCATGAGGTCGTGAGCGGAAACGTATGGAGAACTCCTTTTCCTGCGAGGTATTTTGTGAACCAGTTGTTCACTTTTGAGGACATTATAGACAGTGGAAAGCGAGACGAAGAATTTTTCGGAGTTATGTCCGTGGACGAAAATATGGCTCATAGGTTTATCCCAGAACTGTTCTTCGCATGCAGTTTGCAGGATTGCTTCCCGTTCCTGAGGAAGAATCTTGTTCCAGGCAGTGCGAGGGACAGTAGGTTTTGGATTTGCCCACCTGCGGAATTTTCTGGGGACAATTCCAAATATCTTACATGCCCGTTCCTGGGTTAACCCTTGAGACATTGTTTCTTTGATAGCTTCTACCACGGCAGTCCTGACCTCTCTCTTAAAGTGACCCTTAAGTTTGCCCGAAAGTCCTAGTCCATTCTTTTTTTTAGCAAGGATAGCTCGTGCCCCACTGCAGCCAGAGCATCTTTTGTTTCCTCGAGTTGTCTGGTGACCTTTTGGTATTGTTCTACCGGAACAACATGTTGCTTTCTTCCTGGTTTTCCCGGCCTGGACAATGCTTCCAGAGCCGCTGCCTTGACCTTTTTGCGTATGGCTACCATGTCCCATGGGACGAGACCATGTCTCTGTAGGATCATTTTTACTGGAGATCCGGGAGCGTTGCATTCCATGTAGATATCGAATAACTGTTCCGGTGTTGATTTTATCCGTTCTTTTTTTGTGTTTATATTTGGTTCCAATGGTGTCCTCCTTAAGGTTGTCTTTATTATACAACCTTTTTAATGATTTTCAAATTTGCCGGCTGCTAATAGTGAATTAACTACTTAACTTGAGGACACTAAGGCAAAAAACAGGGCTACATGGAGTACTAAAACTGTGGATAGTGGCTCTTCCGGCGGAATTTGGATAGACCTTGATTCTAATGACTATCCACATATGAGCTATCATGTAAGTGATGGTATAAACCAAGCAATAAAATATGCAGAATGGACTGGATCTACTTGGAGTACTAAAACAGTAGAAAGCATGACAAATAATATGTATAGTCCTTCTATTGTCCTGGATAGTAATGATTTACCTCACATAACTTATATTAAAGCTCCGGGCTTGGACATAAAGTATGCATATTGGACAGGTTCGGGTTGGAGTGTTGAAACAATAGATACTATCGGGGATGCAAGTAGTTGCATTTCACTTGCTCTAGATAAGAATCAAAATCCACATGTGTGTTACAATCATTGGAATGGGGGAAAAAATCTAAGATATGCTCAGAAAAAAAATGGTTATTGGAATATTCAAATTGTAGACAGCAATGAATGGGTAGGTAAATACAATTCACTTACTTTGGATAGTAAAGACTGTGCTCACATAAGTTATTCAGAAGAGATTAAGGAGACCTTAAAATATACCAAGTGGGTTCTTCCTAATACATTGTTACCCAGTATTTGTATTTATCCTAATCCTTTTGTTCCTTCAGAAAATAGTCAAGTAACTTTTAGACTGACAGCCGATATGAAAGTAGAAATATATACATTATCTGCTGAAATAGTAAAAGAACTCACCGACGAAGATGGTGATGGACAAATAGAATGGGATGGAAGAAATAGTACGGGACAAAATGTTGCAAGTGGAGTATATATCGTATTGGCTATTACTCCTAATAATGAAAAGAAAACTGGTAAATTGGCAATAATAAGGTGATTTCTATAACTTTGATACTTTTTTGCAGTAATCAAAACGAAAAAAAGACTCAAGCATTTCTTAGAGCTTCTTTAGAAATCGCGTTACTCCGTCTTTCATTATTTTTTAAAGAAATCATTTCGAAAACTGAGTTCAATATTTAATATCTATAAAGATTTACTATTCATAGAAACAAAATAGGGTTCTTCGGGTTTTATTGTAGAGATGCATTAGAATGCATTTGTTTAAGATATTTAGAAGAATAGATAATTTTACATAATCTTAACATTTGCAAGGATTGTGTCATTCTGACGGATTCCCCAACTTGTTGGGGCTAAAAAATAACAAAATAAATCAAAACATGACAAAACTTGATAGTACTACCCGAACAAGTTCGGGATTCCAATGGGATTATGACACAGTCTGTGTACTCAGACTTGCTTGGATAAGAATCCGTTAACAATAAATTAACATAAATATTGTTCTACAATAAAACCTGAAGAACC
>Ga0210006_1002727_pt1 | contig 11346 bp, 11 predicted proteins | sample CryGey02umfilter_2_FD_185452 | JGI IMG/M metagenome (GOLD analysis project Ga0210006, IMG submission 185452) | Groundwater microbial communities from aquifer in Utah, USA - Crystal Geyser 4/10/14 0.2 um filter (SPAdes) (version 3) | ecosystem: Environmental > Aquatic > Deep subsurface >... | reverse complement strand
GATAATTTGGGCCACATTCACCACCACGAAGTACTAGGTGAGCGTATTCATTACCCATAGTTTCGACTTGATTACCATCAAAAACAGCAATGTGAGGGTGTTGAACAGCTACAACACTATTCACCCCGACAGTAATTGAACCACTAGTAGAATTTTTCATTCCAGCGGGAGCCCCAATAGCTGAAGCAAATATCCGGTGCTCTTGATCTTCGGCACTTCTCGCTCCGATAGCCACCCAAGACAACAATTCCAAAAACCCCTTAGCATTATGCGTGAAAAGAGCCTCATCAGCAATAGGCAAACCAAGATTGATCATCTCAATCATCAATTTACGACAATATGCGATTCCTTTTTCAATGTCTGGTGGCAAAAGAGGATTAGGTTGATTGACTGGTCCTGTCCAACCTCTGGTAGTACGCGGTTTTTGGATGTAGAGGCGCATGATGATCTTCATTTTCTTTTCTACTTCTGTACTAAGTTTTTTTAATTTTTTGGCGTACTCAACTACTGGGTCATACGGCCAAGCTGAACAAGGCCCAACAATCAAAAGTAAACGATTGTCTCGACCAGCGAGAATGTCTTTTACTTCTTGCCTGTCTTTGGCAATTTGTTCGTGACCTTCAACAGGCAGAGGAAACTTTTGGATGATCTCTTCGGCTGTTGGTAATTTTTTAATAATTTCGTAATCCATAGTTTTAGATTATTAGATGTTTAGATGTTTAGATGTTCGAACAACACTGTCTTTAAATTACTATAATATCCGTCGATATTTATTTTTATACCCTGCCATAATTCTATTTGTTGCATTCCTTGGGCAATAAACATGTCTATTCCTGAGATAACCTGTGCCCCAGTTTCTCTCGCATCTGCCAGAAACTTGGTTTCTAATGGGTTGTAAACAATGTCAAACACTGCGTGATGAGATTGTAAAAATTCTTTTGGCACTGGAGATTTTTCAACATCTGGATACATGCCAACTGGTGTGGTATTGATAACAACATCGACTTGTTCGGGTTGTATATTTTCTAATTCAACGACTCTCCCGCCAAACTCTTGTGCCAAAATTTTTGCTTTCTCCTGATTACGATTTGTCCACAAAATATTTCCATTCATTTTTTTTATTACAAATGCTACTGTCCGGGCTGAGGCTCCTGCCCCGACAATCAATATTTTTTTATTTTCTACATTACTGTTCCGTAATGCATATTCAATGCCATACATATCAGTATTATATCCTATCAAAATACCATTTTTGTTTATTACTGTATTTACCGCACCAATTTTTTTTACGCCGCTATCAATCTCGTCTAGCAAATTTATAATCAATTGTTTGTGGGGCATGGTGACAGCAGTAAGTTCATATGGTTTATTTTTTATTCGTTCAACTAAATTATAAATATTTTCATCTTCATCTTTAATAAATTCTGCTTCAATATTAAGAAGTCTGTACATTTCATTATGTAATATTGGGCTTAAGCTGTGTTCAAGTGGATTTCCGATTACTGCATTCATACTATACAATTTATAATTTTAAATTTACAATTTGAAACAATTTTTAATGACTAAATTTTAATTATTAAAAATATTTGACTTGCACATCTCATTTACAAATACCTTCTTTCCCCCATCTTAAAACGCATAAATTAAAAAAAAATACTTTAAATTACGGACATCCAAAATTGTCATTCTGAACCTGTCTGCCAATAGACAAGCTTGTCTCAGATTCAGAATTTTTCTGTAGGGAGAAATACTCAATGAAACAGATCCTAAAACAAGTTCAGAGCTTGCGTTGAATTTTATTTCAATGATGACAGAAAAAGTGTTTCGTAATCCAAAGTAATTAGTTAATTGAAAAATTGAATTATTGTTTAAAAATTTCAAATTGTAAATTATAAATTTTTTAATCTCTACTATAATAATTCAAAGTAATTAATTCTAAATATTGTTACATTAGAAGTTTGAATCCAAGTTATTTAATCTCTCTAATCTCTCAATAAGTAAACTTAGCCCTTCAATATACCCAAGCTCCTTCTTTCCACTAATCTTAGCGATACAAGCTGGGGCTGTGACCAAAATCTTTCTCCATTCTTCACGATTTTCTACATCTGACAAGTGAACTTCCACACATGGTAAGCCAGTGTCGACAAGGGCATCATACAAAGCATAACTATAGTGTGTCAAAGCACCAGGATTGATAATAACACCAACGGCTTCCTTAGTCTTCTCCTGCAAAAAATCTACCAGTGCCCCTTCGTGATTGGACTGAAAACTTTCTATTTCAATGTCATATTTGAGAGCATCTGACCGAACTAATTCGACAAGTTTGTCTAAGGTAAGATCTCCATAATGATTTTTGTCACGTTTGCCAAGCAAATTGAGGTTTGGGCCGTGAACTAATAATATTTTTTTCATAATGTTTGGACAAGTTCAAGCACAGACACAATTTCACGCACAGAGTCAGCCACTATGGTATTATTACTAATGGTATGATGAGCCAGAGATTCATACATCGGCATACGCTCTTCCCAAATTCGTTTGAATCCGACAATTGGTTCTTCATCTTTTGGAAAAAAAGCAGGCCGACCACTGACCATAATTCTTTCAAAAACTTTATTCTTGTCAGCAGTGACATGCACAACAACATGGTTTTGCAAGAGAATCTGATTTTCTAGTCGCATCGCCACACCACCGCCTGGGGCAATGACATGGGCAGTACGCTGATCCAATGTCCGAGACAGTACCTCTGATTCCAAATCTCGAAAATACTGCAGACCATGTTTTTCGACAATTTGTCGACAGCTAAGCATTCCACCCTCTCTTTTTGCATAAACATCTTCAATAACCCTGTCTATATCCAAAAATGGCATATTCAATTCTTCCGACAGAGCCTGCCCAACGACTGATTTTCCCACATGTTTGAATCCGATAAGGATAATATGTTTCATAAAATAAATTTTAAAGTAAAAAGTTAATAAAGTTAAAAGTTACGATGTTACATTTATGCCAGCTCCTAAACTCTGCATCAACTCCACATAATTTGGAAATGTTTTGTTGATTCCCTCAGCTGTGTCAATCACGGTCTCGCCTGTTGCGAGCATCCCCGCCAAACCGAGTGCCATAATAGTGCGATGATCATCGTAGCCATGTACCTCTGCTCCATGCAACATACTTTTTTTGACAATCATACCATCCAGCAATTCTTCCACATCTGCACCCATTTTTTTCAATCCTTCAGTCATTGATTTTATCCTGTCCGTCTCCTTGATTCGAGCGTGGGCGACGTTTTCGATGATAGTTTCGCCTTCTGCATACGCACCAATTATTGCCAAAGTCGGGAGCATGTCAGGAATATCGTTAGCATCAATCCTCGTGCCATGAAGTGGCTTACCTCCGTGGATAATCAGTTTGTTGTTGCCGATTGTAATGACCGCACCCATTTCTTGCAAAATAGCAATCAATCGTCTATCACCTTGTGTACTATCTAAATCAACGCCTTCTATTGTTACATGGCCTGGAATAATACATGATGCAGTAATCGGATACGAGGCAGAAGAAAAATCAATAGGAATTACCTTTTCAAATGGTTGATATTTTTGACCCAATGTGATGATATAAGTGTCAACATCATCTTCTCTTTTGTGTTCATAGACAATTCCTTGCTCGCTAAGTAGTGCGAGCGTCATATCCACATATGGACGCTCTTGCAAATTTGATACTGTTATTTCAATATCTTTCTCGGCATATGGAGCAGACAAGAGTAGTGCTGAAAGATATTGTGAAGTGGTGCCATCTACTTCTACGCTTCCTCCAATCAATTTTCCCGAGACACGAAGTGGAAGACGTGCGTCATTGTTGACTGATTCTATCCGCATACCCAGACCATTTAGTGCCTTGACAATGGACTCAACTGGACGCTGTCTCATCTGTTCAGCACAATCCAAAATAATTTTCTCATCAACATTTTTCCTCAAACCAAGAGCTGGCAAAATGAAGCGTGTCGTAATGCCAGAATTGCCAGAATTTATATTTTTTTGGGCATTATCCAATGGAACGCCAGTACTCTCTACTATGTAAGTATCCTCTTCTCTGGTAATGATTGCCCCTAGACCACGACAAACTTCAATAGCAGAATGAGTGTCATCCGACTCGAGAACATTGTGAAGTACCGAACGTCCACCTGCCAACATAGTCAAAACAAATGCCCGGATAGTCTCTGACTTGGAACTTGGTGGAATAATATTGCCGTGCAATTCTCTGGTTGTCTGAACTACTAATTTCATACTAGTTACTTTCTAAGCCTTTTTGGCTTTCCAAGCATTTTAGGCCTTTATCTAATTAAAAAAACCTCTTGTCGAGGTTTTGTGTATGTCTACTGGAAAATTTACATAGCAACAAATGCCCCGACTTTAGAGGAAGCCCAGAAGTAAAAGTAGAATGATTGTGACTTTATGTATAAATCCATATAACAATATACTACCACACCAACGACTCTGGTCAACTGAATGATGTGGATAAACATCAGTCTTCTACAAAACTTCCATCAAACTTCGCACTTTCTCCCTCACGCCAGCGACTCCACCTACTTCTAAAGAACGCAAAATAGCACTACCGACAATGGCGATGTCAGCAGATCCCTTGATGGCCAAAATATGTTCTGCTTCTGATATACCAAAACCTACTGCCAATGGTACGCTCATATTAGTTTTAACTTTTTCTAAATAAGACAAAAGGCTGGCTTCAATATTTTTTTGTGCTCCTGTCACTCCATGCCGAGCAAAACAATAGACAAAACCCTCTGCATCCTCATCTATCTTTTTCATTCTCTTTATACTAGTGTCTGGCGCCACAAAATTAATTAATATTAAATTAAATTTTTTGGCAATCTCCAAAAAATGATCGTGTGCTTCTGCAGAAAAATTATAATCTGGAACAATGAGTCCACTAATCCCAACTTCCTCTGCTTTTTTACAAAATTCTTCAATGCCATAATGAAATATGACATTATAATATGTCATAAACAAAAGAGGAATCTGGACAGCATCTTTCTCATGCAAGCTACTAACAAAATCAAAAGCATCTTTTACATGAAAACCAGAAGATAGTGCTTTTGTATTTGCGTTGTGAATTGTTGGCCCGTCACCAAAAGGATCTGAAAATGGTATTTGGAGCTCAATAAAATCAACTCCCTCTTCAGCCATAATAAGCACAGCATCACGAGTGGTGGAGAGATCAGGATAACCCAAAACAACGTGCGTCATGAGACCCATTCTATTTTCCTTTTTAATTTTTTCGTATTGTTTATTGATATTATTCATAACACACTACTCTTTTATTATTTTAGATCTTTCTTCTAGATATTCTTTCCACGAATCTCCACCCAGCTCTTCACCAATAATAAACAAATCTTTATCACCCCTACCAGAAATGTTGATCACCATGATTTCATCTTTTTGACAATTGGGAGCTATGCGAATTGCACCAGCAACAGCATGTGCAGATTCCAGAGCTGGAAAAATCCCTTCTGTTTTTGCTAACTTTTGGAATGCTTGCAAAACTTCTTCGTCAGTCACGGAAATATATTTTACTCTTTCTTTTTGAAAGAGATGGGCATGTTGAGGACCAATACCAGCATAATCAAGCCCAGCCGAGATACTATGTGTCGGGGCAATATTACCGTCACTGTCTTGCAAGAAAAATGATTTGTATCCTTCAGCCACCCCAACTTCTGGCTGGCCTTGCAGACGTGCAGCATTCTCTCCAACTTTGTCGCCCTTTCCTCCAGCTTCTACTCCAATCAATTTTATATTTTCATCATCAAGAAAATTGTGGAATAACCCAATGGCATTGCTACCTCCGCCAACACAAGCTACAAGATAATTAGGCTTTTGTCCTTCCTGTAACTGTAGCTGTTCACCAACCTCCACACCAATAATACGTTGAAAATCCCTCACCATCGATGGATAAGGATGTGGACCAAGAGCCGAACCAAGCAGATAATACCCATCCCCCACATCACTCATCCAATCTTGGAGAGCGGCCATGACTGCGTCTTTTAATCTTTTGGTTCCGTATTCAACCGGAATAACTTTGGCCCCCAACTGTTTCATCCAAAAAACATTTGGACGTTGACGAGCGTAGTCAACAGCTCCCATGTAAATTGTACATTCAAAACCAAACTTAGCAGCCACAGTGGCAGTGGCTAGGCCATGTTGTCCTGCCCCTGTCTCGGCAATCAAACGCTTTTTGCCCATTCTTTTAGCCAAAAGAGCTTGTCCGAGACAATGATTAATCTTGTGTGCCCCGGTGTGGAGAAGCCCTTCCATTTTCAGATATATTTTTGCGCCACCAAGCTCTTTTGTCAGACGAGAGGCAAAATATAATGGTGTCGGACGACCAGCATAATTCTGATAAAGATCTTGTAGTTCATCAATAAATTTATAATCTTCCTTGGCTTCTTCGTATTCTAAACTAAGCTTACCAAGAACACCCACAAGAAGCTCAGGAACATAACTACCACCAAATTCACCAAAGTATCCTTTTTCATCGGCATCAAATTGTGTCTTGGAAAATAAATTCATATAAAATTTATAAGTAACTAACAACTTATAATCAGTAACCAGTAATTGAAAATTACACAGCAATTCTACCAAAATTACTAGTTACCAGTTACGGATTATTCCCGCAGAGGAATGCCCAGTGGGTACTAATTACAATTTATTATATTCGTAAATAATTTCTGAATAAAAATTTTACTTTTCCTACCTGGAAATAATTCAACGCCACCACTAACATCAATCATCTTTGGTCGAACATTTCCAACAATTTCTAGAACATTGTCGGGAGAAATTCCACCAGCCAAAATATCTACCTCTACTCCTTCCAACAAATCAAAATCTATTTGTTCGCCACTCCCATGTCCTGCATCAAGTAAAATTCTATCAACCACGCCTTCATATTTTTTTATTAAACTTAAATCTTTTTTCGACTTGATAATAATTGCTTTATAAACTTTTACAAAATTTCTAAGCTTCTGACAAAACTCTGTACTTTCATCACCATGAAGTTGAACTACATCCAGTTTACAATCTCTAACAATGTTGACAACATCCTCAAATATTTTGTCTACAAACACCCCTACACAAATAATACCAGAATATTCACTTTTTATGTACTGCACAATATCCGTTGCATCCTCTCGATTCATATTTCTTTTACTTTCAGGTACACCAATAACAAACCCAAGATGTGTTGCACCAGCACTTGTAGCTAAAAAAGCATCTTCTCTAGATGTGATCCCACATATTTTTACGTCAATTTTCATAATCCTAATAATTCATGAACTTTGGCACCAACGCCACTGCTCTTCATCAGTGCAGTCCCAACAAGAATAGCATTAGCACAATTCTTTTTTGCGATCTCCACGTCGCCTCTATTATAAATACCAGATTCTGCCACGATAATCTTATCCGATGGAATTTTTGAAAACAATTTGCCAACAATATTCAAATCAAATTCAAATGTGGCCAAATTCCTAGCATTAATCCCGATCACACTAGCTGAGGTGTGAAGTACTTTTTCCAAATCTTCCTCACTACAAATTTCCATAAGACAAGCAAGGCCAAGGCTGTGGGCAAGAGTTACAAATGTTTTCAATTTGTCTTCATCAAGCATCCTAGCAATGAGCAAGACGGCATCAGCGCCATAAAGATAGCTTTCATAAATATGGTAAGAATCACACAAAAAATCTTTTCGCAAAATTGGAATGCTCGTCTTTACACGAACCTGATGTAAAAAAGAAAGGTTACCGCCAAAATATTTCTCATCTGTCAAAACAGAAATTGCCGAAGCACCTGCTGATTCATAAATCTTAGCTCGTTCTTCTACATCAGTTCTCTCTAAAATTATTCCTTCTGAAGGAGAAGCATACTTTATTTCTGCAATCAAACTTATGTCCTTAGACGAAACCAAAGCATTTGAAAAATCTCGTATCTCACGCTTCATTTTCAAAGCTCTGTCTTTTAGTATTTCAAAAGAAACTAGTTTCTTTTTTTCTTCCAGTTCAGTAATTTTATATTTGTAAATGTCATCTAAAATCATACATCTTGTGTAAATTCAACTAGCTGTCCGAATTTTTCTAGAACCTTTCCACTTTTTAAAATTTCCATAGCTTTGCTTTTTCCTTCTTCAAAAGTTTCAACAACTCCTGAAGCCAATAACGCCATCCCGGCATTCATTGCTATACATTCGTTATGAGCTTCTGTACCATTTCCAGCAAGAATATTTTTCATCAAAATAGCATTTTCTTCTACATTTCCACCCCTGATGCCATCTAATGAATATTTTTTATCTGATTCAATTTTATATTCTTTCATTTGTCTACCCTGCACAAACTCGTAAACCTTGGTTGGCATGGCAATACTTATTTCATCTAGCCCATCATCACTATTTACCAAAATAACTTTTTTGGAGCCAAGTTTTATCATGATCTCGCCCAATTTTTCGGCCATATTACGTGAAGAAACTCCGATCAGCTGGTGGGTGACGTTGACTGGATTGAGGAGTGGCCCCATGAAATTAAACACGGTTCTTATGCCAAGAGCTTTTCGCACTGGTACAACATGCTTCATAGCTGGATGAAAATTGGGAGTAAATAGACAAGCGACCCCCACTTGGTCTAGACACTGCTTTGCTTGTTTAGGTTGAAGATCAATCCGTACACCTAATTTTTCTAAAACATCAAAACTCCCGCACTTCGAGCTGACCGAACGATTACCATGCTTGGCAACCTTGACCCCTGCTACTGCACAAACGAAAGCAACCATAGTAGAGATATTGATCGTGTTTGCACCATCACCTCCAGTACCACAAGTATCGAGTGTATCATAATCAATATCCACTGATACCATGTGTTCTCGCATAGCTCGCACCATTCCGACCATCTCGTCTATTGTCTCGCCTTTCATCGCTAGAGCTGTGAGGAAAGCACCAGTCTCAACGTTATCTGCCTCACCATTAGCAATAATATTCATCGCTTGATAAGACTCTTCTTCCGTCAAATTTTCTCGGTCGGTAATTTTTTTGAGATAATATTTCATAAGTATTATAAATTATATAAGATGGTCGGGGTAGGGTTACACCGAAAGGCCACCAAACCATAAAAAATTCCTCAGCATCTTCTCGCCTGCTTCAGTCACAAATGATTCTGGATGAAACTGCACGCCACAGATCGGATATATTTTATGACGTAGCCCCATAATTTCTTGTTTGCCACCAATAGTGTAAGCGCTCACCTCTAGACAATCTGGTAGACTACGTGGTTCGACAACAAGAGAATGATAACGCATCACCTCCAACTGTTGTGGCAAGCCTGCAAAGATTCCTTTTTTGTCGTGGGCAATTTCACTCAGTTTGCCATGCATTTTATTCTCGGCCAGGATGACTTTTCCGCCAAACTCGTTGGCAATACCCTGCATCCCGAGACAGACTCCAAAAATCGGAACTGCTAAGCCAATCTCATGAATCACTTTCCCACAAATACCAAAATATGCTGAGTCAGCAGGATCTCCAGGTCCTGGAGAAATAATAATCCGATCGTATTTTCTTTCTTTTATTTCTTCAAGAGTTATTTTGTCATTACGTACCACATCAATAGTAAAAACTTCGCCCATGCTATCAAAAATGTTGCCAACCATTTGGTACAGATTGAAAGTAAAGGAATCGTAATTGTCGATGAGTAATATTTTCATATACTTTTTTTAGATAAAGTATTGGCACATGATTCCAAAACAATTTTCATAGCCGAAAGTTTTCTGGCTATTTCTTCAAACTCTTTATCTGGTTCTGAATCGATGACTATCCCACTGCACGTCTGTGTGTAGCCATTCTCACCTGCCAGGAACAAAGAACGAATGGGGATGGCAAATGTACAATCACCATTAAAACCAAAATAACCTAGTGCACCACCGTATGGACCACGTGGCTCATTCTCATTCTCCGTAATAATCTTGATCGCCTCAATCTTGGGGGCACCAGATAGTACTCCTCCAGGTAGCAAACTAGAAAGAGCAGAAAACATATCTTCTCCCCTGTGTAGTATACCCACAATACTACTTTCGATATGCTGAACATGACTAAACTTACGGATTTCCATAGTTTCTCGTACTTTTACTGTTCCAAATTTTGCTACCCGACCAATATCATTGCGATGCATATCAACCAACATCATGTGTTCAGCACGCTCCTTTTTATCATTAAGTAATTGTCTAGCCAACGAGACGTCTTCGTCGATATCTTTGCCACGACGGATAGACCCTGCCAATGGCCTCGTGACCATTTCTTTGTCCACCACTTCAAGCAACAATTCTGGGCTAGCCCCGATGATTCTTTTTTCTCCAAACTGGAGGTAATACATGTATGGGGAAGGATTTACTTCTCGCAGACGCTGATAAATAGCCATAGTATCTCCCTCCACTTTGTATTTACTTTTGTATCCAACCTCGCATTGGAAGACTCTTCCGGCTTCAATATATTCTTTGGTTTTATTCACAACAATTTTATGTTCTTCTTTTGTCATCGTGTCTTCCAGGAATTCAATTTTTACCACGCCAGGGTCTGCAATTGGTGAAGAAAATAATTCAGCAAATAACTCGTGTCTATTGTTTTCATAATAAAAATAAAAAATCTCGCCTGTCATTTTATCGAGCAGTAATCCATCTGTATACACACCAAAAATAAACTGATCGAAATCAGGATGTGTCGGCAAAGATAATTCACTTTCAAAATAATTTACCGCTTCATAATTAATATACCCGATGAGCCCGCCACTGTACCGATAAGAAATTACATTCTGAGGAGTAATCTCCTGCAAAGTCTTATAAGGATTCTCTACACTGTAAACAACATCATCGAAAATAAAATCGTTGTCTCTTGCTCGAATAATATGCTCTGGATCAAAACCGATCAGTGAATACCGAGAACTTCCATTCTCTCCACCGAGCGACTCAAAGAAAAAACAAGTATCAAATCGACGCTGTATCTTTTTGAACAACTCAAAAAAATCCACGTCCACCGCAAATGGAATATAATTGGCTTTTTGAGAAATTTTGATAGTTGGTAGTTTCATAACATTGATTGCACTGTTTTTTATAGATTCCATTGGCACTCAATCAGATTAGTTTAATTATCCCAATACTTACATGGAAAACATGCGAACCATCAGTGAAATCAATAGACCCGTTGCCTTTTAAATAGAAATGTTACAATGTAGTTATCTTAAAAATAAATAACTACAGATATGATAAACGTTCAGCGTGTTTTGAAAAATCCTCGGGCAATGTCAGCATTAAC
>Ga0210006_1002726_pt1 | contig 11349 bp, 13 predicted proteins | sample CryGey02umfilter_2_FD_185452 | JGI IMG/M metagenome (GOLD analysis project Ga0210006, IMG submission 185452) | Groundwater microbial communities from aquifer in Utah, USA - Crystal Geyser 4/10/14 0.2 um filter (SPAdes) (version 3) | ecosystem: Environmental > Aquatic > Deep subsurface >... | reverse complement strand
ATATATTGAGAACCAGGGGCGAATAGAGGATATCAAACAACTGAAACTGTTCAAATTATAATAAACTAACAATAATGAATAGACGCCCTGTGATGTCCCGCAGGACTCACAGGGTTAATTCACTAAATAAAATATATGGAAGCAGGAGAAAAAGAAGTAAAAAAAGCGCTTGAGGAAGTCCAAGTAAGAAACATTACTACGATTGTTGCTTTTGTTGAAGCATCAAGGCAAATGACTTTGGCTCAACAAATCAAGATAGATTCTTTGAATGCTCAATTAGTAGCACAGTCGGAACTATTAAATCAGTTTAGAGTACAGTTGGCGCATTTACAAACAAAAGTATTTAGTGGAGGGAGTATGTAATTATGGCAATTTCAATCAACTGGCCAACCAAAGTGATAAACGTACCAAAGGCGGATATGACGCTTGTTCAGTCTACCCCTATTGAAATTAGAGAGTTAAACATTAATACCTTTCGCCTCAGGCTAAAAGACTTAGAGGATGATGAAGCGGGAATGCCCTTTCCCAAAACCCACAATCACAATACAATAGTTACCGTTGGGGGAGTTACCCTTGCGCGAGTCGTTGAAATTATCAATGGATATACAGTGACTTTTGAGGATGGTTCGTATGCTGTAAACCTAGTAGGCGCAAATTCAAACATTGCGGATGTTGTGAATTTAAATACGGTATCTGTTCGAGCGGCTAACAGTGCCGGACTTATCCAGACTATGATATGGGATGAACCGATTGCAGATCATCTTACAGCAGGTACAACCGGTAAAGCCCTCTCTGATGCAGGAAGCGCGGGTAATCCGTGGGGCTCACTAGTCACCGGCAATACCGATGCCGGGACATTTGGTGAATTAGTTGGAAGGAAGCTTTTGACTATAGCGAAGTTTTTGGGATTGAAGTAAGAGTTAAATTAAAAAATCAAAAATTAAAATTTTGGTGTTCGCTCCGCTCCCAATTCTATAATAAATTATTGCGTAGCGACTCGTTAATTTTGCATTTTGATATTTGATTTTTTAAGGAAATAGAACTCCCTGTGGTCTGTGCCACAGGGTTTCAACGGTCACCACCGTTAGTCCTGACGCCCTGTGCTCTTGGCACAGGGAGGGGTTCACTTAGCTATATTCGTGATATAATATATGGACTTCATCCATATAAACTAATTCATTTGAAAATATCCAGTAAAAATATTTTCCTGTCTATTTTACTCATTCATTTCTATTATGAAAATAGAAGATCTTGTCCAACTACTCAATAATAGGTTAAGAGAATTTAAACTCTCCAAAGATTACGCCAAAATGAGTGGCAATTTAGAAAGAATGAATGATGCTGATAAAGAAATTATTGATTTAGAGGATACTTTGTTCAAATTAAATTTATTGGTGGACACCTCCGAATCTGCCGCTGTTAAAGAGACCATTCTTGCGGAAGTTATAACCGATGGTTCGGTCGCCGTTTTGGGTGAATACGATATCACTGTTTATGCTACTGATCCTTTGCACGAAAGAAAAGTAATGAATATTTTGAGCAAAATGGGAGTGATGGATACGGTAGAAAAAATTGATGATTACATCAAAAGCAAATATTTGAGTAGCCCAGTTACCGGAGAGATGGTAGTAAGTGCTGCTTCTGCTTATAATGTAGATGCCCGGTTGATGATGGCTATGATGGAACAGGACTCAAGCTTTGGCACTGCCGGCAAAGCGGTAAGGACGCTCAATCCAGGTAATGTCGGCAATGATGACAGTGGTAATATTCGCACCTACGAATCATGGCAAGAAGGTGTGACAGCGGTAGCAGCGTGGCTTAGTAGACACCGTGGATCAACAATCATTTCCGAAACACCGCCAATCATAATACCAACTGCCACAACAACCATATCGTTTACCACCTCAACCCCGGAAACCATACCGGTAATCACTTCTACTACTACCATTTCTACCGAGGAAACCATACCGGTAATCACTTCTACTACTACCACACCGACGGTCTCCACTTCAACTCCGGAAATCTCACCGGCGGTCACTTCCCAGCCAGAGGCTGGTCCGCCTTTGGAGGAAACGACCTCAACTACTACTACCACACCGGCGGTCACTTCCCAGCCAGAGGCTGGTCCGCCTTTGGAGGAAACGACCTCAACTACTACTACCACACCGGCGGTCACTTCTACCACCACCATTTCTACCGAGGAAATCTCACCGGTAATCACTTCCCAGCCAGAGGCTGGTCCGCCTTTGGAGGAAACGACCTCAACTACTACTACCACACCTACATCAACCGCCACCTCTACAGAATAGCAAGCCACTATAAAACCCTCAACCTTCGCCAGAGGCTTCAGCGAGGTAGGCACTAATTATAAACGCCTTGGAAAATTTTAAAAAAAACATAGAAAAGTTTCTTCCATTTTTGGAAGATCTACGTGGTCGATTGTATCATGGGGTAATTTTGTTTGTCGTATTCTTTTCAGGTGGCTTTCTCTCCGCCGGAATAATTATAAAAAAAATATTAAAGCTTGTTCATATTGATCAGGTTACAATCGCCACTTCTTCACCATTTCAGTTTGCCGAAGTAGCAATGGATGTTGGATTTTTCCTCGGGATTATGGTTTCTGCTCCGTACATAATTTATAGCTTTTACGCCTTCATTTTACCGGCATTAACTAGAAGTGAAAAAATAAAATTTTTTAAATCCATTCCTTTAAGCGTGGGATTATTCATTGTTGGATTTTTTTATGGGTTTTTTATTCTTTACAATGCTTTAGGATTATTAGCTTCTGTTAATATTAGTTTAGGGATCGCCAATTTTTGGAATATCAGCCAATTTTTAACAGAAATACTTATTACTTCCGCTTTGTTGGGATTACTCTTTGAATTTCCTCTCCTCCTGTCTCTGTTTATAAAACTGGGGATAACTTCACACCAAACCCTCAAAAACAATAGGCGTGTCGCTTATTTTTCAACCATTTTTCTCACCTCTTTACTTCCACCAACTGATGGTATATCATTAATAGCGATGGCATTGCCACTCGTGCTATTATACGAGGGGACAATCTTATTAAATAATAAAAGACATTATACACTGTTGGTCGCTTTACCTCCACCAACCGATGATGTATAATTAACCAAAAAGGTCGATACCTTTATTAAAATAATAAAAAATATTATATGTTTGGATTAGGACCAAGAGAATTAATTATTTTGGCGGTTATCCTTGTTTTACTTTTTGGCGCAAAAAAGATCCCCGAACTTGCCCGTAGTATTGGAGAAGCTGTCAGACACATCAAGAATGGTTTTTCAGATGAAGTAGATAAAGAGGACAAAAAAAATTAAATTGAGGAGGCTCCATTAATTAGAGGGCGTCAACATTATTATCATCATCATTATTATTAAATAATATAAATTATATGTTTGGATTAGGACCTAGAGAACTACTTATTGTAGTCGTTATACTCGTTTTACTTTTTGGTTCAAAAAAGATCGCAGATCTTGCTCGCAATGTCGCGGAAGCTGTTAAACTCCTCAGAGGTAGTTTTTCAGACGAAAAAGATAAAGAGGACAAAAAAAATTAAATCGCTTAACCGTTTGTTAACCGAAATATGAAAACTTGGATACGTATTTTTTTGGTATGCTTTGTCTTGTTAGGGGGCACGGCCTTTTTTGTTTATCGTTCACTCAATTTATTTAATAGCACCCTTGATAGTTTAACCGCTTCAACCTTCGCAACCGCAAAAATACCACCAGTTTCTTTTTCTGACCAAATAAATAGAGAACAAATTCCAACCTCTACCCCAGAAAACATCTTAACCTCAACAACGTCAACTGACATCTCAGTCTCAACTTCAACCTCAACAACTTCAACCTTAATCTTAACCTCAGTAACATCAACTGACATGTTAATCTCAACCTCAACAACGTCAACTGACATCCCAGTCTCAACTTCAACCTCAACTTAAGCAACAACAACCATCAACGACAATACGCTTATTGGAAACCGCTCCCATTGATGAAAGAAATAAGTGTTGATGAAAAAGTTATCTATCTAATAAATCGTTTCAAGATACGCTCGTACGTCGTTCAGCAATTGCGACAAAAAAACTTTCTAAATTAGGGAGTTTTTTTATTTTTTGTTAAGGGGTGATGTAGTGCTTTTATAAATTGACTAGTTTATAGAATTATTATAAAATTACAGTGTGGTTTATAAATTAATTTTTTTATGAAAATACATTCATCAGGAATAAATAATGATGGTTTTATAGAAAAACGTTTTGGTAAGTTTGCAGAAGGTGTGGACTTGTTACAAAATACTCCAATTCGTTCCCTTCCTATTTCTTGGCAAGATTTACCAGAGGGTACCAAAAGTTTGGCACTAATTATGCAAGATTATGACGCCATACCTGTTTGCGGTTTTAGTTGGATTCATTGGACAGTGTCTAATATTGATCCAATCAGAAATGAATTAGCAGAAAATGCTAGTCGTGAAGATAATAGTTTGACGCAAGGACATAATAGTTTGATTTCCAAATTTATTGATAGAGGAAATACTGATAATGTTAGTAGTTTTTATGCTGGTCCACAACCACCAGATCAAGATCATGAATATGAAATTATTGTTTACGCCCTAGATATTATGTTGAATCTGAAACCAGATTTCAAAATGAATGAACTTTTGAAAGCTATGCGTGGACATGTGTTAGCTTCAGAAATTATTAGGGGAATTTATAAAGCTTAAAATTATGCCAGAAAAACAAGTGGAACCTTTGTTAAAAGAAACTTATTTATCTGTTATCAAAAATAGTGTTGGTAGTAAAAGCTTCCAAAATTTTTATGTCAAAATAAATAACAAAAAACAAGATGTTATGAATGGTGGAGAATTATCTTGTGCTTTTTTTGTTTCTTCAATTACAACGATGTTTGGTTTATCTGCTAGAGTTCACGGAACGGTGGATAGTACTATAAAAGACTTGTTAGGCTTTGGCTGGATTGAAATTAAAAAACCTCGTATAGGTGCGGTTTTGGTTTGGGAGGACTTGAATTTTGAAGGAGAAGAACACAAACATATTGGTTTTTATATTACAAAGGATGGGGCTGTTAGTAATAGTAGTGTGAAGAAATCCCCGCAAAAACACCACTGGAATTTCAAAGGTAAGAGAAAAGTGGTAAAAATTTTGTGGCATGAAAAATTGTATTAATCCTTTTACTCCACTTTCGCCCTATATTGCAAGGCTTCAGCCACATGCTCAGTGGCAATATTTTCTAACCCTGCCAAATCAGCAATCGTCCTGGCTAATTTCAAAATGCGATGGTAACTGCGTGCTGACAAATTCATATGAGTAACAGCTTGTCTGAGTAAATCTATAGAATTGTCATTTAGTTTACAAAAATTTTTGATATCTTTGTTTTTCATTTCACTGTTGGAACTATAAGAACTGTTTGCAAATCTTTTGTTTTGTATTTCTCTAGCTTTTTCAACACGTTCGCGAATTTTGGCCGAAGTTTCTGACATAGTATCACCAGAAAGTTTTTCAAATGGTACTCGTGGTACTTCTACATGTAAATCAATTCTATCAAGTAATGGGCCACTAATTTTTTTTCTGTACTTTTCTATTTGGAGTGGGCTACAACTGCAATTTTTGTCTGGGTCACTCGCATAACCACAAGGACAGGGGTTTTGACTAGCCACGAGTGTAAAACTGGCGGGAAATGTTACAGAGCCTTGGGCGCGTGAAATAGTAACCACGCCGTCTTCTAGCGGTTGACGTAAGTTTTCTAAGACTATTCGTGGAAACTCTGGAAATTCATCGAGGAAAAGTACTCCACGATGGGCTAGCGAAATTTCACCAGGTCGCGGAAATTTACCACCGCCGACTAAGGCTACAGCCGAAGCTGAGTGATGTGGGGTACGAAAGGGTCTTTGGCTTATTATCGGCTTGTCTCCTGGCAACATACCGGCCACAGAATAGATTTTGGTGACTTCAATAGCTTCTTTGGTTGTCATCTGCGGAAGTATGGATGGTAATGTTCTGGCTAGCAAAGTCTTACCAGATCCTGGTGGGCCTGAAAGCAAAATGTTGTGTCCACCACTGGCAGCAATTTCCAATCCTCGTTTGGCAAATTCTTGACCTTTGACATAGGCCATATCAAGTTCGTTGACAGGATTTTCAAACCATTCTTCCAGAGAAATATTTTCCATTTTTTTTATCTCCTGATTTTGTGTTATGTGGTTGATTACCTCAGCAAAAGTTTTGACAGGATAAATATTTATGCCATGGATAATGGCCGCTTCTTTGGCATTGGCTTCTGGGACAAAAATATTTTGGTAGCCATGGTCTCGCGCAAAAATAGCAAGAGGGAGGATGCCAGTGGTATGGCGTAAACTGCCGTCAAGAGCTAATTCTCCTACAAAAATACTGTTTTGTAAATTTATGGAAGCTAATTTCTCAGAAGAAATATACATGCCAATCGCAATTGGTAGATCATAAGCAGTGCCTTCTTTGCGGACATCAGCTGGGGCAAGATTGATGATAATTCTACTGTTATTAGGGAAAGAAAGGTTGGTATTTTTCCAAGCTGTCCGGATTCTTTCCTTGGCTTCTTGGATAGAGGTATCTGGTAACCCGACGATTTGAAACCCTGGCCAACTACCAGAAATATCCACCTCTACTTCTATAGGTGTACAATCCAAACCTAAAATAGCTACCGAATTTATTTTTATAAACATACAGAAGTTTATTAGTTCCAGTCAGAGGTTGACCAGCCTCTGACTGATATTGGTTTAGTAGATTATTTGTGGATAGTAAGTAAATTATAAAAACAAAATCTTCCTTTGCTGGAAGATTTTGTTTGAAATTTATCTAATGCCCTCCAGCAATAAATTGTTTTTGAAGTACTAATAAACTATTAAACTAATAATCCAATAAACTCATTTTTAAAAAGATTAAGTTTTCTTTTTGTTTGTTTTACTTAACAATAGAATTGCACCAATAACGATTGTAATATCAGCAAGATTCATGACAGAAGTTAGAACACGAAAGTAATCAATAGTAATAGAAAAAAACACTCTGTCTATAAGATTAGAGATTGCCCCAGCAAAGATAAGACAGACACCAAGATAAAAATTATTAGTTTTATGTTTATTTTTGTACCACCAATAAGCTAGAGCTATCAAAATAAGTGGAGTTAGTAATAAAATAGCCATCTGAGGAACAGGCAAACTAAAAGCTATGCCTGGGTTGGGGAAATATTCCCAGCCCAACCAAGTTTTCAGGATATAAAATCTGAAGTTTTGATGATGAAAGGCTAAGTATTTCAAAATCTGATCAAGTACAAACAAAAAACCACTTAGTAGAAAATATATCTTCAAGTGGTTTGATTTCATATTAAAATTTTTGAGGAGAAATTAAAGTTCTTGAGTGATAGTTTTTTTGCAACTTACACAAGCTCCAGAAGTAGGGCGAGCGCGTAGTCTTTTTTCTTCAATAGGTTGTTTACAATATTTACAAATGCCATAAGTACCTGCTTTTAGATTTTTCAAAGCTTTGTCAACATCTTTTAATTCTTTTTCAAGTTGCATTTCTACTGGTTTGTTGGCTAAATATTCAGTAACTTCAAGAGTGTTTTCGTCCACATCATCTCCATACTCTGAATAAGAGGTGTTGTATTCGTCTGCTATGTGTGGGTCTTTTTTGGCAAATTTGTCCAAATCAGCTACCAACTTTGTTCTTTGTGTTAGTAATAGTTCGTCCATTTCTTTGAGGAATTTTGGATCTAAAGTTATTTTTGTAGTTTTCATATATGTTTAGCTTGTTTTTATGGAGAAATTATATAACAAAGGTCTCAAAATTGCAAGGGTATAGTTAAACAAACCAATATGCCAATAATACTAATGGTCTGTACCAATTTAGCAAAATTCGTAACACTAGTATATTTGTATATTTTATTAGGTAAATAGGTTTGCAGAATTTTGAGTAAAAAAAAGAGGCATCCGTAGCCCTAGTAAATTTAGGTGGCTGGAGCCTCTAAATATCCTAGGAACCGGTATTGTCCAAGTTGTTTAAATATTTTAGGGTAAAACACTTAAATAACTTGGAAAATGCCAGGGTAAACCTGGGACTTTAAAGCTTCGACCGCTCGCTGGTGTAGGCCTCAAGTAAGATTCTTTAGGGGAAAACTTACTATAGTAGAGGGCACCTGTTTAAACTTTTGATGTTTATGTTTGTATAGTCTCCGAAGAGGCTATAAATGGTGCAAGCAGTAGCTAAGCTGTGAGAGAGATTCCCACGTGTCTTGTTTAAGTATCTCTGATACTTAGTTTATGACATTTGAAAAACTCTTTTGTAATGTTCACAAATAAATTATAGCATTTTTTACACATATTGTCAATAGTCTGGTGTTTTTGGCTTAAACTAGCTTAAAAATGTGATAATTTAGCGAAAAAAATGTATAAACTAGTCTATACAACAGTAAAAAGTGGGTACTTTATCCCCAAATTAGACCTTTTTTCCACAGAGTTATCCACAATGTATAGAATAATCTATACAAAAATTGGTTTTTTACTGTTTAAAACTAGTGGATTTGTTGTGACTTGTTGATTTTTGTTAGGTTTGTTTAAGTCCAGTCTAGTTAAAATAGTTGAGTTATCCCCGTTTTGGCTATCTTTTCCCCAGGTTTGTCCACATTTGTATAGAGTTTTCTAGACAAAATCATTAAAACATGAAAATACAAGAACATAAAAACAAAAAACACTTTTTTGGGTGTTTTCAGGATGCCCGTGTTGCCTTGGTGAGAAGGTTTCACGGGCATTCCTTGTCTTGAAGAGTTGTCACTTTCTGGCTTGTTCCTCGGTAATCCACCCTTCCTTCAGAGCGCGTGCCTTGAAGGCCTCTTCCAGGTCGGCCTGACGGTTAGTCCAGGTGGGGAGAGGGAGAAACCAGCAGTTTCTCGGCACTTCATCTCGGACTTTCTCGTGGATCGAGAAGGCTGTGTGTGCCAGAGCTGGAATCTGTATGAGGTAATTCTGTCCATCCTCACCTTCTGGTAGGTAGCCTTCCTTCAGATAGGCCATCACATCTTCCCAGGTGACCCACTTCATGTACAGACCATGCATGAAGCATGTGAGGTATGCATGGTCGAGGGGCTCGAAGCCTTCTTTGATCACCATACGCAGGTTATCGATGATTCTCTTGAGAACATTGAAGTCCTCGCGAGGAATTTTCTCGATATCCTCCGTGAGGTGGTGGACCTCTTTAGCTGTTCGGGCTAAATCAAGTAACGAATTCAAGAAATCCTCCTTGGAAACACGTCGGGGACAATCCCGAGCGTTGTTTGTGCGGTTATTAAATCATATTTTGGTTGTTTTGTAAACTTTTAAATTTTTGTCTAAACAGTGAAGCCCGAGCATTTCGCAACGGGCTTGGTCACTGATCAGCAGAACCCTTCGCAGGTGCAAACACCTGAGGGGTCACAGCTTCCGCAAGAGGGACAGTGGAGCTTATGGCAGACATGGCATTCCTTCGAGAAGCGCTCATCAATGGTGGTATTGCAGACAAGACAAGTGGTAAGATACCAAATCTTGTCGCAATTAACACAACGTCGTGCAGGGTATCCGGCCTTGTAGTCAGGCACGGATTCTCCTCCGCAGACGCAGACTTTAGAGAAGTCAATATTTTCTGCAGAACCTTCTCTCTTTCGCATTTTTTACCTCCTTGCGAAGTGTCAGAGATATTTTTAGTATATTACTTTTAAATTTAGTTTGTCAATGTTTATTTGTATAGATTGGTGTAGACAAAAGCTTATTTCAAAAGTAAACAGATTTGAATTTATGGATATGAAATACGAAAGTTACGAAATTACGAAAAGTTACAAGTTCGTATGTTTGTATTTTTCGTATTTCGTACCCCTTATTTTTTTGTTAGTTTTATCAACATCTGCCATTTGTTTGTAAAAAATGCTATACTATTTTTATATTCATTAATTTTTTTTTATGAAAATTACAAAAAATATTGAGATTTTACAAAAATTCACTTTGAAAGATATACCAAATTTGGATGTAGCTGTGCTGGGAGCTTTGGAATTATTTATGAACGTCAAATTACCCAAATATAGTATGAAATTCAAAAAACCTTTGGTTGTTGGTAGTGTGAACGCGGCTTTTACTGGCAGGGTTTTGTTTTCAGATAGAGATGCGGTGTTTGCTGATGAAAGTAACTATTTGGACAAGCTCAATAATATCAAAGGTATTGATGGGGCAATACTTATTTCAGCTTCGGGTAGTAAGCATGCGATTGTCATTGCTCGTGAACTTAAAAAAAGAGGAATCAAGACATTTTTACTTACTAATAATGAAAATGCTCCAGCCAAAAGGTTTGTTACACCAGAAAATTTGTTTGTCTTTCCAAAGAATCGTGAACCTTATACCTATAATACCTCAACTTATATGGGTATGATGTTTGGACATACCCATGAAGATCCTGCCCATATTTATAATTTCATTTTGAAAAAAACACAAAAAGAAATAAAGAAAGATTTCAGTAAATATGATTCTTATTATTTATTGATACCAGAGAGATTCTCTGAAATGAAAGGTATGTTTTTGACAAAATTTGATGAAATGCTTCAGCCTGTTATTTCTGGTAGAGTTTTTACTTTTGAGGAAAGTAAACACGCGAAGACTGTGGTACGTAGCGACAAAGAACTTTTTATTAGTTTTGGTGAAGAAAATAAGTACTATGGACCAACCAAAAATAGAATGCACATTACTTTGCCAAGAGAGATAAATTATGCTGGATTTTTGGCTATAGTTTATTTTGTGCTAGGAAAAGTACAGGGTGATTATCCTCCATATTTCCAAAAAGGAATTGTGGCTTATTGTAAAAACGCTTCTAAGATTTTTGGTTATGAGATTAAACCTATCGTAGAATAGACAAAGATGCGCTTGTTAGTTGCTAGATTAGTTATATATAAACGTTTTAATATTTTTGTTCATTGTTAAATTGTCAAATTGTTGTATTGTGGTTTTCAATATGACAATAAGGCAGTGGAACAATGAAACAATTTTTTGATAACGTTTTCTTTTATATTTTTTTGACATAAATAAAATTTTATATGAAACACAAAACATTTAACATTCCTGAAATACCAACCATTTTTACAATTTTTGGGGCGACCGGAGATTTGATGGAACATAAAATTGTGCCATCTTTATTTTTTCTCTATAAACAAAAAAGATTGCCAAAACATCTTAGAATTCTTGGTTTTGCGCGTCGTGAGATTAGCGACAAAGATTTTCGTAAAAAAATATTTACTGTTTTGCAAGAAATGAATTTTGTAAAACAAGAAAAAC
>Ga0210006_1002723_pt1 | contig 11352 bp, 14 predicted proteins | sample CryGey02umfilter_2_FD_185452 | JGI IMG/M metagenome (GOLD analysis project Ga0210006, IMG submission 185452) | Groundwater microbial communities from aquifer in Utah, USA - Crystal Geyser 4/10/14 0.2 um filter (SPAdes) (version 3) | ecosystem: Environmental > Aquatic > Deep subsurface >... | reverse complement strand
AGTGTTTTATCAAGGTCGAATAATTTTTTATTTTTAATTTTTAATTTTAATTTATGACCTTATTTTGGATAATTGTGGCAATTGTGGTGATAGGCTTGGTAATTTGGTATCTGGTAGGAAGAAAGAAGGGACCAGCTGTACCAAAAAAACCCGAAGAACCGATAGTCCCACCTCCACCTCCTCCGCCACCGCCACCGGAAACACCGATAATGTAGATAGTTATTCTAATAAGAAACCTTTTTGTTTTTTAAGCGGGAAGAAAATGATTTTATCAAAAATCATTAGACTTCCCTCAAATTTAGCATCAAACTCTTTGACTACGATTTTGCCTAATCTTTTTTTAATTTTCTGGTAAATCCTTTCTCTTTTTTGGCGACTAATTGGGAGTATTTTGGAGTTAATCACTAAAATCTCAGGTGTCGAAGAAAAAGAAAGAATTTCTTCTAACGCCTTTAGACCTTCCCTTTCTCGGTATATTTTAATTCCCTCTTTTTCTTTTGAATATTTAGCTTCTAAGACAGCAATAATTCTAATAAATTCTCTTTCTTTTTCCTCAATTTCTCGTTTTTGAACTCTCAAAATTCCCAAAATCCTCTCTGGGGATTGAGCCAGAAAAATCCTTTTCCCTTTTTGTTTCACTTCAGCAAACAACCCTTTTTCTTCTAACTTTTTAATGATTTCATAAGTCGTCGGTCTAGTAATTTTTGCCAAAGCAGCAATTCTCTGAACTGAACTCGGCCCCAATTCCAAACCCGCCAAATAAACCCTGACCTCCTTTTCCGTCAAGCCCAATTTCCTTAATTCCAATTCTATGGGGAAGGTTTCTTTCATAGACTTATCATATCAAAGGTTGAAGAAAAAATAAACCTGAGGTAAAATAAAAAAACCATTTATGATAAAGGCAGTATTTTTTGACTGGGGATATGTTTTTATGCAGGGCTTTAGGGATAGAGAAAGGGAAATAAATAAAATCTTAAAGCCCCTGGGTTTAGACTGGCAAAAATTCTATTCTTATTGGAAGCCCTTTTATATTTTAAGATCTTCGGGCGAAATAAAAAGCGACAAAGATTTTGAAAATATGATAAAAATGGCCAGCAAAAAAGAAATTCCAGTTAGAAAAATTATTGAAATCATAATCGAAAATCAGTGGATACCCAAAGAACATATTGAGGTTGTCAAAAAGCTAAAGAAAAAATATAAAGTTGGTATTTTATCTAACCACGTTCAGGAGTGGATTAAAAAAGTCCTCAAAAATTATAAAATTGAAAAATTATTTGATTCGGTCACTGTTTCTTCAAAAGTAGGCGCTAGAAAACCAAACGCCCTAATTTATTTTGAAGCGTTAAAGAAATTATCGGTGAAACCAGAGGAATCGGTTTTTATTGCCGATGAGGTAGCTGAAGATTTAGTCGCCGCCTCGGGTTTGGGAATAAAAACAATTTGGCTGAAAGCCAATTTCCGAGGTTGGTGGGGGAAGAACGATAAAAAAGCTCTAAAAATTTATCAACCCGACGCCACCATCCACGATCTAAAAGAAGTAATTCCAGTCATTAAAAAATGGTAAAGTTAAAACTTTCTCAATATCGTAAGAAGTTCCTCAAAATTTTTAAAAGAGAAAAAAAGAAAATTTCCAAAGCCACAGATGTCAATAAAATTCACCATATCGGAAGTACAGCGGTGCCCGACTTGGGTGGAAAGGGGATGATTGACATAATGATTGGAATAAAAAGCTGGAGAGAAACTAAAGATATTGTCAAAAAATTAAAAAAGATAGGTTTTAGGCACGTCCACCGCAAAAAAGAAGGAGGAAGATTATTTTTAAGTAAACACCGAGAACCTACACCGGATAATGTTCACCTTCACATTGTTAAAAAGGGAAGTAAAACCTATAAAGAATTATTGGCTTTTAGAGATTATTTGAAAAAACACAAGAAAGAAGCTAAGAGATATTTTGAATTGAAGTTTGAATGGTTAAAGAAAGCCGAGGGCAACCGAGCCAAATATACAAAACTAAAAGAAAACTATATAAAAGAAATTTTAAATAGAGTTAAAATTAAATATGGCAACAATTAAAAAGAATAAATTAAAATTTAGAATTCGACCAATAAATAGGAATGATAAAGAATGGATAAAGAAATTTATTTCTCAAGAATGGAGCTCAGAAATAGTAGTTGCTCATAGTAAAATTTTTCATCCATATAACCTTCTTGGATTCATTGCTTATCGGAAAAATAAATATCTGGGATTAACAACTTATTATATTGAAAGAAAAAAATTAGAAATTATTACAATGAATGCCATTATACAAGGTAGAGGTATTGGTACCGCTCTTTTAAAAGCAGTAGAAAGAGTTGCCCACAAATTGAGATGTAAAAAGATTTGGCTTATTACCACTAACGACAATATCGATGCTATACGTTTTTATCAACAAAAAAGATTTAGAATTGTTACTATCCATCAAAATGCAATTGAAGTCTCAAGAAGATTAAAACCAGAAATTCCTTTCATCGGTAATTATGGAATTCCAATAAAAGATGAGGTAGTGCTTGAAAAGATTATTTAAATATAAATTTTAGAAAATTTTATGGAAACTAAAATTTTCGGTGGTAAAAAGATAATAATAAGGAAACTTTCAAAAAAGGACTTAAGAAATGTTAAGAAATTTCAGGATTTTATTAATTCTTTAATTGAAGAAGAAGCTAAAATTATGTTTAATGAAAGATTTTCATTAAAAGAAGAAAAAAGGTGGATGGAAGAACAATTGAGAAAAATTAAAAATCAAAAAACAGTTTTCCTGATAGCAGAAGATAATGATATAGTTGTTGGAACTACTGGGATTGATCTACGAATAGGACGACAAAGCCATGTTGGCGAGTTTGGAATTACTATCAGAAAAGGTTATCGAGGAATAGGTTTGGGTAGTTATTTAGCGGATAAAATAATAAAATTAGCTAAAAAAAAGTTGAAACCCAAGCCAAAGATTATTAGATTAAACGTTTTCCCAACAAATAAACCAGCCATTTCTCTTTATAGAAAATTTGGCTTCAAAAAAGTAGCCAAAATTCCAAAACAAATTTCATATCTAGGAAAACTAATTGATGAGATAATAATGCTTCGGAGATTATGAAAAAGAAAATAGAAGTGTTAGTTAGGACAGTTATTCAAGATGAGGGGAAAATTTTAGTTTGCAAGAAAGTAGGGAAAGATTACAGGGGAAAAAATTATTATTTCTTTCCTGGCGGTCATGTTGAATTTGGCGAAAACGTAAAAAAGGCTTTAGTTCGAGAAATTAAAGAGGAATTAGGTTTATCTATTAAGAAATGCTCTTTTATTGGCGGTTCAGAACATTTATTTACTGAAGAAGGTAAAAAATATCACGAAATTAATTTAGCTTTTCAAGTTTTAGTTAAAAAGCTAACTATCAAGAGTAAAGAAAACCATCTTCAATTTTTCCTATTTGATAAAAAGCAAATTGCCAAAGAAAAAGTTTTGCCAACAGTTTTAACCAAAGCTGTTTTAAAATGGCTCAAAGATAAAAAACCTTTCTGGGCTAGCCAGATTTAAGCATTAGTAATATTTTCACCATGGCGAATTCATTACAACGGAGAAAACCTCCGTGTTTTTATTTTTGTCAGGAATTGGTTTACAAACTATTGATATTTATTAATGGTTTGCTATAATAGGAGTTGTACAAAATAGCTAATTAGGGCAAATGACATTAAAAGTAGGTTTAATCGGACCAACTAATATCCAAAAATTGAGCAAGCTGACCAAAGAGCCAGTTAGCTTTTACATTAAAAAAGCTAATGAAATAGGGAAGCTTTTAGCGAAAGCTGATTGCGAAGTATGGGTGAATAGCGATAAAGGAATGGCAATTAATGTCGCCAGTTCTTATAAAAGGAATAAAGGAAAAAGATTGGTTGTTCTCTTTCCTGGCAGTAACCAACCGTGGCCTAATAAACACGCCCACCCCTATAAAAAGTATGCTGATATAATTAGAAAAGAGCCCGATTGGTTCTGGACCAATTATAACGTAACTGCCATCCCCGATGTCTGTGTTTGTGTAGGATTGAGCGCCGGTACCTTTAGTGAGTTGGCCTACATCAAGTGGAATTATCAATTTAAAAGAGGGGGATTAAAAAAATTAATTGCCATAAAAGAATTATTAAGGGACGGAAAATTACCACCAGAAATCGAATTCGATATTAAGAAAATTTTAATTTATATTAATGAAGTGAAAGATTTAGAAAAGATTTTAGAAAAGTATTCAAAAATGGGCTAAATTAAGCCCTTTTTTGTTTCGGAGACAGATGAAAAATTTACTTAAATTTTTATTGGAAGCTGGTAAATTGGGGAAAATAAAAAGGAAGGGGATAACATTTTACGGTATAAAAAATCCTGACAGCGCCACTGATCATTCTTTTAGGATGGCTTTGATGATTTGGCTTTTAAGTAGAAAAGAGAAAACTGACATTAAGAAAGCGTTTAAAATGACTTTGATTCATGATATCTGTAAAATTTATACTGGAGATATTACTCCTTACGATGGACTTTTACCGAAAAATAAAAAAGAAAGGAACGAGTTTGTAAGAAGTTGGCGTCGTCTGCCATTGTATAAAAAAGAAAAAATCCATAGTAAAAAATTTAGGAAAGAATACATTGCTATTAAGAAATTAGTTTCGCAATTACCCAAAAAACTAAAGAAAGAAATATTTAACCTGTGGCTTGAATATCACAAAGGAGAAACCTCGATGGCAAAGTTTGTCTATCAAGTCGATATGTTGGAAAATCTCCTCGAAGCTTTTGAATATTATAAAAGAGATAAGAATTTCCCCACCAAGCCCTGGTGGCAACATGCGGAAGAGGTTATTGACAATCCTATTCTTTTGGAGTTTTTACGAGAAATTGAAAAAGAAGAGCTGAAAAAGTAATTTTATCATGAAATTCCTCCGCCCCTCGGCGGAAAAGCCGCCGAGGGGCTTCTTTTTTTTATTTTAATTTTAATATGATACGCCCTTCTTTATTCGATTTGTCGGTACTTATTTTACAAAATAAATTTTGGATTTTAGCTTAAAAATTGAGGGAAATTGGGCCTGTGGATAAATTTTGTCAAAAATAGAAAATTTGAAAAGAAAATGAAACTAAGGTAGAATAAAGATATGAATTACCCTAAAATTATTTTTAAATATTCATGGATTTATGACCAAACTTGGAAAGAAGGATTGATAGGAAAAAAATCAAAAAAATATCCTTCTTCTAAGCGGATTTTAAATTACATTAAGAAAGTAGAAAAATTGTGGCGAAAAGAGGAAAAAAAAGTTCTTCTAGAACTTCCAAAAATTTCTCATTTAAAGTGGAAATCCAAGTTTATTTACTGTTATGTTGTGGGACGATGTAGACCCTTTTCTGACCCTCTAACAATACCAGTTTATGAGAAATATTCAGATTATTTCATCGATGTCTTGACCCATGAATTAATTCATGATCTTTTTATCCAACCCGGGAACTACCAAAAATCAAAAAAGGCCTGGGGATATTTCCATCGAAAATACAAAAGAGAGCCTCGAAATACAAAGATTCATATTCCTCTTCATGCTATCCACTCTCACATTTATTACAAGTTTTTTAACGAAAAACGTTTGAAAAGAGATATAAAATTTATAAGTTTTCTATCAGATTACAAAAAGTCTTGGCAAATTGTTCAAAAAGAAGGTTATAAAAATATAATTAACGAATTTGTAAAACGAGTGAAGTAGGGGGGGGGTGTTTTAGGCACACACTTTTGGCGGATTAGTTAATTGGTAATCAGCTAGAAATCGATTGGGAAGTTTGACATTTAAAGAAAAAATCTGTAAAGTAAATCAGTCCTGGTTGGCACTTTAACAATTAATCAAAATTAGTATAGGAGGTGAAAAATGTCCAATAATCAGATTTATCCGCTTGCAGTGGCTTATGGATTCAATAGTTCCTCTGGGGTTACTTTTCTACTTCCTGGACGAGAAGTAACTATTGAAGGAGCCAACGAAATTCTACCGGTGATTCTTCCTTTGTGTAACGGGTATAGAGACATCGAAGAAATTGTTTCCATCGGGGCTTCCAAAAGCGGCTACGAAAAAGAGGATGTTCAACAGTTAGTCCAAACCTTGTTAGAACGTGAGATACTTATTGATGTCCATCACTATTATCAGTTTTTCCACGAAGTATCTGCGAATCCGATGCCTTTCTGGCACGACTTACCAGAAGAAGTGATGACAGAAATGGTTAAAGGGAAAAGTCCCCTTGTTTATCTGTCACACACCCCTCAAAACTCTTTGGCAGCTTTACTCGAAGCTCGCGAATCTATTCGTGAGTTCTCTGGAGAGGCGCTTTCGAAAAGTGAAATTCTTAAGTTAGGATGGGTGATTTATGGAAAGCAAAAACGTAGCACCTCTTTCCCTGAAAGCACTATTGGTCTCGGAACCATACCATCTGCTGGTGCGCTTTATCCGTTGCGCCTTTTCGCCATCGTGCTTAAAGAACATCCATCCATTGAAGAAGGGATTTATTTATTCAATCCAGAAGGAATCTCGCAAATAGCCCCAATAGATCCAGAAACATTAGAAAATATCTTCGGCGGATATTCCACCCCGCTTGATAGCACAGCGGTGATATTTGCCCTCGTCTGCGAGTTCCAGCAAATAACCCAAAAATACTCCAACCGTGGCTATCGCTATGCTTTAATTGAGGCAGGCCATGCCGCCCAAAATGCATACTTATGGTGTGCCGAACAAGGATTAGGAATTGTAGAAGTGTGCGGATTTAATGATGAAGCATTAGCTAAAGCTCTTCTGATCCCATATCCTGAACAAGCACCACTTACCACCATGTTTATAGGAAGGAGATTGTTATGAACGGATGGGTAACGCTCAATAAAGAATGGCTGCTAAGGCCGACTCAAGATGGGTTAGAATTGTTAACCCCAGAACGCAATATCGCCCTAGAACTTTCTGAACCTGAGAGACGAGACGAGATTGCTTCAATTTTATTGGGAGAAGTGCCTGTTGCTAACAACGAAGATATCCAAGAAACAATCTCAGACCTCATAAAACAAGGCATATTGCAACACTCTAACCGTAAGCCTCCGGGAATTGAGAGAACTGAAACAGAAAAGCAGATTTGGAAACTCCGGAAAAGTATAGTAGGCTCTCAAGGTCCTGTTTATGAGGTGTATTGGCTTGACCCGACTCAATCACAGTTTTCTCTTGAAAGAACCTACTTGTTTACAGCAAAGTATCGAGAGGGCGTCGAAAATATTGCTTGGGCCTTTGCTAATGACCAAAAAGATCGTAATTTAGCTGAACTCAAAGCAATTATGGAGGCCTTAGAGCGACATGCTTGTAGTATAATTCCTTTTGCAGAGCTTGTAAAAGCTCCAGCGAAGAAGTTAGGCAAAAAGGCGATAGACCCCCGCGAAGTTATTTCTTACACTAGAGAACAATATAAAAACAATCCCTCCCTGCTTCCTTTTTCAAATAACAGAGAATATTACTGGAAGGAAGTAATGACATTTCCAGGGAGAGAAAAGCGGTATTTGCCGGCAGACTGCCTTTATTTCCCACTTGACGAAAAGATTTTCCCTCGTCCTTACACTTTCGCAAATTCCTCTGGAGTAGCCGCAGGATTTAACTTTGGAGAAATCTTGCCTCGTGCTCTTTACGAAACCATTGAGAGAGATGCCTTTATGATGGTCTGGCTGAAACGAATAACGATGCCTACTATCCAAAGGGCTTCGCTGCCAGAAGATTTGCAAAACCGGATAGGAGAAATTGAGGAGCTGGGATATCGAGTTTCCCTCGTCAACATTACCCTTGACCTTGCACCAGTTGTGCTGGTAGCAATTGTTAATAACCAACGAGAACCAGCCCTTATTCTTGGAACCGCATCTAACTTGAATCTCTTGGAAGCCTGTTCTAAGGCGTTAGCTGAGGTAGAGCAACAACTTTATTGGAACTTAAAAAGCTTTACCCCAACCTACATTCTCTCGGACTATAGGAAGGTAAAAAAGGTTTCCGATCATGCCGCTCTTTACCATACCTCACAATATCTCCCGAAAGCTTCGTTCCTTTGGTCGGGTAACGCCCAATTTTTACAGGTCCCGCAGAAGAAGTTAGATGACGAGCTTGAGAAGATGCTAAAAATTCTTAGCTCACATAAGAAACAGCTCATAGTGGCTGATCTTACTCCAATCTCTTTAAGAAAGCTGGGAATACAGGTACTACGAGCTATTCCTCTCGGGCTAGTTCCCATCTCTTTTGGTTACGGTATGGAGCCTTTAGGAATGCCACGATTGAAAAGATCACCCAAAGAAATTACTCGTTTGAAACAAAATCCATGGCCCGATAATGTCCCATTTACCCATCCATTTGCTTAACCACTTGACATATATTCTTGGCTTGATATTCTAAAAGTAGGAAATTATCAATAGAAAGGGGGGTGAAACCGATGAAGAAACTGCAGATCAAGGTAACGGAACGCAAGCTGACAGATGAACTTTTGAAGCAGTCCACGAGTTGCGGTAATTGTAGCCAATGCGGCGGCGGTAGTTGTACCTCATGCAAGAGCTAATGAGGTAACCAGTCCTCACTATAATAGAAAAAGGTCAGACGCTGATTCAGTGCTGACCTTTTTATTTTTATATAAAAGATATTTATGTCGGAAATTGTTTTACAAGGCAAAATTGAGGTTTTCGCTTAAAAATTGAAGAATTTTGGACTTTTGAATAAATTTTGTCAGCAAATCTTGACAAAATATTTACCATTGATATTGTAAAAATAGCAGCTGAGAAATCTCATATCTCAGCTAAATTAACAACTGCATCTGGAATGTTCGGATGCATTGACATAGAAAATCTAGAAACGAAAGGAGGTAAGGAAAGTGAATCAAGAATTGGCACTAAGAAAGTTAGCGGAAGTAATTCCAGGGTCTGTTGATATCGCTACTCGTAAACTCCACTTCTCCCCCCAGCAAGCTCTCGATGTATTCGGGAAACCCCCATTAGAATGCAATGACATTGTAGCGATTCTCCCGCTTTTCTCTGAAGAGGAACGAGAGGAGATCGAGGAAGGGATTTACAAGAAGCAACAGGCATTCTGGGATGACCCAGCTCAGGTGAAATACTATATCGAGACCCACCCTCAACTACCATTTGTATCAGAGCATTTTGATCAGTTTGTGAAAGCGATTTCACCAGAGGATACGGAGGTGGTAGTAGATCTAGGTTGTGGTTGCGGTGCCTTAATGAAGCGACTACTTGCTAGAAACGAGGGTGTAAGGATCATTGGGATTGATTATGCCCCTAATGTCTTGGATATGGTGCCTCGATTAGTCCCCAACTTAGGAGATGGCCGGATCGAGTTGATTAACCATGATTTACGGAGGGGAATTCCTCTTCCTGACGGAAGCCAAAAGAAAATGGCTTCTAATTGGGGCGTAGTCAATTTTCTGCCCGATGATTTGGAGAGAAGCTTTGCTGAGGTGCGCCGCGTACTCGAGTCCGGAGGGAGATTTGTGTGTTCAGCTCTCGTTGAGGGAGAGAGGATGCGTTCCGGAGACTTCTTGAAACGCACCCCTAATAAACTCTCCTTGTTGTGGGAGGCAATGAATAAACTCCGGAAGGGTATAATTCAGGCCGGCTGGAAGTTTGAAAAGAACCTTCGTCTTCTCTTCCCGGTTTATTCGCCGGAAGAACTAACAAGGATGATGGAGAGAGCTGGACTGAGCATCGTGAAAAAGGAGTATACCCTGATGGGCAAATCAATAACAATAGTGGCTCAAAAGGGAAACTCTAAGGAGGCTGGATAAATGGAAGTAAAACGCCAGCCTCCTTTTGTTTTTGACTATAAACCTTGAAATGCTAAAATTATATAATATGTTAGTTATAAATATCTTTTTGTTTAGCATAGTTATTATATCTTCCCTGCTGGCTTTTCTTGTTTACTCTCGGAACAAAAAAAGCATTACTAACGTCTCGTTTGCTATTCTCATAATCGTTGGAGCTTTTTGGGCTTTAACTATAGCAATATTCCAAATGGCAAAAACAGTTGGAGCTGCGTTGTTATGGGATAGAGTAATTTATATTTGTGCTATCTTTGTTCCATCGTCTTTTGTCTTCTTTGCTTATGCTTTTCCAGAAGAAAAAATTAAAATACCAACCCTTCACAAAATTGCTTATTTTCTTCCTATAATTATATCGATCCCGATTTTACTTTTTACTCGTCTCTGGATTCAAGAAATAATCGTGAGTCCTGAGGGTAATAGTGTAATTCTCGGTCCATTTTATATTGTTTGGGCGATATGGTTTATGGTTTATATGGTCTGGACTTTTTGGATCTTTTTATCAAAATATTTAAAATCCTACGGAGTAAGAAAAATACAGCTGCGGTATATGATTTTAGCTAGTATTTTTCCGGCTATAGGAAGTATGCCATTTAACATAATTGCGCCCTTATTTGGGAATTATAGATTAATATGGATCGGTCCATTCACTTTAACTGCTACATTTATTGTCATCAGTTATGCAATCATAAGACATCGTTTTATGGACATCCGAGTGGTGATGGGGAGAGGGACGGTTTATCTTTTCACTTTGGTTATTCTAATTAGTCTCGGGTTCTTGATAATGTTCTTAAATAGTAAACTGGCAGCTCCTTTATCTGTAAACATTGTTGGGCCGTTTGCAATGGTTGTTGGGATTTTTCTTTTTCAATTCATATTTCGGTTTTTTGAGAAATTGGCTTCAAAATACTTCTATTATACTTTTTATTCTTATCAAACGGTTTTAACCGATTTGGGAAGAAAATTGACTCAGGTTTTGGAATTAGATAAACTTTCTTCTTCAATTGTTAGTACTTTAATGAGCACCATGAAATTAGATAGAACAGTAATTCTTTTGCGAGAGCCAGGGGATGGGGAGTATCAAATTCAAAAGAATATAGGATTTAGAGAAGAAAATGGTATTTCTTTGGTTAAGGATAATTTTTTGACTATTTGGTTAGAAAGGACACAAAAACCTTTGGTTTATGAAGAGATTTCTTTAATTATTCGAGATACAACAGAAAAAGAAGAAAGAGAAAGATTAGAGAGGTTGCGAGCTAACATGAAAAGAATTGAGGCCGCTCTCTGTCTTCCTCTTTTTCTTGAGGAGAAAATTGTTGGAATGATTGTTTTGGGAAATAAACTTTCTGGCGAGCCATACTCAACCCAGGATATTGAATTATTAACTAACCTGGCTAACCAGGTTTCAATTGCCCTTCAAAATGCCAAATCATACTCGGAAATAAAAGGATTTAGCAAAAAATTAGAAAGGGAAGTCGA
>Ga0210006_1002718_pt1 | contig 11358 bp, 17 predicted proteins | sample CryGey02umfilter_2_FD_185452 | JGI IMG/M metagenome (GOLD analysis project Ga0210006, IMG submission 185452) | Groundwater microbial communities from aquifer in Utah, USA - Crystal Geyser 4/10/14 0.2 um filter (SPAdes) (version 3) | ecosystem: Environmental > Aquatic > Deep subsurface >... | reverse complement strand
CCCCCCTCCGGGGGGGGTGTGACTCTGTGTCATCATACCCTAGTGATTTTTTTGATACAAAAATCAACACGATATGATGACCCAAAATCAACAATCTCCTCGCAACGAAGCCTCATTTGTACCACATACAAAACAGCATAGTATAGCACATTACTTGACTTTTGTCAAGATATATGCTATGCTGTCTTTGAATAAAAACGTTTCCTACTAATCTAAAATCTAACTAATTTTTTATATATATGACAAAATCTGAATTTCAATCATATCAACCTAATCAAGATATAATACATGCGGCTCTGCCTACAAATATGGTTGAAGGACTCCATGAAGATACAGATGTTGCCGAACAAACACATCAACCCGATCCTGATAGTGTAACAAAAAATGTAGAAACTAAAGATAGACCGCTTGTTATTAATTTTGGTGTTCAACTCATGAAAGTTCTGGATCAAAAACATCCTATAGCAGTGGATAAATTGAGACATAGAAATACAGGAAAAGGCAAACAAAAATCACGCGAACACGCACTCAAACAAAAGGGAATTTTTGAAAAACACTGGAAACAAGATGATCGTGAAAACCCAGACAGGGAAACATACGAGGATGTGATTATAGAAGAAGGACAAACTGCATCTAGTCTGAACAAAAAAATCGCAAGACAACGACGAACTGCTGAACGAAATTATAGATTGCATAGGAAGGAAGCTCTTCATGATCAGATTGTAGCCGACAAAGATACTCGAGCATTACAAGCACGACTTGCTGACAACATGGATCCACTCGTCGGCTCGAAATATGACGTTATTGCAGAGGGAACAAACACGTCTGCTGACAATATAGAAAGATTGGCTCAAGCGTTATTGAAATTTGGTGAATTTGGGAAATACAAAGAAGCACATCTACCTCAATTTCAAGACGTCATCCGTCCGATAAGTGTCTTGATTAATGAAATAAAGCAGTATGTTTCATTTTCTGAAGATACACCGACAGATGAACTTCAGGATGATCCACGTCTCACTGCCTCTCCTCGTGCTGATCTTTCTGCAAAAGATCTTGGCATACTCCGCAATAAAAAACTCAATGAAATAAAAACCAAAATAAACATACAACTTAAAAAACTTTCAGAGACACTTACTCAATTGGAACCTATCATTGCTAATCGTGCGACACGTCTGCGTCCTGACCCGCTACTGATAACAAAAAAAGAAACAATACACACACATAGAGGGGAAATCTCCGTAGATAGAAACTACTGGAATACAGGGGCTGACGAAGATTTTGAAGGACAGTATCATGCCCTACTTGCTGATACGGAAAGCCCCGAACGAGTATACGAGATTTTTCGTTTACTCAAAAAAAGACTAGAACAATATGCTGATGCACTACAGAAATTCAAGTGGGAGACAATCGAAGAGAAAAAAACTCGGTGGGCTACTCAAAAGGATGCATATACCGCACAATATAATGAAGCTTTTCATCCAAGAAACCCGAAGCCGTTTGCAACGAACAAAATTGGTGCAGATGGAAAACCTGAGATGTGGCAATCTGAAGCTATGTCACTTCCCCAGCGTGTCGATCGTATGACACAGAGTATCGACGATCTCTGGCAAAAAACTGACCTTGGACAAAAATTTTCTCTTGAGAAAATACAAATTGTCAAAGAGACGTGGAGTCGACTAATACGGCAAATATTTGACAATACATCGCCGAAAGACAAAATAACATACACCACTCTAATTGATGATTTGACTAAATCGGCTACAGAACAGTTGGCACAAGAAAGCATCTACAGTGAATCCCAGAAAAAACATTTACTCGATATATTTGTTCAGATATTATACAAAGAATGTGTCTCCCATACTGGCCGATCCACACCAAATGATCTGCACGCTATAGGAAAAGAAACAGAGCTGCTAGCATATGAAAAACAACGATCGGATCTCTGTGAGACATTAAAGAAACATATTGAGAGCATATCTGATATATCCGTACGGACAGACAACACCTACACATACGCACGAGATTTTGCAGGAAACCGTGAGGCTGCTCTCCGTAGTGAAATATCAGGTGTTGTAGTATCTTTAGAGTCTTTATTTCGCAAGGCTCAAGAGCTGAAAGACACTGGTTTGGGATTAAAAATGAATGTGTCATTCCTAACAAAGATACATCTCAAATCAATTAAAAAACTGTACGAACAAGTAGATGCACATTTTGCTTTGCTTGGTGATGCAGGAATGATCAAGATAAACCGTAGGGGAAAGGGTGCACGCTACCAACTTCTTGATACGCCAGTCAAACCTGCCTCGCATAATCTTCGTAGAAAACAAAAAAAACAGTAACTTAGAGCAACTTGATCCTCGAGAAAAAATACGATCAACATGTACTATGGTTCGAGAATTTTCGACCCTGCCTTTGCACTACGAACGTATAGAAGAAAAGATGAACACACCGTCTTCGTCACATTGACACGCACCACACAGACGAGCTATACTATACATACACGTTATGATAACCTTGCCTTTTATGCAACATATCCAAAAACAGCTGGACGACATACTCGAAATAGTCACCTTTATTCGTGACAATGGTGCGACAAAAGAAGAATTGTCGACACTTCGTGAAGATATGCAAACCGAGTTTGCACATGTACGAGAAGAAATAATCACGCATGTCGATGGATTCATTGGATTACATCAGAAGCTTGATACTGAGCTGGCATAGCTGAGATTCAAATATGAACGCATGGAAGAAAAGATGAGCACGATTATGAATCATTTGAAATTGCAGAACGTATAATATTTTGAAATGGAAAAATTTTAATACAGAAAAAGCAGTCCGCTAGAGGATGCGAGGGTATGTACCACAAAAAAAAACATCCTGATACATTGTATCAGGATGTTTTATTTTTTACTCTTTCTGTATCAACTCAACCCAAGAAGAAGAGGCTCAACTTTTTTATTAAACAATTCCAATTTTTCGACCCTTTCATCTAAACGCCTCATACCATGGGAAATCATTGTAATCTCTTGGTCTCTTTTTTCCATCATTCCGACCAGTTTATCCAAAGTACCCATCACCTCCTGATGGTCTTTTTTGGTGACCATATTCTCCTCAATTCTAAGCAAACGCTCCTCGTGTCCGACAACAGTAGAGGCAATAAGATCAAGTTGCTCTCCGTGAGATTTTAGTTGCTCTCCGTGAGATTTTAACTCTGTACTATTTGCTTCTACCTGTGTAGAGATAGTGGCAAGTTGCTCTCCGTGAGATTTTAGTTGCTCTCCGTGAGATTTTAACTCTGTACTATTTGCTTCTACCTGTGTAGAGATAGTGGCAAGTTGCTCTCCGTGAGATTTTAAAATTTTCAAAATTTGTTCTGACATATGTATCTAGTATAGATTGAAAGCAAAGTGATTGTCAACATGGACTGTGCCTAAAAATATCTACCTCCTCACCACCAAAAAGCCCATCACCAAAAGACCGATCAAGAATCCGACAATTGCATTGATCAATAAATTTGGTCGAACCGGGAAACGAGTAACTACGGGCGAATTGACCAAAGACATAGTGACATCTCCCCCGACATATTGCCAGCCTTTGCTGACCAATGTATCAGCAGCCGCTCCAGCCAACTCTATGGCTTGACGTGGATCAAAGCTATAAGCATTGACATTGAGGACTCCTGTCCCAAAAATAACAGAACCGCTAACAGACTTCTGCCAAGCTTTTCGTCTTTGTCGTTCATTTAGTTTTTCAAAATAAGACCAACCCACTTGGTGACCTTCTTGTGCTTTCACTTTATTATAAAAATCACTAGTCTGCATCACTTGAGCGATATTTTCTCCGATCCGTTCGGCTGACTTGACTGTCGTGTAGGGATCAACACCATAGCGAGATTGGGAGATGATCAAGACTTGAGCGTCAGCTCGATACTGCAGTGGGAAAATAAAAGTAGCCAAGAGAGAAAGAGAACCCGCCAGTAGACCAACCACTAGAATCATCTTCCAACCGTGTTTTATTTTGGAAATGGGATGCATATTTTTAGGGATTTAGGGTTTTAAGGTTTTAGGTATCTAGGTTGTTAGGGATTGAGTTTATATTTTAGGGCGTTGAGCATTTTCATTACTTCTATCAACAAGCTATCTGCTTTTAAATAATTAGTGTCTAAATTTTTGTATATTCTTTTTGCAAGTTCTATTTGAGTTTCTAGTTCAGCTCCAGAAGCAAATGCTATTATGACAAAATGTCTATAATCTTTCTTTGTATTACGAGTCTTACCTTCTGCAATATTTGAAGGGATTGAGATGGCTGCTCGACGAATCTGAGAAGTAAGACCATATAATTCTGATTTTGGAAAATCCTCTGTTATTTTATATATCTCCACAACCAAGTCCATCGCTTTTTGCCAAACAATCAAATCTTTGTAAGATGAAATACGTATCCCCTCCATAACCTAATAACCTAAACACCTAATAACCTAAACACCTAATAACCTAAAATAAGTATATCAAATAATTCCCCATCACGCACTACTGTCATGATGAATTCGCTGGGGAGAACTTTGGCTTGTTGGTACAATCGATGAGGATCAAGACTTTTTCCTTCAATCTTCACCACTATATCCCCTACGCCAATAGTACTGGTAGAAACTTTGGTCGGTGAATAAGTGACCAGAAAGCCGTAAGCATTTTCCAGAGAGACACGTGGATCAATATTTTCTACCGTATACCCTTTCCAAGGAAATTCATTTACTTTATTTTCTACTTCTCCAAAAAGACTAGTATAATTTTGTTCAATATTGAAAGCCAAATTTATTTGATTTTCTTCCTCCACAAAACCAACGAACTGCCCATCCTGTGTCCACAATACTCGACCATACGATAGCTGTTCAAGACCTGTGAGTCGATACCTCTCTTCATCAATCGAAAAAACATCTTTCAATCCTACATCAATATAATCACCTAGTACAATTGGATCCCATACAGTGCCGTCTGTCTGCCACATTACACTGCCAGGAGATATTATTTTCCAGTCTGGAAAAGAAGCTACTCGGAATCCTTGACCAAATATTTTTCCATATAATAAATTATTTTCACTATCAATCATAGTCTTTTCAACTTTGAAAACCTCACCCTGTGATCCAATAGCATCCAAATAATTTAATGAGTTAGAAATTTTTGTATTGAGTGGTGTAACAAACCAGCCACCGTCGGTCAGTAATACTCCTGTGCCGATCAATCCGGCCGGACGATAAAATTGCCCATCAATTTTTTCTCTTCTGTCCACTACTCGAAGCATTCTAATCTTTTGTTCACTGACAAAAACCTGAGCAGGAGACATTATTTTTTCTGACTGAAGGCGAGAAGAATTGATAGTATAATAAGAATTTTCTACCCCCCAAAAAGGCATCACCCAAGCAAATGTTACAAGTGTTCCAGCCAAACCACTGAGCATAGCGATGACAATTACAACACCAATATTCCAAAGATAACGCAACTGTTTGCGTAAAGGAACAGAACAAGATTGGGGCGGTAAATGTGGAGATGATTTTTTCATAGTTTTAGATTATAGATCTATAGGTATCCAGATTCTCAAAGTAAAAATTAGATCCACCGAATAAAAAACATACAGACAAAAAATAAACATCCATTTAGAATTAGGAAACTCATCTGTTTTTTCCAATCAATTCCTCTTATACTGAAATGGAAACGAAGTAAAATTTGTAGAATATACCAAATCCAAGTCACAAGAAATCCAGAAACAAAATAACCAAAAGGCAAAACATTCATCACCCAAACCAATTCAATAATTACCATGCTAATAAACAATAGCCAGATGGCAGATTGCTTTAGTTTCAAATCATAGTATAATCTCCAAATCATCAAGCTAACAGCACTCATGCCTGTACCAGACAAAATCAGAAACAGCCAAAAAGGAATGAACGGAAAAAACAAACGAAACGCAAATATTGCAGTCAAAAATGTATAACCTGAAAACACCCATAGGATCATATTGATTCTCCTCAAAGGCTTTCTAGCATGAGCAAGAGTGAGGCGCTGATTTAATCTTTGTTCAAAAAATAAAAACCACATGGCCAACCCAGATAGTAAACGCAAAACTAGGGCTAGCGCCGGCCACTCTACTATACTAGTCAAAACCATGAAAGACAGAGCCGTGACAATAACTAGTGGTAAAAGTGAATTTGTCTTGTTTTTTGATAATGGAAAAATACTTAATATAACAAGTAAGCCAAGCCAAATGGAATTGACTAAGACAAAAATCCATACTTTTGGAAAAGCAGAAATTAGAGTAAGACTAGCCACGCTTATCAAAACTGCCAAGACCGCTCTCCAATTTTTTACAAAAAAATAAAACATATTTTATTGAGATAGAGCAAATATGTGCTAGGTCAAAAGTAGAAAAAAGGTTACATCATCTCTTCTAAGATCTTCGTCAGTCTAGCACGCATTTTTTCCAAAGACAAGGTGTTGACCTCAACTTTCAAATCTTCTATAGCAAGAAAAGCGTGCAGGTGAGATTGCAAAAATCTTTCTGGTACAGTAATTTTTAACAGAGTTTCTTCTATAGTTTCAAATAATTTCTGAGTGCTTTGGTCAGAATTGTGGACAGTCTGCAAAATATTATTGAGAGACTCTTGGTATTTACTTTCCAAAAGCAGAGACGAGATATTGTTTGCTGTCAAATGCTGATCAGTAATAAGTTGTCTGGTACGGATATCTACAACCTTAAATAGAATGACAACAAAACTACCAACTATAAAAATAGTCAGGATAGTTGCCAAAGTCAAAAATAAGACTACTTGGGAAATAGATTTATTTGTTTTTTTCGAGAACATCTTTGGCAAAAACACTTAAAGCTGTAGCCACAGGAATGGCCAACAAAGCTCCCGCTACACCAGCTAGCTTAGCACCGATGAGGACTGCGACGATACTTACGATTGGGTTCAAACCTACGACACGTTGCATCACTTTGGGAACGAGTAAATGATTTTCAATTTGTTGAATAATAATATACATAACTAAAACAAAAACAAACTTGATTGCCCCACCTTGAGAAAAAGCAAAAAATAATGCTGGAATAGCTGCCAAAATTGGACCGAGATACGGAATAAATTCAAACAAGCCAGCCAAGAGTCCCAAAACAGCAGCATATTTTACACCAAGCAAAAACAAACCAACTGTAACCATGGCACCAATAATCAGACTAAGGATTAATTGACCACGCATCCATGTTCCTAGTTTGTCACGCATCTTTTTGAAGAGCTGGGACAAGTACGGCACATATTCATCTGGAGCCAATGAACGCAAAATCTTTTTGATCGGATCATCCTGAGCAACCATGTAAAATGTCATCACCAAAACCAATACAAGAGAAAAGACTCCACCAAAAAATCCTGTCACTGTCGAAAATATGCTAGAAATAGTCGGACCAACCGCAGATTGTTGTAAGACTGAAGCCCCGCTGTCTACTGAAACAGAACTAGGAATAATCTCACTGATGCTCTTCAAACCACCAAGTATTTCTTGAACCACATGGTTTTCTTGGAAAGACGTCCAAAACTTGCCCATGTTTTCAAGCAACTGGGGAGCATCGCTGGCAATTACTGGGGTAAGAATGGTGACAGAAAATATGACAATTCCACCAAGCACAATATAGATCAATAATACAGCAATAGAACGAGGGATCTTCCTCTTACCCAACCACTCGGCAAACGGATCAATAAGCGCTGCCAAGATAAGAGCGATAAAAAGAAGTAACAATATCTTCCACACTAAAATAACAATGTAAAACAAAACACCAATCGCAATCACTTTGAGGATACTCCAAGTACTGATATGAATCTTGACATCTTGCATAACACTTGAACAAATAATATATTTAGTATACACTATAGTGCTATGGTTCGCAAAAAAATACTAGGTAATGTATACTAACCAAAAAACTGGCAGCTCAATAGACTATTAACCTAGCAACCTGATACCCTGATACCCATAACCTAAAAACATGCCTCAATACGCCACAAACAAAAAAGCCCATTTTGAATATGAGATCCTCGATATCTACGAGGCTGGTTTTGTATTGACTGGTGAAGAAGTCAAATCCATCCGTGCTGGCCACATCAATATGGCCGGAGCTTTTGTGACATTTCACAATGACGAGGCTTTTATCAGTAACCTCCATATCTCCAAATACAAGAACTCCAATCCCAAGAAAGAATATGAACCAGAGCGTACCAGAAAACTGCTTCTCAGTCATAAAGAAATAAATTATTTGAGAGGGAAAAACCAAGAAAAAGGCTTGACAATTGTTCCCCTTTCCGTGTATACTAAAGGTCCTTATATTAAAGTAGAAATTGGCTTAGCTAAAGGAAAAAAACTCCACGATAAGCGCAAAACTATCCAAGATAGGGAAGAAAAAAAAACCATGGGTAGAGCTCTCAAGGGAAACTATTGAAATTTATAATTTTAAATTTTAAATTTTTAAACATCGACAGCCAGTGTTCTAACAAAACACAAGTTTGTAAATTTAAAATTGGAAATTAAAAATTCCAAATGGGGATGACAGGATTCGATACATGGATTCATGTTGCCTCTCATATGCATGTCGAGGCGGTCTAGCCCTCGTAAATCACTCTAGACAATCTACAAGTGCAAACCTTGTAAGTCGAGTAAAGGCCGTATTTGCTAACGCATTTACAATGCCAACACTCGCAACTGCTGTCGCTTAAGTGCCCCAGCCATCATAACTTCGATACTCAATAGAAGAGCTATGGTGTAAACTAATTGAGCGTAGGCCTAGAGCATCTCCTGTTGTTCTAGTCTGAAATAATTCAGGATTAGTATCTACTTATTTTGTTGCTTTTTCAGGTAGATATGAAACAACAAAGCAACTGAACATGAAGATTATGAAGACAACCTGTGTAGACCCGGGTTCAACTCCCGGCATCTCCACTTAGTTGAGCTACAGACTACAGCAACTAGAATTTTCGTATATTTTACGAAATAACAATATTGTAGACTGTAAAATACCACTATGAGAATCTCTAGAAAAAAAAGACCAGACAAACCACTTATTCCTCGTTATTATAAAAACGAGTATATTCGTGTACCAGAGGTACGCGTGCTTGGGATTGAAGGAGAAAATTTGGGAGTGATGAAGACAACCGACGCCGTGAAATTGGCCAAAAATCAAGAATTTGATCTTGTAGAAATCAACCCAAAGGCTGAGCCTCCCGTGGCCAAAATTATGAATTTTAGCCAGTTTAAATACCAGAAAGAAAAAGAGGTCCGCAAACAAAAAATAAATAGTCATGTCAGTGAACTGAAAGGGATCAGGTTGTCCATAAGCATTGGTGAAGGAGACCTAAAAGTACGCCAAAATCAAGCTGAAAAATTCTTAAACCGAGGAGATAAAGTCAAGACAGAAATTATTCTACGAGGACGAGAACGTAGCAAAACTCCCATGGCCTACGAGGTAATTCGTAATTTTACAAAAAATATTGAGATAACCATGCCTCTCCGTGTTGAACAAGAACCAACCAGACAGGGCAACAAAATAACTACGATCATCGTCAAAAAGTAGTAAACAGCCTAGGGTTGACAAAATGATGGATATCTTGTATAGTATTGCTCACAATATCTTAAGTATAATTTAAGATTTAGGATTTAAGATTTAGAGTTTTTTTAAAAAATATGCCTAAACTAAAAACAAGAAAAATTGTAGCCAAAAGATTTACTATTAAAAAAAGTAAAAAAGGTTATACAATTCTCAAAAGGACTGACGGACAAGATCATTTTAATGCTCGCCAAGATGGTAAAACAAAAAGAAACAAGAGATCGGATAATACAGTAATAACTCATAAAGATACTATCCTACGCGCTGTTCCTTATAAATAATAAACTAACAAACTAAATTCCTAAACTTACCTAAAATAGTATGCCAAGAGTAAAACGAGGTGTTGGACATCTAAAAAAACGGAACAATCTCATGAAACGAGTGAAAGGTTTTGATCTTGGAAGAAAGAACCTACTCAAACTCGCCAAAACTGCCGATACCAAAGCTGGTGCCCATGCTTATCGTGACAGGAGATTGAAAAAAAGAACCATGCGCCAAATCTGGCAAGTCCGTATCAATGCTGCTGTTCGTATGTTTGATCTAAGCTACAGCAAATTTACCGGAATGATGAAAACAAAAGAAGTTGGTGTGAACAGAAAAGTACTGGCTGAAATTGCTGAACACCATCCAGACATCTTCAAAAAAATCGTCGAATTTGTAAAATAAACTATATAAAATTCCCTAACTCAGGGAATTTTGTTATCCACAAAATCACAAATCTGAGAGCTTGAAGACTATTGACCAAACAGAGACAATATGCTAAGATAGACCATGTCATTTTCCACGACAGACCTTGTGTGTGTTCGGCGGAAGCGGGAACACCCCCTCCTTTGTTCCTAATGCTTTTGCTGAACACAAACAAGGTCTTTTTTATTTACCAACAAAATTTATAGAACTGTAGATAAATAAATGTATAATGCACATATATATAATGTGCTATAATGCTATAATGCTATTGACATCTCCAACTAAATATACTAATATATAGCCTGCTAATACCATTAATCTAAGACATATGGGAATGAGAAAAAAGAACAACCAAATAAAAAGCCAAAATAGAGTGGCTACTCTAAAACGTGTGGCTGCCAAAAGGATCAAACGAGAGAAAAAAGGCAAAACAATTGGCCAAAAATTGGCTGAAAAAATGGATGCTAAATAACAATTGACTTTTTACAATTGACAATTGACCTTGTATAAATTGCAATATAGTTTATCAATTGTCAAGAGTTAAAAGTTAATTGTCAAAAATGGATCGGTAGTTCAACTGGTTAGAGCATCCCGACTGAGTCGGGAAAGTTGCTTGCAGACATTTTACAGTTTTGTTGTTAAAAATATGCAATGGAGGGTGTACTATTTATATAGTAAAATTTTAGATAATTATTATATTGGAAAGACCAATGACCTGGACAGAAGGATTTCCGAACACAATCTTGGTCAAGAAACTTATACGAAACGAGGAAAACCATGGAAGTTAGTAGGATATATAGACTGTGCGGACAGTACAGAAGCGTATCATACAGAAAAAAAATTAAAGAAAGCAAAAAATAAAAAGTATGTCAGATGGTTTGTAGAAAAGCATGGCATACTACTAATAAAAAGCTCTGTGGATCGGTAGTTCAACTGGTTAGAGCATCCCGACTGAGTCGGGAAAGTTGCTTGCAGACATTTTACAGTTTTGTTGTTAAAAATATGCAATGGAGGGTGTACTATTTATATAGTAAAATT
>Ga0210006_1002706_pt1 | contig 11392 bp, 11 predicted proteins | sample CryGey02umfilter_2_FD_185452 | JGI IMG/M metagenome (GOLD analysis project Ga0210006, IMG submission 185452) | Groundwater microbial communities from aquifer in Utah, USA - Crystal Geyser 4/10/14 0.2 um filter (SPAdes) (version 3) | ecosystem: Environmental > Aquatic > Deep subsurface >... | reverse complement strand
CGGATTATAGCCCAAATCGCCACAAAAACGAATACTGGAGAAAATTAAATTGCCCAATTCCTTTTTCAATTCTTCATCAGTGTGTATAGATTCATCTTTCTTAGCATTTCTTTCAAAGCGACAAACATCGCCGAGGACCTTACCCAGCCTGACTATAATCTGAGATAGAGATAATTTTTCTCCTTGCCAGATTTCTTTAGATTGATCCAATAATTGTTTAATTTCCATATAATTTAATTGATTAATAAATTAGTTATTAAGGCCACCATAACTTCTTTTTCTTTCGGATCGCTCTCAGCGATTAACAACGCCAAAGAAGCCAAAGCGCCATCATTAATCTTCTTTTCCCCTTTTTTATTGTAAAGATAATTATTTTTAACTAAAAATAAAATAAATAAGAACGACCCAATACGCTTATTACCATCGACAAAAGGATGATCTTTAATGATAAAATACAAAAGGTGCGCGGCCCGTTCTTTAATGGTCGGATACAAGTTCTTGCCGGCGAAAGTCTGTTCTAAATTTTTAATTATTCCTTCTAAACTATTTTCTCGCTCCCGACCAAAAATATCAGCCGCTTGTTTTTCTTTAATTAATTTATTTTTCAATTCATTAATTTCATTTTTAGAAAAATCGTAATTCAAATTATTGATAATCTTACCTTGTTTTATAACTTGTAATTGATGCTCGTCATATTTTTGCAAAATTATCCAAGAATTAGCATAATCGGAGATTACTTTCAATAATCCTTGGGCCTCAATTAATTTTAATTGCCAATTATTAATAACTCTCTGTAAAAAATTAATTGTTTTTTGCAACTCGCCAAGCTTTAATTCCTTATTTTCTTTCAATCTTTGCTCATTAATCGTATAACCTTTAACTATATGATTTCTTAAAACATTAGTGGCCCAAATCCTGAATTGAGTCGCCCATTTGGAATTAACTCGATAACCGACAGAAATAATGGCATCTAAATTATAGAAAGCTGTTTTATAAATTTTGCCGTCGGGGGCAGTATGTTCCGAAATGGAACATACTGAATTTCGATCCAATTCACCATCCTTAAAAATATTATTCAAATGCTTAGTTATCGCCGGCCTCTTTATACCAAAAAGAACCGCAATTTGAGCTTGCGTTAGCCAAATAGTCTCTTTCTCCATTTTAACAGTCAAATCTGGCCGACCATCCTTAGCCTTATAAATCGCAATTTCACCCGTGGTTATTAAATTTTCACTACTTTTATTCTTCATATTGAATATTATAACATAATAGGGATAAATTTTATATAAAATACTGATAAAATCTTATCCAGCAAAAATCTCAATTTTTACCTTAGTATTTTCAAAATTAGCGAATAAATTATATAAAAAATAACCGCAACCTTAAAAGTTACGGCTTTTTCATTTTCTTTGATATAAAATACTTTTAGACCGTCTTAAATTTACTTCCAAAAAAAGAAATCGGCCATCTTATCGCCCGACTCAGTAAAACTTATGGCTTTAATCAATTGATCGCTGGTAATGATAAAATCAATATCTTTATCGGCCGGAAAAACTAAGCCATAAGGATTGCTCATGTCCTTTTGACAATTCAAACATGCCACCCGGCTGTCAGTTGTAAAATTAATTTTTTCACCATCGGTTTTAACCGCTACAAACATGATAGATTCGGCCAGCGGATCCTCAAGATATAAACGGTAAATATATTTATTGTTAATTGGGTCAAAACGCGCAGTATAATCGCGCGAATATGAAGTACTGCCGCCATCGTGCTTAAGTTCTTGCTTGGTTAAAATAAAAGACAACTTATTATCGCCGCTATCATCTTCCATGGCCCGGGCGCGCACCCTGACGCTATCAAAAAATGGATAAGCCAAGAGCGTTAGCAAAATAATGACCAAAGAAATGATAAAACTGACATTGCGCCAGACCGGACTGATTTTGAAGTAAGCCAGGATGTTACCTAAAACATTTCTGACGGCCGAAGTAACAAAAATAAGCGGAGCGATACTAAAAATTGCCGTTAACGTATAAAAATTAAAATTGCCAAACCGAATTTCTTTCAAGCTATGATAAAGGCCCCAGCCGACAGGCAAAGTGACAAAATAAACGCCGAGGGCAAAAATGAAAAAAATAATGTTGGCAAACAAACGGTATTTTCGACGAAAACAAAGGAAGATACTAAATATCACAAAAAGAATGATTGTCGGAATAGCTAAAATATTTTTTAAAAATGGGACAGTAGTTAAAACCAAAAAGGCCGCAAAAATTCGGTTAAACACAATTTCCAATGAAGTCAGAGCAAAATTATTATTTTCGGAAACACCGGTCGGGTTTCCCAAATTACTTGTTTCCATATATTAACTTAAAAATAACCCTTTTTTTATTAGACCCGCTCTCTATGAGACTCATAACCGGCAGGCGGAAAACTAATTTATACCTAAAAAACCTGAGCTTGAAAGACGCTTAATTCCACTTCAGGATCGTTTTGATAGCAATCTGACGCTAATCCCGCTTTTTGTGAGCAGAGCTCGCTTAAAAATTTCTCTTTGGTCCAACCGCTCTCTATGGCTACTTGCGGTAAGAAAACCCCGCTTCGCAGGCCCTTTCTGACAATCACGCCGTCTTGGCCCAATCTAACCTGACGCCAATTACTAACTAACTGCGGGACGGACAAAATGCTGATTTCATAATCCAATTGGGACAATTCATCCCCGGTCACCGGATAGAAACGATTATCTTCCGTGGCCGCGGCGATAGCCATATCGCGCACCACCCGCCACAAAGGGCCATCCGCTGTAATCTGACCGATACAGCCTCGCAGCTCCCCATTTTTCTTTAAAGTCACAAAAGCTCCTTGAATTGTTTTTAATCGCTCGCCTTTAATTTCAAATTCTAAAATTTTCTTACTTTTAACATAATTTTCCACGCTAGTTTGGGCTATGTTCCGAAGAATTTTTTGCTCAAGAGAATTTAAATCCGAGGAACTAAAAATAATGGCACCATAACCAACCACCCGCTGTTTGTCACCGCCGAGGATGTCGCCGCTATTTTTATATCCCAAAACCTGTGGCTCTAGATTAAGCCGTTCAGCCAGAATCATAGCTGTTTTTACCGCTTCCAGACCGCATAAAATCGTTTGCTCATTATTTTGAATACTTAAAGCGTCTTTCGCCCACCCGCTTAAACCAATTAAATCCTTATTAGCAATCAACTCTAAAGTCTGATGGTCAATTTTATCAGCCACTTCGGAGGAAGGATAATGCGACAGATCAGAACTGATCACGATTAAATCATCATCTGCGAAATTAGCGGTTAAAATTTTCGCGACAGCCTCATAATCATTATCATTGGCATTACCGAATAACAGTGGGACAATTTTAAAAGAAGAGCCTAAAACAGTCTGTAAAAACGGCAATTGGACTTCCAGGTCATGTTCCGGTCCGTGGGGAACATTATTAATTTTAATCAGCGGCGCAGCGGTTATTAATTCTTTAACTTTCTCTGTGTCCACCGGCACGCGGCCCAAAGGCGTTTCCCAAAAATCATGATTGTCGATGGCCAGTCCGGAAAAATAATCATGATGCGAATTGCCGAGGAGATAAACTCGCTTAATCTTTTGCCCGGCCAGCGCTTTATAAGCCAAGGCCGCCACGCCGGCGCTGTATTCATAACCGGCATGCGGGACGATAATCATTTTAATCGTTCCGTTCGTCGTTGTCGGCGTCGCCTCTAAATTGACGGCTACAACCCGTTCTAATTCTCCGCGACTAGCCGGATAGAATTGGCCGGCCACAGCCGCCGGCCGGATGGTTGATTTGGAATTAATGCCCAGCATATTTTATAAGTTAAACTTTAGATTATAATCTAAAAAAGTCCTTCTATTTTTTCCCCGCAATTACGGCAACAACCGTTTCGATCCAAACGTTTTATATCATAACCGTCTCTTTTGATCGCAATTCGGCTACAAGCCGGACAAAAAGTATTGGCCGCTCCATCTTCCCAAATATTTCCGGTATAAATATATTTAAGCCCTTCTTCTCGGCCGATGGCATAAGCTCGCTTGACCGCGGCCACTGGCGTTTCCGGCAGATGTTTTAATTTCCAGGAAATCTCTCCGGAAAATGCCGAGATATGCCAAGGAACAAACTCGCCCAGTTCTTGTTTAATAAATCGGGCTATTTGGCTTAACAGCTCTTCTTGGTCGCTTAAAGTGGGAATGATTAAAGTGGTAATTTCCAACCAGATTTTCGCTTTAACCAAATGACGGCAGTTTTCCAAAATCGGTTTTAAACGGGCGCCGCAATAAGTTTGATAGAATTCATCATCAAAAGATTTGATGTCAATATTAATCGCGTCCAAATAAGGTAAAATGAGAGTGAGAGTTTCCGGCGACATAAAACCGTTGGAAACCCAAACATTCTTCAGCCCCTGAGCTTTAGCCAATTTCATCGTATCCAAAGCATATTCTAAAAATACCGTCGGTTCATTATAGGTATAGGCGATACTCAGACACTTGGCCTTTAAAGCATTGGCCACAATCTCGGCCGGAGTCAAGTCAATTCCCCAAGAAATTTTATCAGAATCTTCCGTTTTTCCTGATGGCCTGGATTGCGAAAGATCATAATTCTGGCAGTTGGCGCAACGAAAATTACAACCCAAAGTACCGAAAGAGTAGGTTGATGAGCCGGGCAAAAAATGAAACAAAGGTTTTTTCTCAATCGGATCAATCTGAGCGGCCGCGGCCCGGCCATAAGAAAGCAGATAAAGCTTGCCGCCGATATTCTGGCGCCAGCCGCAAAGACCGGTCGAACCGACGGGAATTCGGCAAAAATGATGGCACGTCCGGCACTCAACCCTATCGCCGATATTTCGGTAATTAATCGCTTCTTTCATATAACTTTTAGACCTAGAGTTCTACTATAAATCATAGGCATTACAATTAGAATCCCCCGGGGTGCAACAGCGGCAGGCTTCACGGCCGCAGGCGCAATCCAAACCACTCTGGGCGCAAAGACCGCAGGAACTGACAGTGGTATTGGCCGGCACTGTTTGAGGTTCAGGCGCTGGAGGTGGAGTGGGAGCGGGAGTTTCTAGTTTAGGAGAAATGGCGTCGCTGGCGGGCATGGTGCTTTCCAATTTCTTCAAGGCGTCTTGGGCAGCCTTTTGTTTCGTGGCTTGGGCGCGTTCTAGTTCTTTCCGATCCATAATTTTCTTTATTTCCGCGTCTTTACGTGCTTGTTCCGCAGCCGCGGCTTTTTGTTCTTCCAGGAGTTTCAGACGATCGGCTTCCATTTTTATCAAAGCGTTCCGGTATTCAGGATCTTTTAGCCGTTCCACCAATTGGTTAGCGGCGGCCTCCATTTTTATTCTTTTCTGTTCCTTGGTCGGGTATTTGAGATAGGAGGGCAGAGACTCATTACCGCTGCCGTCGGGACCAAAGGTCTCCTGCAAAGATTGATCATAGTATTCTACCCGGGGATTTTTACCAACATTGAGGACGGAAAAACCACCAGCCTGGTCATACGCCAGAGCGCCGACGTCATAGAGCGACAAGATGGTTTCCTTTTCCCAATTGGCCGGATTCTGCAAAACTGATTTTATGCTACTGGCCATCAGGAGTGGCGCCACGGCATCTTTAGCCTGGGTATAGACCAGTGCTTCCTCGCCATCATGCATCATGATGTTTACCGAATCACCGACGGAAAAAGCGACGTCTACCCCGGCTAACAAAGTTTCACCGGCGGCTATGGCTCCTTGAGCCGCCGCAACCTCAGGCATGGCAGCTACGAATAAGACCACTTTCCCTGACGTCTGGGCTACGGTCAATCCCTGCACCCAGCGTTTATTATAGTCATCTTCATTCTTGAATTCAATTTGGAGCTGGGCGTTTCTTTCATCCAATCGCTTTTTAGCGCTTTGAGCGTCTTCTTTGAACGCCGCTTGCACAATGGTCAGCCAATTTTTATCCGGATAGGCCATTCTGGCTAAGTCGGCCTGTTTCCATTTTTTCTTGATTAACTCTTGGCGGTTGAATTCTTTGGACTCGGCTTGGCTCTTTTCCAAAGCGGCCTTCTCTTCGGCGGTCAATTCCCGGCCGGTTTCTCCCGGCACTAAAGGTTCTTCCACATCGCTCGCCTCAAGAGCGAAAGCGGGGGCAATGAGAAAAAAGGTATTCTCTCCATTCCTAGCTAGAGGAAATGTCAGCTTATCCAAATCATTAGCCGATTGTTCCACTAAGTCCCATAAATTTATAGAGCCGGCCGCTATTAGCCGAGCGTCGGTGGCGCCGAGAGAGCCATAGGGGATGTTGGCGGCGGTATTTTGATAATCAACCGCGTCTTTATACCTGGCCGCCAAAGTATCCAAAGCTATAGTCAAGTTCTTCATTCCCTCTTCCGTCGCTTGGCCAGCGCGAACAGGGACAGCCACGCTAATATTCTTATCCTTCCGGCTGCCGGCAAATACAAAAACCAAGATGATGCCGATGACGAAAATTATTAACAATACTTTCCGAGATAATTTAAAATGGAACTTCTTGGAGAAAAATGACCTGATCGGAGGCAAGAGGAGCAAACCTAAGACAGCCAGAATAATTCCGGAAACTAGGAAGGAAGGCATGAGCAGAAGCCCGAACAAGAGAATGGCGACACCGAATATCCAGGGGAGAATAAGAGCCATTTTACCGCCGGGACGCATGTCCTTAGCGGTAGTGAAATCTTTTTTCTCGTTCATGACACTTTCATCAATGAAAGGCATTTTGCGGTTCATCGCCTTTCCCTTCCAGGTGACGGTGCCTTTGCGAAGAATGCCTAGTTTGGCGAGCAAATCGGATAATTTCATATTGGTTTTTTATGATAATAAGAAGTTGTTATAGACTAGATTGCGCCTTCCAACTATGGCCGCAATCCAAACAATCGTAAGAATAAAGATCATTATCTTTACCGCGAGGGTATGGTTGCCCCTCCCCTTTTCGGCGAGCACAAAAAGGTGATAGACATTTTATTTTTTGAGAATCACATTTAGGGCATTTAATTAAACTTTGGAGACCCATAATTTTATAATTAATTTATTATACTTTCTTTTATTTATATGTTCTAATTTTACGATTTTATAGTCCAAAAGTCAAACAAAAAAATGCCCCAATTAAGGCATTTTTAGGGTATGAGGGATGGGTTTATGTTAAAAAGATTAAGAGATTTATATAAATAAGCAAAAATCTAACTAATTGTAGGAGGTTGACAAATATACAGTTATGCCATATAATATAGTTACAATATCGAAAAGGAGCGTCGACCGTTAGGACGATGGCTCTTTTTCATTTTCATTTATAGGGGCTTGTTAAGCCTCTTTTTTATATCTTTATCAATAAATATATTAAAATTTCTATTTCTAAAACCATTATTTATAAAACTACCAACACCTAAATTTTTCTTTAAATAATTAACAAATTCTATTTTATACTTATCCCCGCTAACAATACCAGTTGATAATTTCACATCATAAGTAATAGCTCCTATAAATAGATCGACTAGTTGTAATAAGTCATTAGCCTTAGAATCAAATCTGCACACACCAGCAATGGCTAATCTCCCATTTTTTTTGTTCATCCCCTTCTTAATATTAACCTCATATTTAACGGAATTAGGGGTAGTTATATAATCGGCAATTAATATTAAAATCTCTTTCGGCGAAAGAGCCGCTTCTAATAACTTCATAGTCAATTCTTCGTAAACCATCCATGGATCATCAGCAAAATTTTTGCTAAAATAGTCCCCCTTCTTATCAATAGTATAGGAATAAAAAACAGGTACTTTTTGTATCAAAAAAAGCATCAATAGCAAATTTAGCAAAATCCAAATTAATTTTAGATAACTTGTTAAATTTCAACTCATCAAAAAACTTTCTTTTGCTTCTTTCGTAACTTATTTTACTACTCAAATAATAAGGCTGAGATATTTTTATTATGCCGATAGTAAATAATGGGTCCATTAGATTACTCAGACTGCCAGATTCATCAAAAAAACAAAACTTGGACCATATTTGATTATATTCAGAAAGTTTCAAGTCTTTTGTGTCTTTTTCTTTATCTGATTTAAAAAATCCCATATATTTCAAAAATAATTCTAATTTATAATATAATTTTACTCCTCACAACTAAAAAGTCAAACAAAAAAAATGTCCTAAAATAAGACATTTTTTCGCTCTGCACAGATTAGTGTCGGTAGTTAGAAAGGAAATTATGGAGTATGACGGCTGGATATATATCAAAAAAATAAAGAGATCCAAATAAAAATTATAATCCTTTTATATCCTCTTTAATCATTTTAACAATTTCTGGAAATTCAGATATTTTAAAATGTCCATGAATATGGTCGTAAATAATGACGTCTGATTTTTTTAGCTTATTAGCATATTTTTCAGCATGCGAAATCGGTATGACATCATCGTTCTTGGAAAATAATAATTTAACATTTTTACAATTTTTCTCTAACTTTGATAAGTCCGACTTAAGTTTAAAACCGCCAACCAATTCTTCAACTGGTAAAGCATTATCAAAGGGCGGACAAATTAAATAAATAGATAAAATTTTCTTAGGAAATTTATTCTCCGACAAATACTTAGCCAGAAAAATACCGCCCAAAGATGCTCCGATTAGAATTATATTATTTCTCAATTTGGGAAAATATCTTTCAAGATTAATTTTCCATTCATTATATTTGGCGTTGTCCTGCAAAGGCATGCGTGGTCTAATAATCTCAAAATTATCACCTAATTTTTTCTCTAAATATTCATCAGTCCAGCGAATCTTTTTCTCAATTGTTATTTCCCTGGTCTTTAAAAAGCGCAAATAATCTTTATGGCTTTTGAAAGTCATACCACCGTGAATAAATAATATTTGGGTTTTACTTTTAGACATAGAGTTCTACTATAAATCGTATAATTTTATACTGGTATTTTAAGATTTGATTTTATCTAAAGAATCAAGATATAAATAAATTCCGTCTTTTTTTTCTTCAAAAGTTAACCCGGGAAATCTTGTTTTCAGCGTTCTTTCATAAAGCTTTTTCCTTTGCTCATCCGCACTTTTCTCATGCAGTTCGTCGGTCAATCCACTGTCATCACCGAGATACTTAAGCAAGGCGATAGCGGCTCCTTTTCCGTCAAATTTATAGAGCACTGAAAAATTATCTTCTTTAAAAATATCTTCAAGTTCATAACTTTTATTTATTTGATTTTTGCAAGTCCAAACAGAACTCTCGCATATCTCCATGGTTTCATACTTTTCATTCTTATAAGAGAAGCCATTAAAAGAATCTTTATTTTTAATATAAGCGGTTTTTAAAATTTGCTCAACTTTCTTAATTTGCTCAGGGGAAAATGAAAATTTTGAGGGATTAAATTTTATGATATTTATTCCTCTTTCTTGATGTAAAATAGTTATCATTTCCACTATAGCATCAATAATTTTATTGTACGTACCAATCCCTTTGTTAGTAAGGCCCTCGTCATATTCTTCGGTGCAAAATCCTAAATTATAAACAAGGTTTTCGCTATTAACATACTGCCCGGCAAGATCGATTTTATAGCTAAGTCCGTCTATATTTATAGATTCGCTATAAATTTGAACATCAATATTCGGACGATAGCCGGTTATTCCCGGAGCAATCTTCTCAATTTTTTTATCATCATTTTTTATAAATTTAAAAAAATTTTCTGTATTTTTCATGTTGTTTTAAAATACACCGGTTAATTTAGTATGTAATTTATGTGCCGCTTGGTGCCGGCGGTTCGGAATGAGATATTGGGATATGAGGGGTGGATTTATGTGAAGAAGATTAAGTGCTTATAAAATATTATTTGATTGGCCTGGGATTATTGAAAAAATTTCGCGCTTCTCGCTTGAAAGAATCCACACCGGGCGTTTTTTTAACTAATTCAATTTCAATGCCGGAATCAGACAAGGCCTTTTCTAAAAAGAAAAATAAATCCGGCTTTTTTACTTTTATTTTCCTTGGAAACATTGACGCATTCTCTAAAGAAAAAACTATGCGCTTTAAAAATTCCAGCAAATAATTACCAAGCGGGCTAACAATCTGACTATCAATTACATAATATGACTCGGGATGAACAATGGCACACATCAAAGGCTGCACAATATTACCTAGATCGTCGCGCAACATAGCCGAATGCTTAAAGTAATCTATTTCCCAATCAATTTTCCCCATTATGTTTCTTTCTTTTATTTCTCCGATCCGAGCCCTAATTTGTTCCAGGCCATTTGTTGCGCCAAAGCGTTCGGCTAAACCGCTTTCAATAAATCTTTGTTTGGGGTCGCCAAACTCCACCTCGTTAATATTAAACTCTTCCGCATCAAATCCACCGCCCAACCACTCTAGAATCTCGTTATACTCTTCATGCTTTGGATTTTTTAAAATCGCCAACATATCACCATAGCCCCAGGGTCCGCCACAATCTTCCGGCGGACAAGCTCTTTTGCCGGCAAGGCAGATCGGATACCTAACATCTTTTTCGCGCGGCAAAATCTTTTCCAACTCTACACGATGAACCCAATTATCGCCAAAATCATAAATATAATTCATCGCTTTCTTTTGAAGGTTAAACCATTCCTTAATTTTTTCTGCCCAGCACGGTAATACTTCAAAACACCCCATTTCCTCATCTGGAATGCCGATCCTTTTAACATTAGCGGGTTTTATATCAATGGTTTCAAATTCGTGCAAATGATAACCAAACCAACCAAAAACATCCTGGATAACACAATGTAGATCATAAAAACTATAATCCTCCGGCACCTGTATACGCCGCCAAATTGATGGCTTGACGTCGCGCAAAGCGATTTTAAATTGGTAAATGGAGGGCTTAACCTCTACGTTAAATAAAGTTCTGACGACTTGTTGTTCTTTTGGCTTTATATTCTTCATAATTATATCAGTTTCAGACTAGAAAAATTAATAAGGCATATCTTTAATGTCTCCCATATCATAATCTTCTTGACAATCAGGACAACTACCGTCAGCGCAACAGTCACAACCGCCATCATCCACATACCGATTATCACCGAAACAAAAATGACTTAGCTGGCGTTTCGGCATGCCTCCCTTATACCGAGCGGAGAAAATCATCTTTTCAGCCGCTTCAACCCAAGCTTTTTTATAAGCGATATCATCCATAATTTCCATTAATCGATTTTTATCCGATGCCACGAAATCATCCATATAATGATATTGCCAAGCCTCTTTTCTGTTTTTATTTCTAGCCAGCACCTGCTTATGCACATCCTGCTCAAGCTTGAATCTGGCCAAGCCCTCTCTTATTATGTCTGTCTCGACCTCCAAATCATCAATATGTCTTTTATACTTGTTAATCAA
>Ga0210006_1002700_pt1 | contig 11400 bp, 11 predicted proteins | sample CryGey02umfilter_2_FD_185452 | JGI IMG/M metagenome (GOLD analysis project Ga0210006, IMG submission 185452) | Groundwater microbial communities from aquifer in Utah, USA - Crystal Geyser 4/10/14 0.2 um filter (SPAdes) (version 3) | ecosystem: Environmental > Aquatic > Deep subsurface >... | reverse complement strand
CACCGGTGGTGTGGGGCGAGCAGGTGGTTATACGTTTACTGGATAAGACCGGAACTTCGTTAAAGCTGGAAGACATGGGCTATACCGGCCGGGCTCTTAGGATGATCCGTAAGGGTCTGGAGCAATCCAACGGCATGATCCTAACCAGCGGCCCAACCGGCTCTGGCAAGTCGACATCGATGTACGCCCTGCTACAGGAAATCAAAAATGACACTGTTAACATCGTCACCCTGGAAGATCCGGTCGAGTATAAGGTGGATGGCATCAACCAGATCCAGGTCAACTCCGAAGTCGGCCTGACTTTCGCTTCGGGCTTACGCAGTATTCTGCGCCAGGATCCCGACGTGGTAATGGTCGGCGAAATTCGCGACAAAGAAACCGCTCAGCTGGCAGTGCAGGCCGCCCTGACCGGCCACCTGGTCTTTAGCACTCTGCACACCAACAGTGCCGCCGGCATCCTGCCGCGCCTGTTGGACATGGGCGTCGAGCCTTTCCTGATTGCCAGCACCGTACGAGTGGTTATTGGCCAGCGGCTGGTGCGCCGCATCGCCGATGATGGCAAGCAGACCTATCAATCTTCGGGGGCTGAAACCACCGCCATCCAGGCGGCTGTCGGCCACTTATTGCCGACCAGCCAGGACCAAATGGCCGCCGCGGCCGAGGATTTGGGCTACAAAAGCTTGCCCTTAGCCAACCAAACCGCTTATACTTTAGTCAAGGGGACGGATACGCCGGAAACCCCGGGCGGCTACAAGGGCCGCATGGGTCTGTTTGAGGTCTTCGAAGTATCGGAGTCCATCCAGGGTCTGATCATGAAGCAATCCACCAGCGGTGAGATCGAAAAAGTCGCTCAGGCTAATGGCATGATCACTATGCGCCAGGATGGATATCTGAAAGCCTTGGACGGCCGCACCACACTCGACGAAGTTAACCGAGTGGCTGCCGAGGATAACGCCTAAACCAGAGAAGGGTGGGACAAGCACATATGGCATCACAACAACCAAGAATAGAAACACTACTCGATGAAGTTATCAAAAAGAAGGCCTCCGACCTTCATTTTCAGGTTGGCCTGCCGCCGATGCTACGCGTAGACGGCTCGCTGGTGCCGGTGACCGGTGCTGATTCTCTGAACGAAGAAGCGGTAGAAGCCCTGGTATTTGCCATTTTAGACGAAGACCAGAAGCAGATTCTGCTCAAAGATAAAGAATTTGACTTTAGTTTTGCCTACGGCGACCTAGGTCGCTTCCGCGTTAACGCCTTTCATGAGCGCGGCAACCTGGCGGCCGCTATGCGCCTGATTCCTAACGATATCCGCACCATTGAACAGCTTGGCCTGCCGCAAATCGTTAATAAATTTGCTGAATTCCCGCGCGGCCTGGTATTGGTTACCGGCCCGACCGGCAGTGGCAAATCAACCTCGCTGTCGGCGCTGATCCACAAGATCAACGAAGAGCAAAGCAAGCACATCATTACCATCGAAGACCCGATTGAGTTCACCCATAAGTCGTTAAAATCGGTCATCGTCCAGCGTGAAGTCCACTACGATACCTATTCCTTCAGCGCCGCCCTGCGCAGTGCCCTGCGTGAAGACCCCGACGTGGTGCTGATCGGCGAAATGCGCGACCTGGAGACCATTGCCAGCGCTATTACCATCGCCGAGACCGGCCACCTGGTGTTTGCCACTCTGCACACCAACAGCGCCTCGCAGAGTATCGACCGTATGATCGACGTCTTTCCGCCACACCAACAGCCCCAAATCCGGGCTCAGCTGTCTAATATCCTGATGGCCATCGTGTCACAGCGTCTGATTCCATCGATAGGTGGTGGCCGGATTGCTGCCGCCGAGATATTGATTGCCACGCCGGCCGTGCGCAACATCATCCGCGAAGGCAAAGCCCACCAGCTGGAGGCCGTTATTCAAACCGGCGCCGAGTTTGGTATGCAATCGATGGACAAAACTCTGGTTAGCCTGATCCACGAGGGTAAAATAAGCTATGACGAGGCTCGTAACTTTGCCGTCGATATCGACGAGCTCGATCGGTTAATGAGGAGCTAACAGATGCTGACCTATAACTACGAAGCTAAAAATGCCACCACCGGCCAAAAAGTTAAGGCTCAGGTCCAGGCCGACAACGAACAGGCCGCCGCCAAGCTGATCCGCGGCGAAGGCCTGACACCGCTGAGTATCGAACTGGAAAAAAGCAGTACCGGCCACCGCTTCCAGCGCATCAAAACCAAAGACAAGGTGCTGTTCAGCCGCCAACTTTCAACGCTAATTAACGCCGGACTGCCGCTTTCGCAATCTCTGCGCAGTGTGGCCAAGCAAACTTCCAACAAGCCTCTCAAAGTTGTTATTAATGAGGTCATTACCGATGTTGAAGCCGGCACTTCGTTTAGCGCGGCACTGGAAAAACACCCCACAGTCTTTAACCGCGTCTATATAAGTATGATTGCCGCCAGCGAAACCTCCGGTACGCTGGACAGTGGCCTGGAGCGCCTGGCCGACCAGCAGGAAAAAGACGCCGACATAGTGAGCAAGGTACGCGGCGCGATGATTTATCCAGGCATCGTACTGCTGGTCATGATGGGCGTAGTTACGTTTATGATAGTCAAAGTTCTGCCGCAGGTGGAAAGCATCTACGCCGGCATCAAGGGCGCTTCACTACCGCTTGTAACCCGGGTTCTGCTGGGCGTTTCACACCTTGTAACTCACTTCTGGTGGCTGATATTAATCCTGCTGGGACTGGCCATCTTCTTCGGTTCGCGCTGGGCGCGCACCCTGGGCGGCCGCACCATTATCGACCGCGCCAAAATGCGTGCCTGGCCAATAGGGACACTGTTTATGAAGATGTATATGGCTCGCTTTGCCCGTACCGGCACAACTTTGGTAGCCAGTGGCGTGCCGATTATCCAGGTGCTGGATATTACCGCCGACGCCGTTGATAACGTTCACATATCAAAATCACTGCATCGAGCTATGGAAAAAGTTAAGGGTGGCAAGGCCTTGTCGGACAGCCTGGATAATGACCCCAACTTCTTGGAACTGGTACCAAACATGTTGCGCATTGGCGAACAGTCCGGTGCGATGGAAACCATGCTGGCCAAAGTTGCCGACTACTATGAAAAAGAGGTCGACAACGAAATTAAGGCCATTAGCACCATCATTGAGCCGGTCATGATGATCATCATGGGCATCATGGCCATTACTATTGTGGCGGCCATCCTATTGCCAATCTATGGCCTGGTAAACCAATCCGGCTTCGGAGGATAGGCAATAGCGATAAAGTACTTGCTTTTTATCCAGTAAATGCCTAGAATCAAACCATAACCGTTACAATAATTTGCAAAGGGGCACTTGCAATGCTAAACAAACTGACACTAAAGAAATCCAAACTAGAACAATCAAACCAAGGCTTTACCATCATCGAAGTCATGATCGTGCTGGCAATCGCCGGCCTGATCATGTTAATCGTCTTCCTGGCGGTACCATCATTGCAACGCAATAGCCGTAATACACAGCGCAAGAATGATGTCGGCTCACTGTTAAGTGCTCTTTCCGAGTATGTTTCCAATAATAATGGCCAACTACCAGCTACATGTAACGGAACAACAGCCAGTTGCTTTATTAAAGAGACAAAACTTTCTAGTTACGATAATGCCACTGCTAATATCAGCTTCACTAAGAATACATCAGCCACTTCGTTAGCAAATCCTAACAATTTTGACAAAGTTACCATCCTAAGTTTCGCAAAATGCGATAAGGTAACCGTCGGGGCTGCTGTAAATACAAATGCTTCCTCGCGGAATGTTGTTGCACTTTATACTCTTGAGACACAAAGTGGCCAGTCTCCCCAGTGCCAAGAAACATAGAAAGTCAGGGCACCTAATTAAGAAAACCGGCCGCCAGAGGGTCGGTTCTCTTTTGTGATAACATTATGCTAATGATTTATGTAGCACTGACTGTGTTGGGACTGGCCTTTGGCAGTTTTGTGAACGCGCTGGTATGGCGCGTTCGTGAGCAGGCCACCGAAACCAAAAATAAGTCACCTGATAAGAAGTATCTAAAACGGCTGTCGCTCAGCCGAGGTCGCTCGATGTGCCCGCAGTGCAAGCACGAGCTGGCTGCCAAAGACCTGTTGCCGGTGCTGAGCTGGCTCAGCCTGAGAGGGAGGTGCCGTTACTGCGGGCAAACTATTTCGAGCCAGTATCCTGTGGTTGAACTGGTATCCGCGGCGTTGTTCGTAGGCTCATATATATGGTGGCCGGTGGCGTTTGACGGCTCGCAAAAAGTTATATTTGTACTATGGCTGGCTCTACTGATTGGCTTTATGGCACTGATTGTCTATGATCTGCGCTGGCTGTTGTTGCCAGACCGAATTATGCGTCCGTTGAGCGTGCTAGCTGGTCTAATGGCAGTTGTGACCATAGTGGCCGCCGACCATCCGTTAAGGGCAATACTGGATACTGTATTAGCCGTAGTGGTTGGCGGTGGGATTTTCTATCTCTTATTCCAGGCATCGGACGGCAAATGGATTGGCGGCGGCGATGTAAAACTGGGCGGATTATTAGGGCTGGTGGTCGGTACGCCGGCTCGGAGCCTACTGCTAATATTTACAGCTGCTTTGCTGGGCAGTCTGATCAGCTTGCCAATGTTGGCTACTAAACGCCTCAAGGGCAACAGTATTATTCCGTTCGGGCCGTTCCTGATTATTGCCACAATTGTCGTTCAATTGTTCGGCCAGGCGATTTTGCTATGGTACAAGAAAACTTTTCTACCGTTTACCCCTTAAAGCTTATGCTATAATTTCAATATGCGCGCCCGCCACGATTCACGGGGTTATACTATACTGGAAGTAATGCTTTTTCTGGCTATTTCGGGGGGCATGTTTATTATGGCCGCCGCCTTCGTATCTGGTAAGCAGTCAAAAAGCGAGTTCAGACAGGGCATAAATGATATTAATACCCAGGTTCAGCAGGTTATGAATGACGTCAGCAACGGCTTTTATCCTTCCAATAACAATTTTATCTGCAGGGTAATTGGCGGTGCTGCTCCACAATTGGATCCTGGTACAGGAGCCGGCCAGGGCGCAAATATAGGCTGTATATTTCTGGGTAAGGTTATGCAGTTCCGGGTGGCGGGCAGTGACGGCAAGGACTATAACGTTTTTAGCGTGGCCGGGCGGCAGTACAAAATAAGCCCAAGTGACGGCACGCTATCAACAACTTTTGCAGAAGCCCAGCCAGTGCCGGTTTATGGTGCCGGTTTTGACCTGACCGATAAGAAGACCCTGCAGTGGGGGGTGCGTGTTAGAAGCATGAAAAGCAACGGTACGCCGATTAACGGCATAGGCTTTTTTGGTAGCTTCGGTGCATATGCCAGCCAGAGTAACCGTCTGCAATCAGGCTCGCAAGATGTAACTGTGGTGGCCGTGCCCGGATCGGCTACACCTACAGGCGACGCGGCGGGTGATGACACTCAAGCCAGCATGGCTACTCATATACCGGTTGATGTTATGACCGACGCCAACAGACTATCAAATCCGAATATTGTACTGTGCTTGGACAATGGCAGCGGCCAATATGGAACTCTCAAAATTGGCGGCGGTGGCGGACAACGCCTGGCTACGGCTATTCAGATAAGCAATGCCCAGATAGCAGGGTGCCCGGCATGATTAAGCGTTGGCGAATTCGTAGCACGGCTGGTGACACAATCGTTGAGGTATTAATCGTACTGGCAGTGCTGGGCCTGGCTTTTTCGACTGCTTATGCTATTGCTACCCGAGGTTTGGGCCAGTCACGCAACGCTCAGGAGCATTCGGAAGCAGTAGGCGTTCTCAGTACCCAGGTCGAGCAGATTAAAGCCGCCATTGAAAAAAAGACCGACGTGTTTGAAACCGTGCCATTCTGTATGACGGGAACGACTACGATTAGTGATCCTTTCGGCAGCGGCTATACAGCAGTCGATCCGAATGCTGCTACAGATGACTTTACGAAATACCCGACCGGGACAAACGGCTGTGTGTCTCCGGACGGTCGCTATTACACAAGCATTACATACACGCCTGCCAGTGCCGATCCATCGGCCGGTGGCTTGTACGATGTGCGTGTCCGGTGGGACGGCATCAACGGCCTGCCACGACAACAGGTCGAAATGACCTATCGAACCTATCCGTTATCAGCAACTACTACCCAAGGCATTCCGCTGTCTGACGTGGCATCTCAGGTAAAAGTTAAAGTATCCAAAATACCTGTTACCGCCAGTGGCACAACGCCAGCATGTGATGCAAGCGCCACGCAAATAAGCTCGGGTGCCAGCACAGTAAAATTGAGACAAACCGAATCAGGGCTGGAGCAAACTCATGATACAGATAGCAGTTCAACTTGGACGTTCACCAATAACATAATCCAGAACGGTCATTACATAGCCACTATTACGGCTGTTCCGGCCGGGCATAGAATATGTCCGCCGAATCCAAGTTCGCCGGCGGTCAGTCCTACTACTGCCGACCCCACGCCCCAAATAGACATGAAGATATATCCGCAGGTCATTAGAGTTAAGGTGTATAAAATACCGCCTAACGCCGATAACACCACGCCACGTTGCGGCAATGCCGCGACACAAGCCGGTGGTAGCGGTATAGCCGTCAAGCTAAAGCAACTCAATGGTGCCGGAACTGAGCAAACCGTATCTACAGACAGCACGTCTTTTGCTGTTTTCTCGCAGAACATTGACCCCGACGGCACTTATAAAGCTACCGTTACAGCTCCGGCGAACTATATAGTTTGTGCGCCAAACCCCAGCGCTGCCACCGGCGGTCCTATAGCCGCCAATACTACCCCTCAAATAGATACTAAATTACAGCCACAGTGCACCACCGAAACTTACATAACACATGAATCCCGAATAATACACCATAGCGATTTAGTTTATGACTATGGATGGGTGTTATATGCTAGTGCGGTCAGATCCCCAAATGGCTATCACTGGACAAGCTCTTCGTCCCCAGAAACGGTTAGCGCGGGTCACCCTGCCTACAGGAGTGGCTGGACTATAGCAACGCAATGGACAGATTCAACACACTATCAAGTCGCTTGGTTCTCCTACGCTGGTTGGTATTACCTATACGTTTACGACGACTGGTGGGATTACTATGCATGGCAAGTCACCGGCAGTCACTACAATAACTGGGACGAGACTCAATACTATGATCAGACCCACACGCGTAACGTGTGTCCCACCTAAGCCGCTATCACTTCACTCTCTATCTCTACTTAGTATTTAAGGGAAGAAGCCTTGATACCCAGCGAGAAGTGCTTGTTGCCTATATCAACAAACTTTATGGTTCCCGTCAGCTTAACCTGGCGACCCTGATAATTGTCTAGCTTCACCTTGAGATCAGATGCGTCTACTACAAGCGAGGACTTATTATCTTCAGAAACCAATATGTAGGGGGGATTGCCAGAGGTTTTGGCTATTTTGCCCTTAGCGATTACCTGCAAACCAAGGTACTTTTTAAAATCATGAGCTATGGTTGCTACGGGTACCTCGGTGTTCTCTTTTGATTTATCAGGCTTAATAGAGGTAGGCGCCGCTGTTAAGCTTGGATTACCGCGTTGGTTGCCGAAGCCATCACTTTTAACTAAATAGTAGGTCAGGCCTGACCCAGCGGCTGCGCCGATGGCGACAGTAGCACTGAGCATAATAACAATTTTTTTTGACGGTAGTTTCATCGGATGCCTCAAGTTTATATGCTTATGGTAACACGGGTCAGTAACAGGGTCTAGGCCTGATTGCACCTCTTGCCACTCAATCAGTGATGCTATACTGTAATGGTAATGCTTACAGGGTGAGGACCATGGGTCGAAAAAGAAGATAATGAAGATCAAAAAGCTGGCTGCCAATACCGGGTTTACTATTGTTGAGCTCATGATAGCTCTGATGGTACTGTCAACTATTTTGCTTATGGGCACGGTGATATTGATACAAATAGGTGCCCTGTATACCAAGGGCGTAAACGGCGCTAGTTTGCAGAATGCTACCCGGAATGCGTTAGTCGATGTTTCGTCATCTTTGCAGTTCAGTGGCGATGACCTGTCAATGGCACCTGACTTGCATGTTGCCGGCACCCTAATCAATGCTTTCTGTATAGGTTCAACCCGCTATAGCTATGTGCTGAACCGTGAACTGGGAACCACCGATACTACTGGCACACCGGCTCCACATGTTCTGTGGCGGGACACTCTACCCAATGTGGGCACCTGCACAGCGCTGGATATCAGTAACGATAGCGTCAACATGGCTACACAGGGCTATGAAATGATACCGGAACATATACGTCTGACGAAACTTGCAATTACCCAAAGCCCAACCGATTCGGATGTTTACCAAATTGATGTCAACATGGCGTATGGCGACAGCGACTTATTCACAGATGCCAGCAGTACTACCTGCAAAGGCGGGCCAGGCACCCAGTTCTGCGGCACCTCCCAACTCAGCAACAGTGTTAACAGAAGGATAAAGTAGGGTATAATATTGCTTATGAAAGCTTCCAGATCGACTGTAAGGACTAGCGAGGCAGGTTTTTCGGCGCTTGTAATTGCTATGGTACTGGTATTGGTTCTTAGCCTGATGACGGTGGGCTTTGCCCAGCTAATGCGCCGCGAACAACGCAGCGCCCTCGATAAGCAGCTTAGCAAGCAGGCCTATTACGCCGCCGAAACCGGTTTAAATGACGCCTCCAAGGCTATTAATGCTGGCTATGCCTTGGCAAAAGACACTTGCGAACCCTTTTCTCAGGACTTTATTGATCGTCAAACGGCGGCATCGGGCTGGGACGCTACGCAAAAACAAGCCGCTGGCTTTCTGACCAACAACCAGATTAGTGACAATACAGCCTCCAGCTATACTTGTCTAACAATTGATCCGGCACCCAAGAGCTTGGAGTACGGCTCGATAGATACCGAACAGTCCAAGGCGGTGCGTATCTTAGGTGTGGATGCCGCGGCTCCGACTACCCAGAAGCTCATAGCCACACTGGTTATTAGCTGGAATGATAGTGCCGGTAGCGCACCATTTGTTACCGGTGCCGGCACGCCCTTCAAGCCAGCCTCACAATGGTCCAGAACCAGCGGCTCAGTTACTGAAGCGCTAGCGCCGGTGCTACGTATCGGGCTGACTCCGCTGGCCAGCGGCTTTGTCGATCGCAACTCTTTTATTAGTAGTACCTACAGCGCCTTCTTGTACCCTAAGGGCTCAACTACTGCAACTTCGGCACTAGCAAATTATCCGTCATCTTCCTATGGTCAATATAAGGGGATAAATGATAGCGGCGGTATTGTAGAGGGTCAGTGCAATAGCGCCAGTAAGCCGCGCCACTGCAACGTTAAGATTACCGGCTTAAACTCCACGTTCTACCTGTTAAATATGCGTTCCATATATGGTAAAGCCGCAGTTACGATTACAGCTTACGATAGTGACGGTAACCTGCTGCGTATCAAGGATGCTCAGACAGTAGTGGATTCCACCGGCAAATCCCAGGATGTATTGCGTCGGGTACAGGCCCGCATACCAGCCCAGAACGGCTACGACCACCCGGACTTTAGCCTGGAAACAACTGGCAATCTCTGTAAACAGCTTCAACTCGCACCCAATTCGGCTGACGGCACCAACGCCAGCGATATCAGCCAGTGCAACCCGGCTGTTAACTAGTAGTTACTTATGATGGAACTTCTCGTGCACCGCTTTGAGGTGCGGATCGGTGACATGCGTATAAATTTGAGTGGTGGCGATGTTGCTGTGGCCGAGCATGGCCTGGACACTGCGGATGTCGGCACCGTTCATCAGTAGATTGGTGGCGAAAGAGTGGCGCAAGGTGTGCGGACTGACATGTTTGGTAATGCCGGCCAGCAGGGCATAGCGGGCAACGATGCGCTGGACACTGCGGACTGTCAGACGGTGGAAGTTGCCGGATAAATCAACTTGCTTACTGCCGCTGTAGCGTACAAATAAAGGCCGCACCGTGTCTTTCCGCTGGTTCAAATATTGCTCAACCCAGCCGGCGGCCTCCTGGCTGATAAAGATCGGCCGATCTTTCTGCCCCTTGCCGCGAACCATAAACTCGCGGCGCTTTAGATTGATGTTGTCACGATCCAGGCTAACCAGCTCGCTGACACGCAGGCCGCTGCTGAATAGTAGTTCAAGAATGGCGCGGTCGCGCAAACCGGCTGGGGTGTGCAGGTCGGGCTGGTCAAAAATCCGGCCCAGCTCCTCTTCGTTTAAAAAAGTTACTTGTTTGCGCTGGGTTCGGGCCAGTTCGACCTTATCGGCGGTTAGAGCTGGAATATCGCGCTTCGCACAATATTTCAAAAAACTGCGCAGGGCAATCAGGTGGTAATTCTGGGTGGCCTTGCCGAGCTCATCGGAGGTATTGGTGCCCAGGCGGTTGAGCCATAGCCGCCATTTGCGGATTAGCTCGGCATCGATGTCGCTGATTTTAATATCGCCGGCAAAGTCTATTAAACGGGTGAGATAGTGATCATAATTCTGGATAGTTTTCTGCGAGCGGTTTTGCTCGATTTCGAGGTATTCCAGAAAATCGGTTTTTGCTTTGGCGAATAGCATAACCTCATTGTAGCAACTATCTGTTAAACTAGGAGTAATTAAACAGGAATCCTTACCGATGGAACGAACCCTCATTATCGCCAAGCCCGATGCCGTACAACGCGGCCTGATCGGCACCATCATTACCCGTCTCGAACAAAAAGGGCTTAAGCTGATCGGCCTGAAAATGGCCGGTTTAGATAAAGCCGTACTGCGCACCCACTACGCCGAGCACGTCGAAAAAGACTTTTACGCCGGCCTTGAACAATTTATGAAGAGTTCGCCGGTTGTGCTGATGGCATGGGAGGGTTTTGAATGCGTCGAATCGGTTCGTACGCTGGTTGGGGCTACCAACCCGCGTCAGGCTTCGCCCGGCTCTATCAGGGGTGACTTGGCCATCGGTACCGGCCGCAACCTGATCCACGCCTCCGATTCCAAGGCCAGCGGCCAGTCCGAGGTTTCCCACTTCTTCAGCGATGCAGAATTGTTCGCCTACGACAAATCCGAATACGTACATATATATGAGGACGGCGAACGTGCTTGATTTTAGGCGTTTTGCGGCGTTTTGCCCCCATTTCATTAAATTTTGATTAATTATTGACGTTTGGGTTAGGCCTTAGGTTTTAAGCGGTGATACACTCCGTGTATCATGCGTGTATCACTGGTCAGAATGAACATATCGATGCCGGCACAGTTCCTGCAAGCAGTCGACCAGGCCGCCAAAGCAAATTACATGTCGCGTAGCAACTTTATACGGGTGGCATTGCTGGAAAAGATGGGTCTGCAAAACATGATTGACC
>Ga0210006_1002699_pt1 | contig 11403 bp, 11 predicted proteins | sample CryGey02umfilter_2_FD_185452 | JGI IMG/M metagenome (GOLD analysis project Ga0210006, IMG submission 185452) | Groundwater microbial communities from aquifer in Utah, USA - Crystal Geyser 4/10/14 0.2 um filter (SPAdes) (version 3) | ecosystem: Environmental > Aquatic > Deep subsurface >... | reverse complement strand
AAAGAGATATCTGCTACTGACCAAGTGCTTGTCCCGTTAGCGTTACCCGTAGGTCCTTTGTCAGAACTCCAACTAACTAACGAAACGCCTACATTATCAGAAGCCGTACCGCTAAGAGAGATTAAATTACTGGTATTTAAATAGTCATAATTTCCGGTTGAAGAAGGGTCGGCGATGGCGATTGAGGGAGGTTCGCTGTCAACGGATGGCTGGTCGGCTTTGACGGTGACCGAAACCGAATTCCAGCCGTCGCCTGTAATATCTTGCCAATGTTGATCGTTCAATAAATAATCTGAAAAGTATATGTTAGAGGTACCGGTTTCACCCAATGACCGGAAATGAAAAATAGCTATAGTCCCATCGCCAGAGACTGGTACGCAGTTGGCGTCGTCAAATCCTTGAAATAAGGAAAATGTCCATTGGTTTGGGGTGTCATCGACTGGCGCCTCAAAAATAGTTGTGCCGCAGCCATTTTGTGAAAAAAAACCACCATCGGTCGAGCCGAGATAATTAAATATTGTTTGATTGAAGTTAAGAATCGCGGTTGTCACACTAACAAGATTTTCCGCAAAAGATATATTTAATGAAATATCAAAGTCAATGTTTTTATCGACTTCTAAACTTTGCGGCTCAACGGAAACGGTCTGGGCTAAACCGATTTTAGGCAGGAATAAGAGTAAAGCGGATAAAATTAAAAAGGCCGCTTTTGTCACGACGAAGTCGGTTATTTTGTTAAAATTGTTTTTCATCAATATTTTTTAAAGATATTAATAAAATATAAAAAAGAATAGATGAATATTCGATACGGTTTATTTAAAGGTTTTATTATTGATGATAGCTCATCTCGGAACATAAAGTCAACGTTTATTCAAATAAAAAGAGGCCGATGGCGAAATTGTCATTGACCTCCTGAATTTAAAAAGAGCTTTGCGCGCAATCAAGGCGGAAGAGTCTTCCCCCATTTTTGTCCCAAAATGGACAAGTCTTTTCCATCTATTCGACCGTCTTTATTCAGGTCAGCTTTTTGTTTCAACGTAGGTATTTGAAGCACAAACTCCGTAGTACAATCGATATACTGGTGACTGACCATTTGTCCGAAATATTGGCCAATAACAGTCTGATCCTGTCCATCAACGCGGGCTGTACTGTAGGAGGTACCATCGTCCCAGTCGCCTTTTATATTACCATAGAGGATATATGCTATTGGTTGATAAACATCACTTTCACCTATTTCATTGTAAGAACTAACGCTGATGAAAAATCCTGGGATGTTGTCGACGATATTTTGACAATAGCTGTGTCGGTTGCCAATATCAAATGGGGTCACCTGTTTGTAAAAAACTGACCAGTAAGTCAGACCAACATAGACTTTGTATCCGGTCGGCGTCGGGCCGGAACTGGGCGGATCAAAACTGATAGCCACATTTCCTGCCTGCGCGGGCTGATAAATCAAAAGGATTATTGCCAAAATTACCAGAAGAAATATCCATTTTTTCATCTCTTCCCCTCCTTTTTTTGAAAGATTTAAAGAACTGTTAAAGCTTTCTTATACTTCCTGTCGCATCTTATAATTTTTAGATAGATAGTGTTGCACTTCAGGATAGAACGATTGAATGAGTCTACGCTATTTTAATAATAAACCGTTTAAACGCACAGTACAAGCGAAATTATCCACAGTTCATTATAAATTTTGCTAGATGCCTGCATTCGACTGGTTTATTGCGACAATTAAAGACCAATGGCTAATAAAATCAGATAAATTATTATCAAATCGCATAAATAAAAGCCGCGCTGTTTTTATAATAGCGCGGCTTTCTGCAAATTTAAATAGACGATTTTCAGATCAGAATATCATTTTTAATATGATAAATATAATTATAAATAAAGAAATAAAAAATAAAATTTGATTCGTCAGAATAGCCTTCGGCACTGATTTAAGAAAACTTAAAGATTCTTCCACAGTTATCGTTTTGGGCGAGCTGCCCAATTCAATTTCATTTCCTGCGGGGACATCTATCGCATAAACCCTGACTGTATGCTCCCCTTGCGAAAGGTTAGAAAAGTTATAGCTAAAGCCGTGATTTACATCTTTGACAACACTTCCTGCGCCCATGATGTCGGAACGGCTTAAATTCGCAACCGAAGAACCTACCATCGTGCCGTCAACATAAATGTGAACTGTGACAGGCGAAGTATTGGCATTTGCATCAAAAACCCATCCACTGACCAAATTGCCGTTGGCCTCGTCAATATAACCGATGGGTTTAAAATTAGTTGCGCTGCCGCCGCCGCTGGCGCCTCCGCCAGCTGGTTTTGGATTTACGATAACTGAGACTCTTGCCTCGGCCTTATAGCTCCCTCTTTCTGCTATGACTTTTGCACCGTAGCTGCCGCTGGCTTGATAATTACATATATCGTTTGCCGTATAACTTGTCTGCGCCTGATTATCGAATTTACCCTGATAAGGAGTTGTAATATTAATACCTATATCTCCCCTGTTGCAATAAAAAGTGTAGTTTATGTTGCCTGTGGCGCTGCCAGAAACAGAAGCAATCAGGTCAACTCCAGAAAGCGGAGCCACACCGGAAGAAGGAGCAGCGGAAAGATTGACCGAAAGCGTTAAGGAAGCGGCAGTGGTGATAAAAGTATAATCGCCTGAAGTAGCCGGGTTACCGGCTGTATCGCTGGACTTGACCCGATAATGATAGGTGGTTGAAGGAGAAAGACCAGAAAGAAAGACAGAGTGAGATGTTACCAAAGATGAATTGAACCCGCTCAGGGTGCCGTAGTTTGTGTTCAGTCCATATTCCACTTGCGAACTCGCAACTTCGTTAGTAGCCCAGTTAATTGTAGCTGAATTGGAAGTAATTAAAGATGCAGATACCGAAGAAATGGCTGGAGGAGTAGTGTCGCTTGGAGGAGGAGGCTGACTACTTGTAACCGTCACTGTCACTCTTGATTCTGCCTGTGAACTGTCTCTTTCCACAATTACTTTGGCAGTATAAGAGCCGGCTGATGAATAGTTGCATATATTACTTGCAGTATAAGAAGTCTGACTCTGGTTATCGATCTTAATGTCATAGGGAGTAGTAATATTTATGCCGGAATCAGAACGGTTACAATAGAAAGTATAATTTATATTTCCCGAACCGCCTGAAACATTGACAGTCAAGCTAACGCCCGATAAAGGAGCAGCTCCAGAACTGGGGCTGGCTGAAAGGGAGACAGAAAGAGTAACGGGGACATTTCCCGATTGAGTGGTTGCAGAAGCCTGAGATGACTGACCGGATTCATTTCCGGCGGCATCGTAGGCAGAAACATTGTAATTATAAGTCGTGGAAGGAGAAAGACCCGAGTCATTATAGGAATTAGTTGCAGAAGTGCCGGCTTGAACGCCATTGCGGAAAATCCGATAACCGGTTACGCCGACATTGTCGGTTGAAGCTGTCCAGGAAAGATTAATCTGCGAAGAAGAAACAGCAGAGGCAGAAAGATTGGTCGGCACCGAAGGCGCCTGGCTGTCGCTGCTACCGCCACTGACCGTGTATCTGCCGTTGTAGACACCGCTCAACAAAGGATTGCCGGCTAAAAAAACATTTGAACGATTTGCATCTCCGGCCACAAAATTAAAAGTTATATTATCAGAAGAAGGATTAGCACTTGAAACAGCTTTGAAGTTAATTTTTGCCACAAAACCGTTTGAATTATTGACAAAACTAGGAGCAGGAATGCCCCTCGTTATTTTAATTACTCCCGGAGTAGCATAATCATTTTCAGCCTGCATGGTAAACAAAGAACCGGTTGTGTCAATGCTAACAACTTGAAAATTAACGCTATTATAATTCAAATAGGCGGCGACGGTATCTACATTTTGACTGTTAGTATCTACATAAATATCAACCGAGAAATTATCATTGACATTATAAGTGCCTGTGTCTGGCGTTAATTTCAAAGTAGCCTGGGTGGTGTTGCCAACTAAAGCGGCATAGAGACGAGGAGAAGATTTTTGTAATAATGATCTGTCAGCTCCTGAATCGCGGAAGGAAATAAAAAAAACAGCGCCAACAAGAATAGCAAACGCTAAAAAGATAAAAATATTTATTTTTTCTTTAAGTTCGTTTTTAATTATTTGCATCTTTTGCAAATTGTTATTCTATAACCGCCCCTTCTATATAAGAATCTCTGTCAACTTGATTTATTTCATAAATAGCATCCCAGTCAAAGCCCATATTATTGAAAGCTCCCGCTGTCTTAATCCAGCGTTTTTCTCCCGTGTCGCCCGAAGGATAAAGCTTATAAACTTTAGGGTCACCAACAGCGCGAACCAATTCCGAAGTAGTAAACAAATCAATCACTGATTTATCAATATTTTTAATATCACTCCATTTAAGATGTTGATAGCTGTTGAATACGGATGGGCTTAAAATAAGACGCTTGAATTTTTTAGCTCCCACATATTTGACAATATAAACGTCAATGTCGCCGACGGCGCGAATAATCGCGCCTTCTGGGATAGATTGAGAAGCGCTGGCTAAAACATTAGGCCCGTCAGCATATCCAGCAATAATCGCTGAATCAACTACAATTACATTTGCCCAAGAATAGCCGTTGGATGTAAATATATCTCCCGTCGGTATCCAGCGTTTCTGATTATTCTCAATCAAATAAACTTTTTCGGAATTGCTTGCCTTAAGTAACGAACCGTCAGGATAAGTTATCGGCCCGCCACTTCCTACTGTGTATTTACCGTTATAAACACCCGACAAAATATAAGTTCCCCTGCCATCGTCAACAAAAACAGCAGATTTAGTTGGGTCTCCCGGAGTAAAATCAAATGTTACATTATCAACTGCCGATGTGTTATTTGAAAGGGCTTTAAAATTAACTGCCGCTACAAAACCGTTTGTAGAGTTAATCCCGGGAGTCGGGATAGCGCGGGTAATTTTTATTTTTCCATTAGGTGAATCAATGACATTTTCTGCTTCAATGGTAAAAGCCGAACCGGTTGTATCAATACTTAGAGCCTGAAAATAATTCTTGTCATATTTAAGGTAAGCGGCAACCGTATTTATATTCTGACCGCCGGTATTTACATAGATATTAACTTTGAAACTTTCATTAGCGCTGTAGTTTCCCGTCTGGGGTGAAAGACTCAAAGTCGCTTTGGTTACATCGCCGACCAACGCGGCTTTAGCAGGTATCGCAAAAACGCTGATTAAAACAATCTGTATTAGAATAATTAAAAGTTTAAATTTGCGCATATTTTTAAATTAATTTTTTGTTTAAATTTTAGAACTTAAAATCAACCTGTCCATTGGCTCATCATAATGCTGAGATCTTGAGCGTTGACATAGCCGTCTTGATTGACATCGGCGGCCGGCCTTGCGGTTGAGCCCCAAAAAGACATTAAAATGCTGAAGTCTTGAGCGTTAATTCTTCCGTTTGCATTAAGGTCGGCTGAAATAGAGATAAATTTAGAGACTTGACTTGAAAAAGAGCTTTCATTGTTTGAGGTGTCATATGCCGTAACTGAAAAATAATAGGTCTGGCCGTTTGTCAGGCTACTGAATGTATAAGTTCTGACGTTGCCGACATTAAGGCTGGTCGAATAACCGCATAGGCCGCAGGTTTTGGGATCTGTGCCCGTCCTTGACGCAGTGCCGTAATAAATTTTATAGCCGGCCAAGTCTGACTCGGTATTGGCATTCCATGAAATCGTAGCTGAGCCGGCTAAAGCGATATCGGCGCCTATTGCAAAAATAAATAACGCCAGAAATGTAATTATATAAATTTTATGCTTCATATATTTATTTTTTAATTTTAATATTTTATTTTTTATTTTAATTTTTTGATTAACCCCATTGGCTCATCATTATGCTAAAATCCTGTGCATTAACAAAACCATCCTGATTGACATCGGCGGCCGGCCTTGTGGTTGAGCCCCAAAAAGACATTAAAATGCTGAAATCCTGGGCATTAACAATATTATTATTATTTAAATCAGCCGTTTTATATGTTTTTGCATTTACAACGTTCGAAATCGCCGAAGCATTGCTAGATTCATCAATTGCTTTTATGGCGAAATAATAAGTGGTATTTCCCGAAAGGCCGCTAACCGTCATTGTCTGAGCGCTACCGCTGGAGCCCGGCGTTGGAGCGCCGCTTACTTGCGTGGCAGAAGAAAAATTGCCGGCGGTTATAGATGATGCCGAATAGCGGAGGTTATAGCTTGCCGCTACTCCTGTATTGCCGTCGTCTCCTACTGCGGTCCAATCCAATTTCACGGTCCTTGCGGTTAAAGCCGTAGCAGTTAAATTACTAATTGAAGCCGGCACAATGTTATCGCGCGGACTGGCGGAAACTTGAGCGCCGCTTGAATAATTCAGCACGACATCCCGCGAAAAAGCCGTATAATAGTAGGTCGTGCCATTGGTTAAACCTGAATTAGTATAACTTGTCCCGTTACTGTCATAAATAGATGTCCCGTCAGTTGGACTGGTTGGAAAAGAACCGGTTTTTCGCATAATTTTTACACCAGCAAAATCAGAGGTGGGGTTAGTCCAGCTTAAAGAAATCTGACTATCGCCAGGCGTAGCGGTAAAACTGGAAACATTTGCCGGCGGGGTACCGTCTAATGATAATCTCATATCGTAGACACCGCTCAATAAAGGATCGCCGGCCAAAAAAACATTAGATTGATTTGCATCCCCGGCGGCAAAATCAAAAGTGAAATTATCAGAAGATGGAGTGGTATCGGCCAGCCCCGTGATATTTAAAGTGACAACTTTACCATTTGTTGTATTAACAGTGCCTGGCGCCGTTATGCCCCTCGTAATCTTTATTTTCCCGCCGGATACTGAATTCTCCGCTTCAGTCGGGAATAAAGAACCTGATGTATCAATCGTGACGCTAAAAAAACTCGGATTATAATTTATGTAAGCAGAAACAGTATCAACGCCCTGCCCGTGGGTATTCACCAATAAATCTATCTGAAAAACTGCTCCTGTTCTGTAAATTCCAGATTCTAATACTGTTGTCACCCCGTTACTAAACATCAAATATGCATTATTTACTGTTCCTCTTAAGGTAGCTCTGGCGCCGATAGGAATTAATGCAAGCATCAAAAAACTTATTAATAAAAATATTTTTACGATTTCTTTAGTTTTTTTAATCATTTTTAAATTATTAAAGTATTACAAATATAAATTTTCAGTCAATAAATATCTTTGCTCCGCTTGTTTTATTTAAGGCATTAGTTCCCTGTTTATCATCAACAAAAACTCCTGAGAAAAGAGAAGAACCTTGGGTAAAGTCAAAAGAAATGTTTTCACTTTCTGGATTAATTTCTTTGATCGCTTTAAAACGAATAGTAGCGACTTTCCCGGCATTTGTGTTAATTCCCGGCGTAGGTTTCCCTATTGTTATTTTTATTTTTCCGTCTTGCGAAATTATTTGTTTTTCGGCAACAAATTGAAAAAGTGAATCCGTCAGATCAATGCTAATAGCCTGCAACTGTTCTTTGTTGTAGCTAAGATAGGCCGCGACCACGACTACATTATTGCCGTTTGTATTAACCATCACATCCATATTAAACTCATCCCCTTCTTTATAATTTGCAACATTCGGCGAAAGATACAGCGAAGCCTGCGGAGGCTTTAAAGAATGGCTAATATCTTCAAAATAATTTCCTACCTCCGGAGAAAAAATGCTTAATGAAACTATCAAAATAGTGACAAGGATCAAGCCGGCGACCAAAATATAAATCACCGCCCTTAAAAAATTGACTTTTTTCATCAAAATTTCAACCAGGCGGCGATTTTGAACGATAGACTCATTTTGTTTTTGATCTATATTTTGTGTATCCATATTGCTTTTATTTTAATATATTTATAAAAATGGGTGAACTAAGATTATCCACAATTTAATGCTTAGCGCAAAAAATTATCAAATTAATACAGACTTGCACTCTCAATGGTTTTGTTCATTTCATCAGAAAAACAGCTTTCGTTGCCGGAAGTATCATAGCTTGAAATAGAAAAATAATAAGTTTTCCCGTTTTCCAGGTCTTTCAATGTATATGTCGGCTTGTCGGGCGTGTCTGTTTTACCAATGTCAATTTTGCCAGGATATCCGCCCGGCGGACATTTATCGGTTCTGGGCGAAATACCGTAATAAATTCTATATCCGGCCAAATCAGATTCAGTGTTGGCATTCCAGGAAAGCGTTGCAGTGCCGGTATTTGTCGGCTTGGGAGTAATTTTTTTGCCGAAAATCATATAGCCGGCAAAAGCCAAGACAGCGATAATTGCGATAATTATAAAAATGTTAAAAAACGGCTTTTTCTCATTTGTCGATTCCTGCTGTTCTATTTGATTTTCCATAATTTTTATCTAATAGTCTACGCGTGATGTGAAATTCCTTGGCTTAAATAAGGCGCTTATTGCCTGAGCGGAGGCCGTCAGGCCGAAGTCGAAGGATTATTTAGACCCTTCGACGCGTCCCGCTAAGCGGGACTTGCTCAGGGAATAAAATAGAGCTGAATTTCACATCACACGTCTAATAGTCTATTAATATTATAACATAAATTAACAAAAATTATTATATCATTTTTATACACAGCTCCTAACTTACCGTCACTCCGCTGGGCGGAGAAGGCGGGGTGGTGTCGGACAGCGGAAGATTAAGCCAAAACATAGGCCGAAGACGGACCCTTACCAATTAATTTGATCGTCCCCAGTTTTTTAAGTTTTTGCAGATGAAACTGAGCGGTTCTTTTAGGACAGTGTAAGATATCAACTACGTCCTGGACTGTGATTTTGCCGACCTGATCCAGGAACTCCAAAATCTGCATCTGGTCTTTATCTAAATAAATCCGCGATTGAATTTTAGCATCAATCTTTTTTAAAGACAGCGATAAGATTTTTTCTTTAACGCTATCAATTTCCTGTTTGAATCCTTCAACAAAATATTGTAGCCAAGGCGTAAAATCGGTTTTTCGCTCTTCATAAGTTTTACCGATATTGATAGCTTCGTAATATTTTGCCCGGTCTTTGTTATAATAGTCTTCCAAAGCAAATAATTTTCTAAAGTCATATCCCCTATCATACAAAATAAACGTTGCCAAAGCCCGGACGGTTCGGCCGTTGCCGTCTGAAAATGGATGGATGGCGGCCAGTTCCTGATGAACAATTCCGGCTACGATAATCGGATGGATATCTCTTTCCCCGCTTTCGCCAATCCACTCAATTAAATCCTCCATCAAGCCCGGTACTTTTTCGGCCAAAGGGCCGGTATAAACAACTTCATCGGGAAAACCGGAACGGCGCTTAACGACATAGACTGCGCTTTTTCTGTAAAAACCGGATTGCTCTTTTGGCAAGGTGTCGGCCGTTACTAATTTATGGATTGTAAGTATCGTTTTTTCGTCAATTACCTGTTTTTTCCCCACCACCTGTTGAATGTATTTTAAGGCATTTAAATAATTTTTGACTTCAAAAATATCTCTGGCCGGAGCGTCAATTTTTTTGTCAGCCAATAATGCTTCTACCTGCCGGGTGTTTAACATATTCCCTTCAATAGCGGTGGAGCTATGGGTCATCCTGATTAAAGCCTGCCTTCTTAACCGCAGTTCGTGCTTGGGCAGTAATTTGGCGCGCTCAATTACCGCTTTTGCCTCGGTGATGGCAGTCAAAAGACTGACTATTTTGTTAGTGATTTTATATTGGGGATTAAACATTTTGCTTACTTATATTATATTCCGCAGATATATTTAACTTAGTTAACTATAGCAAACTATATACTATCGCGCAATAATCGCGCAAGAAATCGCGCAATTACTATCCATCATCCTTAATCCTTTATCCTTGACCATTATTACCGAGATAAGTGGGTAATTTCTTTAATCGTTGCGCAATGCTACTGGCCTTGACCAACAATTCATCGTGCTGATTTTTGGTTATATAACCGTCATCCAATGCGCAATCAAGACAAGCAACAACTTCGTCAAGAGATCCATGAGCGCGATTTACATATACGCGAGTATCTTTATCCGTATTCTTATTCGACCCTTCGGCAAGATTTAATAAAATGGAATTCAAAGCTCTTTTCGTCTGGTCAGTTAATGCGTAAGTTTCTGTTTTTGGGTATTTTTTTAAGAACTCGTTTGATTTTTTCTCTAAAAACCCTTGCGTCTTGATAAACATCCCATTCTCTAAATTTAAAACCATATTTGTCGTTCATGTTGTTTGCAAAGGATTAAAGATAAAGGATTTATTGGTAAAAGATGAGAGATTAAAGATAAAAGATATATTATTTATATAACCGTCACTCCGCTGGGCGGCGCTTGACAGGCGGCTGTTAATAGAATTAAAATGTAACCATGCAAAAAGAGAAATTTATCACAGAAAAATATTTAGATAAAAGATTTGAGCAGCATTCTCAGGTTATTATTGCTGCGGTTGATGGCATTTTGGAAAAACGCCTGGGAAAAATGGAGGAAAGGCTGGAAAAGAAAATTGATAACGTATAAATTCTAATTGACGGCTATGTCAAAGCGCAAGAAGATTTCAAGCAGGAGTTTGTTATTATGAAACAGGAAATGAAACAGATGAAAAAAGTCATAAAAGAAAAACTGGGCATTGAAATCCGGGCGATTTAATTTTTAATAAATTTTTTTTGCCGAGCCCAGCTCGGTTTTTTATTTTCTATTATTCATTATTCATTATATATTATACATACTTCAAATTACCGTCACTCCGCTGGGCGCCTCGGGTATCCTTCGTTAAAACTACGGAATACCGAAGGCGGGCATCCTACGCCGAGGCTACGGAGTGCCTGGGCTTGCCCTTCCGACTTGTCCGCCATAGCCTTGCATTGCTCGTCCGAAGCTTTACGCGAAGGAGAGGCGACGGCGGAAGCTTAAATTTATTTATACAGCAAACAAATTATTTTCATCTGTAAATTTTTAACTCACACTAACATTCTGCGGAGGCGAAGGAGGGGTGGTGTCAGGCGGGCGCTTGACAAGTCGTTATTAACGGGACTAAAATATACCTATGAAAAAGGAAGAATTCGTAACAAGAAAATATCTGGATAAAAGAATGGACGAGCAAACAAAAGTTGTTGTTACAGCTGTTGACGGTGTTTTAGATAAACGATTAAAGAAATTTGACGTTCGTTTCGACACGGTTGATTTTAGGTTTAATGGCATTGAAAAAAGGATGGACAAGCTGGAAGACAATTTACGGAAAGACATCAATAATGTCCAAATTCTCATTGATGGCTATGTCAAAGCGCAGGAAAATTTCAAGCAAGAATTCGTTATTATGAAAGAAGAAATGCGGCAAGTAAAGAAAGTTTTAAAGCAAAAGTTGGGAGTGGAAATCAGCGCGATGTAGATTTTGA
>Ga0210006_1002694_pt1 | contig 11421 bp, 3 predicted proteins | sample CryGey02umfilter_2_FD_185452 | JGI IMG/M metagenome (GOLD analysis project Ga0210006, IMG submission 185452) | Groundwater microbial communities from aquifer in Utah, USA - Crystal Geyser 4/10/14 0.2 um filter (SPAdes) (version 3) | ecosystem: Environmental > Aquatic > Deep subsurface >... | reverse complement strand
CTCGATCAAACTGTCCAGCGATGCCAAATACCGCTCGGATGCCAGCATGCTGGCCAACCAGCATATCGCGCTGATGTGGGCGGATGTCGCCTCGGCGGTCACTTCAGCCGGCGCGTTCGACCCGGTCGAATTCGTCGATTATGCCAACGGCGGGGCAGCTTTTGACGCGTGGTACGCCAACGTCGCGGCGACCATACCCAATGCTTCGGCTGTCGTCGGCACCAACACCATCCTGCGGTGTGACAACAATCCCTGCCCCGGCTCCCCGACCGGCGTGTTACAGACCACCCGCACCGACGTCACCCTCACCGTCAACTGGCAAATCCCCGGGGAAGGCGCCCACACCTATGCGACCACTGCGCTGATCAGCGCGCAGAAAGAACTTTGAGGAGAGAACCGTGCGCACATCCCTGCCTTCCCTGAACCGTCGTCAACTGGGTTTCAGCCTGCCGGAGATCATGGTCGGCATGGTCATCGGCCTGCTCGGCATCATCATCATCATGCAGGTGACGTCCGTCTTCGAAGGGCAGAAGCGCACCACGAGCAGCGGTGATGATGCCCAGAACGGCGGCGCCATCGCCCTCTATACGATGCAACGCGATATCGCCCAGGCGGGTTACGGCTTTAGTTCGGCGAACCTGATGGGAAGGGACTTTGTGACGCCCAACATCACCTTCGCCGCCTCTTCCCCGCTGTCCGCAGTCGTGCTCAATCACGTCAACCTTGATCCCATTGCCGACCCGGAAACCGACACCCTTATCGTGATTTACGGTGACAGCAATATCACCACCGAAGGCGCCGTGATCGTCAACTCCAACCCCACGACCTATAACATTATCGGTGGTGCCGCAGCCAGCGGAGTCGCGGCGGCAGGCGGCGGCCACAGCTTCATGAACGGAGATTGGGTGACTGCGGATGACGGCAACGGCAATGGCGGCAATGTCAACAGGCATTACCTGTATCAAGTGACCGGCGTGGACGCCATCACCGTCCCGGTCGTCAGCCCGAACGGCTACCCCATCCCCGTTCTGCAAGACACCGCGGCCGGTCCCCATCCGCTCTTGTATAACTTCGGTCCCTCCCCCTCATTCCTCGCCTACGCCGTGCGCAACGGATCCTTGAGCGTGTGCGACTACCTCGCCCGTGCCTGCGATGCCAACAATGACGCCGACTGGACAGCGTTGACCGGCGGCATCGTCAGCATGCGCACGCAGTGTATCGGCGGGTCGGCGCTGCGCATCGTGCTGGTGGCGCGCAACAGCCAGATCGCCGGCGCCGTGGTGACCACCGACACGCCGAACTGGAGCCCGAACGGCGTTTCCGCGCCGGTCGCCACCAACCCGGCGGCCTCGTGGGGCGCCGACTGGAATCGTTACCGCTACAAGACCTTTGAAACCATCGTCCCCATCCGCAACGCTGTCTGGAAAGGAGTGGCAGGATGCTAACCCTAACAACAACCAAAGAAACACCGAACAAGTCCATATTCCTCCCTCTCCCTCCGGGAGAGGGCTGGGGTGAGGGCGTCAATTCTATGAGTGATCCCCTCACCCTATTCCTCTCCCATGGGGAGAGGGAACTTATTCAGCATCTCCCTTTAACTCCCATCGCTGTGCGCGCGAAACAATCCGGCGTGACGCTGGTCATCACCCTGATCGTGCTGGTCGCCATGACCCTGGCCACCATCTCGCTCATGCGCTCGGTGGACACCAGCAACATCATCGCCGGCAATCTGGCCTTCCAGCAGGCGGCCTCGCATGCTGCCGATGCCGGCATCGAAGAAGCGGCGAGGGTCTTGTTGCCCCTGGTCGTCGCCAATCACGGGCTTGGCTGCACCGGCGCCTGTGAACCGGGCTATATTTCCTGGCATGACCCGGACCATGAACCGCCCCATGTCAGTTGGAAAGCCTACTGGGACCACGTGGAAGCAAGCGCCAATGGCCCGATCACCGTTGCAGATGGCTACGATGTGTACTACGTCGTGGAAAGCATGTGCGACGGTGTGGGGCAGACCGGGGAGTGCCTCAAAGCGCCGCCAAGCATGTCCGGCAACTGCGGCGGCAGCGACCTCGGTGCCGGCAGCCAGCAATGCATCGCCACCACGCGCTACTACTACCGCGTCACCTCCCGCGTAACGGGCCCCCGCAACACCGTCAGTTATATCCAGGCCATGTTGGCCATGTAGCACAAGGAGTCAGCCATGAAAAATCGCCCATCCACCCGTACCCTCGCGCTTGGCCTGTTGTTGGCCGCCTCGATGCAGGCGCAGAGCGCCGTCACCGACCTCGCCACCGCGCCGCTGATCACCGATCCGACCGCGGCGGTGCTGCCCAACGTTTTTTTGCTGCTGGACGACTCGGGCACCATGGGCGCCGACTACATGCCGCTGGCGGCGGGAGATTTTGAAGCCGGAAAATACGGCATCGCCACCAGCCAATGCAATGGCGTCTATTACGATCCCGCCATCCGTTACTACCCGCCGGTGGACTCGACCGGAGCCGATTTTGCCCCCGCCAACTTCAACGCGGCCTGGATCGACGGTTTCAACCCCGTTGCCACCGTCAACCTGGGCACCAGCTTCGTCGATGCAACCCCCCCGCGCGCTGCGGATGGCACCCAGACGGCGTTCTACTACGTTTACAGCGGAACCCTGAATACCGATGCCGAACGTGACTTCTCCAAACCGGCCGGCACTTTTTACAAGCAGTGCAACAGCCTGGTCGGTGCGGCCCCGGGCAACGACGTGTTCACCAAAGTCGTGGTCGATGCCGCCTCCGCCCCCTTCAACAAAGGAATCTCCCGCACCGACTGCGCCGGCGCCAACTGTACTTTTGCCGAAGAAAGCCAGAATTTCGCCAACTGGTTCAGTTTCTACCGTACCCGCATGCAGACCATGAAGACCGCCGCCGGTCGTGCCTTCCGGGCCATCGGCAACAACTTCCGCGTCGGCTATGCCAGCATCAACAACAACACCAATTCGGATTTCGTGGCCCTGGACTCGTTCGATGCGGCGCAAAAACTCGAGTGGTACACCAAGCTTTACCATGCCACTCCCGACAATAACTCGCCCTTGCGCGAAGCGCTCGCCAAGGTCGGCTCGATGTATGCGGCCAAGCTGGCCAATTTCAATGGCACCACACCGGTGGTCGATCCGGTCCAGTATTCCTGCCAGCAGAACTTCGCCATCCTCACCTCCGACGGATCATGGAACTTTGGCGCAGGTTTCGATCTGAATGGCAACCCGGTGGGTAACCAGGACGGTGACGAGCCGCGCCCGTATTTTGACGGCGCTTATCGCGTTAAAACCACCAGCCGCATCGAACAGACCGATACACAAACGCTCAAAACCACCACCGAAGATCAGCAGTGGACGCAGCAGAACCAGTCCCGCACCAGCAACCTGCAAAGCCGCACCGGCCCGCTGCAATGGCAAACCAAACAGCAATACAAAGACTCGACGTTGAGCTGGACAACCAACCTTCAGGCGACGACCAATACCCTGCAATGGCAGACCGACCTGCAGGCCAGGAACAATACCCTGCAATGGCAGACCGACCTGCAGCATACCGACGCAACGCTGCAATGGCAGACCAACCTGCAGCATACCGACGCAACGCTGCAATGGCAGACCAACCTGCAGCATACCGACGCCCCGTTGCAATGGCAGACCAACCTGCAACAGACCATCCGGCAGCAACTCTGGTCAACCAACCAGCAACAGACCACCGCGCCCCTGCAATGGCAGACCACACAGAAAGTGACCACCGCCCCGTTGCTTTGGGCCACGAAATCGCAGAAAACCACCGCCGCTTTGCGATGGGCCACCGACCAGCAACGGACCACCGCCCCTTTGCGGTGGACCACAAAATCACAAAAAACCACCGCCAAACTGCAGTGGCGCACCAACTTGCAAGCCACCAGCGGCACGCTGCAACAGCGCACCTCGCAACTGCAATACAAAATCCAGCAGTTGCAGCAACGCACTTCGACGCTGCAGGAACAGATCTCGCAACTGCAATCACGCACCAGCACCTTGCAGTCCTCGACCATGTACCTGCAAAAGAGAGTAAACGGCGGGGCATGGAATGACGTTGCCGCCTGTACCTGGTTCAACCAGGACGGAACAGTACACGAATGTCGCTACGTCACCGCAGCGTCAGGCACGACGGTCTGGAGCGCGGGCGCAGGCACCTGGAATGCCGCAGGAGGAAACTGCACGGCAAGCTACGGCACGGTCACGACGCACCTCACGACCTGGTCGGGCAACGGCAACAACTGCCGCTACTACGACGCTGTCGGCGGGGTGGGCGGATGGTCGAACTGGACCGACACGTCCTCCTGCACTCCACTCGCCCAATCCGCCGGACCCAACTACACGGTCAATCCGGCAACCCAATGCCGGACCGTGGTGGATACGGCCTTTCACAACGTCGCCTCCTGCACCACGGACGCCACGCCGGACGGCACCGGCAAAACCACGCAGTGCCAATACACGGGATGGTCGGGCTGGAGCGGGATCAGTGCCTGCACGCCCGTGGTGCAGGACGGGTCTTCTCCCTTCGACGTCGGCACGGCGACCCAATGCCAGACCGTGACGACCACCGACTGGACCACTGCCGGCGGGGCGTGTACGGTTAACGCGACGCCCGATGGCAGCGGCAACACCACGGATTGCCGCTACAACTCCGCCAACGGGGTGGGCACCTTCTCGAACTGGGCGAACGTGATTTCAGACACCTGCACCCCTGCCGCCCAATCGTCCGGCCCCAATTACGCGACCGTGCTGGCGGAGGAATGCCGGCTCACCGGCAGCAGCACGGACTACGTCACGACCAACCCCGCCGCCTGCGCAGTTACCTATAACAATCCCGGCACCAGCTCGTCGGATAGCAGCGGCAAGTCGATTTCAGCCTGCTCGAAAAACGTCGGCAGCTACTCCACGTTTGCGAATGTCGGTAACAATAAATGGTGTACGACGGTGAGCGGAACCGGCCCGGCCGGCAGCTCGACCGAATGTCAGATGTCCGCCGCCACGCCCGCCTATCTTGCCTTCGGCGCGACCTGTAGCGACACCTACAACGCGGGTGGTGCCAGCCATGCCAACGGTTCCGGCAATGTTACCGACTGCAGCACCAACGCGTCATTTAATCCCGCGAAGACCACGCTGACCAACGGCCAGTCCTGCAATACCAGCACCACAGTACAGTGCTCGACCGGGACGGAAAACACGGATTACACCACCTACGCCAGTCCCGCTTGCGCGACCACCTACAACGCCGGCGGCAACAGCACCGCCGCGTCCAATTACGGCGTCAACAATACCGTCGTCACCGCGTGCACTGTCAGCGGGTCTTTCTCGACACCCGTCAATGTTGGCGGAGGTCACTCGTGTAACACTTCAGCGCATGTGCAGTGCTCGATGGCCCCCGCTGCGCCGGCCTATCTCGCTTACGGTGCAATTTGCACCGACACCTATAACGCGGGCGGAAACAGCACAGCCAACGGCGGCGGCAATGTCACCGACTGCAGCCCCGCCGCATCATTTGGCCCAACGACCACGCTGAACAACGGCCAGGCCTGCGCGGACAGCGGCACCGTGGACTGTTCGCTCGGCAGCACGAGCACGGCTTACACCACCTTTGCCAATCCCGGTTGTGCGACCACCTACACGGACGGCACCGGCGGCACGGCCGCGACCAATCATGGCGTCGCCAATACGGTCGTCTCCGCTTGTTCAGTCGACGGCTCTTGGTCTGATGTGACCGCGCTGACCGCCGGGCAGACCTGCGCCGGCAACGGCACTACCATACAATGCCCGGTCGACGTCGGCGCCGCGACCTCGGCTTATGTGAACTATGCGATGGCCTCCGGAGACACCTGTCCCGCTTCGATCAATTACAACGACCTCGGCGGATCCAGCACAGCCGGTGCGGGCGGCAACGTCATCACCGGCTGCCCCACGGCCGCATGGACCACCCCGGTTCCGATTGCAGCCTGCGCCCCGTCATTACATGTGGCCTGCTCCTTGGACACTCCGGTCACAACTTTTGTGACCAACTATCCGCCGACCTGCACGCTCGGCAACGTTGGCGGAAGCGTGACCACCGCCTGCACCCTGGCGGGCAGTTTCTCCCCCGTCCAGAACATCGGCGCGAATAACACCTGTACCGGCGGCACGCGCGCGGCCGGCACCCCGACTTGGGGCAACACCGTGCAGTGCGTGACCGGCACCGCCCTGGTGCCGGCTTATGTCGCCAACTATCCGCCGACTTGCACCATCAACTACAGCGGGGACGTCAACGGCACCTACATCGCCAACGCCAGCGGCAATGTGATTACCGACTGTCCCACCGCCGCTTTTGGCGGAACCACCGCCATCGGCGCAGGCAACACTTGTGATGGCACCTCACCCAATGTGAAGTGCATCGCCACGGCAGGTGCGGCGACAAACCGCGTCACCAACTACCCGCCGACTTGCGGGATCAATTTCGACGCGGCGACCGGCGGCACGGCAGACGGCAGCGGCAAGGTCATCACCAACTGCACCACCCCATCCGGTTTTGGTGGCGGGGGCGATGTCAGTGTGCTACCCGCCCCTTACACCAATATCTGTAACGGCACCCTGGACAATGTGCAGTGTGCCACCAGTGGGGGGGCACCGGCTTATGTGGCCAGCTATCCGCCGACTTGCACGACCACTTACAACGGCCCCGGCGGAATCAGCACGGCTAATGCCAGTGCCATTGTCACCACCTGTTCCACTGCCGCTTTTGGTGGAACCACCGCCACCGGCGCAGGCAACACTTGTGATGGCACCTTACCCGATGTGAAGTGCATCGCCACGGCAGGCGCGGCGACAAACCGGGTCACCAACTACCCGCCGACTTGCGATCCCACCTTCAACGCGGCGACCGGCGGCACGGCAGACGGCAGCGGCAAGGTCATCACCAACTGCACCACCCCATCCGGTTTCGGTGGCGGGGGCGATGTCAGCGCGTTGACCGGCCCTTACACCAATATCTGTAACGGCACCCTGGACAATGTAAAGTGCATCGCCACGGCGGGTGCGGCGACAAACCGGGTCACCAACTACCCGCCGACCTGCGCGACCACGTTCAACGGCAACTTCGCTTCCACCACGGCCGTCGCCGGCAAGGTCATCACCGCCTGCCCCCCCGCCGCTTACGGCGGCGGGGCTCCGGTGGGTGCGGGCAACACGTGCGACGTCTCGAACCCGCATGTGCATTGCGCTATTGCGGGGGGTGTCGCCACCACTGTGCCGACTTATCCGCCGACTTGCACGGCAACCTATGTCAACGAGACCACATCCGCCACCGCTGACGCCGGCGGCAAGGTCAGAACTTGTTCCATCGCCGCCGGTTTCGGTGGCTGGCACAACACGACCGTAGCGAATGCCAGTTGCACGCCCAGCGCCACGGTCGGTTGCCGATACGACTGGGGGGCATGGAGCGCCGGACCCGAAGCTTCATGCACCGATGACTTCAATTCGGGGGCGGGTGCCTGGACCATCCGCAACGGCACCAGTTGCCAATACTCGGCGTGGCCCGCCGCTTATTCAGATTACGCCGGAGCCGTGTGCCCCGCCGTGGCAAAGACCGCTGCCTCGCCTTATATCGTGGGAACCGCGCGCGAGTGCCAGAAAGTCAACGTCCCCAATGCCCCATCGGCCTGGCCTGCCCAGGCATGGGTGGGTGTACCCGGCAGCAGTTGTACCCCGACTGCTCCCGTAACCTGTGCCCTGGGTACGACTGCGGGTTGTACCTTTGACGGCACCGGCAAGAATGTGCAATGCAAGACGGCGACGACCGGCCCCAGCCCGGCTGCGTCCTGCACCCCAGGAACGTTGGGCATCCCGCCTTATACGACCACCACCTGCGTGACCAATACCACGGCGGCGGCACACGGGGTGGCCAGTTGCACGGCCGGAACATCGGCCGCGCCCAACTACATTACGACCGCCTGCAACACAACGACAACGGTGGTGGGACCCTTCGCCGGGTGTGTCGTCGAGGGCGCCAATGCCGGAAACAATTGGACGAGCACCTCCTGCTCGGCACCATCCGGCGGCACCTTCGATACCCTGGCCGACGTGGCGGAGTATTACTACAGGACCGACTTGCGCACCGTCGCCTTGTCGAACGACACTTCCGGTGCGGCAGGCGCGGTCAACGGCACGGATATCAGCACCAACAACGTGCCGATCACCGCCGAGGATACGGCTAGCCACCAGCATATGACCACCTTCACCGTGGGTCTGGGGGTGCGCGGCAATATGGTGTTCGACCCGCTCTACAAGACCTCGGTCAGCGGCGATTATTTCTCGGTCGCCAACGGCGAACTCGCCAATGGCGCGGAGGTCTGCTCCTGGCAGGGCGACGGCTCGACCTGCGACTGGCCGAGTCCCACTGCCGATACACCTGCAGATATCGACGACCTGTGGCATGCCGCCGTGGATGGACGCGGCACTTACTTCAGCGCCAAGAATCCGTCCGACTTGAGCGTGGGCCTGATCAGCGCGCTGGCCAATATCCAGACCCGATTGGGTTCGGCAGCGGCGGCGACGACCAGTACCGCGTTCGTCACCGAGGGCGATAACTTTCTGTTCCGTTCGTCCTATCTTTCGCTGAACTGGACCGGGGAATTGACGCGGCAACAGTTGAATACCACCACCGGCGCCATCGAAGCCGCGATCGACTGGTCGGCCCAGGCCAAGCTGGATGCGAACGCCGCTCGGGTCATCTACACCTTCGATCAGGGCAACGACTTCAATGGAAACAACGGTACTAAGTTGAAACTATTCACATACTCAAACTTGAGCAGCCCCACCACTACACCTATTGGCGATGAGACAAATTATTTCGATCTTCCCAATCTCCCGACACTAGCCCAATTCACTCTAGTCTGCCCGACCGACCTGGCCTGTTTGAGTGCGGCGGCAGAAACGGCCGCAGCGGGAGCAAACCTGGTGAATTACATCGCCGGTACCCGAAGCAACGAGGGCGATAAGCTGGACGCCACCAAATACTACCGCCAGCGCGCGAATCTGCTGGGCGACATCGTGGATTCGGAATCGGTCTATATCAAGAAGCCCATCGCTTCCTTCTCCGATCCGGGTTATGGCGACTTCAAGACCGACCAATCCGGTCGCCGCGCGATGGTCTATGTCGGGGCGAACGACGGCATGTTGCACGCTTTCCGCGCCGAGGATGATGCGGTGACCGTACCGGATGAAGGCGGGCAGGAAGACTGGGCTTATATCCCGAGGATCGTCATGCCCGAGCTGTATAAACTGGCCGACAAGCATTACGGGGATAACCACCAGTTCTACGTCGACGGCACGCCGGTGACGGCCGATATCTGCACGAGCCTCTGCACCGATAATGCCGCTGCGGTGTGGAAGACCATTCTGGTCGGCGGCCTCAACCATGGCGGCAAGGGCTTTTACGCGCTTGATGTCACTGATCCGGCCAACCCGAAAGCGCTGTGGGAGTTCACCGATGCCAACATGGGTTTCAGCTACGGCAATCCCAAGGTGGTGAAGTTGGCGGATGGGACCTGGGTGGTATTGGTCACCTCCGGCTACAACAACACGACCGGCGACGGTGAAGGCCATCTGTACGTGCTGAATGCTGACACGGGCGCAGTCATCCGCGACATGAGCACCGGCGTGGGCACTGTGGCTTCACCCAGCGGTCTGGCGCGCATCGATGCGCCGGTCAGGACGCCGGGGATCGACGCCACCGCCATCGCGGTGTACGGCGGGGACCTGGAAGGCAATCTGTGGCGCTTCGACATCAACGACAACGTCGGTGCCGCCGGATATGACGTCCAATTGCTCGCCGCCCTGCGCGATGCCTCGAACGTTGTGCAGCCGATCACAGCCAAACCGCTGATCACCGTGGTGAGCGGCATCATTGTGGTGAACGTGGGCACGGGACGCTATCTGGGTGCAACCGACCAGAACAACCCCAGCTACGATTCCTTCTATGCCATCAAGGATACGTTCCCTGCTGCGGCAACGCCCAGCGTGGCGATCTACGACAGTCCGCGCACGACTGGCACGTTCGTTGAGCAAACCCAAACCGCGGTGCCCTGCCCGGTGGGCACGCCGGTGTCGGTCTGCGCGACCGGAGAAATTGTCTATATCTCGAGCAATCATGTGGTGAACTTCAACACCAATGCGGGCTGGTTCGTGGACTTCACGCAAGTGGGAGAACGCGTCAACACCGATCCGGCCATCATCAAGGGCACACTGGTGATCGCCACCAACGTGCCGAGTTCGAGCTCCTGCTCGGTCGGTGGCGACAGTTTCCTGTACCAGCTCGACTACCGCACCGGCGGCGCGGTCAGCACAGCCCCCAATGGCATCGTGGGTCTGTCGCTCGGCCACGAGTTGACTATGCACCCGGCTGTCGCGATGTTGCAAAGCGGCAAGATCCTTGCTTACACCCAGGGCTCCAGCGGTCACGAGCCGCAGGCCAGCCCGGTGTTGGAGAACCCCAGTGCGGATGGCGTGGCACGGCGCATCTCCTGGCGGGAATTGATCGTGAAGTAATCGCCGGATGAAGTTGCCAGGACGGCGCCCACGGGCGCCGTCTTTGTTTGTGTCATCACAGGGTGAGTCATGGGGTTTGTGGGTCGGGATTCATCCCGACAAAGAACGGCAAACTTCAACCGCGTCGGGTTGAAACCCGACCCACAGGGAGCGTTGGGTTTTGTGGGTCGCAACCGCTAGTGTTGCTTTCTATTTGGAACTTATGCCATTGGCTAACGCTGCATTTGTAGGTCGGGTTTCAACCCGACATGTCGGGCTAAAGCCCGACCTACAAGGGGTTGCACATCAGCATCGCCAAGAGCGATGCACTGCACTAGTTCGACAGCGCCTTGGGTAAAGGAAAAACAACATTCTCTTCGATGCCCGATAGCTCCTGCACCTGCTGCGCGCCCAATGCCTGCAGCCGCGCGACCACTTCCCCAACCAGCACTTCCGGCGCGGAGGCGCCCGCGCTGACGCCTACATGCAACTTGCCTTGCAGCCATTCCGGCTTGAGCTCGGCAGCGCTATCGACCAGATAGGCCGGCACGCCGAGATTCTGCGCCACTTCGCGCAGCCGGTTGGAATTGGAGCTGTTGGGTGAGCCAACCACGATCACCAGATCGCATTGTTGCGCCAGCACTTTCACCGCATCCTGGCGGTTCTGCGTGGCGTAGCAGATGTCGTCTTTCTTCGGGCCGGTGATGAACGGGAAACGCGTCTTCAGCGCGGCGATGATGGCGCTGGCGTCGTCCACCGACAGGGTGGTCTGCGTGACATACGCCAGATTCTGTTCGTCCCGCACCTGCAATTGCGCCACGTCCTGCGGCGTTTCCACCAGATACATGCCGCCGCTGCTCTGCCCCATC
>Ga0210006_1002692_pt1 | contig 11425 bp, 10 predicted proteins | sample CryGey02umfilter_2_FD_185452 | JGI IMG/M metagenome (GOLD analysis project Ga0210006, IMG submission 185452) | Groundwater microbial communities from aquifer in Utah, USA - Crystal Geyser 4/10/14 0.2 um filter (SPAdes) (version 3) | ecosystem: Environmental > Aquatic > Deep subsurface >... | reverse complement strand
CGCATTAGTCCCGCCACCTGCCCAGAAACTTCTAGGGCAGAACACCAAAGAAAAATGTCCTTTCCTTTTTAGAAGAAATCGGTCGCGCGCAAATCCGAAAAGCAAGGAACATTTTTCTTTGGTGTCCGCCGAGGCTCTGCGAGGCGGTGGCGGGGCTGATTCATTCGTCCAGTTTCCGCTCGAAAAAGGTTCGCGCAAAGTGTATGATTACAGCACACAAAAGCAAAATCCCGTAATTCTTGCGGGATTTTGCTTTAAAAGTTCAGCTTATAACTTTTGTTGCGGAGCTTCTATAAATTTTTTACTTATTTTCCACATCCCCCATCCCATCAAAAATCCCAAAGCCATTCCGCCCAGAATATCGGCCGGATAATGGACGCCTGTATAAATTCTGGCCAGCCCCATTAAAAAACTCACGGCATAACAAATTAGGCCCGCTTTTTTATTATAAAAATAGACCGCCGTGGAAAAAGCGAAGAAAAAAGTTATGTGGCCGGAAGGGAATGACATATGCAAATCTTCGGGAATCAGTTGCGTCACTTGATGAAACTCAAATGGCCGCGGCCTGGCTACCAGCCGTTTTATAATCTCGCCAAAAATAAAACGGGAAACAATGGCCGTGGCAAAAAAATAAGCGGTAATCTTAAAATTCTTCCAAAAATTCATTCTGTCTTTTAATAACGTCCAAGCCACAATTCCCCCTCCCAAAAAATATTGCGAATAAGCGGCAAAAAATATCCCGACATCATCCAGCCATTTGTAATGCCCAGCTAAACTATTTATTAGCTGAAAGATTTGATAATCAAGATTCATAAAATTATACTGAAAGTATCTCCATTAGCTTTTTTGGATTAACCGGCCCGATTCTGATAATTTTTGGTTCCGGAGCCGCCAAATCAAGAACGGTTGAAGGCTCCGAAAACTTAAGCTTGCCCGCATCCAAAATAAGGTCAGGCCGATAAAATTCTTTACGAAACTGACCGGCAACTTCTTCTGCATCAATTGACGGCTCCTCTCCCGAAATATTGGCCGATGTGGCGGTCATGGGTTTAGCAACGGTCTCAAGCAAATAATGAATCATTTTATAATCGGGAAGCCGCAGACCAATAGTCCGTTTGCCCGCTGTCACAAGCTCGGGCAAATCGGCTTTTTTTTGCAAAATAATGGTTATGGCGCCCGGCCAGACAAGATTTAAAATCCGTTCAAGTCTTTTATCAATATAAGCCAAATTTTTTGCCATTTCCATATCGCGGATAATGACCGGCACGGGTTTTGTATGCGGTCTTTTTTTTATTCTAAAAAGTCGCATCACTGCATCTGGATTAGTGGCGTCAGCCGCCAGGCCGTAAACGGTGTCGGTCGGCACCACAACCACTCCGCCGCGCAAAATAAATTCCGCCGCTTTTTGCAAACCGTATAGCGAAGCTCTCATGTTTTCGGGGTCGACTTTAATGATATTCATACCAGGTAGTAGAAATTCGACAATTAAAATATTTGGCTGCCAGGCAACAGTCGAATTTTCACTACCTGGCATAAAATTTATTCCACTGTCACCGATTTAGCCAAATTTTTTGGCTTATCAATGTCGCAGCGCCTGAATAATGCGGCATAATATGCAAAAAGCTGCAGCGGTATAACGGATAAAATCGGCGTCAGCATTTCTATTGTCTTGGGTATATAAATTATATCACGAGTCATCTTTTTTATTTCATTATTCCCCTTGGTTGTCAATGCTATCAGTGGTCCCTGCCTGGCTTTTATTTCCTGGATATTGGAAATCATTTTATGATAAACGCTGTCTTGAGGCGCGAGAGCAAAAGTAACAAAGTCTTTACCAACCAAAGCGATCGGGCCGTGTTTCATTTCGCCCGCTCCGTAGCCTTCGGCATGAATATAGGAAACCTCTTTTAGTTTCAGGGCTCCTTCTATGGCAATCGGGAAATTGTATTTTCTGCCGAGAAAGAAAAAATCTTCGAATGCGCAATATTTTTTTGCCAGCTTTCTGATTTTGGACGACTCGGCTAGAACCTGCTTTGTCAGTTCAGGCATTTGTTTAATCTCCCTGGCAATCCTCTGCCCCATGACATACGACATCTGCCTCTGCCTGGCCAAAAACAAAGTTAAGAGCGCCAGAACGCAAAGCTGAGAAGTAAAAGCCTTAGTGGAGGCAACGCCGATTTCCGGGCCGATGTGATTATAAATTCCCGCATCGGTCTGGCGCGCAATTGAGGAACCGACGACATTGACTATTCCCAAAGTCATCGCCCCTTTTCTTTTTGCTTCCTGCAGGGCGGCCAACGTGTCCGCCGTTTCGCCGGACTGGGAAATGCAAAGCAGAGCGGTTTTTTTATTTAAAATCGGTTTTCGGTAGCGAAACTCCGAGGCATATTCAACTTCAGTGGGAATGCCGGCGTACTCTTCCAGCATGTATTCGCCGACTTGCCCAGCCAGATAAGCCGTGCCGCAGGCAACAATAATCAGCCTGTCAATTTTTTTCAATTTATTTTCAACGCCTTCAATGCCGCCCAATTTTGCCAATCCTTCTTCTTCAATAACTCTCCCCCGCAAAGAATTTTCCAAGGCAGAAGGCTGCTCAAAAATTTCTTTGAGCATAAAATGGGCGTATCCCTCTTTTTGCACTTTTTCAATATTCCAATCAATTTCCTGGATCTTTTTGGCCACTTCTCTATTGTCTAAATTCAAAATCCTTAACCCATCGCCATTTATCACGCCAATCTCTCCGTCGTCCAAATAGACAACTTTTTTGGTGTGGGTGACGATGGCCGAGGCGTCCGAAGCAACTAGATATTCTCCGCTGCCGACTCCGATCAAAAGCGGACTGCTCTGGCGGGCCGCCACCATTTTATTCGGTTCGTTTCCAGATATAACCACCAATCCAAAAGTGCCTCTCGCTTTTTTCAAGGCAGAGATCACCGCCTCTTCCAGTTTTTTTTCTTTTTTTTGCTCCTCTTCAATCAAATGTGCCAGAACCTCGGTATCGGTTTGGGATTTAAATTTATGACCGAGTTTTTCTAATTTATTCTTTAACTCCTGATAATTTTCAATAATGCCGTTGTGCACCAGCCAGATTTTTCCTTGGCAGTCAGAATGCGGATGAGCGTTTTTTTCTGTCGGTGCGCCGTGAGTTGCCCAACGGGTATGGCCGCAGCCTATAAATCCGATTAATTTTTTATTGCCAATTTTCTTTTCCAGCTCCGAAATCCGGCCGACGGATTTGAACGCTTGAATTTTGTTTTTCTTTCGCAAAACCGCCAAACCGCAGCTGTCATAACCGCGGTATTCCAGGCGCTTCAACCCCTCCAAAAGTATCGGCGCAGCCTGCTGTTTGCCCAGATACCCAACAATCCCGCACATAAAATTTTATATTACTATATTAATTAATCTCCCTCTCACAAAAATCACTTTTTTCGGTTCCTGGCCGGATAAAATAGTTTTGATTTTTTCGCTGGCCAGCGCGATTTTTTTGGCTTCTTCTTCGAAAATATCCGTGGCGACCTCAATTTTGTCGCGCACTTTGCCGTTGATTTGGATGACTAATTCTATTGTTTCGTCTTTGACCAGATTTTTATCGAATTGGGGCCATTTTTCGGTAAAAATGCTTTTTTTATGGCCAAGCTGACTCCATAGTTCTTCGGCAATATGCGGCGCAAAAGGCGATAAAAGTTTCAAAAAAGTTTCAAAATCTTCTTGCGCAATTTCTTCTTCTTTTGCAAACTCGTTAATCAAAATCATCATCGATGAAATTGCGGTGTTAAACTTTAACATCTCTATATCTTCTGTGACCTTTTTAATGGTTTTATGAATACGATTTTCTAATTTTTGATTTTTTATTTGTGTCTTTGATTTTTGATTTTTGATTTTTGATATAAAATTCCATGTTCTCTCCAAAAATCTATAAATTCCAATGATTCCTTTCGTATCCCATTTTTTTGAATCTTCCAGCGGCCCCATAAACATTTCAAACATCCGCAGGGCATCGGCGCCAAATTGGGCGACAACATCATCGGGATTTATTACATTGCCCAGCGATTTTGACATTTTTTGGCCGTCTTGGGCCAAAACAATTCCCTGATGCCGCATTTTTAAAAACGGCTCGTCAAAATCAATAAGCTTAAGATTATGCAAGACTTTTGTAAAAAATCTGGAATACAAAAGATGCAAAACTGTATGTTCGGCTCCCCCGACATACAAATCAACCGGCAGCCACTTTTTTATTTTCTCTTTGGCGACGAATTCTTTTTCGTTATGCGGGTCCGCGTATCTGAAATAATACCAGGAAGAACAGACGAAAGTGTCCATAGTATCGGATTCTCTTTTAGCTTTTGCCCCGCATTTCGGACATTTCACATCCTGGAATTTTTTTGAACGCGCGAGAGGGGATTCGCCTGTCGGCATAAAATCAACGTCATCGGGCAGCAAAACGGGCAAATCTTTTTCTGGGACCGGGACTGCGCCGCAAGAATCACAATAAATTATTGGAATTGGGGCACCCCAATAGCGCTGGCGCGAAATCAGCCAGTCACGGAGTTTATAATTTATGGTTTTTTTGCCGATTTTATTTTTATCAAGCCAGATAGTCAGTTCCTTGCGCGCCTCCTCAGAAGTTAATCCATCATTATCTTCTGAATTTATCAAAATTCCATCATCCAAAAACGCCTCTTTTTCAATTGACGATTTCCCTATCTTGCTTTTAATAACTTCAACAATCGGCAAATTAAATTTCTTGGCAAATTCATAATCCCGCTGGTCGTGCCCCGGCACCGCCATGACAGCTCCGGTGCCGTAATGCGCCAAAATAAAATCCGAAGCAAAAAGCGGCATTTCTTTTTTAGTGAAAGGATTTAAAATTTTTACGCCCTCAAGCTCAACGCCGGTTTTTTCTTTAACCTCGGTGATGCGCTGAAGTTCCGACTTCTTTTTGGTTTCAACGATATATTTTTCAACTTCCGGCCAGTTAGCAATTTTATCTCTTAACTCTTGCACCAACTGATGCTCCGGCGCAATAAGCGCAAAGGTCATACCAAAAACCGTGTCCAGGCGCGTGGTGAAAACACCAAGCTTTTTGTCTATGCCGGAAATTCCCATTTGAAACTCCGCGCCTTCGGACTTCCCTATCCAGTTTTTCTGCGCCGCTTTGGTATGTTCCGGCCAGTCGATTTTATCAAGGCCGGAAATCAAACCAGAAGTTTTTCTTCGCCCGTCCGTAGCCTTGGCGAAGGAGGGCCTGTCCTCGATAAAATCCGTGATTTTAAAAAACCACTGCTCCAGATCTTTTTGGACAACCTGAGTACCGCAACGTTCGCAAACCCCGCCCTCGGCCTGTTCGTTTGCCAAAACTGTCTGGCAACTCGGGCACCAATTGACTTTTGCTATGCCCCGATAAGCCAGGCCATTTTTATAAAACAGCAAAAAAAACCATTGCGTCCATTTATAATATTCCTGATTTGACGAATCAATCTCCCGCGACCAGTCATAAGAAAGCCCGAGCATTTTCATCTGGCGCTTGAAAGTAGCAATGGATTTTTGAGTTGTAATTGAAGGGTGAGTTTTTGTTTTTATGGCAAAGTTTTCCGCCGGCAAACCAAAAGCGTCCCAACCCTGCGGATGCAGAACATTCTTTCCTTTCATCCTCAAATAACGAGAAACAATGTCTGTGGCCGTATAGCTTTCAACATGACCGGCGTGCAGACCGTCGGCTGAAGGATAAGGAAACATATCCAAAATATATTTTTTTTCTGCGTCACTTTTTTCGTCAGCCGCAAAAAGCTGCTGATTTTCATCCCAGAACTTCTGCCATTTTTGTTCGATTTTTTGGTGGTCGTATTTTTCATCCATGCCCTTATTCTATCTTAATTTTGCTTTTTTTTCAACCCCCACACTTAACGAAAATTTTTGAGAAAATAAGCAAAAATCAAAAAATTTAAATTCTTTACTGGTAAAAAAATATCTGCTAAGATATAATAAATTTGCGCTTAAGCGCTATTTTTCATTAAGTGTGGGGGTCAACTTTAGATTATTATATAAAACATGAATACTAAAAAACTAAATTTTATCCTGCTGTTTCTAATTATCGCCCTGGCGACTGTTTTTTTATTGCCAAATATTTCTTTTGCCCAGGAAGCGGTTTGTAAAACCAGCGTCGCTTCATTTAATTTGACGCCGTTTGCCATTGTCTGCGGCGCGGCGGTTGACGCCATAAATCCCTGCGCGCTTTCTATTTTAATACTATTGATGGCTTCCATGCTGATTGAGGGGCAAAGAAAAAAGGCCTTGCTAACCGGGTTTAGTTTCGTTGCCGCAGTATATGTCGCCTATTTTTTAATGGGCATCGGCGCGCTAACTTTCATCAGGTCGCATACCCTTGTTTTTTCGGGTTATTTTTATAAAATCATCGGCGCGGTTTCCATTATTTTCGGACTGCTCAATGTCAAAGATTATTTCTGGTACGGCGGGGGCGGTTTTATTATGGAAGTCCCCCAGCGCTGGCGGCCAAAAATGAAAAAACTAATTACCGGCGTGGCCAGCCCCTGGGGCGCGTTTACTATCGGACTGCTAATAAGTTTATTTCTGCTTCCCTGTCTTTCCGGCCCTTATATTGTCGTTTTAGGAATGATAGCGGCCAGAGCAACATTTCTCAAGGGCCTTCTTTATATGGTTGTCTATAATCTGATTTTCATTTTGCCGATGTCAATTGTCGTTGTCGCAATGTATTTTGGCCTGCCGCCGGAAAAAGCCGAACAATGGAGAAAAAATAAACTCCGGCTTCTGCATTTAATTGCCGGAGTAATTTTGATGGCGCTGGGAGTTGTAATTTTGGGAGGATGGTTATAAAAATCGTTCTTTTTAAATAAAGGGGAAATGAATAAGATTCTTAGAATGATCAAAAATTCAGAAAAGGCTGATCGAGATTACGAAAACCGAATCGACAAAATCAATCACCGTGACAAAAAAATCCGTCAAATAATCATCATACTAGTTCTATTACTGTTCTTGTTTTTGAGCCCCCCTGTATTCTCCCCAGCTTGGGTAACAAATGCCCTTTTCTTTTTCAAAAAATTAATTCGCAATCCATACGATTACATATCTCACGATCGTAAGATATGTAATCGCAAAAATTATAATCCTAATTTATACCTCAACCTCTGCCAAAAACCAATTCTATCAATAATTAATTTCCCGTTTAAATGGTCAACCTCATGGCAAATTGCCCGGGCTTCCAGCCTCTGGGCTTTTATCTTTTGAATCTTGCCGAATTTGTCTAAAGCCTCAACTTCAATATTTTCTGGCCGCTTAATTTTAAAAAATATGCCGGGCAGGCTCAAACAGCCTTCTTCGTCAGTGATTTCGCCGCTGCTTGATATAATTTTAGGATTAATTAAAACTTTCACCCCGTTGCCCGTATCAATAACCGCCATATTCAAATCCAGGCCGATTTGATTAGCTGCCAGGCCCGCACCTTTATTCTGATACATTGCTTGGACCAAAAAACTGACCAGTTTTCTAATTTCGTCATCAACCTCTCCAACGAGTTGGGTTTTTTTTCTTAAAATAGGTTCGCCGTATTTTTTAATCTCAAGCATAGAAAAAGTGATTAGTGATTAGTGGTCAGTGATTAGCGATAAGTCAAATATTAAATAATTTTCTCGCATTCTCCGTTGTCACTCTTGCCACTTCATCAAAACTTATCCCCCGCATCTCTGCAATTTTTTCCGCCACATATTTTACATATAAAGGCTCGTTCCTTTTACCCCTGAAAGGTATCGGCGTCAAATAAGGACAATCAGTTTCAATCAATAAACGTTCCAGCGGCATATTTAGTATCACTTTATCATAATCCCGGGCAAAAGTGACAATTCCATTAAAGCTTAAATAAAAACCCATTTCAAGATATTGCTCGGCCTGGCTCCATCGGCCGGAAAAGGAATGAATGACGCCGCGAAGTTTATTCCCTGAGCTTATCGAAGGACCTACTACATTAGTCTTCGACTTCGCGACTTCGTCGCTCCGCTCAGGCAATAAACTCTGGAAACTTTTTAATATCTCTAAGGTATCCCGCTGCGCTTCCCGGCAATGAATAATCAAGGGCTTGGCGAGCTCGTCTGCTATTTTTAAATGCTGCAAAAAGACCTCTTTTTGCAAGTTCTTGATTTTATCAATTTCCTCCGGCGGTTCTGATTTTAAATGATAATAGTCTAATCCGGTTTCGCCAATCGCCACCACTTTTGGATTTTGAGCCAGTTCTTTATATTTTTTAAAATCAAATTTTTCCTCCTGCGTCTCAAACTCTATCAGCTCATATGGATCTACTTCTGCTCTTATTTTTCTGCCTTTCAAATGAATCGGGTGCAAGGCCACAGAGGCATAAACGCCTTCTGGATATTTCTGCGCATATTGGACAGAGCGACAGCTGGTGTCATATTGGGAACCAACATTTATCAGCCAGACGTTATTTTGAAGCGCTCTTTTTATCACTTCGTCACCATCGTCTTTGTAAGCAACGAAATTTACATGGGCGTGAGTGTCAATTAACATAAACATAAAAGATTATCAAAGTTGTAGCACCGGGCATAACAAAATTATAGCTATTTTAAAAATATAAGGCAAATGCTATAATCAGATTAATCTTTATAGAATATTCAATCCTTATGCCATACGAAGCAAAAAAATTCACAGACCTGTTGGAAGTAAAAGGATTCAGCGACGAACTTTTAAACAATCATTTTACTCTTTATCAGGGTTATGCGACAAATACAAATAAATTGATAGATATATTGGAGGCGGCCGAGAAAGAAGATAAATTCGGCACGCCCGAATATAACGAGCTCAACAGGCGCTTTGGCTGGGAATTCAACGGGATGCGGCTGCACGAATATTATTTTGCCAATATTATAAAAGGCGGCACTGAACTGGACAAAAATTCGGAGTTCTTCAAAAAACTTGAAGAAAATTTCCTGGGCAGCTTTGTTAATTTTGAAAAAGATTTCAAAGCCATGGGGGCGATGCGCGGCGTGGGCTGGGTGATATTGTATTTTGACAGGATATCGGACCGCCTTTTCAACGTCTGGATTGGAGAGCACGATGTCGGCCATCTGGCCGGCGCAGTCCCGCTTTTGGTTATGGACGTTTTTGAACACGCCTATATGACCGACTATGGCGTCAAGCGGCCGGACTACATCAATGCGTTTTTTAAAGCAATTGACTGGACGGCTGTCACCGATAGGTTCAATAACGAAACTAAATAAAAAGAACAGATTTTAAGAATAAAGTGCGCATTTTTACGCTGCAGCGTAAAAATGCGCGAAGTCAAAAAACCCCTTTCGGGGCTCTTTTTTAAACAAACATCAAAACAAACTAATAAATTTTCATTCTCTCAATATTGGCATGCGGGCATTCACAAATCCTCAAGTATTTGGCCAGGTCAGCCATGACTATGATTATTTCGGACCTCGTCACCGCGAAAGTAAAATAAGCCATATAAATGATATTTTTTGAAATGGGGATGATTTTTGTCCGGTTGTCCGGGCCGTAGAGAACACTGGCAATAATTCCCATCCCGTCTCGCAGGACAATATCATCTTTTTTCAATTCCTGCTTTTCGTCGTTTATTTTTATATACATTTCGCCCTCCTGCGCAATGTCTAGAACCAGGTCTCCCTGAATCGCGTCCAGGTCATGCCCGGCCATGAGACATATATGTTTGAGCTCGGTCATAAACATTGCTTCAACCAGGCAGGAAATGCTGGGAATCTGTTTGCCTTCCAGAATTGACTTTATCTGATATTTGACCGGGAAAGTTTCGCCAAATTCAAAATAAAAATCATTGTATTCGCGAATGCGCTTGACGTTATCGGGTTCTTTATAATTATCCATAATATATTGCTCAACTATTCTTTTTTCTTTATCCAACCGCTCGTCAAATTCTTTGTTCTGGACGTCTCTGACAATCAAAGTTCCCAAATTAACGTTTTTATATCTTTCTTTTAAATTTTCGGAAAAAGTTATTTCCATTGCTAGAAACGGGGAAACAATAGCTCAATTTTCCCGCTGGCTAAAATTTCTTTTATTTTCTCCGATGTGGCGGGCATAAATGGGGCGAGCTCCTCGCCGATCTCGGATATCAAACCCAACAATTCTCCCAGGACTTTTTTGCCTTCTTCGGGATCGCTTTTGACCAATTCCCATAATTTTTTCTCCTCAATATATTTATTCGCCCAGGCGATCTGGCCCCAAATCTCGTCCAGAATTTCTTTGAATTTTAATTCGCCAAAAAGTTTTTGAATTTTATCATTTTTTAATTTTGCACTGTCATTTTGATTTTTGATTTTTGCATTTTGACTTAATTTCGCTACCCGAGAAATTAAGTTTCCCAAGCCATTGGCCAGATCGGCGTTATATTTTTCCGTAAATCTTTCCCGAGTCACGTCGCCGTCCTGGCCCCAGGCCAAAGACGACATTATAAGATACCTGGCTCCGTCTCCACCGAATTTTTGCACCAAATCCTCTGGCCAGATAACATTGCCCATAGATTTTGACATTTTCTGGCTCCCAATCGTAAAATAACCGTGCACGTAAATTTCTTTGGGCAAGGGCAATTCAAGGGCTAGGAGCAAAGCCGTCCAAATCGTCGCATGCACCCGCAAAATATCTTTTGACATTAATTGAACATCCGGCGGCCAGAAATCCCCCCAGCCTTCCCCCCTTTTTAAAGGGGGGGTAGGGGGGATTTTATTTTCTCCGTCCCATCCCAAACCCGTCAGATAATTCAAAAACGCGTCAATCCAGACATAAATGGTCTGGCTGCTCTCAAACGGCAAAGAAATCCCCCATTTGACGTTTTTGCGGGAAATTGAGATATCTTTTAACCCGCTTTTCAAAAAAGTCAAAACTTCATTTTTTCGCTCGGGCGGCTCGATTTTCAGCTCATCCGAAGAAATTTTTTCCTCCAGAATTTTTTCAAATTGCGAAAGTTTGAAAAAATAGCTTTCTTCTTTCATTAAAACCGGCTTTTCATTGTGCTCCCGGCATTTGCCGTCAATCAAGTCATCCTCAAATTTATACTGCTCGCAGCTGACACAATAAAGGCCTTCGTACTGGCCTTTGTAAATAAATCCTTTGTCATAAAGCGCCTGCACCGCCGCCTGCACCGCTTTTATATGTTTCTCGTCGGTCGTGCGCAAAAAATTATCATATTGGACATTTAATTTCTGCCAGGCGTCTTTGAAAGTCTGCGCGTTTTCGTCAACAAAATCTTGGACGTTTTTGCCGCTCTTGTCGGCCGCCTGCTGAACTTTAATGCCGTGCTCGTCAGTGCCCGTCAGGAAAAAAGTTTTCTCGCCTTTTGCTTTATGCCAACGCGCTAAAACATCAGCCGCGCAGGTTGTGTAAGCATGGCCGATATGCGGCC
>Ga0210006_1002678_pt1 | contig 11464 bp, 9 predicted proteins | sample CryGey02umfilter_2_FD_185452 | JGI IMG/M metagenome (GOLD analysis project Ga0210006, IMG submission 185452) | Groundwater microbial communities from aquifer in Utah, USA - Crystal Geyser 4/10/14 0.2 um filter (SPAdes) (version 3) | ecosystem: Environmental > Aquatic > Deep subsurface >... | reverse complement strand
GTCTTTACTCCCTTATACCTCAGATACGGGAGGCAAAGCATAATCGTCACTCCGCTAATAATCAGACAGAGATACATATAATTATTTATGGCTATACTCTCACACTGCTTTCGGGAGGATGTATCGCAAAAATTATACTGTGATAAAATATTTTATGTTTAAGCGCGATAATAACATCGACAATCTTCGTGGTTTGGCGATACTAACAATTATCCTCACTCACTCAGTAGCGTTTTTCCGGATAAGTAAAACTGCTAATTTTGTTTGGAACTTCAGCCACTTTGCCGTTCCAATCTTTATTTTTTGCTCGGGAATCAAGTCACAAAGATTATGCCCAAATATATCCGCATAAAATTTTGCATGCTTTATTTGTAAAAAATGGTTTTAAAAAATTAAAGATAATCTCCTATCACGTTAAACTTACTGAAAAGTATTTAAATTCCCACAAAGTTAAGGGTTTTTTTATAAAATTAATAGAAGGAATAATAAATTTTTGGGGAAATATTTTTCCTATACTTTCGGGAAGGTAGAGTCTAAAAGTAAACTTATTAAAGTATAGAAGCAAAAATATATTTACCTTTGGAATAGTATAGATAATCGTATGAATAGATTTCTAATGTTTATTAGTGATAAACATTGCTTATGTTGCATTTGAAAAAATAAGCTCGAAACGCTAATATAGCTATTATGAAAAAAATTACAATAGTTGTTTCACTATTTAATGAGGAGGACACTATAATTCAATTTTGGAAAAAACTAAAGGGAGAACTTTATAAAATAAAAAAATATCGATTTGAAATAATTTTTGTAAATGATGGTTCAAAAGATTCTACCTTCAACCATATTCGTGATATTGCCAATAAAGATAATAATGTTAAAGTTCTTTCATTCTCGACTAATTTTGGTCATGAAGCTGCAATGATAGCGGGAATAGACCATAGTACAGGAGACGCTGTAATATGTATGGATGGTGATTTACAGCATCCGCCAAAAAAAATTAGAGTAATATTAAACCGATTTGAAAAAGGACTAGATGTTATAAGAATGGTCAGAGAAAATGATAATAAAACCAATTTATTAAAAAGCTTTACTTCAAATTTATTTTATTTTTTTATTAATAGAATTTCAACAACTTATTTTGAACCAAACGCCACTGATTTTTTTCTCATTTCAAGACAGGTTAAACTAATTCTACAACATGAATTTCGAGAAAGAAATCGATTTATTCGTGGGTTTACTCAACTTGTAGGTTTCAAAAACGAAAGAATTATATTCAAGGCAAATCGCAGAGTGGCAGGTAGGAGTAAATATTCATATAAAAAATTACTTATCCTCGCTCTTACTGCTTTTATCGCTTTTTCAAATTTACCACTTCATATATCGTTGTTTTTTGGATTCATTACTGGGCTTATAAGTTTAGGAATAGGAATTTATATTATAATTTTAAATTTACTTGGAAAGGGCTTATCTCAGTACTATTTCTTAGTAGTTTTAATTAGTTTTATGTTTTCAGCTCAGTTTATTCTAATAGGTATTATTGGGGAATACATAAGTTTTATGTTTACAGAAACAAAAAAAAGACCAATTTACATAATCCAACATTTTATAAATTTTAAAAATAGCAGATGAATATTCATCGAAATGTTACTTCTAAAATAAATTGGGTTATAGATAATTTAATTCCGCCAATTTTTTTGGATAACAATTTTTTTATGGGAATAATTATGGCTGCTATTTTTGGAAAAAAGAAAAAGTATTTTATGGAATTTAAGGAAAAATCTCCGTATATAACGCAAAAAGAGTACGAGGAATATTATGATATTCTACAAGATGTACATATAAAACGAGCAACTGATTTAAATGATGATTGTATTAAAAAGATACTTAAAAATATTAAAGGCAATAAAATTTTGGACATAGGAAGCGGAAGGGGCTATTTAGCTTCATTAATTGTTAAGATGAATAAAAATAAAAAAGTCACAGGGCTCGATATATCAATTCCAAAGGAGCTTCAGAATAGTAAAAACCCAATTTTTATTGAAGGAGCTGTTGAAAAGCTACCCTTTTTGAGCAGAAGCTTTGACACTGTTATTTGTACACATACAATTGAGCATGTTCTTAAACCAGAAAAATCTATTTCAGAAATGAGGAGAGTAGCAAAACAAAAAATTATTATTGTTGTTCCGAGACAAAGAGAGTATAGATATACGTTTGACTTACATTTGAATTTTTTTCCTTACCTTTATGATTTTTTAAGAATTACAAAAAATAAATCGGGAAAAGGGGAAATCATAAATAATGATATTTACTATGAAGAAAACATCAGTTAGTTTCATTTATAATTTTTTAGTATATCTATTTAAAGAAATAACTGCTGCTGGTTTTATTGGATTTCTTGTGGCTTACAAATTTTTAGATGTTTTTCTACGAAAAGTAAATTTTGTTTATGCTGGAGATACTTCTGACATTACTTATGCAGGGTATTTATTTATTGCTCGTACGCTGAAGCAAGGAATTTTTCCATTATGGGATCCGCATATTTTTGGAGGGATACCTTTAACGGCCTATGCTCAAGTAGGGCTTTATTATCCGTTTAATATTATTTTTTGGTTACTTCCATATGGTGGTGGCCCATTTCCATACTCTGCATATCAATATTTAGTTACATTTCATATTTTCTTAGCAGGATGGTTTATGTATCTTTTGGGCAGAACTTTGGGTTTTCGGAGGATAATTTCCGTAATCATGGGTATGACATACATGTTCAGTCCAAATATTCTAATTTATCTTGGATGGGGAAATCAAATTGTAGCTTTTCCTTGGTTTCCATTAGTTTTAGCATGCATTTTTAAAGCACTTATTCAAAAAAAACCTCTTTATAGTATTTATGGAGGATTACTTTTGGGTATTTTAATACTTGCATCTCCTGCACAGCCAGCTATACAAGGTTTGATGTTAGTTGTTTTTTCGATGATAAGTCAAATTTTATTTACTTTTTTTGTTAATGATAAAAAGAATATTAAAACAATTATATTTAGCTTACAAATCCACCTTACTATTTTAGCTATTGGAGTTTTGATCGGATCAATAGAGTTGTTGCCGATTCTTGAGTTTTTACCTCGTTCTATTCGTTTTTTGGGAATTGATGGAAATGTGATTGGTAAAGAAAAAATTCCATTCCATGCTTTTACTACTTATAAAAGTAGTATTGAACAATTAAAAGGTTTTTTGTTTATAAGTTTTGCAAATACTCCAATGGCATATAACTTTTACGGTTATATTCCCTTTGTTTTTTCAGTTGTAAGTGTTTTCATTTTCTTTCGAAAAAATTTTGTTGTATTTTTCTTAAGCCTTTTAGGCCTCTTTTCCTTTCTATATAGTATCGGATTTATATTTCCTAACATTTTTTATTATATTCCATTTCTTAATTTAATAAGGGAACCTAATAAATATTTATTTTTTATTTCTATTTCAATAAGCATTATGACAGGATATGGAATAGATTATGTCTATAAGAGTTATCTTTCAACTAAGTATAGATATATTTTAAAAAAAATAAAGAATTTAACAAATATTTTATTTTTAGTAGGATTTGTTATAGCTATAATTCTCCCCTATTATAGATTAGAAACTACTTCTTTCGTTATGATTTACATCATAATTATCGGTCTTATAGTTTTACTTAAGTCAGAATCAAATAGATATTTAATTATTTTCTCACAAATATTGTTACTTTTATTTATATATAAAGATCTTTCACAATTTTCGCCGAATCTGCAAACAAATAATATTTTTGATATCAATAATTATATATATTCTCAGAAGAATTTGAATAGTTTAAAACCACAGAAAAATGAGATGTTTAGAGTTTCTGGTATAGAAAATTCAAGATGGCCGTACGCATTTAATTCAGCCGATATGACAGGTTTTTTTGATATATTTGGTTACGGTAGTCCGCTTTATTACAAATTATTAGAATATAGAACAAAAAATGGTTATTGTGATAAATTTTATGAATTAATGAATGTAAGATATTTTGTTACCTACCCAGAAAGTAATCAGAGACTTACAGATTGCAACAAAAAAATACTACCAGCCTTTAACGTAGAAGGTGTTCAGCATATTGACTACAATACGCTACCGAAGAACCAAACCGATACTTTGAAAGTCTATGAAAATAGAGGAGCTAAGGGTCACTTTTGGTTACTTTCCAATGTAGTTACTGTAAAAGAAAAAGACATGATTTTTACCTTAGATAAAAAATTTGATATATATAAACAAGTATTAGTGCATAAAATAGATTACGATGAGTTGAAGAGTTTTTTTAAAAATGATTCAGAGGTTCCGAACTATACTGCAAAACTTAAATATTATTCACCTAATAAAATTCAATATAGCGTGAGTACAAACAAAAAATCATTAGCTGTAATTAGTGAGTTATATTATCCTGGTTGGACTGTATCAGTAAACGGACAAGAGCAAAAGCTTTACGAAGTAGATTATGTATTGAGAGGGGTAATAATAGATAAAGGGGCGTCTTTGGTAGAATATAAATTTGAACCTAAAAGTATGTTTATTGGCCTTTTTCTGCTTTTTATTACTCTATTTATTTCTATTATAAATATTATTATTTACTTAATAATAAAGAATAAAAAAAATATAAATATATTTCACATTGTTTCACTAGTAATTCTAATTATAATGTTAGTTTATTTCATTTCAACCATTCCAGGCCTCCAAGATGTTAATATAAAAAGAACAATTTAATAAGCCGATTATTCAAGAAGTTTACTATAATCAATAACTTTTATAGTTTTATTTTGGATGGTATTTTTCTTATCCTTTGAAAGTATTACATTTAAATTTCTATTATTTATTAACTTTAACGAGTCACCGGGACCAAAATTAAAAATATTAGTTTCATTGGTAATATTTATAATTTCCACATCATTAATTTGCCTAGCGATTGGATAATTTACAATGTTATTAAATACAGTTCTATTTTCTTTACCAATATCTAACCACCACTGTTTTTCAGAATATACACTTGGGTAGCCAAAATTTAGAAAATAAAGAAAAAAAATACTTAATCCAATCACTGGCAGATAATAATTTGATAACTTATGAATTTCAGCGATAATTAGAGAAATAATGATTGAAAAAAAAATTGATGGCATATACAGATAAAGTTTATGTTGCATATTTGAAAGAGGCAGCACTGGAAATAGAGATAAAATTAAAGAAAAAACGCAAAGAATGGCTATGTCTTGAGTTTTTTTGTGTATTAATAAATACATTATTAATATAATAAAAAGAATTGATAAAAAAAGAGGCAATTGAGCATACCTAGTAAAAACTTGGTTTGACGAAAAAATATCAACAAAAAGATAAATATACCTAAAAAGATTACGTAATATTATAAAAGGATTTAAGCTTACGTAGTAAGGACTTCCCGGGCCATAGCCCATAAAATGACTTTGATTTGCAAGTATTAAAAGATAGCTTAAATAGAATATTGTTAAAACAATATTTAATAATATAAATATTAACGATGATAGATTATTTTTAAAAAAATTAAAACTTAGTTTTCTAGGTTTACTTTTAATAAAAATAATAATAATAGGAATGATAGAAATTAATAAGGTACTTTCTTTTGTTCTAACCATTAGAAGAAAAACTATAGTTGACAATATGCCTAGTAACATATTTTTAGTTTTTAGTAATTGCATACATAAATTCAAAAATATTAGAGTAAAAAAACAAGATAATAAGTCAAAAGCAGCAGCATCCCAATGTACGGCCATAATTGATTTTGGCCAAGCTATAAAATATATGGCTCCCAAAAAAAATAAATATTTTAATTTTAAGTGAAAATATTTTACTAACTGATTTATAAATAAATAAACCATTATAGCGTTTAAAATGTGTATACAAAGTAAAATGGTATGGTGAATTGTGTGGTTATACTTGAAGACAGCGAAAAGAGTTTTAAGAAACAACACACCAATTGGACGATCATTATACATTTGAGTTGGTATTATTTTAAAAAAATTAAACCAAGAGTATTTTTTTAGAATTAAAAACCAACCCCAATCATCCGCATAAAAAAAATTATTATTATGAATAACCCAACTGTTTATTAAAATTCCAAAACTAATAATAAACAGTAATGGAATTAATTTAATGAAATATTTTATTAATATATTTTTTAACTTTATCATAAATATAATATATAGAATCATTCCCCTAAAAATATAGCTCTAGTAAATTTATTCGATGATATTATCTTAGATACGACTATACTAGTAACTAGTGAAATAAAAACAATTAAAATCCAAAGAAAATTAGATGGAGGCGGAGTTAAAAGTAGTAAATTTTTAAATTTATAAAGTCCTAAGATGAATAAAATATAAAAGGCAATTTTAAATCCGAAAAAGTGAAGGCATAATATCAAAAGAGTTTTTTTGCCAATATGTATAAAGACATTTCTTAATAGTCTAATTTTTTCAATAAATTTCGATATAAAGTAGAGTAAAATTATTCCAGTAAAGGCAAAAACTAATACCTTATACCAACTATCAAAAGTTCTACTTGGAAAATCCATTTGACGATAAATAAACATTTTTGAAAATAATATAAGAATAATTGAAACTGCTATATAAAATATATTATTTACTTTTAAAAATATTTTATATTTCTTAAACAAAAAACCCGAAATAAAAAAAACGATTGAAACAAAGTTTAGATCTAAAAAATAATTAACATGAGTTACAGGCCAGCGCGGATATAATAACAAACAGCCAAATATGAGAAGAATAATTGTAAAAATCACCAAAATAAAATCTTTTATTCTAAATTTATTTTGAATCACTAGCAATAGGTATGAAAAAATAATTGTTTCAAAAAGCATTACAAGAAACCATGTAGCACCGGATAATTGATTAGTATAATTTATAGACGTAATTGAATTAAATAACCAAAATGGATTAAATATTTCCGGAGTATTAGTTGAATAAAATACTGTATTAAGTCTCAAGTACTTTAATAAAATTTGAAAAAATGAAAAAAAGAATGCAAAAGAAAAGTAAGGAATAATTAGCCGCCTAAATTTTTCATAAACTAAATCTTGAAAATTTTTATATTTTTTATAGTTAAAAGTATATCCAGAAATAAAAATAAACGCCGGTAAATGAAACAAATATACGTAAGATGTTAAAAAAGATCCGCTGTGTCCTATTACAACACTTAAAATTGCAAGCCCTTTAAATATATCTACCCAATCCAATCTCTTTTTCATATTAATTAAAGTATTTTCTAAAAATTTTTTTCCATAACAAAAAATGAAGAAATTTCTTAATTTTAATTAGTTCGCCTTTATTTATTTTTAAATTTTTTCTTACATTAGTTACATATTTAATAAATTCTATTGGCGAGTTTGCAATATAAAGAAAATTATTCTCGATATTTAATCCTTCTTGACCAATATTTGATGTAATCACGGGTATTCCATATGATAAAGATTCAAGTATTTTTATTCTTGTTCCAGATCCGGATAAAATTGGCGCAATTAAAATGTCAATTTTTTTATAAAAGTATTCCACATCTTTTACTTTTCCTAAATTAATTATATTTTTTTTGTTTTTAAGCTCCGATCGATTAATAATTGTTTTTAAATCTTCTTCATTATTATCCCCTGCTACAAAATATTTATATTTGATCAGATTACTTTCAAGCGATGGGGCGATTTCAGTTATAAAGTATGTAATGGCCGTTCTATTAGGAGGGTGATTAAACGAACCAATGTAACCAAGAGTAATTGTTTGATTTACCTTTTTCTTCAAAAAATTTATCTTTTCAACACCATTTTGTTTAACTACAACATTTTTGCAGTTGTATTTATTGATTAAAATATTTTTGTCAGTGTTTGACATAGAAATAACTAAGTCAAATAAAGGCAGATAATATTTTTCATATATATTTATTTGAATCCACCGAAAATAGTGAATAAAAAAAATAATAGGATTTTTTACTTCAAAAAGTCTTCTCCAAAATGAAACTGAGGATATATCATGCGCAACAAAAAGTTTGTTTACGTTTTTAGGTATGAATTGATTTAAATACAAAAGTTGGGTAAATTCTATTTGAATATTTTTAATATTATATTTTTTAATTATTTTTGGGAGAAAAATTTTAAGCTTGTCATTAAGCAAATCTGAAAACCAGTAAGGTTGAAATTCATTAATAAAAGAAAAGTAATTTTTTTGAGGTTTTTGATAAAAATATGTAGAGAATTTAGTTTTGTCTTTTAAAAATTTTTTATCATTGCTATTAAGAGAAGTGCCTTGTGGAATAAAAAAAATAAAATATAGATCAAATTGTTCAGATAAATATTTAATGGTATTGTAAATCCTTACCGCTCCCCCACTGGTCTTTGGAAAAGGGGAAATAGCCGAGATAATTAATAGCTTTTCTTTATTTTTCATTTTTATAAAAGTTGAATTCAAATTTAGGAAAATTAATTAATTCAGTATCATTGTATACCCGTTTATATTTCGATAACATTATTTTTTTATATAAAATTTTATGTATGATTTTTGTATTTTCCCATGCATAGGTTACAAATCTTTGGTCGGATAGCATTCGAAAAGGAAATAAAAAAATATGCGTAAGAAATAAAGACAATGAATCATAATTTTTTAGTACAAAAGTTACCCAATTTTTAAACATATAATAATTTGGGTCCATAGCAAGTTTTTTTGAACTTGAGCGATGATGGTGAATAATTTGTGAATTGGGAACAAAATAAGAAGGAAAGCCTAACTTCCAAGCGATAAATCCTAAGTCCATATCCTCGTCGTATAAAGGCAAATATAAATCCTTATCATATCCACAAAGTTTTAGAAACAAATCTTTATTAATAAATGATGATCCTCCACCCGGGTAGCCGGTGATTGAGGGAGCTGTTAAGTTGTTATCATTGACGCAGTGTGCAACATATAAATATCCAAAGTCAGAACGGTAATAATTTTTTCCTGATTCTTCCCGCCTTTTTTTTGGATCAAAGAAAAATATTTGAGAAGACAAGCCAAAAAAAGGTTTATTATTATCCAATAAATTTTGAGCAAATTTGACTATCTCTATAATCAAATTAGGTTTTGGGACCATGTCGTTGTTCATCAAATAAATATAGTTATACTTTGCTTTTGACGCTCCTAGATTAATTCCTCTGGCAAATCCAAGATTTTTCTCTGATCTAACCGAGGTTAGTGAGGTTTTTGTTTTTAATTTCATTAACTCTTCATAAGTCCCATCGATTGACCCGTTATCGATAACGATAATTTCCTTTGGAATATTTTTATTTTCGCTTGATGAAATATTATCCAGATTTTTTACACAATCAATAACCATATCTTTTTTATTCCAAGTCGGGATGATAAAAGAGATGCCATTTAAAGCAGTTTTATCTTTATTAACCTCAAGTTTTACTCTGAATGTGGAGAAAATAAACTCAAATAATTTAAAAACAGTAAAAAATAATATCGTTATTAAAAAATATATTAAAGGGAATATTATTAAAAATAATATTTTAAAAAAATTAGTTGTCAAAAAATATATTAGAGGGACTATCTTTAAAAAGAATAATTTTGCAAAATTAATGGGCGAGAATAATATTTTCTTTAGCCAATATTTTATCTCCAAAAGCCTGTAGTAAGTGGTAGATTTTATTTTTTTAAACTTTTTCTGTTTTTTTTCTATTAATATTAATTTATTGATAAATTTATTTGGTCCATATTTAAAAAAATAAAAAAATGCTTTAATTAAAGCATCTGGGTGATTGACAAGATAAGCACAGAATATTTTAATTTCTTTAAAAGTAAAATTAAGTGATTTTTTCTTAACGCCATTTCTTTTTTTATGTAATTTTAACTTCATAATTTTTTTTTCAGAATTTTGTCTTTTATATTACAATATCCCTGCCATAATTTGAAGAATTTAGCTGATTTAATTATATTTAAAGTATTTTCTAGATTTTGATTTTCTGTTTTTGTTTGTCTAATTTGTTTTTTAAGATTTTGATTTTCTGATTGACATTTAACATTCATTTTATTGATGCCAAAAACTTGCTTGGTAAGATTTTGATTTTTCTCTTGAATAGTATTCAGTTGGTTACGTGTACTATTAAGCTCAGCATTACGTTCATCAACGATTTGCATCCAATACCTAACAGTGTCAGAATCTTGAATTTGTTGTTCAAATATCCCAGATGGCAATATTGGAATTTTACTATCAGAAGCAATAGCAAACCAATAAACTGGATTTGACACTCCCGGATGATGTTCAACTATGAGATCATTTTGTTGATAAACTTTCATAAAAGTTCGTTGAGACTCTGCAAAGATGCTTGAACCATAAAGTACTCTTTGTCCGTAAAAAATAGATTTTTTGAAATAATCTTTTAGAAGTTTTTTGAATTCTCTTTCGTATAATTCCTTAATATGAAAAGGGTTATTATATTTAGGTTTTTCTGAATAATTTAATTTGTCAGGACTAGATATTATTAGTACTCCATTTGGTCTAAGAACCCGTTTGATTTCCTTTAACATTTGTTCATGTTGATTGTGGTGCTCAATTGTTTCAAAACTCACAACTAAATCTACACTTTTATCTGGTAAAGGGATGTTGGAACAACTTCCAACTTTAAATTTGAGATTTTGTTTTTTATATCTTTTCTTTGCGTGTTGAATTGTCTCGCTTGATATATCAACGCCAATAACTTTTTTTGCCTTTTCCGCTAATTTTGCCGATCCATAACCCTCACCACAGGCGATGTCTAATATTGTTTTATTGATAGATAATTCACATGTAAGTATATAGCGATGTAAATGCTCGATTTCAATGTTACCCTTAATTTCTGGCAGATATCGTTCTCCAGTAAAAGCCATTTTTTTTGAATCAGTTTTAGAGCGATTACTATTTATTTTGATCATTTTGTTACTTCAAGCGCTAGTCCTGCTCGGTATTCTAGCATGTGAATTTTAACATTTGAAAATCCTGCCTCAAGAGGATATTTCCAAATATCAGAGCCAAATTCAGTATAAACCAAATGATCATCTAATTTATTTGTAGGAGATCCATGGAAACTTTTTTTTAAGCCATTTCGTGAGCGAGTTAATCTATTAATAATGATAGGAGCTGTGAATATACAGTGGTCTTCTTTTTTTAACACTCTTTTGCATTCCGACAAACCCTTGATAACATCGGGGATATGCTCTAATGTATCAGAGTGTATAACTAAATCATATATATCCGAATTTAAATTCAAATTCATCATGTCATATTCTGGATATTTGATAAGGGTCTAGATTACTTTAGCATCTAACATTTGCTAAGATAGATTATCTAGACGATGAAAAACAATTAACAAATTGTACCATAAATTCAGAGTTAGGATTTATCAAATAGA
>Ga0210006_1002672_pt1 | contig 11474 bp, 10 predicted proteins | sample CryGey02umfilter_2_FD_185452 | JGI IMG/M metagenome (GOLD analysis project Ga0210006, IMG submission 185452) | Groundwater microbial communities from aquifer in Utah, USA - Crystal Geyser 4/10/14 0.2 um filter (SPAdes) (version 3) | ecosystem: Environmental > Aquatic > Deep subsurface >... | reverse complement strand
AGTTGCACTTAACTGGCTCCTGAAAAAAGAAGGTGTGATGGCCTTGCTAAAGAGTTCCAATCGAGCGCATATTAACGAAAATCTTGATAGTATGGCGTTCGAACTTTCGCTTGAGGATTGTCAGGTAATTGATAGTTTGAAACTACGATAATTCAGCTATAGGCCGTTTTATGGTAAAATTCGTCTACAATGTTCAACGTCCTGTTCAACTGGACTGCCTTAGATAGAATAGTTGAAATTCTTGACGAAGATACAATTTCCATTCCGTACAATAATTATCGAGCTTCGACTCGCTACTATGCAAAAGTCCAATTCGTTTTGTTGTTCGTTCAATTCCTAATTAATATTGCAGTATATGTCGGAGTCTTTTATGGCCGGTTAACCACCAGTACGCTGATACAAATCTCTATCTTTGCGTTGTGCTTTGAATCAATAATGTCATATGTGCAAAACAAGTACTTGTTTATGGCTGATGACTTATTAGCTATTCAAGTTATTCCACAGATTATTACTACACTGCGGTCAAAGGGTTTCTCTTCTGAAATAATCCAGCCTTTTACTTTCTCTACCTCGATACTTGCAGGTTATTACTTAAAATTGGTGAACATTGTAAATAGTATTTTGGATATTATTATTGTTATTGCGTTAATGGCCCTGCTAGCCGTTACGGGGAAGGGAGCGATAATCGTGCCGTTTTTCATCGTCTACATTTTGGTAATGGTAATCGCAGGTTATTTCTTCCGAATAAATATGAAATCGATTGCCGATGCGATAATTAATAAGCGAAAAGTTAGCAACAGCGCTATTGCAGTACGGATCTTTTCTCCCTTCGTTTCCAATGCAGGCCAAAATGTGATCGTTCGCTACATGGTCCCTTATGCAATAATTTCACAACATTATGAATGGTTGCTCCTATTATTCACGGTGTTTGGGCGGGCATCAACCTTGTGGGAATCTCTTTACCAGTTTGAACGACTCTCTGAAGCTAGTACAGAAATGCAACGAGCTTTGACTATGGCGATTGAAGTGTCGGACATGCATATCGTCAACAATTGTGGTTATTTGAAACAAAAACGAAAATGTTCATCCTCGAAAAAGAACAGCTTCTCGGGTATATACTTGGATAAATTCGCCCCAATTTTGCACAAACAAAAACATGCACTCCAGCACACGTATACATTTAATTTTTATCCAGGGGTATATCAGCTTATGGGCGCAAATGGCGTGGGAAAGACAACGTTACTTAAAGCCTTAACTTTGCCAGATAATTATCTCACAAGCTTTTCAAGCGGGAAAGTGTCATTTGATGGAATGCCTTTTTACACGGAAAATAATTTAAAGCAGCACAGAGTTCGATCGGTTTATATTGGGCATTTGTCGCTGGTCCCCGCAATCAGATTGCTAGAGGCAGAGGAGGCGAGGAAATATCCACTTATCGCGGAACTCCATGAACATGTGCGTGAACGAAATCCTAATTCACCGCTGTCGGAAGGGGAGCAAAATGTCATATTGATTTATCACTATTTTTCGGTTGCAGCGGCAATCGGTGCCAGACTTGTCGCTGTCGACGAGGCGCTTTCAAGAATATATGATGGAAAAGATAAACCGCTTCGGACAGAAGTTATGAGATTTATTTGTGACATGACGAAGAATAATGCAAAACTTGTAACTATCATCGTCGATCACCAAACACAAATGAAACGTGCAATCAAATTGCTAATGACCAGAACAGAAATTAATCCATTATAGTGTCTGTTTCTTCGAGAAGTTCGTGATTTGGTAATTCCCCTGGTGTAGGCAGTTGCGCCAGAATGTACGAGGTTCCTCTCCCTTTTCCAACGGCCTTAATCAAGCCTTTTTTGCTTAAATCGTCGAGGTCGCGGAAGGCGGTCGCTATCGCAACATTCATCATTTCCGCATACTTCTTACGAGGTAACTTTTTATGTTGCTTGAAATAGGTAAGAATCTTTAGTTGCCGATCATTTAATGATGCCCTAATATGCGGAGCAATTGAAGATTGATGCTCTAGCGCGTCGTGAATGGTTTCAACTTGGATTGAGTATTCTTTTACCAACTTTTCTAGGAATTGTGTAAAGTGAGTAGGGGAGGGATCAAACGTAAAATCGGTTCGTTTCATCGTTTTTAGGCAAGAAGACATGACAGAAACAGTGCCAGAAATCCAATAAGGTGTGGGTTTTACGATAGAGTAGGTACTAAGCAGTGCGGTTTGCAGATTAAATTGCAGAAATGGGTAGCTGGAGATCAGGTGATATGCGGTCATTCCAGCAAGAAGTAGTGGATGGATATTTTCGTCTGGGTAAGAAAGTAATTGCCGAATATCGGTCCAAAGTTGATATGTTGGATGCGTCGTTCTGGTGCGAAGCCCATCCTGAGTGTAGGTTGGTGTTTCGTGTGGAGCCCGAACTTTGCCTTCTTCCCAGAAATCGCTGAAACCGTCGGAAAGTAGTTTGTTTTCATGCTGCATAACCGCCGTTGTAAAGCTATGCTCGCGCATACTTCGTACGTACTTCATTGCTGCAATACAGTTTTTCAATAGTCGGAAGTGCTGCGGCGCTGTTTGCCCTTCGGGGGAGTCCAGCAAATCTTTTGCGTCGTCTACGTTGAGCGTCAGCTCCATCGACGACGCCAGCGTAAGTAAATCGGTAATTTGCGTGTCCCGCGCCTGTTTTTTATAAAAGGCGGTATGGTCGGCTGTTCGTGGCAAAGTCGCGATGGTTCTCTCAATTAAGGTCAATTGAGAAACGAGGGTGTGAGAGATGGGTAATTCCATATCGTTATCGTATCATAGAATTATGGAAAGAAAAGCCTACTCATAGCGAGTAGTATTGACAGTACTAGTACGCCAATGTATAATTCAGAGTGAAATTACCAATTGGTGAAAAAATCAAAATTGCTCGTACTGAAGCGAAGTTGACTCAAAAAGAGCTTGCTGCACGCCTACAATGCACCGAAGTTATGGTTAGCCGCTACGAATTAGGTGCAGTTGTGGTATCGATAGAGAAACTACAGAAAATTGCGGAAATAGTCAGCAAATCAATCTCGTATTTCTTTGATCTTGATGGCTCTCGCGAAGCGAAAGTTATAAAAAAATCCGAAATTAAAAAAGTCTTTGTTTTCGACCTTGATGACACACTCGTCGACGGAAGAAAATTTTGTGGCGAAACCATTGCTCGAGTGATAACCAGTCAGGTTCCCTCTGCGGATTTCGATCTTATTTGCCAAATTCATGACGCAATTCGCGGAATGGCAATTGAAGACCTGTACATCACCATACTAAAAGACCTCAATATAAAGGCAGACATAAAGAAACTTCTTGCTTATGATCGTGTTATTCAGCAAGAAAGCATTTACAAAATGAAATTGTTTGATGGGGTTATCGACATGCTCGATTTTCTTAAGTCAAGCGGCAAGAAACTCTATATTTGTACGAATCGTTCACGAATGCTGCTAGATAAGGTTCTAGAAGAGAACAAAATTGCTCTTTTCTTTGATGACGTAATTTCCTGTGCAGATGCTGGTTACAAGAAACCAAATCCATATTGTTTATCAAATCTGATTCAAACAACGGGTGTTCCAATTGAGCAATTTATTTACTTCGGCGACAGTGAGATTGATTCACAATTTGCGCAAAATGCTGGAATTGAGCACATTATCTTCGATCAGTATTTGAATAACAACAATCTGTTCACCAAGTTGGTGAATATGTTTTTGGAGAGGAAGAGGGAACAATACTAGACGAGTGATTCGAGTACAGCTTTTTGCAATGGCTCAAGAAAGTCAATCGCATCTGTGCCTTCAAATGACGAACAAAAATTTGTTTCTCGGAATGTACCATGAGCAGTGTTTGTCGATGTGCGGTTTCGTCGATTATTACCTGCTGTTGCACTTGCACTTTCTACGTCCCAGCTTTCATCAAACCATCTTTTCTTAATTCGGATCTTGTCGATTCCATCATCATGGAAATGCATTGCGACAGAAACCTTCGTCTTATCTTGATCTTCCCTAGACATGATATTTAGAGAAATTTCATTCTTGACGTTGTTAATAACGAGATTTAACCGGTGTCCGTTAACAATAGCAGTGCCACGAATAAACGCCTCTGGCTTGTCACCAAACGTAAAAGCTAAATCTTCAAGCCCTGTGTTGCTTCCTAGAATATCGGCAAAGTGATCTAAAGCTCGAGCATATCGCTCACATTCAATCTTTGTCACCAGGCTACCTTGTGTTGCCTTGGCATCGGTTAATGCATGGGTGAAGTGCTCGATAAGACCTTTTCTATTTATTGTGTCCGTTGTCATTGTTTATTGACGAAAATGTTATCCTATAATTATATGCTTATGGACTTGGAACTGCAACCTTGAATGGGACTCGGTCACCTCGCGGCATTTCCTTGCACATTTGTTTAGAAAATGCTCGCTCCTCGCCCCCCGGTAGTTCGAACGTAAAATCGTTTACGTTCTCATGCTACCGTTTCTCGTCCCTCTTTGAACAATTTGGAATATAAATGGATTCCATTTATATTCCAAATGCCCCCGGTGGGACTCGAACCCACAAATCCAGCTTCGGAAGCTGGTGTTTTATCCATTGAACTACGAGGACCAAGGACTCATACCATCATTTGGTGAAACTATAATTCCAATGCGTCTGCAATACCTTGCATCGCGGTAAGTGAGATTTCGATGAACTTTTCAATTGGAATATTGAGCCCTTCTGGTTTCTCACATTGGGCAACTTCAGTTCGTCTGGTTCCTGCGGCGAATTTTGGTTCTTTCAAAAAACGCTTCAATACAGAGGAAACCTTTACATCAGCGATTTTTCGGGAAGGGTAAACGTACGCAACTGCGGTAATTAAGCCAGTTAAGCTGTCTACACAAAATATTGCCCATTCGCCTAGGTTCGATGGCTGTCGACCGGTTAGTTCTGGTGCGTGGGCTTTTACCATATTTAATACCGTATCTGAAATTTCTAAGCCATATTTAGCCAACATATCGCGTGTTCTGGCTGGATGTTCTGCTTTAAATTCTCCCCCGAAATCACAATCGTGAATAAGACCGGCAAGTTTCCAGTCCTCTTTCGCAGGTTCGTTCGCTGTAATGCGACCTTGTGCTTGCAAATAATCGTAAATACCCTCCATACAGGCTTCCACTGCAAACGAGTGTCGCAGAATGTTAGGTTCAATCTGTTTTTCCAGGGCCGAGACAAAATCTTTTCTTTCCATAGAGAATTATACTCGTACTTTGTGAATGAGTGCAAGCAGTGTAAAATACAGAATGGCAAGAAACAAACGAGCATTAATTACAGGTTGCACATCAGGCATTGGGCAAGAGGTTGCTCGTAGTCTGGCTGCAAAAAACTTTGATCTTATTTTGATTGGGCGAGACGAAGCACGATTACGTGTACTACAGTCCCAAGTATTGGCATTAAGTACTAACCCAATAAAGGTTGATTACTTTGTTTGTGATTTCGAGAATCTTGAACAAGTTTCTAAAATCAGCAAACTTATTGGCAAGGCATATCGCGATTTAGATGTTTTAGTGAATAACGTGGGAATTTGGGATTCTAAGCACCGCAAGGATTCGCATGGTTGGGAAATGACATGGGTGGTGAACTATTTTGCGGCTTTCATCCTTACCTACAATCTGTTTCCGTTGATGAAGCAAACCGCGCGTGACACAAAAAACATGCGAATTATTAACGTAGCTTCCGATGCTCATAAGTTTGGGCAGATAAACTTTCCTTTGGCGCAAACTTTTCACGTATATAAAACGTATGGTTCAACAAAGTTGGCAAATATTTTGAACGCTTCATACCTTGCTGGTTTGGTGAGAGAGGATGGAATCTTTGTGAATTCGTTGCATCCAGGTGTTGTTGCAACGGGTTTATGGAGGAAACTGCCAAAGCTTTTGGTCAATATTGCGAAAAGGTTTATGAAATCTCCAGACAAAGGTGCAGAAACAGCAATATTCCTCGCTTCCACGCCAAATATGCGATTAAGTGGGCAGTACCTTGAAGATATGAAAATTGCCAAACTAACTGATTTGGCTAAAAATACCGACTTACAAAAGCAATTATTTGGGGAAACGAAGAAGTTATTGAAAGAGTACTTAATTGGGTAAGTTTTCTGGAATTACCGCCGAATTGTGGTTTGCCGAATTTTGTTGAATCTACTACAATACGCTAATTGCGGAGAGGTGGCTGAGTGGTTGATGGCACTACTCTCGAAAAGTAGCATACGGTTTACGTATCGGGGGTTCGAATCCCCCCCTCTCCGCCAGAATCCTTAAAACTCCGCAAGACTCGGAAACATGGCACTAAAGTGCCCATAACACCCTCGCAAGAATGACATCAAAATCGGAAATGTGTAAACGTTGTCCTGTAATACACAAAACAGCCTAAAAATCACTAATAAAATCCCCCTTGGTTCTAAGCTTTTTCATACTATTTTTCTAGAAGTAAAATCCATGTAGAATGTTACAAATTAAATATATTGGGCTCTTGTATGAAAAATAAAAATTTATCGTATCTCTTTTTAGCTCTTGCAATGACCATTGTGGGGACATCCGTGGTTGTAGGAAAAATAATAACAACCTCACTGCCAATCTTCCTATCCTCGTTTATTAGTTTGTTAACTGCTTCCTTACTGTTTATGCCAACACTATCTAAGAGAAATGTATTTAGTTCAATTAAGAAATCTGATCTTTTCTATCTTATACTTCAGGCATTTCTGGGTACTGTACTCTATAGAATACTTCTCTTCACCGGCTTAAAATATATTGATGCAAGTTACGCTGGAATTTTGTCGGCGCTTCAACCGGCTTTTATTGCATTGCTAGCAGTTGCTTTTCTCAAAGAAAAACAAACTTCAGTTCAAAAGATAGGTATTTCACTAGCTGTAATTGGTTTAATACTCACTTATTCCTCACAAACTTTTAAAATCGATTTGAACTCTGGCTTGTTTATTGGAACAGCACTCATATTATTATCAGTCATTGGTGAGGCATGCTTCAGCGTATTTGCAAAGAAATTGAGCCCTAAGATTGAACCGGTTATGATTGCAGGAATAGTTACCGTAATAAGTACACTTATGATGCTTCCTCTTGGTATATATGATTTTCTAATCACTGGAATACCACAAATCACTTTGGTCGGCGGTCTAGCTGTTGTGTATTATGGAGTATTTTTGACATACATTTCCTTCATCTTATGGTTTAAAGGGTTAGATTCAGTCAAGGCAAGTGTTGCGGGAATATTTACTGCACTTGTACCAATATCAGGAATACTGTTTTCGGCCTTGTTGCTTCGTGACTATCCAAGCACGTTTGAGGTAATCGGTGGGATGCTTATTGTTGCAAGTATACTTTTGGTTGTTTATAAAAATGAAAAGTAAACTGGTTTGGATCCAGTACAAATAATTTACTTTAAGTACAACAATTTTGCTGTATCGAACGATGCGGGAAGTCCTCTTCCTTCTTTGTTCTCAAAAGCAAGTGAGGTCAATCTTATTACCTTCCAACACTGATTTGCAACATCTTCATTTTCGCTTAATAATCGAATTATGGTTTCTCGATAGTTATCTATTCCATTCCCGCCAATTTGCAATAAGAACAGTTGACCGATTTGATCGGCGGGGTTATACAGTCTTAATGTGCTAAGCAATATTTTAGAATCAAGTTCTACATTCTGATTCTCTTTTTCGTACTGAACTAAGATATCTCTCTCGTATTCTATTAATGTCAGAATTTCTTCTGTAACAATACTTCGGGAGATTGGAAGGCACTTTATATGCGCTAATGGGACATTCTTGGGTATCGATAAGTATTTTCGGATAAGTTCACTAGTATAATTTGAATATACTTTATTTAGAAAGGGCTTTAGTTTGATACAAGAAGTATCTAGTCCTCCGGTTTCAATTTTTCTATCATAAGTTTGTTGTGCCAAACCAATCACATCAACATCAATAAAGATAGTCATATCAACGTCACTTTGGTCATGCACATACCCATTTGCCATTGAACCATATACTGTTCCTCCAACAATTTCAGGAAATTCTAACTTCATTGTTTCAAAAGCTTTATCAAGTGAGCGAATTCGATTTCCATGCAAGTGCCGTTCCAAAAGCTCTGGCTTAGAAATAACCACAGTTTCTCCCATTAGATTTGTTTCGAATGTTGGTTCGCTTGAGTACATATTAGTTTAACTGATGAAGTTAATCGCATTTTCAATCGTTTTAGAGAGGCAAAAATTTGCAACGGCATATGCCCGAGTGTTTATGGATAACTTTTTGCTAGCAGTGAACGCTCTTCTTAAGGCAGTAGTTATACTACTCGCGTAAAGTTTTTTGAACCGAATACTTACTTTTTCATTTGCAACCTCAGCTATTTCTTTGGCTCCAGCATAGAACAAAACGGGGACCCCACACGATAGACTTTCTAAAACCATATTAGGGCACCCTTCCTGAGCAGATGCCCATATGGTCACAGCAAACGAACGGTATTCATTTGCAGCTATCTCAGGAGTGGAAAGTGGGACATAGGGCTTTACAGTAATTTCATTTCCAAGGTTGTGTTTGGCTATTTCCTGATTCAACTCTGTTACTGCCATTTTACAATCGTTACAACAGTCTGGTGGATTCGCTCCAATTAGTACAAGCTGAGAGTTCATTCGTATTTCCAATGGAAGTTGAGCATATGCACGTACAAGTAGAGGAAGATTTTTCTCTTTGCTGAAGCTCCCAATATATCCATATGTAAATCCCTTTTTTTTCATAGTCTTAGGGCAGAATAGTTTGCTATCAACGCTATTAACGAGGTATTTTACTCGGCTGACTTTATTTGTTCGTCTGACATTTCTTTTTTCTGAGCGAGATAAACAGACATAGTCGAAGCATCGCAAAATAATTGCTGGGACATACCGTATCAATCGTTCGTAATCACCACTTTTTACCAATCTGATAACTGTTCGAGTGCCAAGAGGCTTACCGAATAACCCAAGTAGAACATACGGATAGGTGAGGAGTATTGATTTTGACCTAGAATCGGGTGCTAGACCAATCATAAAGTACAGAGTCGTTGGTTTATACTTCAGTCCATAACTCAATGCTTTACGTGGAATCTCTGCATTGTCCTCTGGTGAATACTCATCAATTCGGGTCATGTCATCAACAAGGACGACGGGAACCATTTGAATACCTACTTTGCTAAATTGCTCCTGAAAATCATGAAGGTACTTGCTAAAATATTCACTCCCTGGATATGTACGGTCGCCATCCACAGATTCTCGTACTTCTTCGTGAACTGAAGTAAGAATATCAAGCCTCTTTTCCCCCAGTTTGTCATAGTATTGAACAACACGAGGACATTTAATAAAAAGGAGGTTCACAGTTGCGCCTAAACAGCCTTCTAGCAATAAGTCATCTATTGCACCCGACATGTAGGCAGCCGTTCCATCGCCAGTTTTAATCTTACTCATTATGCTTCTTGCTTGAATGAAACGTGGAACTAGGTCAATAAGAAATTGTTCATCCTCAATACCGCGCCTTTTTAGGAATACCGTGCATTTGTTGACGAGTGTGTTGAGAACAATAGTGCGCCGCTCGAGTTCCGTAATATCGCTCTTGTAGGTATTGTGTTTATACTCTTTCTGCAAATGAGCATCCACTTTCCTTCCAGCTTCCGCACAAGTGTTTGCGAAACCCTGTGGCATTTCTTCCTTCAGTGCTCCGCATATATATAAAGCCACCTTATGCGAGGGCATACTCGTATCAACCTCAACTTGTTGTGCAACTAAATAGTTGTAAGCAGAGTAACCATCCTTCAACTGAAATTTGCGTACAGTCTCAATTCCAGTAAGTTCTTGCCCTTTATTTGAAATGTCAATCAAAGGTAAGCAGTCGTATGTATTTAGTACTTTCTGAGTTAATGGATGCACTTTTACCTCAACGAATAATTCATCGGGTGCTCGATAACCAAGTTTTAACAGCGTAGCAGTAAATTTTTTATGAACGCGATCTGGGATCGGAATCTGAACTTTCACTCGAATACTTTCAGTCTCGCCGTTCGTTGTTTTCATAGTCTCCATAATTCTCAAATAATTAACTTAAAACAGAGAATTAGGCAGGATGGGGTTCGAACCCATTACTTAAGTTTTGGAGACTTATGTTTTAACCAAATGAAACTACCCGCCCAATACAGGGAGGATGTTTGCAGGAATTTTTATGAATTTGAAAAAGACGTAACAAACAACCTCAGATTAGAGGCGCCACCAGAATAGGTTGCTTTTGCTTGTTAACATTGTGTAATTATACCAAATGTTTTAACCTTGAGCAAATAAAGAGTCAAAAGGCGTAGGTAACGGTGTTCGAACTAAACGGCTAAAACGCAAATAAGTACGCCCATAATATCGATAGTCGTAATACTAAAGGACGTTGCGAGTTCGAATCTCGTCAGCCCCGCATTTTGTGATTAATTCCTTCAAGACCCGTCAACCTTATCAATTAACGACCAAGCTAGCGATTGTTTTGATAGCTACTTTTCGGAAATGTGTAAACGTAGTCCTGTAATACGCTAAAAGCCGTAAAAACACCAAGTGCAAAAAGTCGATGGTTCTAAGCTTTGGAACCGAGATAAGTCTATTCTTTGGTCACAAAAGTATATATAATTGACGATGACTATTTCGGATTGGATTCAGGTTTCTATTGGGGTAATTGCCCTCCTAGTTGCATTTATTGGACCGTTGATGTCCGAGTACTATAAATATAACTTCCGTTCCCCCAAGTTAAAAATAGATTTCAAACATAGTAACCCATTTTGTCATAAGACAGTTACAACAAAGAGTTACCAAGTCTATTATTTTCGTTTTGCTGTAAAAAACGAAGGAAAGGTAGCCGCGGAGGATTGTACTGTCTTTCTAGAAGGAATTTCAAAGAAAGATAGTTCCGGTGAGTATATTGAAGAAAGGGTTTTTACTCCAGTGGTTTTAAATTGGTCTGCAAAACACGATTCCGAAAGGCGCGCACTAACAATACAGTCCGGTAATCTGTTTTTTGCAGACATTGGTTATATCGTTGACCCTTCAACTTTTCATTATGAGTCAATCTTTATTGGATATTCACCTGAGGATAAAAAGCAAATTAATTTCGTTTTTTCAGGTGAGAATTCACTTTTTTCACAGAAGGATTGTTTAACACCTGGAGACTACAACTTAAAAATTTGTGTCTACTCAAAAAATGCGAATCCGGTACCACTTGAACTTAAACTATCGTGGTCAGGACAATGGAAAGAAAATACTGATGAAATGTTTCAGCACATTGTTATAAGACGATAATCTAGTATTTAATACGAAGTTCCCGTTCTTTCAATATAAATAACGTTTTAACTCCAGTTAGTACATTCTGCCTTTCTTCTGGTGTTCCATACTGGAGTATGTGAAGGAAATAGTCTTTGATCATTTCGGAT
>Ga0210006_1002671_pt1 | contig 11477 bp, 10 predicted proteins | sample CryGey02umfilter_2_FD_185452 | JGI IMG/M metagenome (GOLD analysis project Ga0210006, IMG submission 185452) | Groundwater microbial communities from aquifer in Utah, USA - Crystal Geyser 4/10/14 0.2 um filter (SPAdes) (version 3) | ecosystem: Environmental > Aquatic > Deep subsurface >... | reverse complement strand
TTTTTGAGAGAATCTTACTTTATATCTTTTGACGACATCTTTTAGCAAAATGGCGTCGGCTAAGGTATCTAAATATGTTTTTGCTTCTAAATTTTTTACTACTACCTCGGGAAAACCGCCGTTTTTCAAATATTCGCTCAAATAGTTTAAAATTTTTCCTTTTGTTTCAGGAAGGTTAATTTCTTTTACCCCAAAATTTTTTGCACTTAAAAATTCTTTAAAATTAAAAGGTAAAACTTCTATAGGTATGTGTCTACCAGTTAAAGAGGTGGCTAATTCTTTGCTTAAAAGTTTGGCATTAGAGCCGGTAAGAATTAAATTAAAACCCCTTCTTTGAAGTTTGTTAACAAAAAGTTCCCAGTTTTTAAAATTTTGGATTTCGTCAAATAAAATAAATTTAGTTTCACCGTAAACCTCAAAAATTCCTTTAATAATTTCGTCAGAGTTATTGATTTTTAAAAGATTTTCGTCGTCGAAATTTAAATAGGCAAAATCTTTGTCTTTTAAAAGTAAGCTGGCAAAGACAGATTTTCCAGCTCTTCTTGGCCCAGTAATAACCTTAATTAAATCAGTTTCCAGAAAGTTTTTAGCAAAACTCAACTTTTCTCGCAATGTAAATTGGTGTCAACTCTGGTTTTCCCTTGGTCTTCCAGTCGGACGCAAAAAACTGATTTTAAACTTCTTTTTCGCTTCTTTAATAAAATCTTCTCGACCAAAAATATCCAAATAAATACCAAGCTTTTTTTGGGCCAATTCCAAATCATTATTTAACAACGCTCGTGGAATTTCTCCTATCAAACAACCGCTTGTGGCAATCAAACCTTCACTATATTTGGCCAGTAATGCATGATCAATACGAGGCTTATAATAAAATCCATCTAAATGTGCTTGCGTTACCAACTGCATTAAATTTTGATAACCAATCTGATTTTTAGCTAACAATAACAAATGATTCGACTTCTTTTGCGTAGCATCTTTTTTAAATCGATCTTCACAAATATACATTTCGCACCCAATAATTGGCTTAACACCATGTTTTTTACCAGCCTTATAAAATTCGACCGAACCATACATTACCCCATGGTCTGTTAATGCAATAGCGGGCGACCCTTGCTCCTTAGCACTCAAGATCATCTCCTCCGGACGCGATAATCCGTCCAACAAACTATAATGACTATGATTATGAAGATGAACAAAACTCATATAAATATTCAAAATTAATTTCAAACCGGATTTTATCATACATAAAAGAATGTAGCAAAATAGCAAAATCCTCTTGAATGCCAAAGCTTATCCTGCTATAAACTGAAATACAAAATGCCGAGGTGGCGAAATTGGTAGACGCGCTGGTCTTAGGAACCAGTGGGGCAACCCTTGAGAGTTCGAGTCTCTCCCCCGGCACCATATTTATAATGCTTAAAAAGTATAAGTTTTTTAACAAACAATAGTATTGACAGAACGTCAACTATGGCGGTATCATCACAAACCTCAATTAATTTGCTAAGAACCAAAATATGCAATTCGCAGGAAACAACACCTCAAACATTAGAACATTAAATCTTCCAGAGATCCTACGGGATCTTTTTATTGTCCTAAATGACAGAGAAAAAAATGTACTTGTACGTCGTTTTGCACTAGGAAACACACCAAAAGAAACATTAGAATCAATTGGAAAAGACCTGACAGTAACACGTGAAAGAGTTAGACAAATCGAAAACCTAGCCCTTAAAAAATTACGACGCACCTGTCCTACTACTGCTTTTCATCTAGTTAATCAATTAAGCAACCAACTTCTCCAAAATTCCGGCGGCATACTTTCCGAAAAAGGTATCATCAACAAGCTACTACAAGAACTCACACATACAACCGAAGCCGAAAAACCAATCATTCAATTAAGTTTAGAAATCAATCCTGAAATCACCAAAATCAAGAAAAGCAAAAACTTAAAAACAAGCTGGCATCTTAAATCACTTAAGATTAAAGACATCAAAACAATCATCAATTCAGCTGTCAAAACCTTAAAAACAACAATCGACAACATCGTAGTCGAAGAATCGGATTTTATTAAGCAAGTACAACAAGATCTAGCAACACAAAAACTTAGCGTTAACCCTAAAACAATCCAGTCAACAATATCAATCGACAAAAGAATTAAACTAATTACTGAAGGATACGGACTAACTAAGTGGCGCCACGTTCAACCAAAAAGTATTCGTGACAAAGCTTTGATCATTTTAAGACGTCAAAACAAACCATTACATTTTATTGAAATTGCCAACAAAATTGGTGACGCGCATTTTTCCAAAAAACAAGTTACAACTCAAGCTGTTCACAACGAGCTTATTCGCTATGATGACTTTATCTTAGTTGGTAGGGGACTTTACGCTTTAAGAGAATGGGGATATATTAAAGGTACTGTTAAAGAAGTTCTTACAAATATCTTAGCTGAAGCACCTAAGCCAATGAAAAAACAAGATATTATTGCTGCGGTTTTAGAACGTCGTCATGTTAAAATCGGCACTATCTCCCTAAATCTACAAAAATACCCTCAATTCGAAAGAATCGATCGCGCTTTGTATCGTTATAATGAAGCTCTAGAAAAATAAATATGAATGACTGCATTTTCTGCAAACTCGCTAATACACCGAACGCAATTATTGCTGAGAACCAGCATGCCTTCGCAATTAGAGACATTAACCCCAGTGCACCAATTCATTTACTTGTTATTCCCAAAGAACACATTCGTTCACTAAACCAAATCGACGCAAAATCTGAAACAATGAATGCAATTATTAAACTAGCACAAGACCTTAGCAACGATTACCAAATTGCCGGTTACAAACTAAATTGCAACGTTGAAAGTGCCGGCGGACAAGAGGTTATGCATTTACATTTTCACTTTTTAGCTAAATCAAGCGATAAATCAATTGCATAGCTATTCTTTGTAAGCGCTCCCAAAGAAATATAATCCAAACCTTGGACATCATAATCCAAGTAATTTTCGGCGTTTATCGAACCAGATGCCTCTCTAAAAACCTGTACCGATAATTCCGGCAACCAATCTTTAAACTGATCAACTTTTAAATTATCAAACATAATGCCCAACGGTGGCATCTCCATACCAAACGCAAAATACTGACTAGCAAACTTTTGAAACAATAAAAACTGGTCACGATTTTCCACTTCCACTTCTACAAACGCTAAATTGGCAATTTTTTCAAAAAATGTTTTTAGTTCACCTTTATCCACTAAGTCGGACATCCAAGCAAAATCATTATCTTTCACAATCATCGCCTGACCATAACTTAAACGATGTGTTAAACCACCACCTACCAATACCGCCTTTTTATCCAATAACGACCACAAAGTTTTACGAGTCGAAGCAATTTTAATATATATCAATTTGGCCGTAAGCCGATGAGTATTTGTGGCAATGCCAGACATACGCCCAATAAAATTAACAATCGTGCGCTCAATCAATAGTAGTTCATCCAAATTCCCCGTTAATTCCAAAAGCATATCACCGGCCATAAACGCATCACCATCTGCCACTTTTAAAACCACCTTGCTTCCCAATAACGCCAACAGTTCCTCACCACCGGCAAATACACCCGCCTCGCGAGCAATTAACACCATCTTTGTCAAAACATTGGGCTTAACATTAAAACCGGTCCGTTCATTAAAACGATCAGACTCCAGCCACCATGCCCAAATTTGTTGGACAAACCGCAAATAATCAAGATTTGTCACCTTGAGCAATTCACTGAAATTTGGCAAAAAACGATTATGCATTCATAAACGCTAAAGAGTAAACCAACTATACTATGCCATGCACAATTCGCAACCACAAAGCCTTTAACGCTTTATAACTAGCCTCAGCCACATCTGCCAACAAACGATTAATATTACGCATTTTTGCAATCACATCGTTATACTGCATAATGGTTTTTAACCCCTCCTTTCTTAATTTTGTCTCTTCTTTACCCAGCCCCACCAACTGCTGATGTAACGCATTGCGAATATCACGGACCATATCTTGCTTTGGTGGCTGCGATGCAATTAATTGCGCCTTATGAGCAGCAATTTGCTTAGCTGTTTTACCAGCTGTAGCACCTGTTGTAGCCGCTTTGCCGGCACCTTGATTTTCACCTACGTCTTGAGCTGTTTCGGCAATATCACCCAAACCAACCGCCTCTATCTCACCAGAAATATCCACACCCAAAGAAGACTCAACAGCCGGAGCCGATTCAGGTGTTTTTGGCGCGTGCCCAACTTTATTTTCAATGTCCATTGGTGTCATCTTTTGTTTTTATATAAACCTTTTGTCAATTATAGCAAGAAACTACTACCTTTAGCAAGTATCCAAACATTATCCATCATAAATTTCCGCTTCAAAAAAAATTAAAAAGCGGTTAGAATTACGGAAATCAACATCTTTTCATTAGCCCAAAATATGTTAAAACGACTATTTACTACCTTGTTTACAGCCTCCATCGCCTTTACCTTTATTTTTCCAGGTCTTGTTGCTATGGCCCAAACCATCGACCAACCCCCAACCGCCGAAAAAGAACTCGCAGACGAAATTTACTTTGTAAAAGCAAATATTCCGGTTCCGGTAATCACCAATCGGCCATCTGTGTTTTCTGCAAGCCCTCAATTTGACATTACTAAAGTCAAATCAATTGAATATATTTGGAATTTTGGCGACGGCAACCGTGACAAAGGCAAAGAAGTCGTTCACACCTACAACGAACCGGGCAACTACACCCTCGGTCTCGAAACTCAAATTACCGAAAATAACAAAAACAAAGTAATAGTAAGCGAAAGTGAACAAATCTTTGTCGCTCAAAAATTTGCCTTACTAATTTCCGATCGTGTTGACCTTCAAGAAAAAATTGGTAGCTTCGTCAAATTAGCCCGCGAAGAAAATATCGCCCTACAATTAGTAGAAAGTTACAACAGCCAATCCACCTTCTTATCTGAAGAAGTTTTGGCCAAAAAATTAAACGAACTCAACAACCTCATTCAAAAAACAGACACAATCTTAGTATGGACCCAAACCGGTACCGGCCTTAACGCCTTAACTCGCTACCTCCAAACCAAACCGGAAGCCAGCCTTCAAAACACAACAATTATCCTCCTAACGGATGAACTAACTAATTTACAAAGCGCCAAACGCCAATACCAACAAATTCGCCCGCGCGAAATCATCGTTGTCCGAGAATCAGGCATCAGCCTACCATTTTTAGAAAGTCAAAATATTGAAGAGTACAAACAAAAACTAACCAAAGGCGGCTACGATTTTGAAATTATCAATGAACGTAGCAACGAAATTAAACCATGGCGCATATTAAGCTACACACTTAATTTCCTCACCGAAAAAGGCATTCCCGACAACACCCTAATCCTAATTTTACTATTACCGGTTATCGCTACCGTTATTGCGTTTTTAAAACAAGTTGTGGGGCTTTCAACCTTAGGCTTATACACACCAACAATTATCACCCTCACATTCCTAATTTTAGGTATTAAATTTGGCGTCGTCATTTTGTTCTTTATTACCATTGTTAGCTTAGTTAGCCATAAAATCCTCAAAAAATTCCGGCTCTTATACGTGCCCAAAATGGCGATTGTAATCACAATTGTATCACTTACAATTTTCATTCTCTTTTCATTAGCCGTTCTTTGGAACATTTTAGATGCTGAATTTATTTCTTTTGCCATCTTCCCAACTGTTGTTATGGGAACTTTAGTCGAAAAAGTTGTCACTGCCAACTCTACCAAAAGCTTTGGTAAATCTTTACTAACAATTCTTGGCGTCTTAGTTGTGAGTGGTATTGCTTACATCATTGTGGGCGGTCCAATCGATTTCCTCTTCATTAACTTCCGTTTCGATTTTATTAGAAACTTTATTGCCAACTATCCCGAAGCAATCATTTTATTTGTAATTATTAATACGCTACTAGGACGATGGACCGGTCTCCGTTTAACAGAAGTCATCCATTTTCAAGAAATAATGTATAACACCGAAGAATAGTATGGGCTTCTTTTCCAAAGGCATCTTAGGCATTAACGCAAGAAATCTTCTTTACATCAAACCTTTTAACAAACGTAAAGATATTCTGTTTGCCGATGATAAACTTAAAACAAAACATTATCTAGCCGCCCGCGGCGTTAATGTACCAAAACTATACGGCGTTATCCGCAATAAGGAAGAATTAGATAAATTTGACTTTAACAATCTCCCCAACAATTTTGTGCTTAAACCAAACCTGGGATCTGGCGGTGCCGGTATTATTCCAATCGTGGAACATAGCAACAACACCTACATTACCAGCAGCGGCAAAATTTTAAGCCAAGAAGTCATCAAAGAACACATTATTGACATTATCGATGGCCGCTTTGCCGTCAACAACAATCCCGACAGTGCCTTTTTTGAACAACTATTAATTACTCACGAAAGCGTAGCCCCTTACACATACAAGGGCCTACCGGATTTACGAATTGTCGTCTTCAACCTAATTCCCGTCATGGCCATGTTACGTTTACCAACCAGAGAATCGGACGGTCGCGCCAATTTACAACAAGGTGCCGTTGGCGTTGGTCTTGATTTAGCCAAAGGCGAAACAACCTACATCACCCAAAACTATAAAATCATTCCCGAAATACCAGACGTTGGCCCCATCAAAATCAAAATACCATTCTGGGATCAAATCCTTGAGATGTCCGTCAAAACACAGTTAATCAGTAACTTGGGTTACCTTGCTGTAGATATTGCCTTAGATCAGACCTCAGGCCCCGTCTTACTAGAAATAAACGCCCGCGCCGGTCTTAAAGTGCAAATTGCCAATTTAGCAGGACTAAAAAAACGACTCGAAAGAATTAAAGGTATTAAAGTCACAACTCCCGAAAAAGGCATTCGTATTGCCAAAGACATGTTTGGTAACGTCACCGAAAAAGCCATTAGCAATGTTAGCGGTAAAACTATCATTAGTGACCAAGAAAATATCGAAATCCTAAATGAAAAACACAATATTGTTGCCACCGCCAAAATCAACCTTAATCAAGAAAAAACGACAATTAATGAAGCCCTCCAAAAACAAATTAAAAATTTCGCTCCCGGCAAAAAAATTAAAATCATTTTAGGCAAAGAAAGAATTACCACCCTAGCCACAGTTAAAGAAAACCAAATCGAAAACATCATCATTGGCCGCCGCGACCTTGGTAATTTCTTAATCGATCCCACTAAACGCAAAGACAAAATTGCGCCACTACCCAAGCCGGAATCAAAAAAAGAACCGATTCCATACTTTATCCCAAAAACAAACTACGGCGAAGTTGACCATCAACTATACGAATTAGACAGAAAAGTTAGACTTGTATCACACCTTGCCCCAACCAACCTTAAAGAAGAACTTGAAAAATTCAGCAAAGACAAAACCTACAACCCACAATTTATCTACAAAGAGCCAAAAATTGATATCCTCAAAATTAAGCAAGAAATTGCCGACATTCAAGTGAGTGACAGCGCCCTCGGCCAAGTTTTTGGTAACAAAAAAGAAGAACTACTGAACCGCTTCAAACTAATCGAAGCCCGCGGCACCGATCAATTTACCGCCATATCTCACTTAAACTTTGCCAAACCATCGCCAGAACTTGTCCAGCGTGGATTCCAAATGCTGGAAGAAAGCTACAAACATCACGACATCCACCCTGCAACCATCACCGCTAAAAAAGCTAAAGAAATTTTTGAAGAAACCCTAGCCTCATACGGTCTCACCCAATGGAACATTAAATTTAAACCCAACATGCACGGCAACTGCAGTGTTTCCAAGGGTAACGCCATCTTTATTCGCACCGGTGCAAAATTCTCCGAACAAAAACTCAAAAAACTAATCGCTCACGAAATCGAAACCCACATCCTCACCAACGAAAACGGCCGCAAACAACCATACCGCATTTTTCAAGTTGGAACCGCTAACTACCTCAAAACACAAGAAGGACTTGCCGTATACAACCAAGAAAACGCCGTTAATGCCAAATACAACTTTTGGGGCGTTGGCACCTTCCTTGCCACCTACTTAGCCGAACACCACTCCTTTAGCGAAACCTATGAGCGATTAATTAAACTAGGTATTGGCAAAAAAAGAGCACTCACCATGACGGCCAAAACAAAAAGGGGGATTGAAGACACCAGCCAACCGGGCGCCTTTACCAAAGGCTACATGTACTTTATGGGAGCAGTCCAAATTGAAGAATTTGTTTTAGCCGGCGGCAATTTAGCCGACCTCTACGTAGGCAAAATCGACATCGAATCCATTGACTTAATCAACACAATCAGCAATCTTAACAAACCATACTATTTACCACATTGGTATAAAGACTTTAAAGGCAATGAACAAACTCAATCTCAATAGCTACAACTTTGACTTACCGACAACCTCCATCGCGCAATCGGCAGTAACGCCGCGGGATCATAGTAAATTACTTATCTACAACCGCAAAACCGACACAATTAAGCACGAGCATTTTTATAATATCCTCAATTACATACCTAAAAATGCCATTATTGTCTTTAACAATACCAAAGTTACCCCCGCACGCCTCTTTGGCAAAATCGATCAAAAAGAAGTCGAAATCCTCCTCACCAATCCATTAGGTAAAAACAAACAAGCATTAGTTAAACCAGGCAAAAAATTTACTCTAGAAACAGAAATCAAATTTCCCGCAGGCCTCACCGCCAAAGTTACAAAAATCAACACAGACGGCAGCCGTGAACTCAACTTTACACCAGATCTCACACTTCAATATTTACATAAATACGGTGAACTCCCTTTACCACCATATATCAAAACCACCTACAACCAAGAAGTGGCAAACCGCTATCAAACCATTTACGCCCAAACCGAAGGCAGCATTGCCGCCCCCACAGCCGGACTCCACTTTACCCCCGAGCTTTTAGACAAACTCAAACAAAAATTCACAGTCGTTAATGTCACCCTAAATGTTGGCCTCGGCACTTTTTCACCCATTAGAGTAGAAAGCATCGACCAACACGAAATGCATTTTGAAACATACTCCTTAACAGAAGAAGCCGCCAAAGCCCTTAATCAAGCTCAAAAAAATCAACAACCAATTATAACCGTTGGCACCACAAGTACACGCGTTTTAGAAGCACAATTAAAAGATAATGACCAATTTACCGCCGGCACTTTTAGCACGGACATATTTATTTACCCCGGGTATAAATTTAAAGCGATCACCGGACAAATCACCAACTTCCATCTCCCCAAAAGCTCCCTATTTATGTTGATCTCCGCTTTTTTAGGCACCGAAAAGGCTAAACAAATTTATCAAGAAGCAGTTGATCAACAATACCGCTTTTACAGCTTTGGTGACGCCTGTCTTTTTCTTTAAACCTTTATATCCGCTTCTGCTTCATTCCAAGCTGTATCAACCAACAAACCTTGTTGATCTGCCCCCATCGGCACGCCGGAATAACGCAAAACAAGCAAAGTAATATCGTCCAACTGTGGCTCCTCTTTAACAAACCCTCTAAAGTCTTCCGAAATTGCTTCAAACAATTTTTTAGACTCACCCAAAGACCCATTTTTTGCAACCGACATTTTTAAGCGTTCCAAAGTATACATTTCCCCCAACTTATTGCGTGCCTCGGGAATACCATCCGTATAAAGTACAATTGTATCTTCCTTATTTAAAGGAATTAATTTTTCTAGTGCTAACCCTTCAACATCGTCCGTCATTCCCAAAGCAATACCGCCGGTTGGGATTGCCTCGCAAATTCCTTCCTTAGCTCGATAAATCAAAATATGCTCATGACCGGCACCCGTATAATACATTTTTTCTTCTTCCGGATTCCAACGTAAAGCAATTGTTGTCATAAACATTGTTGAATTCACTCTTGGCTTTAAGGTTCGATTCGTTTTTACAATCCATTCCGAAGTTGAATTCACCTCATCTAAATAAACCGCCAACAAAGTATTTACCATCATCATAATTAATCCGGCCGGCGCCCCATGGCCGGTAACATCACCTAAATAGATATAAGTTTGGTTACCCTTTTTCATAAAACCAAAACTGTCACCGCCTACCTCTTCTGCCGGACGCGTTCTCGCTGCTACATCTAATTTATCGACCAAAGGAATAGTAGCCGGTAAAACGCTACGTTGAATATCTGCAGCTAAATCCAACTCTGACAACATTCGGCTGCCTTCTTTTAAATCGTGTGACACTGCTTCCAAATTTTTAGTAACATGATTAAAAAACTGAGCCAACAAGCCAAATTCATCTCTTCTTAATAAGACAATTTTTTTATATTTCTGCCCGGCTAATAATGCCTCGATCTGACTAATAATTTTACCAAACACACGATATATTCGAAGATAATAAACCAAAAGTACCGCAGCATTAGCAATTAAAATCAATCCTAACCAAAACCAAACCGTTGTGACTTTAAAATAAGCTAAAGCGCCGGCAGCAACAGTGGCTCCCAAAGCAATCAAAATCAAATAAACAAAAGTTTTTTGGCTACGAATCAACATAAATGCAAAAATTACTGAACAGGATCTGCCAAAGCAGCAGCTAAATCCGGGTAACACTTAATTAACTGACTAAGACCGATTAAATTAAACACATCTTCTACTTTTGGTTGTACATTAATAATTCTCAAAGTTTGCTCTTTCTTTTTTAGCTTATAAAAAAGAGAAACAATATAACCAACCCCTTCCGAATTAATAAAATCAAAATACATAAGGTCAAAAATCAAAACTTGCTTTTGATACTCTTCTACAAACTTAGTTAGTACGTCTCTTACTTGATCTAAATTAGACTTATCCATTTCACCTTTAAACTGAACTATTTGATAACCATCTGTACCTTCTGCCGCTAAAACATTTAAATCTAAATGTGCCATAACAATTTCAATTAAACTATTCCCCCCAATTATAGAAAAGATCCGTAAAATTAACAGACAAACTCCCCACATCACTAATTTAACCTTGCAATAACAGCAAATAATTGACTAGCAGTATATGGTATTTAAATAATTATGTTACACTTTATTTCCATAAAATTAAATTATGTTTAAAAAATCAATTGCACAAATTACGTTATTAGCCGTTCTATTTTCGCTACAACCTTTTGGCATTAATACAGCCAACGCATCGGTTTTTCTTGACGTCCCAACCACCCATCGCTACGCAACCGCAATCGAAGACCTTTACAACCGTAATATAATCGAAGGATATGCCGACGGTCGCTTTGGCCCAAACAAATATCTAAACCGTGCCGAACTCACCAAAATTGTAATTGAAAGCCTCAACCTACCAACCGAAGCCGGCAGCTGTTTTCCCGATGTGCCACAAGGCGAATGGTTTAATGTCTATGTTTGTACCGCCAAAAACCTAGGATGGATTGAAGGTTACCCCAATGGCAATTTCAAACCATCTCAAACTATT
>Ga0210006_1002667_pt1 | contig 11483 bp, 9 predicted proteins | sample CryGey02umfilter_2_FD_185452 | JGI IMG/M metagenome (GOLD analysis project Ga0210006, IMG submission 185452) | Groundwater microbial communities from aquifer in Utah, USA - Crystal Geyser 4/10/14 0.2 um filter (SPAdes) (version 3) | ecosystem: Environmental > Aquatic > Deep subsurface >... | reverse complement strand
AGCAAAAGAAAGTAATTCTCCCAATGTGATGACTTCATTTTGAACCATGTGTAAACCGTACCAAATGATAGAAACAATAGCAGCACCAGCAGCAAACATAATTAAGCCAATGAACACACCTCTCCACAACGCCCTTTTTATGGAAGTATTTACTGAGCTATCTATACTTTTTTTATAGCGAAGAATTTCAAAAAATTCGTTGGCATACGCTTTTACACTTGCTATTCCGTGTAAAGTTTCATCTACAACAGTATTAGAGTCTGCAATATCATCTTGAGCTTCTTTAGATAATTTTTTGATGTATTTTCCAAAGAAAATACCAATAATTGCCACTACAGGAATAACAGCTATCATAAAAACAGTTAAACGAGCAGAAATAAACAGCAAAAAAAACATTCCTACTGGAATGGTTATAAATTGTCGAATAAATTCGGCTATGGTGGTTGTAAACGTATCTTGCAATAAAGCAATATCAGAAGTAATTCTACTGCTTAATTCTCCCACGCGTCTTTTAGAAAAATAGCTCATGGGTGAGGAAATTAAATGCTTGTAGGTAGTCATTCTTAGCAATGCCAACGCTTTGTAGGTAACATATCCAAATAGATATACCCTAAGGAAAGATAGAATTGCGGTAACTAAGAAAATTCCAACTAATAATAGTGTGAAAGTATTCACTGTATTCGCATCATCGGCATTTACCGAATCAATTAAATCACCCAACACTTTTGGGAAAGCCATAGTAATAACACTCGATACGAGTAATACAAGCAATCCAAATATAAAAGGTACTTTAAAAGGTTTTATAAAGCGAAAAACACGCATCGCTTTTTTGGTTGCTTCTTTTGAAAATCGTTTTTTCATTGTCATTATTTTTAATTTCTTTTTAGTCTTCTTAGTTAGTTTTATGAAACTCATAATCTCTTTCTACTTTAGCAATTCTGGTTTTAAAGGATTCATACCAAGTAGATTTGCCTTTTTCTTGTGCTATTTTATGTTCAGAGACTTCTTTCCAATTTTTTATTGATGCTATATCTTTCCAATACGAAACCGTAATTCCAATTTCATTTCTTGCTGCTTCTACTCCCAAAAAACCTTCTTGTTTAGCAGCTAAAGCTATCATTTTGTCTGCCATTTCGTTATATCCTTCTTCTGTAGTTGTTTTCGTAGAGGTAAAAATAACAGCATAATAAGGTGGTTCGGGAGTTGTTGCTATCATGTTTATTTCTTCTTATTCTTATCTTGAAAATCCAATGATTTTACGCCAATAGCATTTAATATTTTTTTAGCAGTAATTTTTAAAGGTTCTTTTATAGAGGTAGCCAATTTCTTCATGGTAGAATCATCTGGACGAGAAACAAAACGCGAATCACTATAGTTAAACCCCTCGCCTACTTCGGTAAAATAGTAAGTATAAAAAGACTTTCGAGTTTCTCCTTCAGGGATAGTTATTTTTGAATAGCCATGAGGTGAATTTTCATCGGTGAGAAAAATAACTGCTCTGTTAAAATCGCAGGGTACTTTTGCTTCGCATTGCGTCATTTTTTTATCCCATAATTCTAAATTACCACCATATTCTGGTTTCCAATTTTTATTCAAATAAATCAATAAATTAATTCTTCTCCACAAATGTTTGGCAGGATTATAATTTACATCTATATGCACATCAACATAGCTTCCATTTTGCCCTTGGTGTACACCAGAGCCCAACGAATCATCGGTAGTTCTAAGTCCTTCAATACCTGTAATGGTTTCCATAAATTGATACATTTCAGGAGAACCTACTACTTTTTTTAAATCGCTAAAAGCAGGGTGGAAACGGTCAAAATGATAATCTTCCGATTTATTCTCATTGATGCTTTTTCTTTTTACATTTAAGGTATCAATCTTAGGAAAATTCTCATATAATGTGTTGGCTAATTCTTCGGTTAAAAAATTAGGTAAAACAATGTACTTACAAGGTTTTGCTGTGTTAAAATCTTGTTTTAATTGTTCTATTTTTTCTTGTGATAAATAGATTGGATTGATGCTATTTTGCATAAAAGGATTTTAAACTAAGCGAACAAAATTACCAATAAAATCATCAAAAAAAGCTTATAAACCCAAAGTGAATTTTTGCCGACCTAAATTGAACAGGATTGTCGAATTGTTTACCTATGGCATAACTTACTGAAAAAATACCTGCATTGGTTTCAAAACTAATTCCCAACCCAAAACTATACGGTCTGTCAGATAAATAATTATCTTTTGTTTTTTTTTCATAATACGCAGCATCTGTAAAAAGATACAAAAAAGAATTTTGCTCTAAAAGAAAACGATATTCGAGTGTTTGAATAGAATAGAACGAAGCAAAAATAGCTTCTTCATCAACACCACGCAATGTTTTCAAACCTCCAATTCTAAGCAATTCATTATCGAATAAATTTTCATTGAATGTATAGCCTGTTTGTACTCCTAGTTTGATTACGCTTCGTTTTTTCAATGGTATATACAAAGCTAAATCTGAATTAAAGGTATAAAGTGTTGAATTTAAGTTCAATCCATCATAGAGCTGCTCGTTAATTTGAGCGTTCTTTCTTATTTTTTTATTTCCCAAAGAACCTTTTATATCAATTTCGTAGCCTTTTCTTGGGTTCAACCTATAATCGAGATTAGCATTATAAACACCTATGCCATAAAGTTGGGTTGAAATATCAGCAAATGAAGGTAAAACGGTAAGTGAAGAAAAACCAGTTTGGGTAAGTAAATTTGATGTTTTATTGTGATAAAATAAACTAAAATAATTGTTTCCTTTTAAAATATATCGAACGCCTATTTTATTAAAAATATCAATATATGTACTGTCTTTTTTGTATAAGTTAAAATTATAATCCAACCCAAAAGGAGAGTTTAATAAAAAAGGATAAACCAAATTTAGTTTCAAATCTTGAGCATTATTTTGGATGGCTCGCCAATTAAACCCAATTTCTTCTCCTTTTCTAAAGGAATTCATTAAATTCAGCTTCACATCACCATTCAAACGTACTTTCCCATTCTCATCGGGAACAATTCCAAGAATACCATTAAATCTGCTTGCATTTTTCTTTTTAAGCAACATTACAATTTTTGTATTTTTTTCATTAAAATAGATTTTAGGTGGCTGTACTTCAGCAACAAAAGGAAGTTCTTTAATTCGTGTACTCATTTTTCGCACTGCTGATTCATTGTACAAATCATTTTCCTTTATTCTAATATAATTTTTAATATATTGATCAGAAACGGTTGCTGTTCCTTTTATAATAACACTATCTATTTTATATAAGTTGTTTTTTTCAATATGAACCAAACCTGAAAGGGTATTATGTTTAACAACAACACTATCTAAGCGAATACTTGCAAACGGATACCCATTATTTTCATAAAAAGCAATTACCTTTTCATAAAAGTTGTGTAGTTGTTTTTGATTAAAAGGCTTGTTATTATAGAGTTTATCACGAAATCCAATTTTACTCAGCACACCTTCATCAATGGTTTGGGTTCGGAGTGATGTCCATTTGTATTGCTTTCCTAAATGAAAGTAAGCAACAAAATTTGAGCTATCAACAATAATACTATCTGCCGAATTGGTTAAAAATGACAGAGAAGAAAGCTGTCTATTAATGTTAATCAACTCATTTTTAAGACCCGCAAATGTTGTGGAAGCGTTGAACGTAAAAAGTTCCTTTTGTTGCTTTTGTGTTAAGGAAGTATCATTAAACTGAATAGATAACCTAATATTCTGAGCTTTTGAAAATCCAAAAACAAGTAAAAAAGAAAGTAGTAAATATGTTCGTTTAAATTTCAATCTATAAAGTTTATGAAGTCTTAACTCTAATCCTAATCAATTATTATTGGTAACTTCCCAATCAATTTCTTTCAAACCTTGTTTTTTTAGTAGTTCATTTGTTTTTGAAAAATGCTTGCAGCCAAAAAAACCATTGTGTGCCGAAAAAGGAGAAGGATGAGCAGCTTTTAACACAAAATGCTTGTTGCTGTCAATTAAATCTGCTTTTTGTTGAGCAAATTTTCCCCAAAGTAAAAAAACGACACCCTTTTTATGTGCTGAAATAGTTTTAATAACAGCATCTGTAAAAATTTCCCAACCTAGTTTTTGATGTGAATTTGGTTCACCTTTTCTAACCGTAAGCGTTGCGTTTAATAATAAAACACCTTGTTTTGCCCAACTTGATAAATTTCCGCTTTTTGGGATAGGCAATCCTAAATCAGTATTCAATTCTTTAAAAATATTTTTTAGGGAGGGAGGAATTTTAACCCCTTCTAACACAGAAAAACTCAATCCATGAGCTTGAGCTTCGCCATGATAAGGGTCTTGTCCTAAAATTACCACTTTAGTTGCAGCAAATGAAGTTATATTAAAAGCATTAAATATAGTGTTTTCTGGTGGATAAACAATAAAATTACTTTTTTCTTCAAGGAGAACACTACGTAATTTTACAAAATAAGCAGCAGAAAATTCCTTATTCAAATATATATTCCAATCAGATTTTTGCATAGATAAAGTAATAAAATAGTCATGAGTAGATTGTTAACAATGAGTGATTAAGACAATATGGTGTATTCCATACGGTATATAAAAAACAATAAAATCTACATATATAAAAAAATAACAAAGCCGAAAATAAGCACAATTATATAAAATTGTTAATAAAAAAAGAAAAACGATATTATTTTTTTTCTTTATGTTTGTAATTCCAAACTAACAAAACACACATGAAAAAAACTATATTCTCATTATTATCCTTATTTGTTGTTGTTATTCTCTACTCTTCATGCAAAAGTCATGGGACATGTCCTGCGTACGGAAAAATACAAAAAAATACTACTGAAAAAGTAGCTGTATAAAAATCTTCTATATTATATTTTAATGAATTGGTTAAAATTGGCAACCTCTTCTGATTTGGAAAACCTCATAAGAAATTCGTTTTCTGATGAAGTGTATGCTATAGCCATTTTTAAACATAGCACAAGGTGTGCTATTAGTACTATGGCAAAATCTCGATTGATTTTTTCATGGGATTTTGATGAAAAGTTACCCATCTACTACTTAGATTTAATTCAATATAGAAATCTCTCCAATCAAATAGCCGATGAATTTTTAGTTGAACATCAATCTCCTCAATTATTGTTAATAAAAAATGGCAAATGCATTCATCATGCTTCACACATTGGCATTTCTATTAATGATATCAAACAACTTTTAGAACTTAAAAGTTAGCGTTTGTTTAATATCAGGATGTAAACTCAACGCAACGGGACAAGTTTTTGCAACATTTGCTATCAATTTTTTTTCCTTTTCGGAATATGTTCCTGCTCTAAAGTCAAATTCAATAACAATTTCACATATTTTCCTTGGAGCAGCAGACATAATTTTTGTAACTGTTGCAAATGCATTTGTAATATCAAAATTACTATCAGCAGCCTTAATTCCAATAATGGTGAACATACAACTTGCCAACGCTGTGGCAACAATATCCGTTGGAGAAAATGCTTCTCCTTTTCCATGATTATCAACTGGGGCATCTGTAATAATTTTATTGCCTGACGCTAAGTGGGTTGCTTCAGTTCTAAGTTGTCCTTTATAAATTACGTTTGATGTAGCCATTAAAGAATAAATTTATTTTATGATGAAAGTGTAAAGTTGACAAATTATTTATTATTATTTTTGCTAACTCAATGAAAAAAATTAATTTCATACTCTTTTTATTAATTTTTGCTTTTACAACTTCTTATGTAAAAGCTCAAGAGACCATTTTTGAAGAAGCCCGAACTGTTTATAAAAGAGAACAGGCTTACGGTTTAATTATTCATACAAGCGGTTGGGGAGTTAATTATCGGTATGGGTTATACAATTCAGGATTCACTAGAAGAATTTTTGAAGGCGAATTAGTTGGATTAAAACACCCAAAAGAAATCCAATCATTCAGTTCTATTTTTGATACTTCCAACGGATATGTTTTTGGGAAACTCAACACCATGTTTTTAATTAGAGGAAGTGTGGGCAACCAAAAAACATTTATTAGCAAACAAAGTGTAAGAGGAATTGCTATTTCAATGGTTCAAAACGTAGGTTTAACATTTGCTTATGCAAAACCTATCTATTTAGAAGTAATAAAAATAGAAACAATAGAAAATTCTGTTGTAATTGAAAGATATAATCCAGAAAAACACAATCAAGCAAATATAATTGGAAAAGGTCCCGCTCTTAGAGGATTATTTAGTGGTAAATTTTACCCTGGGCTTTTTTTGAAAGCTGGATTAAATTTTGAATCTGCTCGAGAAGCAACAGGTTTAAATGCTGTAGAAGTTGGTGCTGAGTTTGATTTGTTTTTTCAAGATTTACCAATTATGGCTAATGAATTAAATAGAAATTGGCTAATTAATTTATATGTAACCTTCTCTTTTGGGTCAAAAAGCACGGAGTAGAATGTGTGGATTTTTGATTTACGATTTTTGATTTACGATTTATGATTTATGATTTATGATTTATGATTTACGATTTTTGAATGTTGGATTATGAATCACGAAACAGTTAACAGTTATTCGCTTGACATATTCGCTTGACAGTTAACCTTAAACCGACAAACTATATACCTGACAACAACTTTACAAACTTTCAACTTTATAAACTTTATAAACTGTACCCGATAAGATGATTGAAAACGAAACTTTAGAAAAACAAAACCCTCAAAGAAAACCAAGTTGGCTAAAAGTAAAACTTCCCACAGGTAAAGAATATACCAACGTACGTCATATTGTTTCTGAACATAAATTACATACCATCTGCGAAAGCGGTAATTGTCCAAACATGGGTGAATGTTGGGGTGCTGGCACGGCAACATTTATGATTTTAGGTAACATTTGCACACGTTCCTGTGGATTTTGTGCCGTAAAAACTGGAAAACCACTTCCTGCAGATTTAGAAGAACCCTCAAGAGTTGCTAATTCTGTTAAATTGATGAATGTAAAACACTGTGTTATTACTTCTGTAGATAGAGATGATTTAAAAGATGGTGGTTCTATTATTTGGGCTGAAACCGTAAATAAAGTAAGGGAAGTTAGTCCACAAACCACAATGGAAACATTAATCCCCGACTTTCAAGGTAAATGGGAAAACCTACAACGAATTATTGATGTAGCACCAGAAATAGTTTCCCACAACCTCGAAACGGTAAGAAGACTCACCAAAGAAGTGCGTATTCAAGCAAAATACGACAGAAGCTTGGAAGTACAAAAACGATTAAAAGAAGGTGGAATGAAAACAAAATCTGGTATCATGTTAGGATTAGGAGAAAAAGAAGATGAAGTAATAGAAACCATGCAAGATTTAGCTAATGTAGGCTGTGATATCCTAACCATAGGGCAATATCTACAACCATCACCTAAACATCTTCCTGTGATGGAATTTGTTCCTCCAACACAATTTGCTAACTATGAAAAAATTGGATTAGAAATGGGATTCCGTTTTGTAGAAAGTGGTCCTTTAGTTCGCTCTTCTTATCATGCCGAGAAACATTTATTTTAATTAATTTATTTAGGAAACTTACAATAACACTTATTTTTAATAAAAACTATAAAAAAAATAAAATTAATTTATTATCTTTGTTCGCTATAGTTAAAAAAATAAATAATAAATACCATAAATAGAAAAAAATGAATCTAAAATCTACCATCATCACTTCTATAACTGTTGTAACTTTAGTTGCGACAATTTCATATCTGAATTTATCAAAATCAACTAAGGAAAGTGCTTACACTCCTATCGATTATAAAAATTCAGATTTATACTCAGGACCTGAAAAGGTAAATGCATATTTGAATATGCTAAGAGGAAATCCTCAAACTGGTGTTGTTGACCCTAACGATTATTTACTTGCCCAACAACAAGCTCAAAAATTATCAGCAAAGAAAAACAAAGCTGCATTAGGAATGGTTTGGGAACAAATGGGTCCTGATAATGTTGGAGGTAGAGGTAGAGCTATTTTAGTTGACAGAAACAACCCTAACACCATTTATGCTGGTAGCGTTGCTGGCGGTTTGTTTGTTTCTCACAACAATGGAAACACTTGGACAGAAATAAACAGACTTGCAGACAATAATGCAATTTCTTGTATTACGCAAACAACCAATGGAAGAATATTTTTTGGAACAGGTAGTACTTTTGAAAGTATGGATGGAACAGGATTAGGTTCTCCTGGCTTTCCGGGAAATGGTGTTTATGAATATGTGCCATCAACTCAAACTGTGGTTCCTATTTTGGTAAACAATGTTATTCCTGTTAATTCAACAACAGGAAGTTTAGTGAAAGTAAACGCCATTGGAGCAAGAGGAAATAGACTTTATTTAGGGTTAAAACAAGGAACTGGTTTAGTATATGCTGACCCTGATGGAAATGGAATTTACCCCTCTACTTTAAGTGGTTGGACTAACCCTGTAATAATTCCAAACAGTCCTAATTTGCCAGAAAACTCTGAAGTTCAGGATATTGATGTTGCAACTGATGGTTCTATGTTGGTTTGTTATTCTGGAAAAATTTATACATCTCCAGATGGTTCTCCTAATTCATTTTCAAGAACACTTGTTAATGGTGGAAATAGAATTTCTGGAGCCATAGCTCCTTCTGATCCTAACGTGATGTATATTGTTTCTACTAATGGTGTAGGAGCTTTAAATCCGGGAACTACTTCTAACCCTAGAGGTTTAGAAGTAAGTTTAGACAAAGGTGCAACATGGACAACAGTTGTACCAGGTGGTGTACCTTCTATCGACCCTTTTGTGCAATTGAGCGGAACAGGTGGTCAAGGTGGCTGGGATCAAGCTATAGGTGTTGACCCTTCAAATCCTGATAGAGTTTTAATTGGCGGTATTCAGTTTTATGAATTTCAATTGAATCGTTCGCAATCTCCATTGGGCGGCAACTGGTTTAGAGCTGCTGTTTTAAATGAATTTGCAACTCCTTTTTATATACATGCTGATAATCATTCCATGTTTTGGAAAGATGCAAACACTGTTTTTGTTATTGGTGATGGTGGCGTTTTTCGATCTACCAATGGTGGAGCTAGTTGGCTTCACATGAATTTAGGTTTCAATGTTACTACTTTCTTCCACGTTGCTACCGCTAGCAATGGTATGTTTATGGGAGGTGCTCAAGACAACGGAACGCAATTGTTCGATTTTGGACAAATGGGTAGCATAAGCCCTAAAGGAACTGTTGAAATTCAAGGTGGTGATGGTTTTGCTGTTGAATTCTCTGACTTTGGTGGCGGAATAGCATTTGCATCTTCTCAAAACGGTGCTGTTGCGAGATACTCTGCCCAAAATCCTGGACAAGGCGGTGGGCAATTTTTTGATTCTTTCTTAAATGGTTGGACACAATATCCTTTTAACACTAAATTTAGATTATGGGAATCAGTAAATGACCCTTTATCTATTGATAGCATTAGTATTACTTTTCAGGATACAACAACCCTGCCTGCTGGAACAGCCATCGTTTATCAAAGTTTATCCAATAGTGAAGATTTGTATTACACACCAACTGTTACAACAACCTACTTCCCTGGTGATACACTGAAATTACAAGATTATTACCAATCGAGATTTGCTTTTTACATTGGAGGCGGATTTGTTCATTTAACAAAAGATGCTACACGATTAAATGCTATCAATAATGATTGGCACAGGGTTGCTGAAAATATTGGGACGGCTGTGGCTTTAGAGTTTTCACCTGATGGAAATCATTTATATATAGGAAATGCTTCTGGACAAATCTACAGAGTTAGTGGATTAGCTTTAGGAAATACTGATGATGAATTGGATGTGGCTAATACTTCAACATTAGTTACAACAAAAACATTAATTGCATCTGGTTTAGGTGGTGTTGTTACTGGAATTTCTATTGACCCAAACAATGGCGAAAACATGATAGCAACAGTTGGTAATTATGGTGTTACTAATCACGTTTACAGAAGCACTACTGCAGAAAGTGCTACAAGCACAGGTGGTGTTACTGCAATACAAGGGCCTACAAATCCTTCAACAAATGGATTCTTACCTCGTATGCCTGTTTATGATGCAGAAATTGATATGAACGACCCTAATATTGTTTTAATTGGTACTGACTTTGGCGTTTGGGCTACAAGTAATGCATTCTCTGCTCCAACTGGTGCACAAGTAGAATGGTACAGTGAAAATGTAAATGGTATGGCTCACGTTCCTACTTTTGAAATTAAACAACAATATAAAAACCCAGGTTTAGCATTTGGAAATGCCACAAACTCTCAAGTTTATTATTTGGGAACGCATGGAAGAGGTTTTTATCGTTCTGAATCAAGAGTAATAGTTGGTGTAGATGAAATTAAAACAAATGTGAATCAATTTGATGCTACGCTGGGCTTATACCCAAACCCTATTAGCAACAACGGAACTATTGATATTAACCTAAATAGCCAAACAAAAGCTGTAATTAAAGTTTACAACTTAAGTGGATCAATAGTAAAAATCATTGATTTAGGAACTTTAGTTAAAGGAAAACATAAAATTGCTTTTAATGCTGCTGAGCTTAGCACAGGAACTTACATTATGGTTTTAGATGGCGGTAATGTTCAAAAAGTAACTAAGTTTATTGTAAATAGATAAGAAGAAAGCACATGAACCTTAAGGTTCATGTGCTACTTTATTATTAGTAATATATGTACTGAAATAATTAGTAGATTTTTCTTATAACTAAACTATCAAACTGAAGAGAATTTTGCACTACTTAGAAAACCATTAATTAGGTAATGAAATTGGAGGTTTGTATACTTTTTTTCTATGCTTTATGGTTAAAAAACCTATTCTTAAACAAAGAAAAAACAATAAGTATTGCAAAGAGTTTTACCAATTATTTTTTAGTATTAGGTTTTATTTTTTTATAAACATCTTATTGATAAGATAACCATCTTTCTTTTCAATAGTTACAATATAAACTCCACTATTTAAAAAATTTATATTTATTTGAGTATGTTTTGTATTTCTTGTAAGTTTATTTAACATTAACGGAGTTCCATTTATGTTGGATATGGTAATATTATTAAAATCATCTACACTTTCTATCTTAATAATATCATCACAAGGATTAGGATATACTTTAATATTATTAGAATTGTTTATATCATTATAATTTGATTCTGATTGATTTTGAGTACCAATTTTTTGTTCAAAATTATGGGAACAACTTTCTATATATGCTCTAAATTCAGAACCCATAACAGATGAAAAACCATTTGAAAGGACTATTTCATAACCTGCATGATATAAACCTGTAGCACCGTTATTAATTACATTTATAGCATCTATACTCAAAGATGCCTGCCTATTATCTATGGAAGGAGCTAGAACATTAGTATTTATAAATAAAGTTGAAGGACAAGGGAATGGGGTACAAGATTCCAAGCAGCTAGCATTATTTATTT
>Ga0210006_1002666_pt1 | contig 11485 bp, 10 predicted proteins | sample CryGey02umfilter_2_FD_185452 | JGI IMG/M metagenome (GOLD analysis project Ga0210006, IMG submission 185452) | Groundwater microbial communities from aquifer in Utah, USA - Crystal Geyser 4/10/14 0.2 um filter (SPAdes) (version 3) | ecosystem: Environmental > Aquatic > Deep subsurface >... | reverse complement strand
ACTACTTGCGACATTCCTTCATCCAAGAAAATATACTCTTTAGAAGATTCCTTTATTAAAGAGTCTCTCGTTTCTTTTTTTATTTTTTCCAATAAACTTTTTTTAGCGGTATCTAAATCTTCCTGTTTAACTTGGCTCACCTGACCTTTAAAACCGCCTGTCATTTGAGAAAAAGATTTACCATAAACGCTGTAATATTGAGGAAGCCCGACCAGCCCCGGAACGGAAAAAGTGGTTGGTTCTATATTATATTCTTCTCCTGGTCTGTCGGCTATTACCTCAATATCAACGTAGCTTTTACTTGGAATTACCATTTTTCTTGTGGTACGAAAATAAAGAACCTTTTCCAAAGGAGGCTGAAATCTGGTATTAGCGACTAAAGTTTGGGAAAGAGAATAATTATTATAAACCCGGATTATTCCTTGAGCGTTATTTTCTTTCAACACTTTACCGGCAGAATTAAATTGCTGTGAAGCTGATTTTTCGGTTTCAAAAATTTTGCCGGGAATAACCTTTGATACCAAATCCAGTTGCTCACCTTTTACATCTACGGTCAATCCCTCATCTAAATTTAAAATTTCGGTTTTTGGCCAAATTTCAATATTAACTTTTGCCAAAACAAAATGTAAAAAAAAGAAGTCGGCAACTAAAAATAGGAAAACAAAAAATAAGCCTTTTTTAAGACGACCGTCCTTTTTTCTTTCAATCCCTATTATTTCTTTCTCTTTTTCAATTTTTCCTTCCACCGGAAAATCGTAATATTTTTTTACCCGAGCCGCAGCAAAGGGCGAAGAGAACCAAGTTCTCTTCTTTACCTCATCTAAAGCTTCGGTGGGTGAAGAAGAGGATTTATCCTCTTTGACTAATTTTTCCGGCGGAAAAATATCAATAAGCTTTTTTAATTTTCGCATAGTCGATGAACTTCGTTTATCTCCACCCTTCGCTAACGCTCAGGTAAGACATTAATAAAAGAGAGATTTCTTGCGGACTATTTAAAACTTTTATTCCTTCCGGAATTTTTTCTTTTACCCGAGCCGCAGCGAAGGGCGAAGAGAACTTCGTTCTCTTCTTTACCTCATCTAAAGCTTCGGTGGCTGAAGAAGAGGATTTATCCTCTTCGCCTGGACAAAAAATCTGAACCTCAAACTTGCCGCCGGATGAAACGCTTTCCCAATCGCCATTTTTTAAAATATCTTGAACATCCGGCAGCTGACTCCCACCGCCAAAAATAATGATATTTAAAGGAAGCGGATGTCTTGCGGTCATTTCTTTTAATTTTAGTTTTAAATTTCTAAACCAAACCTGGGAAGGAAACCAAATGATTTCTTTAATCCGCTCCGAAGATTCTTTACTTAATTCTCTTTTTGAATATCTTTCCTTCAAAATTCTGGCCTCTGCCTCTCTTAATCCCAATTTTTCTGAGATCGCTTTAGAAAAAATCTGTCCTCCCATCGGAAACTCGTCAATTTTTTCTAACGCTCCGCCTTTTACCAAGAAAATCTGAGTGATTGTCCCTCCGATATCAAGGAAAATTTTGTCGGTGTTTTCGTTAATATAAAAATTCAAACCTTGGGCATTTTGAATTACAGCTTTGATTGTCAGGCCCAACGACTCAATAATATTCTTGATTTTCTTTAAATAATGGTTTGGTAAAAAAGTAGCTAAAATTATAAAGTCTAAAGTTTTTCCTTGATATTTCTGGATTGCTGGCACCCGATAGCCGTCTATTTTTATTTCCAGAATTTTTAAATTAATAAACTGGATGTCTGTCGGGAGAATTCCAGACTGTTGACTGTAAGCTTGACAGATATCTCTCTTGGCCCTCTCTAACACCTCCTGAAAAATCTCTTTTTCTTCTTTTTCATCAATAATGATTTTTTTTGGTTCTTCTCTTTTAAGACTCTGACGAATAACTCTTGCCTTTAAAATATGGGCCGGTAATCCCAGTATAACAGATTTGTTCATTTCCTCTTCACCCTTGGCTGCAGCCAAGGGTTTTTGAATAGCTCTGGAAATAGCTTTTTTCAAGACATCTGTTTCAAAATCTCTGCTGTCAAATATTCCGTATCTGTCAAAATACTCCAAAGAACTTCCCAAAATCTCAATTTTTTGGCCCTTTTCTTCAAATAATAAAGCCTTGACTGTTTCGGTACCCACATCTATTAGAAGAGTTGTTTCTGCTTTTTTTCTTTTTAAACCAAAAGGGGAATGAATCATCGCTTTTTTACCCGAGCCGCAGCGAAGTCAAAGAGGCAAGCTTCTTTTCCACTTTCACTTTCACGTGGCGAAAGTTCAGTGGCTGAAGAAGAGGATTTATCCTCTTCGCCTCTTATCTTATCACAAAAAATCTTATTTCAAAACCGCCCTGATTCTTCTGATTCCCAAACGACAGCGAAGGGGTAAGAAGAATTCGGCTTATTCTAAAATAGCCCGAATTCTTCGCACGCCAGCGCCCGAGGATTCCTCTTTTATGATCTTAAACGAACCTAGGGCCCCAGTTTTCTCAACATGCGGCCCTCCACAAAGTTCAATGCTAAAATCCCCAATCTTATAGACCTTAACAATCTCGCCGTATTTTAATGGATCAAAAGAGATTTTGGCGATTTTAAGCGCCTCATTTTTCGATAACTCAACCATTTCTACCATTATGTTTTCCTTAATTTTCTCATTCACCAAATCTTCAACTGATTTCGTCTGTTCTTCGCTTAACTTTTCCGGATAATTAAAATCAAACCTCAATCGTTCCGCGGTTATATTGCTCCCCTTCTGGTAAATTTCCGGACCTAAAATTTCACGCAAAGCAGCTAATAGTAAATGAGTAACAGTATGATATTTAACGGTTTCTTCAGAATGGTCTATTAATCCACCTTTAAATTTTTCCTCCATGCCAGCTCGGGAAATTTCTTGGTGTTTTTTAAATTCTTCCTCAAATCCTTTTTCGTCAAATTGAATATTTTTTTCTTTACAAATTTCCTGCATAATTTCTTTAGGAAAACCAAAACTCTGATACAGATAAAAAGCTTCTTTACCGTAAAGAATACTCTGGTCCCATGCAACACCTGCTTTTCCTTTTTTAGGTTCTCTTCTTAAAACAAATTCATTAAACTCCTTTAGACCAACATCTAATGTATTTTCAAATTTTTCTTCCTCATTTTGAATTACGGTTAAAATATCCGTTTCTTTTGATTTAAGTTCTGGGTAAACCTCTTTGTAAATCTCAATAACTTTTTGACCCAGAGGTATTAAAAAGTTTTTTGGCAGATTCAGTAATTTTCCGTATCTAATTGCCCTTCTTAAAATTCTTCTCAAAACATATCCTCTTTCAACATTGGAAGGTAAAATGTCTTCTGAAATCAAAAAAACTGAGCTTTTAATATGGTCAGCAATAATTCTTTTGGCTTTTTCATTTACCCGAGCCGCAGCGAAGGGCGAAGAGAACTTCGTTCTCTTCTTTACCTCATCTAAAGCTTCGGTGGTTGAAGAAGATGATTTATCCTCTTCGCCTTGACCTGGAACTCGAAGAACATTCGTTCTTCTCCACCCTTGCTGCGGCTCGGGTATTTGATTAATAATGGGTAAAAATAAATCAGTTTCATAAACTGAATTTTTCCCCTGAACTATCATCGCCAATCTTTCTAAGCCCATTCCAGTATCCACACCATTTTGTTTTAACAACGTTAATTTTTTTTGTTTATCCTGATAATATTCATTAAAAACCAGGTTCCATACCTCTGTTCCTTTGATATGAATTTCAGTATTGGGCCCGCAAGGACCTTCTTCGCCTGTTGGTCCCCAAAAATTATCAGCTCTGCCGCATTTTTTAATTTTACTTTCCGACACGCCTATTTTTTTCCAGATTGAAATAGATTCTTCATCAGTCAGCACATCTCTATCACCTTCAAAAACTGTAAAAATCGCTTCCTCTTTAGGCAGTTTTAAAACTTCAAAAAGAAACTCATAAGCTAATTTTATTGTCTCTTCTTTAAAGTATCCGTTAAAAGAAAAATTACCCAACATTTCAAGAAAGGTTAAATGGGTTTCATCTCCCACCTCTTCAATATCAGAAGTCCTGAAGCATTTCTGACAGGAAGCCGTATTTTTTCCGTAAGGCGATGGCTTCCCCAAATAATACTCTTTAAATTGCTGCATGCCTGCGGTGGTAAATAAAACAGAGGGGTCGGCAGGCAAAATAGAAGAAGAGGGCACAAGGTTATGCCCTTTCTTTTCAAAAAAATTCAAAAATTTTTCTCTTAATTCGTTTGAGGTCATCAAGAATTAAAAAATGAGGGGTTTTTATGATTTTTTAAGAGTATCTGTCAGCTACGGTTGAAGCAGCGAAAGATTCAGGTTTAATTTTGGCTTCAAAACCATTTCCCCTGATTAAACCGGTTACTTCTTTTATCATATCTTTAGTGGCGCCGTTTTCTCCGATGTCAGCGTGGATGTAGCGAAATTCGTAATTGAAAGTTTCAGGAGAATCTTTTATCTTCTTGTCAAAATTTTCTCTTAAAAACAAAGCTAGTTCGCAAGACAGCATTACCTCTTCCAAAACTCTTTCTTTCCAATTATAGAATTTCCGATTATGATAACCGATTCTTTTAAGGAAAAATCTCCCTCCTTCACCTTTTCTTAAAATCACCACGGCCAAGGGAAAATGAGGCTCTTGGCCGGAAGAAGAATCGCATCCGACAATAATGTCATAAAATCTTTCCGGCTTTTCTGAAATGTAAAACAAAACTTCATCAATCATCTGATTAATGTTTAAATTTCCCTTGGTAGGGTTGTAAAAATATCCTTCCAGAAAATTTTTCATAATATAATATTATATTTTTCCCCGCTGAAAATCAAGCCCCGAAGTAAGAATTTCTTAAAGCTACCATTAGAAAATATAATCAATCAACCGTTATTTAACGTTATTTAAAAAAGTTTTGGGGCGCAGTCCCGTAGTGAACGAAGTTCTACTACGGGGCAAGCTCTGGCGACGTTTTTCACCACTTTGATAAATTCTGCCGGGTTTAAGGATGCACCGCCGACCAAAAGACCTTGAAATCCTGCCATTTTAATATAGTCTGCGGCATTCTGAGAATTAACGCTGCCGCCATAAATAATTGAAATGTCTTTATTTATTATTTTTTTAATCGCGGTTTTCATCTCTTTTGCTTTTTCAGGAGTGCATGGTTTTCCCGTGCCGATGGCAAAAACCGGCTCATAGGCAATAATAAGTTTCTTTTGTTCTTTTCTTAAAAGATCTTTTGTTCCTTTTTTAAGCTGTGAAATATTTTCTATGCAAAGAATAGGTGTTAAATCGCTTTTAAGTGCGGTTTTTATTTTTTTATTTATCATTTCATCTGTTTCCTTTAAATATTTTCTTCTTTCTGAGTGGCCCAAAATTACATAATCACACCCCAAATCTTTTAACATTTTTGGAGAAACCTCGCCGGTAAAAGCGCCTTTCTCCTCCCAAAAACAACTTTGTCCTCCGAAGCTTATAGCGAAGGAGAGTCCCTTGATTTTTGGCTTTAAAACAGATAAATAAACAAAAGGCGGACAGATAACAATTTTTGTATTTTTAATATTCTTTAGTCCGTTTTTTATTGAATTAAAAAGTTGCTTGGCTTCCTTAAGAGTTACGGGATTACATTTCCAATTTGCTACAACGAGTGGTTTCATAAAAATTTAGAGCAAGGCAAGTGATTTCAGGGTCAGTTAAAGACTTAAGCGGGCACGGTTTCCGCCGCAGGCGGAAGAGCGAAAGTCTTTACCTGAGTGAGCGAGCCTCGCTGGGGCGAGCGAACGACCCTGAAATCAGCTTGCCGAGCGCTATTTACTGTTTTCTCAAATATTCGGCCGCTCTTTCAGGTTCAATAGTGGAAATTTCCATTCTGGTGCCCATTTCAAAACCCGCCCAAGTGGAGGTCTTGGGCAATATCGTCCAATGCCAGTGATAAAAAGGATATTTTTTACCATCGCATGGAGCCGTATGCAAATAAAAATTATAAGCCGGGTCATTCAAGGCTTTATAGAGTTTTTTTAAAGCAACCTGAAAGGCTTCCGCCAATTGCCATTTTTCTTTTTCGGTAACTTTTTCAAAATAAGGCAGGTGTCTTTTTGGGGAAATAATTACTTCAAAAGCCGATTTTGAAGCAAAGGGACAGATAACTAAAAATTCTTTATTCTCAAAAACAATTCTTTCTTTAGCCCTTTTTTCCCAATCATTCATCTGACAATAGATGCATTTTCCGCTTTTTTTGAAATATTTTTTTGAATTAAAAAGCGCTTTTCTTAAATCAACATCAATTAAAGGAGTAGTAATAATTTGAGAATGAGGATGTGGTTGAGTCGCGCCGGCTTCCACACCCTCGTTGTGAAAGATAGAAACGTAGCTAACAAATTTTTTCTTCATTAAATTTAAGTATCTTTCCTGATAGGCATCAAAAACTTCTTTGACTTGAGCTAACGATAATAAGGCGAGCGACTTTTTATGGTCTTTTGTCATCACCAACTCGCAAAAACCGACCGCATTAATTGTCTGATATAAATTCCCTTCTATTCTTTTTTCTTGTTTTGGCTGAGGCAGAAAGGCAGGAAATTTATTAGGGACAACAATGGTGGTCCAATGGGGAGGAATTTCCCCCTTAAAAACAATTTTTTTGCCTGAAGCAAAAATTGAAACCGGTTTTTTCTGCCCCTCAATATTACAAAAAGGACAGATTTTTTTGGGAATTTTTATCTCCGGTCTTTTTTCTTTTTTAAATGCTTCAGGTCTTTTGGCTCTGCCCGTCGCAATTACCACCCAATCCTTACTGATAAGGTCTAAACGAAGCTCGGAGGGAAATTTTGTTTTTTTAGAATCCATAAGAAGCGAGGGTAAACTTTTCAAGGGGCACCTCGGAAACTTTTCAGCATGGTTTCCGAGCGAAGCGAGGAATGAAAAGTTGAGAGATGAACAAAATTTTCTAGGAGGCAGCTTCGCCTTAGGCGAAAGCTGAACTCCCGCCGCTGGGAAAATTATTGTGTCTACTTGAAAAGCTTTACCCGAGCGTATTATTCATATTTACCCGTAATTAAATTCCATTTTATTTTCAATAAATCAATTGCCATCTTCACTATTGATTTTACCTTAACTTTACTTTCCGGGTCGTTTTTCCAGTAAACCGGGATTTCTTTTATTTTATACCTCATTTTTTTAGCTATGACTAAAATTTCCGGATCAAAGGCAAAACGATTGATTTTACATTTAGGAAAGATATTTTCTGCCGCTTTTTTGGAAAATGCTTTAAATCCGCACTGCGTATCCTGAATTTTCCAAAGACCGATAATAAATTTCCTATACAATTTAAAACCCTCTCCCAGAATTACATTTCTTAAAAAGGGCTGTGGCGGATCTAAAACCGCGCCCTTGATATCTCTTGAGCCAATGACAATGTCAAAACCTTTCTCAAATTCCGACCACATTTTCTCTATCTGATCAATGGAAGTGGAATTATCAGTGTCGGTAAATAATTTGTATTCTCCTTTGGCTTCCAACATTCCCTGACGGACCACAGCTCCCTTGCCTTGATTTATTTTATTATCAATCAATTTCAAATTTTTAATTACCCGAGCCGCAGCGAAGGGTGAAGAAGAGGATTTATCCTCTTCGCCTACCGAGGACATTCCTCTGACAGCTTCGGCAGTGCCATCTTTTGAACCGTCATTAACTACCAGAATCTCGTAATCATAGCTCTGCTTTCTCAAATAATCATCAATTAATTCCAAAGTTTTGGGCAGTCTTTTTTCCTCGTTATAAGCTGGAATGATAACCGAAAGATACATATTGGTTTATTCTACTACAAATCATTCAAAAATAAAAATGGGGCGCTCAGACATACTCTGGTGCCCTTAATCATCATGTAGAAATCAAATTTCTACAGATTTGTCAAGACCTGACAACCATTTTTCGTTACCGCTACCGTGTGTTCAAAATGGCAGCACAGGAGCCCGTCTTGGGTTTGATATCCGAATCCGTCAGCGGATTTTTTTAATTTCCAATCCCCGACCGTAACCATAGGTTCCAGACAAAGAACCATTCCCTCTTTAATTTCGAGCCCAGAATGTCTTTTTCCGTAATTCAAAATCTTAGGGTCTTCGTGAATTTCTTTGCCGATTCCGTGACCGCAGAGTTCTCTCACCACATTAAACCCCTGACCCTCCACATATCTCTGAATTGTATTTCCAACGTCGCCGATGGTATTTCCCGGCCAAGTTTTTTTAATCCCTCTTTTTAAGGCTTTTTTTGTTACACGAATTAATCTTTGGGTTTCCGGAGAAATTTTTCCTACCGGAACCGTAATTGCCATATCAGTATGAAATCCCTGATAGAAAATCCCTAAATCAAGCGAGATTATATCGCCGTCTTTCAATTGTCGCGCCGAAGGAACCGAATGAACAATCTCTTCATTTATTGAAGTACAAAGACAAGCAGGATAATCTTCGTAGTCTTTAAAAGAACATTTTCCTTCTGATTTTAAAATCAAGCTCTCGGCGAGCCTATTTAGATCTTCTGTGGTAATTCCCGACTTAACTTTTTTTTCCAATTCTTTCATAATTCCGGCCAGGATTTTCCCACCTTCAGCCATTATTTTAATTTCTTCCGGAGTTTTAATTGTTATCATTTTATTTATGGTTATTATTTTAAACTAAAAAGAGAGGTTCTGAGCATTTGCCGGTTACGAAATCTATCTTATTCTAACAATTTTCCTGAAAAGGTCAAAACAAAAGCTTCTTTTTTAAGAAGCTTTTAAACCAAATCTCTTGTCAAATTCGGCAATTATTTCTTTCTTCAATCTGTCTATCTCTTCATTAGAAACCCCTGATATCTGGATTCTTCTGTTTATTCTATTATAGTACCCATGTAAGTAGTCTGTTCTTAATCCCTCTTCTTCTTCAATATTTTCTTCATAAAATATCTCTTCGGGTTTATACCCTTGCCCTATAAGATAATTATATAATTCTGTTCCGGGATAGGGCCTGAAGGTTGCTAAGCTAAAATATTCCATTCCCCTCTCACCAAGCTCCATTATAAGATGTTTGGTATCTAACATCTCCCGATATGTTTCTGTGGGAAGTCCAAACATAAAAAATCCTTTTACCTCAAACCCCGCTTTTATTAATCTGACAACACTTTCGACTACCATTTCTCGCGTTATTCTTTTACCCACCACTCTTAGAATCCGATCCGATCCTGATTCTATCCCTAAAGACAATCTTTTCCCTCCACTTTCTTTTAAATCGTGCAATAAAACGTCATCAAATCTTAATATTGTATCGGCTCTTGTTATTCCTCTCCATCTTATTTTTCCATAAAGCTCCTCTGTCTTGAGACCATCAATAAATTCATATGCTCTCTTCTTATTAGGTAGGAACTGATCGTCCAAAAAATAAAAACATCTCATACCGGTGGCGTAAGCATCGGTCATCTCTTTAACAACGTCTTCCATTGGAATAAATCGTACAATTCTTGCACATAAAACAGGGGAGGCACAGAATGCACAATTATATGGACAACCCCTTGAAGATATTAAATGGAATACTCTCCCAGCGGGCTCAAAAAACTTTCTGTTAATTGTTGGTAACAAACTCAAATCTAGAAATTTACCTTTAATGTTTATTACTACCCTTTTTCCTCTCTTAAACGCTACGCCTGGAACATCTTCTAAGTCATTCCTTTCCAATATACATCTTATTGGGTATTCTCCCTCGCCGTGCACCACTGCATAAAGAAATGGGTATTTCGTAGCTGTCTGTTCGGGCACAAGCGACGCATGAATTCCTCCAATAATTACTTTCTTAGAAACAAGGTCTTTCGCTATTTTTGCAGCGATAGCAATATTTTCTGATGTGGCATTTAAACCAACATAAGCTGTTTCAACTTCCTCTAAATACTCTACAATCTTGTCTGGAGGGAGTGTTAGAAAATCAGCATCAAGTATTCCAGCAACAAACCCAAATTCTTCCACATAAGTTGCTATGCTTCCTAGCCCTATCGGCGGAACAAAGCTTTCGTCATTTCCGCTGAATTTAGAATAATCTTTGGCAGGAGAATTAACTAACACCAAATCATACCTATCTCTTTTTGGTCTGATCATCGAGATCACTGCTCCTTTCTTTTAGATTTTTAATGTGCGGACATGAACGGGGTTAATGGTTGTCCATTAAAATTCATATCCATCTGGCTTACTAAATTTTCCTGTTTTCTTATCAAGTTGCCTCGCTTCGCTATATTCTATCTTTTCTCTAAAGACTTTTGACAGCTCTTCTTCTCCATGGAAATCCTCTGCAATGTTGGCAATCTTTATCACAAAAGTCATAACATCACAAATCTCTGCCTGGACAGCCTTCCAGTCCTTCTCATAAAGTGCTTTTGCCACTTCCCCAACTTCTTCAATAAGTTTCAACATACACATCTGAATTAATTCGTCTTCTAATAATCCAACTCCTTTTCTTTTTGAGAAATCTCTGTCCCAATCTTGTAAGTCTCTAATTGTGATGTCTTTTTTCATGGCATTTCCCTCCTCCCTTTTATTTTATAGTTAACTCTTTTTTTGAATACCCCGTCATTATAAAGTACTTATTATGATGTTATCCTACAAAAAATAACATGTCAAATACTATACAATTTTCGTCTCAATTTTGAAAACATCTCTCCAAAAACATTTTCGATACTTTGTTCACCGTTAATCTCAATTAATTTACCTTGCTCTTTGTAATGCTTTATTACTGGAGTTACTTCTTCTTTAAATTCTTCTAAACGCTTTTTTATCGCTTCTGGTTTATCATCGGCTCTAGTAATTAACTCGCCCCCGCATTTGTCACATTTTTTAAGTTTTTTAAATTTTCCAAGCCAAGGAATTAGTTCCCCGCATTTTTTACACTGCCTTCTTTTAGTCAAACGATTGAAGGATTCTTTTTTTGAAATATTAATAAAAATAACTTTTACTTTTTCTTGCCATTCGTACCAATTTAAAGCTTCGTCAAAAAGTTTAGCTTCTAACATTTTTCTTGGGCTACCATCTAATATAAATCCATTAATTTTTTCTCTCTGCTTGAACCTCTCCAATTTATCTATCCAAAGTTTAGAAATAACAAAACTAGGAACCAATTCTCCCTTTCTCATAACTTTTACGAGCTTCTTTGCTGTAAAATCACCGATTTTTTGACGCTGACGAAGGGCATCGCCACTCCCGAAATATTCTAATTTAAATTTTTTAACAAGCAGTTTTACCTGGGTTCCTTTTCCTGAGCCCGGCGGCCCCAGAATAATTATGACTAAAGGTTTTTTCATTGAAATTTAACACCCAACACCGGGTGTTGATTAGAATGTTTCATATTCTCGCATTTGAAGTTGGGCTTGGATTTGTCTCAAAGTTTCCAAAACCACACTGACCACAATTAACAAAGATGTACCACCAATCAAAAACTGAAAACCCGTAACTCCCGTAATACC
>Ga0210006_1002663_pt1 | contig 11487 bp, 12 predicted proteins | sample CryGey02umfilter_2_FD_185452 | JGI IMG/M metagenome (GOLD analysis project Ga0210006, IMG submission 185452) | Groundwater microbial communities from aquifer in Utah, USA - Crystal Geyser 4/10/14 0.2 um filter (SPAdes) (version 3) | ecosystem: Environmental > Aquatic > Deep subsurface >... | reverse complement strand
GGTTTATCGCATTGCCAAGGCTCTTAGACATCTTCTCGCTGCCTACCTGCCACCACCCGTGGGCAAAAACCATCTTGGGAGGCTCTAGGCCTACAGCCTTAAGCATGATCGGCCAAAAAACAGCGTGTTGACGCAGGATATCCTTGCCTATAAGATGTATTACAACAGGCCAGAATTTTTCAAATTTAGTTTTATCTTGCGGAAATCCTAACGCGCTGACATAATTGATAAGCGCGTCAAACCATACGTACGTAACATGGTCAGGGCTAAAAGGCAAAGAAATGCCCCAGCTCATCCTAGCGCGAGGCCGCGAGATACAAAGATCGTTCAGCTTATTCTCTTCTAAAAAAGCCAAGACCTCATTGCGCCTTGAACCCGGATATATAAAATCAGGGTGACCCTTAATATACCGCAACAGCCAATCCTGATAGGCCGAGATCTTAAAAAAGTAATTGGATTCTTTTATCTTCTCAACCGACCGCTTGCAATCAGGGCAAATACCATCCGGGGCCTGCTTCTGTGTCCAAAACACCTCGCATGGCACGCAATAAAGCCCCTCATATTCACCCTGATAAATGTCACCTTTATCATAAAGCACCTGCAGAAAATACTGCACGGCCTTAATATGCCGCTCCTCAGTAGTACGTATAAAATCATCGTAGGTTATATCAAGTTTATCCCACATCTCTTTAAAACGCGGGATAATCCCATCCACGAACTCGATCGGAGACAATCCTTTATCTTCGGCTGCTTTTAAGACCTTCTGGCCATGCTCATCGGTACCAGTCAGAAAAAAGACATCATAACCGCGCGCTCTCTTGTGACGGGATAGGCAATCCGCGGCTATAGTCGTATACGAATGCCCGATATGAGGAAGGCCGTTCACGTAATATATAGGCGTTGTAATATAAAAAGTCTTATTCATTTAGCTTACTTCTTAAAACTCATTTCTACGAATTTTCCGTCATCTAGAACAACAGTAGCGATCCTTTTAAATACATTAATGGAAATGACCTTGCCGCGGCCTTCTGGCGTTTCCACGCGCTCGCCCTCTCGCGGCAAGCCGCGCGTCATCTCTTTATAACATTTATGTTCATAGGAAAGGCAGCACATAAGCCTCCCGCACAAACCGGATATTTTAGGAGGATTCAAAGAGAGGTTCTGGTCCTTCGCCATCTTTATTGTCACGGGTTCAAAATCTTTTAAAAACCTGCAGCAGCATAATTCGCGGCCACACGGCCCAAAACCTCCGAGCATCTTAGCCTCATCCCGCACGCCTATCTGACGCAACTCTATACGCGCCTTGAATATTTTAGCTAAGTCCTTTACCAATTCCCTGAAGTCAACGCGTCCTTCAGCGGTAAAATAAAAAAGTATCTTAGAACGGTCAAAGGCATATTCAGAACCCACCAATTTCATATCAAGCTTATGGTCGCGTATCTTCTGCGAACACGTGACAGAAGCCTCATGCGCTTTTTTTCGATTATCATCTATCTGTTTAAGGTCGGCATCGGAAGCCAAGCGCAGGACCTTCTTTATTGAATCGTCCATCTTTTCCGTCAGCACAGGTTCAGCCAACACCTGGCCGTAATCTATACCGCGCTCCACCTCAAGGATCACGAAATCGCCGCTTTTCAAAGTCAAGCCTGAAGCACGGTAACACAAAGCGCTGCCCATATCCCTCAATCTTACATGAACTATTACTTCCATAATTCAACCCTCATTTTTGTCAGCGCGATGCGCGCGTTTGAGTTCCGCTTAAGATCCCGCGCCGCGTCAGCTATGCTGACAAGCCGATCCTCTATCTCAGCGAAAGAGAAAGAATGCGCATCGCGCATTATATCGTCTTCTTTATCTACATTGATGAAACTTCTTGACTCGATCTTTGCCAAAAGCAGGTCCCTAAACCATGAAGAAAGGACAAACAGGACCTCTTTGATATTCTCCTGCCTGTCTTGCCTTTCTTTTGAAGACAGGTCCAAAAATACATCTAAACCGCAGTTCCTGTCTAACGCGTTCTTGATCATCTCATTCTTTCTTAAAAACAAACCGTCTTCATGGAATTTTAAAGCCGACCCCAGGCTGCCCTCAGATATCAAAGACAAATACGTTGCTGCCTCGGGAGACGCCCCCCATTGTTTTATAAGTATAGATTCTATCACTTCCTGTTTTAAAGATGAAAAAACTACTCTCTGACAGCGAGAAGCAATAGTAGGCAACACAGACTTCAGGGTATCGGCTAAAAGTATAATGACTGTATTTGCCGTGGGTTCTTCAAGGGTTTTTAAAAGCGCGTTTGAAGATTCATCGTTTAAAGCCCCTGCTTTTGTAACAATAAGGATCTTGAACAACGACTCAAACCCTCTTAAACTAAGCCGCCGGCAAGCCTCTCTGATGGCATCAATTTTTATAACCTGACCCTCCGGTGAAACTTCCTGTATATCCGGATGATTAGACGCGCCTGACGCAGCGGCTGCCGTAGCGCCTGCCTTAAGGCAGGAAACGCAGCTATCGCACGGCTCTGAGCCTAAAGGTTTTTCGCAGAGAAGGAGCTTGGCAAAATTCAAAGCTGCCTTTCTCTTGCCTATACCCTCAGGGCCGACAAATACGTACGCGTGCGCGATGCGGCCTGAACTAAAAGCCGCTTTTAAAAAAGTTATAGCGCCAGCTTGGCCTATGACGTCTTTGAAAGACACTTTTCCACCATCTTTCTGATCTTTGCCTGAGTCACGCTTATATCATCCGCTACTTGTATGATCTTTATCCTCCGAGGCTCGAGCCTGGCCAACACAAAATACCCTTGCCTGACGCGGCTATGGAACGCGTCCGGCCGCAACTCTATCCTATCAGGTGTTTTATTGTGTTTCAAATTTTCATAGCTCGTCCTGGAATCCAGAAGAAAGGTCATATCAGGTTTTATGCCACCCGTAGCCAGGCTGCATATTTTTTTAATAGTTTCTATCTCTAAACCGCAGCCAAAACCCTGATAAGCCATCGTAGAATCGCTGAATCGGTCGCAGAGCACGATACACCCATTTTTTAACGCCGGCCTTATCCGCTCCTCTACCAATTGCGCCCGCGCCGCCGCGTACAGCAGCATCTCAGCCATGGAAGACATATCCGTAGACCTCTTATCTAAAAGCAGTTTGCGTATCTTCTCGCCGATCTTGGTAGAACCCGGCTCCCGGATAAATATGGTATTATAGCCTCTGCTCTCTAAATAAGCGCTCAGAAGTTTGACCTGTGTTGACTTACCGCTTTTTTCAGGCCCTTCAAAAGTGATCAATCTGCCAGACAGTTTTTTTGTCACTAAGACTTTTCCTTATCTTCAACTTTTATGCCCTGCCGCAGAAGAAGATCGCGTATCTCATCGGCTTTTTTAAAATCTTTTTTATATCTGGCCTTTCTGCGTTCCTCTAACAAATTCTCAATATCGGCGGCGTCAAAACCGGTTGTTGAAGGACCAATGAATTTTATCCGCACCGCGGAAGATATATCCCTTGCGTTATCAAATGTCTTCAGGCGTAACCCTAAAACCTTAGCCAATCCTATTAAAACTTTAGATGTATATACTGCCGCCGGATAGGTATCACTGCTGAGAAGATATTTATTACCTAAGGCGAGCAATTCAAAAATGGCCGCCAGGGCTTTAGCTGTATTAAAATCATCATCCATAGCAGACTCAAATTTCTGCCTGAGGGCGTCAGTTTCTTTCTGCGCGACAGGTGCCGTGCCCTTTTTTAAAATATCTGTTTTGTATAAAAACTCTTCTATTTTCTCATAAGCCTTTTTCGTATGATCAAGGCCGCTATAGGTAAAATCCATCGGAGAACCGTAGTGGGCGCTTAAGAAAAACAACTTTAAGACATTGGGCTCATATTTTTTTAAGATATCCTGAATAGTAACAAAATTCCCCAGCGACTTAGACATCTTCTTGCCGTCTATGGTCAGAAGGCCGTGGTGTATCCAATACTTGGCGAATTTCTTACCGGTCAACGCCTCAGCCTGAGCTATTTCGTTCTCATGGTGAGGAAAGATAAGGTCCCTTCCGCCCGCGTGGATATCCATGGTCTGCGTCCTTAGATATCTCATGCTCATTGTAGAACATTCAATATGCCAGCCAGGCCGCCCCATACCCCAGGGACTCCTCCAGGAAGGTTCTCCCTCCTTGGACTTTTTCCAAAGCGCGAAGTCCAGGGGATCCTTCTTTTTATCGTCATTCTCTATACGCACGGCTGTCTGCATTTCATCCAAACCCTGCCCTGATAGCCGGCCGTAATCAGAAAAGGAACGCACTGAAAAATAGACATCGCCATCCACATCATAAGCGTTCCCCTTGTCTACTAATTGTTTAATATGGTCTACCATATAATGGACATTCTCAGTTGCCAGCGGCTCAAAATCAGCCTTATCTATCTCAAGCGCGGCTAAGTCACGGTAATAATTCTTGATATAACGCTCCCTGGTATCGTTAAAACTGACGCCATCTTGCCTGGCGCGGTTGATTATCTTATCATCCACGTCAGTAATATTCCTGACAAGTTTGACATTAAAACCTCTGTATTCCATGTATTTCTTAAGACAGTCAAAAATAAAAAGGCTGCGCGCGTGGCCTACGTGGCAATCGTCATAAACCGTGACACCACAGGTATACATTTTTACTTCCTGAGGCGCGGCGGGTATGAACTCTTCCTTTTTCTTTGACAGTGTATTCTGAATAAATATCATCATTGCCCTTTTCTTTCAAGTTTCGCGATACGCTCTTCTAACTCCTCTAAAGACTGTTTTAACGGATCAAGAACGTGGATATGGTCTAGTTCCGTTTCAATTTTTTTACCATCCTGTTTGGTGATCCGCCCTGGCACGCCCACTACCGTAGAATTAGCAGGGACGTCTTTGACAACTACGGCATTAGCGCCTATATAAGAATTATTACCTATTGTTATGTTGCCCAATATCTTTGCGCCCGTTCCTATGACCACGTTATCACCTATATTGGGATGCCTTTTGCCCTTCTCTTTGCCGGTTCCGCCTAAGGTCACGCCCTGATAAAGAGTCACATTCTTGCCCACAACAGCTGTTTCGCCTATTACAACGCCCATGCCGTGGTCAATAAAAAGCCCTTCGTTGATCTGCGCCCCAGGATGGATCTCTATACCCGTCAAAAACCTAGCCAACTGCGAGAAAAATCTAGGCAAGATCGGGATCCTTAATTGGAATAACAGGCGGGATATTTTATGCAGCACAATAGCATGGAGCCCCGAATACAAAAGGACAACTTCCAAATAACTCCTGGCAGCGGGATCCCTGTCAAATATAGCATCTATCTCTCTTCTGAAAGCCGTTAGCAAAAGAATGATCCAGGCGAGAATAGCTATAATAAAAAACAGGAATACATCAAATAAACAGATCATAATAGCCTCCTAATCACTTTTATCTCACCTATCTGCGAATGAATTACCATATACAAAGTTGGTGACTTCTTAAAAGAAAAAATTGGTTGAGCTATGGCGACTTCAAAGGAGAGCGCAAAATTCGGCGGCGCTAATAGCGCAAAAATGCACTGTTTGAGCCGTTTCCTTAATGTTTTATCCAGGGCGAGTTGTGCATTTTTAGGCGAATTTTGTGCGGTGCGTAAGCACTCCTTTGACTGAAGCCGGAGACTAAGCAATTTTTTCAAAGAACACAAGAATGCTTATTTAATCTTTTCGATCAAAACAACGGCATACGCTGCCGCCGCCTGGCCTTTGCCGATAGCGCCAACACCTTCGTGCGATGTAGCCTTTACAGAAACCGCATCTTGAGTTATTTTCAATATCTTCGCGATATTGACTTTCATCTCTGGCTTAAAAAACGATATCTTAGGGCGTTCCAAAAGCAGCATCACGTCAACATTGACTACCTTATAAGACTTACCCCGTAAGATACTCGCGACTTTTTTCAATATTACAGAGCTTGAAATATCTTTATACCTGCGGTTAGAGTCAGGAAAATATTTTCCGATATCATCCTCACCCATCGCGCCCAAAAGAGCGTCGCAAACAGCGTGAAGAATAACATCCGCGTCCGAGTGCCCCAGAAGGCCCCTGGAAAAAGGAATATGAACGCCTCCCAGAATAAGTTTTCTATTGGGCGCGAACCTATGAATATCATATCCAATGCCAATACGGTACGCCATAATAAAATTTTTATGTTCTTCCGTAATTATTGTGTATAGTTATAAGATTTTGATCGTGTTGTTCAGTAGTATAAAGAGGCATGTTATAAGCGAAGAGTTTTTCGAAAAATATTTGGCAAAAACTGTTTGAGCTCGTCATGGCGATAACCGACGAGCGAGTTGTTTTTGCCTTTTTCGAAAAACTTCTCGCGAATGCCGAGCGGATAAAAAACATAATCAAAAACTTACACATTTGTTTAAATACTGATCTTTCTTTGGATCGTAAAATTTTCAACCGTGGACTATTCTATCGCCTTTATGCTTGCTATAGCTTCCGCGAAAACTAGATCTTCCTGAGTAGTTATCTTAATATTAAAATAAGACCCTCTGACCACGCGAACTTTCTTGCCCATAAGCTCAACGAGCGCGGCATCATCCGGCGCGGAGTACGAACTCGCTCTGAGATAAGCCTTCTGTATCAACTCGCGGTCAAAAGCCTGAGGCGTCTGTATCTCCCACAGGCGCTCGCGCTTTAAAGTCTCTTCAACCACGTATCCTGTATTAACTTTTTTTATGGTAGATTTTACAGGCACGCCCAAAACAGCCGCCCCTGACACGAAAGCCTCCTCAATAACGCGACTGATAGAACCCTCGTCCACAAAAGGACGCACACCGTCGTGTATAACAACGATCTTTGTCTTTGGATCTATAGCTTCAAGGCCGTTGCGCACAGACTCTTTCCTGGTGGCCCCGCCCGCGATAACGCGCGCTACTTTAGAGATCCTGTATTTCTTAACAAATTGACACGCCTTTTGGAAGCCTTCTTTATTAAATACGAGGATGATCTTATCTATCAAGGGATGAGCCTGCAAAACTTCCAGAGTATAGATGATAACGGGTTTACTTCTTATTTCAACGAGGGGTTTCGCTTGGCCCAGGTTCATCCTGACGCCCAACCCTGCTGCCGGCACAATAGCTGTGATCTTCGCGCCCTGGATCATTTGCTTGTATGGTTCTCCGGCTTGGCAAAGACCATCCTGCCAGCCTGTGTCTGAAGCACTGACGTAATTACCACGCGAATAGATTGATTGATGTAACGACGCGCGTCTTCCACCACGATCATAGTACCATCTTCAAAATAAGCTATAGCCTGATTATGCTCCTTGCCTTCCTTCATGGGCCTGACTTCGATAGTCTCTCCCGGCAATACGACGGATCTCAAGGCATTAGCCAATTCATTTATGTTGAGCACCTTGACGCCCTGAAGCTCTGAGATACGATTAAGATTAAAATCAACAGTAAATACCTTTGCCTCAAGGAGCTTAGCCAACAAAATAAGTTTCGCGTCAACGTCGCGCGTTTCAGGAAAATCCTCTTCGTGGACAACAAGGTTAAAACGCGGGTCTGCTTGTATGATATGCAATATATCAAGCCCCCGCCTTCCACGCTGGCGTTTGATGCTATCTGAAGAATCCGCGATACCCTGCAGTTCTTTTAATACAAACCGCGGGACCACCAGGCGCGCCTCAATGAACGACGTCTTTAAAATATCAATAACCCTGCCATCAATGATAGCGCTCGTGTCCAAGATCACCGTATCGGTCTTTTCATCCTGCCTGCGGAACTTTACATAAGGTATGATCAGATTGAATTCATCACGCCCGCGCAGCGCTATAGCCATGCCGAGATATGAAAAAGAAAGTGTCAGCAAATATGCCGTAATATCCTTCATAGACCTATCAAGTGGGAAAACTGAAAAAAGGGCCGCTGTCATCATCTTGGCTATGACCAACCCTAACAAAAGCCCAAATACGGCGCTGGATAAACCACGCACAGAGATCCCCCGCATGCCGGCTTCAAGGATAATTATCAAAAACCCAAAAATAAAACCGCCCGAAGAAGCCCACAAAACGTTAAGATTATTAACATCACCTACCTGGTAACCAACCAACGTGCAACAAATAAGAAAAAGTATCCGAATAAATAACATCGTCATGTTCATAATTTACCCTCAGCTTTCTGTTAATAAATTATTCCGCAGCCCAGAAAAAACGCACCCGGCACTCCTTATCAGCCGGGGTGCAGCCTGCCAAGGAAAATATCCGTAGGCAATTTTCCCGGCGCTTAGGCAAGGAATTGATCATTCCCTCCATAAGTTATTAATAGCGCCTTTAAGATCGTCTACTGGCACGAGCTTCATCCCGCCAAGCTCCATAGCTTTGACAGTCTCATAGTTTGATCTCGGCAAAATACATTTTTTAAAACCCAACTTCTTGGATTCGTTGACGCGCATCGTAATATTCGCGACACTCCTGGCCTCAGAGGCCAGGCCGATCTCGCCTAAAGCCACTGTATCAAAATCAATTATCTTATCCAGACAACTTGAAGCAACCGCTAAGCAGACGGCCATATCAACTGCGGGATCTTCTATTTTCATGCCTCCTACCACATTAACAAAGACGTCCTTATCAAATAATTTTAAAGAAAGCCTCTTCTCTAACACAGCCACTAACAGGCTAAGACGATTATAATCAATACCCTGGGCCTTGCGCCGCGTCACTCCGAAATTCGCCTTAGTAACGAGCGCCTGAACCTCAACAAGTATGGGCCTGCTGCCCTCAAGTATAGGTACTACTACGCTGCCTGATGCCTCACAGGGACGCTGGGCTAAAAATATATTTGAAGGATTTTTTACCTCTATAAGCCCTTCCTGAGTCATCTCAAAAACACCTATTTCGTTCGTTGAGCCAAACCTATTCTTGATAGCCCTAAGAACCCTGTAATTTGAAAACCTCTCACCCTCAAAATAAAGGACCGTGTCAACAATATGCTCCAATACCCTTGGGCCTGCCAACTGCCCTTCTTTAGTCACATGCCCTATTAGAAATATGGAAATACCGCTCTGTTTTGCTAACTGCGTCAATATATTGGCGCATTCTCTCACCTGGCTAATCGAGCCGGCGCTTGAAGAAAGTGACGGGGCATACACCACTTGAATGGAATCAATTACCACCACATCCGGAAGGAGTTTTTTTATAAACCCTATAACGACATCTATATCAGTCGCGTTAACTATGTATAGCGATCCCGTAGATCTCGCGCCAAGCCTGTCAGCGCGCAACTTAGTCTGTTGAACAGATTCCTCCCCTGATACATAAAGTATTTTTTTACCTTTTTGAGCTAACCTATGGCCGAGCTGCAAAGATATGGTGGACTTGCCGATGCCAGGGTCTCCGCCTATCAAAACCACACAACCCTTGACAATACCTGAACCTAACACCCTATCAAGCTCAGCTATATCAATAGTCGTCCTGTCTTCTTTCAAAAACTTAACGCTGGAAAGAAGCACGGGTTCCTGGCAATGCCCTATCGCCGCGGAACGCGGCTTAGCGCTCACTTCCTCTTCAACAAAAGTATTCCAATTTGAGCAATCCGGACACTTGCCTAACCACCTCGGTGAGCTAAAACCGCAATTCTGGCATATAAACACTATTTTGAACTTTTGAATGATTTTCGCCATTAAATTTCAGAGATCTGATAAAACCAAATTTTGCGCTGGCAAAATTTTATTCTTTCGTGATCAACTTCAATATTAATAACATAAGCAAAAACTTATCCATTTTCTTATTACTGCGCCTCTCTGGGCCTAAACAATAACTTCCAGGGATGTTTCTTTAGATCAGCAAACATCTCTTCAATATCCGTATAAAGCCTATCATCTGTGAACAGTTTGCCTACTGTGCCTTTACCTTCATTTATGTTCTTTAATATTGGATTTAATGTATCTATGGTCTCCTTTAAGCTGCCCATCATAGACTTTGCCTGCAAGGCCATATCCTTCGCCAAGTCCGTAACCTCCTGGACGGAAGTAGGGTCTTCACCCAAAAGACAGCCTTCCTCGGATAAAACGTATTTGTAATCTGTGCCTGGAATAACCTCCAGGTATTTTTCTCCCATGAGGCCAAGCGTGTTGACCCAAGCTCGGGAATCCCTGGGTATCACTGCATCAACATCCATATAGGCCTTAATGATTACCTTCGAGCGGCCCTTGCTGTCATAGGTCAGCTTGATCTCTTTGACCTCTCCTTTGTCAACTCCGGCCACGCGCACCGGGGCTCCAACCTTGATGCCGTTAGCAAAACCAAAGATCACTTTAATGTTATATCCCACCCTCATCAGTTTAGAACCGCCTATTAAAAGCACAAACCAGGCCAGAATAACAATGCCCATAAAAATAAATATGCCAACTTTCAATTCCAAAGCTTTTGACTTCTCAGCCATAGAACCTCTCTTTGTTTAGTCTATATTCTTTATAATAGAACTCTGTCCCTCAGTAATGGGGCCGTGCGCGGCGCCCGTGATAAATTGGTGCACATATGGATTATGAGAATACCTGATCTCATCAGGCGTACCTTCAGCGATTATCTTGCCATCATAAAGCATGGCTATCCGGTCTGCCACTTTATAGGCGCTGCGCATATCATGCGTGACAACAATAGAGGTGACTTTCAGCTTGTCGTGAAGCTCATCTATCAAAAGATTGATAGCGTCAGCGGTTATGGGGTCAACGCCGGTCGTCGGTTCATCGTAGAGGATGATCTTGGGCCGCGTGCAGATGGCGCGCGCGAGCGCCACGCGTTTTTTCATACCGCCGCTAAGATCAGCGGGCATATAATTCTCAATACCATAAAGCCCCACAAGCGCCAGCGATTCCCTGACACGCCTGCCTATCTCATCCTGAGAAATGCTCATATGCTCATATAAAATAAATCCGACATTTTCACCAACCGTCAAAGAATCAAATAAAGCGCCTCCCTGAAAAACCAGGCCTATCTGCATATGCAGTTCATTAAGTTCTTTTCCTTTTATTGAAAGGACATCTTTGCCGTCTACGCGGACCTCGCCCGCGTCAGGTTCTAAAAGACGGACTATATGTTTCAAAGTAACGCTCTTTCCTACGCCTGACCTGCCGATTATGACCTTTGTCTCGCCTTCCTCAACACTCAGCGACATACGGTCCAAAACCTGTTTTCCACCAAGATTTTTTGAGACATCCACCAACTCGATCATTGCCATATTCTATCAACTCCAAAAAATATAAAATAACGCCGTAAAGAAACAATCCGCGGCAATGATCATAATGAAAGTATTGACGACCGACCTTGTAGTAGCTTTTCCAACGCCTTCAGCCCCGCCCCTAACGTTTAAGCCCTCATAACAGGCGATAATAGCTATGATCATACCGAAAAATATGGTCTTGATAAGGCCTGTAAAAATATCTTTATAGACCAACGTCTGAAACGTCATATTCATATATAAACTTGAGCGAA
>Ga0210006_1002659_pt1 | contig 11501 bp, 12 predicted proteins | sample CryGey02umfilter_2_FD_185452 | JGI IMG/M metagenome (GOLD analysis project Ga0210006, IMG submission 185452) | Groundwater microbial communities from aquifer in Utah, USA - Crystal Geyser 4/10/14 0.2 um filter (SPAdes) (version 3) | ecosystem: Environmental > Aquatic > Deep subsurface >... | reverse complement strand
TCGGGGAGTCCTGTCTCCCCGACCACTTAAAAACAATTGTTTCTGAAAAGTTAAGTAAAATTTGTTAAGACAGGATGAGAAGTTTACCCCGATGAATATCGGGGAGTCCTGTCACCCCGACCATTTTTTATGCCGAAGTGAATGTGGGTAGGTACCGAAGTGGTCAAACGGGACTGGCTGTAAACCAGTTGTCTTACGACTTCGGGGGTTCGAATCCCTCCCTGCCCACCACCCTTGCCACCTTAGCTCAGCTGGTAGAGCGGCCGCCTTGTAAGCGGTAGGTCGCCGGTTCGATTCCGGCAGGTGGCTCCATCCCAAAACGTGTTCCAACTTACAAAACCTCCTACATTTTATTGCGGATGTTTTTTCTGTTTATACACGTTTTGGGGCCATTCCCCACAAAATACGCTTCGCTTCCCATTTTGTGGGGATCCCTTTTGGTGGTGCTCCTATTTTCAAAAACACCTGCGTTTAGTGGAGTTCGATGAACCCATCATTCAAAGGAATAGTCTCCCTGAACAGATATTTTCCTGTCCTTGAATAACCTGAATAGGCCATAACCTCTGAAAAAGCTGATCTAAAACTCTGAAATTCAATTTGTTTTTGTCAATTAATTTTTTTATTTTTATTGACGGGGAAAGGGCTATTTGTTATACTTATAGTAAGAAATTAATCATTAACAAAATAAAAAATGAAAAAGATCGCTCAAAAAATAGCTGCTCAGACTGGTGCCGCTTTAGGTGCTACCACTCTTTTTGTCAGTACGGCCTTTGCTCAAAGTGCTTCTTTCTTTGACAATCCTCAAACTGGTGCCGCCCCCAATGTAGCCGCACAAGGCACGTTGGGTCAGAATATCACCAATCTCATCAACTTTTTTTTGGGACTTCTGGGTTTGATTGCCGTGGCCATGTTGATTTACGCAGGAGTTTTGATGGTAACTGCCGGAGGAAATGAAGATCAGACAGGAAAAGCAAAAAAGATCATCACTTATGCTGTGATTGGTATCGTGATCATCTTGCTTTCTTACACCATCGTTACTTTCATCACCAGCGCACTTGGATAAGCGCGGTATTCTCTATTCAAAAAATTAAACCCCGATACACATCGGGGTTTTTTGTTTGCCGAAAATTACCCGGCACAATCCGCTTTTTTCAAAAGTGCCTCCGCTATTTTTTCCCTCACCTGTTTTTTATCTTTCACAAGAATGTACTCGGGGAAAATCTCTATTATGGTTTCATAATTTAAAATCCTCTTCTGATAGCTCCATAATCCCAATAAACGCTTTTGAACGTATAGGTTTCGCAAATAATAATACTGAACATCAAAATCGATATCAACCACGTGCCCAAGACTCACTCCGGATTCCGTACGGACTTCATTGCCAATAACTTCCCTTTTTTGCGAAAGGATATTACTGATTTTAATCACATCAACCGGATCCACTAAAACATCTTCATTTTTTACATAGATATTTTTTTTCCATTCCACAATATCCTGTGTTTGAATAATGGCGTAAGATAGAAAATGTCGTGTTGGTTTTACCCAAAACGCTTCGATTTTTCCGGTATCAGGATCGACGATCATGTCTTTCATAAAAGCGACAGGATATCCATCCTCAAAACGTAAAATGGCCGTTCCAATGTTGTTTTGATAAAGTTTGATCATGGCTCAATCATACGAAATCTTTGACTAATTCGCAAAATTTTAATTTTAATACTCGCGATTTTATCAAAATGATACGGAAAATCATTTGGTACTATCCGTGATTTTAGCTAAAATGACTACGGTTTTTTGCTCCAATCGTGTTTCTCACATCTACTTCAGAAGGGAAATTCTCAAACAAATTTTTCATATCTTTATCGCCACCTTAGCTCAGCCCCAAAGGAAAGCCTTCGGCTTTGACTGAGCAATACTTAAGACGAAGAAGGACAATGACGGATATGCCACCTTAGCTCAGTTGGTAGAGCAACGCACTCGTAACGCGTAGGTCGCCGGTTCAATTCCGGCAGGTGGCTCCATCCCAAAACGTGTTCCAACTTACAAAACCTCCTACATTTTATTGCGGATGTTTTTTCTGTTTATACACGTTTTGGGAGCCCTTTCCCACAAAATACGCTTCGCTTCCCATTTTGTGGGGGCCCCTTTTTTTTGCCACCTTGAGTCTTTTAATTTGACAATTGAAGTGTGAGATGATAGCCTTTCCGGGTGTTTTAATTCTGAACTAAAAGACAATGGCTAAAGTTTGTGAAATCACTGGTAAAAAACCTTCTACAGGGCACAATGTAAGTCATTCTGTCCGTCGTACAAAACGTCGTTTTTTGCCCAATCTTCAGAAGAAGAAAATTTGGGATCCTGTTACGGGAACTTTTAAGAAAATGAAAGTGGCGACCAGCGCATTGCGTTTGCTGACCAAATCCAAAAGAGTGAAGACAAAAAAAGTAAAAGCTTAAAAGATCGTCAGAAAATGTTTTTGAAAATGGGCTTTTAGTGGCAGAGAGCCATTTTTAGAGATTTAAAGTTTTGAATCACAATGCGGAGAGATGGCTGAGTGGCCGAAGGCGCTCGCTTGGAGTGCGAGTATGGGGGTAACCCCATCCAGGGTTCGAATCCCTGTCTCTCCGCCACCCCAACGCGGGCTTCAACTTACAAAACCCCCTGCGTTTTACTGCGGAGGTTTTGATACATCCATCTACCCATTTTTGTTTTGTGTTTCCGCTTTTTTTTACTTTGTACTATGATTGCTGTCGGTAACTGTAATTTTTTCTTATGCACGCGCTTCTTTCACATGATTTTCATTCGTTGTCACCCCTTGTTTATGTTTTGATTTTTTTCGGGCTGATACTTGAGGGGGAAGCGGTTCTTTTTACTACTTTTTATCTCGTGGAACAACACAATTTAATTTTATTAAAAATACTTCCCGTTATCATTGCAGGGGTTTTAATAGGAGATACTCTGTGGTTTTTTGGCAGTCGTTTTTTGTCAAAACTTTTTATTTTTAAAATAATTTTTGACAAGACTCCAAAAAAACTGGATCAACTCATAAAGAAAAAATGGATGCTCGCGATCATTATGAGTAAATTCATGTATGGCTTTCATCGACCCACCCTGTTTCGTCTTCATGCTTTCGGCTTGAGATACCGTGATTTTTTACGCGCAGATGTTCTCGCGGCGTTCTTATGGATTTTGGTTATAGGTTCTCTTGGCTACTTTTTTTCCAGCTCATTTCTTTTATTAAAAGGGTACATTCGGTTTTCCGAAATCGGTTTGGTTGCCGCACTCCTTTTTATTTTTTTTCTGTTTAAATTCATGTCAAAGTTTATTATCAAAAAATGTATTTAAAAAATTGATGAAAATTATTCACAAGAACAAGAAGGCTTACTTTGACTATGAAATTCTTGAAGAATTGACGGCCGGGATTGTATTGACCGGATCCGAGGTCAAGTCTGTTCGTTCAGGGGATTTGAGTCTCAAAGGTTCTTATGTGAGCATGCAGGGGAAAGATGTTTTTTTGAAAAGCGTCAATATCTCCCGTTATGCGTATGATCAATCCAAAGATTACGACCCCCTTCGTGTGCGTAAGTTGCTCCTTAAACAAAAGGAGATTGAAAAAATTGCTTCCAAGCTGAATACACAAGGTGTTACCCTTGTCCCTCTTGCCATTGGTTCGAAGGGGGCTTACATTAAGGTGTTGATTGCGATTGTACGAGGGAGAAAGCAACACGACAAAAGACAGGTACTCAAAGAAAGAACGATGAAACGCGAGGCGGATCGTGCCATACGTCGGTACTGATTATTGACTCGAGAATTCCCATGCCATTTCGAAAATAGAACGCTGTGTTTCTGTTAGTGCTTTGCTTTCGATGATCACCCCAAAAACATCGTCTCCAAAAGAAGCCATTGCGATTTTGTCATCATAAATGTTGATTTCGTCTCGGAATTTTAATTTTTTTGAATTGATCAGGCGGGTTTCCCGATATGATTTTTTATCTCCATTCTGTACCTGGCGACCATATTCATCATCGGCTGCGATCCCTCTTAATTTTATTTTTTTGGCGATACGTTTCGCGACATATTCTGCATCATAGTCGATCCAGTGATCGCGAATTTCACGTGAGTTGGCATAGCTCAAAATTTCCGTTTTTGCGCTGAGTGTGTCGGCATACAGTATTTTCACTCCTGCAATGCCTTCAAAAAAACGAACGAATGTGTGTTTTTCGTTCTGACTCATGAGTCTGTTTAACTCAGGGACTGTTTTTTCGAAATCCTGGATTCGGCTTTTTTGACGCGATAGGAGAGAAGCAGGGTCCGTGGGCATATAAACATACCCCGAATTCTTCTTTAAATGGCTCACGTATCCTTTTTGTTTCATCCCTTCAATGATGTAATAAATGGAAGCCCTATTCACTTTTGAGCGCTTGGAAATCTCTAAAATACTGCCTTCTCCAAGTTCCAGTAAGGCCAGATAGATCTGGATTTCCTTTGGATCAAATCCTATATTTATTAGGACAGAATATTTTGTGTCTTTCAACATAAAATGTTGTAAAATTTTTCAACATTATTCTAATTTACATTTTATTTTTTCGCAATTTGAATTTAAAAAGAGGGGGTGTTTAAAATTTTGACACGATTTTTTCATGCTTTTTTAAAAGACTTGCGCTCTTATTGAAGGAGGCGTTAGGTTGAATTTAAAGAGTTTATTTTTTAAATTTTTCCTATGCAAAATAATATTATCGATCAGGGGTTTCTTGAGCTCAGTTATAAAACTCTTGAAGAGCGTAATTTATCCGTTAAGCGCGATCGTGCCGCAGGAAAGGATGAAAAATATTTTAAGGAAAAAGTGCTTGATGGGATACAGAAGGAGACCGGAATAAAGGCGGTTATTGTGGCTTTTTCCGACATGGAAGGAAAGCTGCACATGCTTGATTACAACAAAGATTTTTTTATTGATGCTTATGACAATTTAACGTTTGACGGTTCTTCTATTCGCGGTTTTTCCAAGCAAAGAGAGTCCGATTTGCGTTTGAAGCCCGATTGGTCTTCGTTCCGCTGGCTGCCTGCTGATGTGTTTGGCAAGGGAAAAGTTTTGATTTTTTCCGGCATACGAAATCAGGATGGATCTTCTTATCCCGGAGATTTTCGTGGCAATCTTGTCATTCTTTTGGAGGAGATGAAGGAAAAAGGGATAATGCTCAATGCCGCTCCGGAGATTGAAGGGTTTCTGTTGGAGGGGGTAAATGCGGAACAGTATTTTAACGAACGGGTCGGGTTTAAACTGGCGTCCGAAGGGGGATATTTTAATTCGTTGCCTCAGGATCATTTGAGACAATTTATCGATAAATGTGCGGAAGTGACTCGCGCGATGGCTTTTGAAAACGAGAAAGATCATCCGGAGGTGGCTCCATCTCAGTTTGAGCTCAATTACAAATATACCGACATCGTTCAAGCCTCGGATCAGATTTTGATTTATAAATTGATTGCCCGTCAGATTGCCAAAAACATGAATTGTACAGCCACTTTTTTACCCAAGCCAATCATGAAAATCAATGGCAGTGGTATGCATAGCAATATGTCTATTTCAAAAGAAGGGAAGAACCTGTTTTATGATCCCAATGGAAAGTATGGCATTTCCAAAATCGCTCATGATTTTTTGACGGGTATTTTGTATCATGCGAATGATTTGTGTTTGACGATTAATTCCAGCGTCAATTCCTATCGTCGTTTGGATCCTCATTATGAAGCACCCAATGAAATTAAAGTTTCTTCCGCGGATCGAAGCGCTATGATTCGTGTTCCTATCGGAAATGAAAAATCTTCCCGAATCGAGGTGCGTTCTTTGCCACCGGATTGCAATCCGTATTTGGCACATTTGTTTTTTGTCAAAGCTGGCTTAGAGGTGATGAACGCGAGTGAATCCGAAAAAAAACAATATTATGATTTTTATAACCAGCCCACTCAGAAATTACCGAGTACTATTGGCGAGGCCATTGATTACTTTAAAAATAGTGCGTTCATCAATAAGATTATGGGCGATGAGAATGCTCAGAAGTATCTTGAGTTAAAACAAATGGCTGCGGACAGAGCTCCCCGGGAATTGGGAAGTCGCATTAAAACCGGTGAAGTGTGGTATCACCATGAGGTGACGAACCAAATGCTGTGGAATCGGTTTTAATTTCCTGAGAACGGTGATGGGTGTTTACGATTTTATATCGTTGCTTGCATTTGCTCAGCGGGCTCGTTAGTATGAATGTAATTTTTTAGATTTTTTATGTTACCTGAAAGCATCCAAAAAACCATTGAAGAGTTCAATAAATTACCCGGGATAGGGTCAAAATCAGCTCAGCGTTTGGTTTTTTATTTGCTGCGCAAACGTGATGAAGATGTGGAGCGTTTTGGAGAAATCATTCAAAACTTAAAAAAAGGGATTCATTATTGTAAACAATGTGCTAATTTATGCACGAACGATGTGTGTGCTATTTGTCAAAATGATGCGCGGAATCAAGAGGTTATTTGTGTGGTGGAAGACATCATGGATTTGATCGCCATTGAAAATACGGGGGAATACAAAGGATTGTATCATGTATTGCATGGAGTGATTTCCCCCATTGAGGGGGTGGGGCCGGACGATCTTAAAATTACTGAATTGATGGAGCGTCTGAAGGCGGGAACTGTTCACGAGATCATCGTTGCCCTCAATTCTTCCATGGAGGGGGAAGCGACTTTATCTTATTTGATGCGCTATATCAAGCCACTTCAAATTAAGGTCACCCGAATTGCCCGGGGAATTCCCGTGGGAGGGGATATTGAATACGCTGATTCTCAGACGGTTAGGCGTGCCCTTGAAGGACGGATGGAATATTAATCTTTGTTTTTTTATGCAAACACGGCTTGAACACGATTTTCTTGGCTCAAAAGCCATTCCAAAAAATGCGCTTTATGGTATTCATACCTTTCGCACGATGGAAAATTTTTCTATTTCCGGAATTTCTCTTTTGCCGGAAATGGTCGTGGCTTATGCTCATCTAAAAAAAGCCTGTGCTCAGGCGAATCATTCGTTTGGATTATTGCCGGAAAAAATCACCACACCGCTTTTGCGCGCTTGTGATGAAATCATTGACGGAAAACACATGGATCAATTCTTGATGGATGTTTTTCAGGCCGGTGCGGGAACTTCGACCAACATGAATCTGAACGAAGTGATCGCCAATCGCGCATTGGAAATCATGGGAGAAGAAAAAGGAAATTACAAAGTCGTTTCCCCAAACGATCATGTCAATATGGCACAGAGTACGAACGATACTTACCCCTCCGCGATGCGGGTGGCCATTGTGATTCGGTTTGACGGGTTGGATCGATCGCTTGAACATTTACAACGTTCTTTTCAAAAAAAAGCGGTTCAATTCAAAAAGGTGATCAAAGCGGCACGGACTCACTTGCAAGATGCCACCCCTATCACTCTGGGGCAGGAGTTTTCCGCTTATTCCAAAACTATCGTCGGACTCAGAAAACAACTGGCTAGAGCCCGTGATTCCATTGCCGTGTTGGGAATAGGCGGAAGCGCCGTTGGGACAGGCCTTAACGTGCACTCCGGTTATCCAAAGCGAGTGGTCCGATATTTGAATAAAAATACGAAGTTCTGTTTTAAAAGCGCATTGGATTTAGTGGAAAGCATGCAGTCTCAACGTCAGATGCTGGAGTTTTCATCCTGCCTCAAACAAATTGCGGTTGAAGTTTCTCGTATTGCTTCGGACCTTCGCTTGCTTTCTTCCGGACCGAATACGGGTTTTGCGGAACTTATTTTACCCGCTGTGCAACCCGGGAGTTCGATGATGCCGGGGAAGGTAAATCCTTCCATCTTGGAATGTGTGAACATGGTTTGTTATCGCGTGATGGGGTCGGAAGCGACCGTTTTGCATTGCGTGCATGGAGGGCAACTCGATTTGAATGTGAATATGCCCTTGATGAGCTATGAGGTTCTTACATCGATGACCATTTTAAAAAACGTCATCACGATGATGTCTGAAAAATGTATTGAAGGAATTGAAGCGAATAAAAAACAATGTGAAAAATACGTTTATCTAAGTGCCAGCCTTGCCACATCATTGAATCCGATTATTGGTTATTCTAAAGTTGCGGAGATTGTTCAGGAATTTGTTACAACGGGTAAGCCATTGCCTGAAATCATTTTGAAAAAGAATATTCTTACAAAAAAAGAAGTGGAAGAATTATTGAATCCCTTGAAGATGATTCGGTCATAAAAATCAATAACCGTCTTCTATCATGCTGTTTTCCGATGATACCTCTTTTTCAGCGCCGATGGCGATGAAATCCGGTCGGGCTTGGTAATTACTGTGAATTGATTCAAAGTACGGTTCTTTTTTGGGATCTTCGTAAACCACTTGGCGATACCAGCTTGAACTGATCCCGGGAACCGCGTGACCCAGAACTTGTTTTTCTCCGGGGGCTAATTTTGTAGTGTATTCCGTCCGCGTAGGAGGAGGAGATTTTTGATTGTAGTAATAAGGGCCAATAAGATGAACTTTTCTTTTGTCTTTTGTGCCATAAAAGTTGTAATAGGCCTTGGTTCCGACGGTGAACGATTGCATCAGAATGTAGGCAGGGGAGTCGTTGACGAATTTCATGTCGACGGTAGGAGGATAGACCGTCGCATCGAGGCCTGTGGGGGCGTAATACGAAACCGCGTAGGAGTGATTGCGACGTTGCGTTACCGGGAACCCGCTTGCAAGAACCGCCCTGTAGGCGGTGGTGGAAACCTGGCATAATCCTCCGCCATATTCGGGAACCGTTCGGTCCCCTTTGATCACCAATTCTTTTTTATAACCGGTTGTTTCATCCACGACTCCCAGTACATTTCCAAAGGAAAATTCTTCCCCGGGTGAAATGAAATGCCCGTTGAATTTACTCAGACCTACTTTGATGTTGTTGATTCGATTCTCGGGAGAACCCTTGAATTCCGTTTCACCGGCAGATACCAATTCGATGATCCCTTTTTCTTTTAAACCCTCCCCTTTTAATGTGATTTGCGGTGGATCATTGATGAGGGGCAAGTGGAGGTAGTTTCCTTTTTCTTCAATCGCTTTCTTAAGCATGAAGGCCGCTTTTTTGGTGTCCAATTTTCTTCCGTAAAGTCCACTTCCTTCAAAGGCCACCTTGTCTTTTTCATCCATGTTGATTGTGACGTCCTCCCGTTCACGATAAATATCCGGAGCGATTTTATTTTCCAAATACGTTTGTAACTTGATAATGTCGAGTCCCTCGACGGTTTCATAGTCAATATAAGGAGTAACATAGGAAAGTTGGTCTTCGGGAATATTGATGTCGATTCCCTTAAAACGCGCTTTGGTGTAAGTGGAGGTGAGATCCACGTTTTTTAAGTCGACTTGCCAGATGCGAAAATCGGTTTTTAAAAGAAGGCTACCCGGATTTACTTCCGCTAACGCGTTTTTGGGTACGACTAAAAGGGCCAAGAGGAGAACGGGAATCAATGCAATGCGATATTTCATTTCTTTCGAGTGAGGAGTTTAATAATACAACGTTTTAAAAAACCGACTTTTTGACCTTCGTTTAGATATGTTTTTCCTTTTAGGAACATTTTCATGGACTGGTCTCTTAAATATTCTCGTGACTCTCTTCCTTTTTTTGGTGCTAAAGTTATTCCCAGGATAGAACCAATTGCCCCCCCTACAATCACGCCGGTCAAAACTTTAAATATCCCTTTTTTTACTTTTTTCGGAACATTTTTAGTGAGCATATTTTTTGTTTTTAACAGCATGAACATTATTGCCGAATTGACCTGAAAAATCAATGGCTTATCTCTTCCGGACGATTTCCGGATAGGTTTTTAGATGTTCCAGCACAATAACTTTGACTTCATCCAGTGCTTTTCGACTGCCCCCTTCCATGATGACAGAAAGACAGGGGCTGGTGTTGCTCACGCGGATCCCTGCCCATGAGCCATTGCCAAAATCCATTCGGATGCCATCTAGAGTATTACTTGGATAGCGGTCTTTAAAATAATTCATTATTTTTTCCAAAACTTCAAATTTAAGGTCATCGGCACAATAAGGGCGCATTTCCGGTTCGCTATAAATCGGAGGGAAGTCCGAAAAAAGTTCACTAACCGGTTTTCCATTCTGGTTTGCGATGGCAAGAATTCGGCAGGCGGTTATGAGCGCGTCGTCGTAGCCATAGTAATCTTCCGGTAAAAAGAAATGGCCGGATTGTTCACCGCCTAATATGGCGTGATGTTCGTGCATGGCGTTTTCCACGTACGAATGGCCAACCTTGCACATGATCGGATTTCCGCCCCATTGTTTAGTAAGATCAAACAAAACCTGAGAATTGGAAACCGTGAAGACGATCTTGCTTTTTGGATGACGCGTTAATACATCTTTTGTCAGCAACATCAAAAGCTTATCGGCGTTGATAAACTTTCCCGTCTCGGTGACAATGCCGACACGGTCTCCATCTCCATCAAAGGCGAGGCCAATATTCGCTTTTAATTCCAAGACTTTCTGTTTTAGGTCTTTTAGGTTTCCTTCTACAATCGGATCGGGCTCATGATTGGGGAATGTGCCATCGAGTTCACAATAAAGTTCTGTTACTTCATAACCTAATTCACGCAGGATTTTTGGGTAAAACGCGCCCGCGATTCCATTACCGCAATCAATGACTACTTTCATTTTCTCCTTTACATCCGGAGACGCAAGATCTTGCGTCTCTACGGATGACTGGATACAAAACATCTTTTTTATTTTTTGTATGTATTTTCCCAAAAAATTAGCTTGACTCAATGATCCTTCTCCTATTTCAAAATCCTGATTTTCAATGATTTCCCGTATCACCTGGATGTCATCGCCAAAAACCGCGTGAGCGTCTTTTGTCATCAATTTAAATCCGTTGTATTTTCCCGGATTATGACTGGCTGTGATGTTACATCCCGCGTCGAATTTTCCAATCGTATTTGAAAAATAAAGCAAAGGGGAAGGGGAGAGCCCAACATTGATTACATGACATCCTGTGGATATCAGCCCCTGAATGAAGGCCTGCTGTAGTTCCGGGCTATGTGTTCGCGCATCTCGCCCCACAACCACCTTGGGCTGAATGAAGTTGTGATGACGGATAAGGTAAGTTCCGAATCCTTTTCCTATCGATTCAGCAACCTCAGCATTCAGCTGATCTGGGTACGTACCACGAATGTCGTAAGCGCGAAAAATAGTTTGATCGATCATGATTATAAAAGATATAGATGGACGTCGGAAATTGTACTGGCTTCCGTTTGGCATGTAATGAAAATTATATTGACAATATATATATATGCTATCATTATAGTAGTTTAGTTTATAAAATTTTTAATCATGAATGACTATATAGGGGGCACTGAAAAACGACATTTTCGAAGAAAATGGTGAACGAAGTTCACAAGGATTTTGAGGGATGAGGCTGTGGAGTTCTCGGGCTATCTCGCGGTGGCCCAGACGGCA
>Ga0210006_1002658_pt1 | contig 11501 bp, 9 predicted proteins | sample CryGey02umfilter_2_FD_185452 | JGI IMG/M metagenome (GOLD analysis project Ga0210006, IMG submission 185452) | Groundwater microbial communities from aquifer in Utah, USA - Crystal Geyser 4/10/14 0.2 um filter (SPAdes) (version 3) | ecosystem: Environmental > Aquatic > Deep subsurface >... | reverse complement strand
CACACTTCAGACAATCAAACCTTATCGGCATCATCTTGGGTTTCGCCTCGTTCAGGCACTCAGGGATGAATCACATCGTTTCGCAAAGAAATATCATCTCTTTTTAAGAGGTAAAACAGATGGTATAATGAAATCTGTCTAGTAAATTTTAATTGTTGAGACGTTATCCGTTATTCGAACAAAAGTGAAATCAATTCTACTGATTCTTAATATCATCATGTCGCTGGCCATCGTGGCTCTCATCTTTATCCAGGGCAAAGGCGGAGGACTTGGAAGTGCTTGGGGTGGAGGAGGAGCTACGTACCAATCGCGACGAGGTGTTGAGAAATTTACCCTTAATTTGACGCATGTTTTGGTATTTCTTTTCTTTCTTCTTTCGATAACGAATTTTTTTATTCAATAAACTAATTTATGCGTTTTGATCAAAAACGTATACGATATCTATACTGGATTACGTCTGCGTTTATAAAAAAAAATCTCCAGCCTATCATGCTTAGTTTCTTGATAAGCCTTTTGGGTGTGATTACGATAGTTTCATTTGCTCCTTATGTAGTCAATCTTCTCTCGACAAACAAACAAGTCATCGGTATATCGGGCGAATATACATACGACAATCTTCCTGTTGAAATTCTTTCAAAATTTTCCAATGGACTTCTTCATATTAATGAAAAAGGTGAACTGATTCCACTTCTGGCAGACTCATGGGAACCTCTTGATGGAGGAAAGGAATATCAATTCCATATAAAAAAAGATCTTGTTTGGAACGATGGAACGCCTTTTACCGCTAAAGATATTCAATATACCTTCAAGGATGTCGAAGTGATTGCTGACAATGATTATATTCTACGCTTCAAGCTCAAAAAACCTCTTGCGATCTTTCCGAATTTTCTCACCAAACCAATTGTCAAATATCCTTTGATTGGGGTTGCTGGAGTATACAAAATCGACAGAATCAAAACACCTCTCGGCAAAATATCTCTGATCCAGCTTACGCCAAATCAAGAAGGTGATCCAGTCATTATTTATCGATTCTATGAAACGGACAACAAACTCATTCAGGCGTACAAGCTTGGTGAAGTCACACAGATGACCACAAATAGATCAAATGTAGCAGATGTCTTTGAAAATTGGAAAAATACCGAGATAGAACAGCTTGTTGATTATTCAAAGATGATGACCCTCTTTTTCAACTTTGATGACCCGACATTGAGTGAGGACAAAGACGTGAGAAAAGCTATCGCGGAAGCTATTGACACGTCAAAACTTGTATCGTATGGAGAACAGGCTACATCTCCAATTCCACCCTTTTCATGGGCGTATGAACCGGATACAAAAAAATATTCTTTCAATCAAAATGTAGCATCAAAAATTCTGAGAAAGTATTATGAAGCTTCAGAGTCTTCACATCTGAAGCTTTCAACCTATTATGACAATCTTTCGGTTGCAGATATCATAAAAGAAGATCTTGAAGATGCAGGTGTGCAAACAAAGATTGAGGTGCTTCCAGGAAGCCTGCCTCAGGACTTTCAGTTATTTCTTGCTCAGATGTCATTTTCTCAAGATCCTGATCAGTACTTTTTTTGGCACTCAACTCAGGCAGGGAATATAACTTCTTACAAAAATGTTCGCGTCGATAAACTTCTTGAAGATGGGAGAAACACCTATGCATTGTCGAAACGAAAAGAAATCTATTCGGATTTTCAAAAAATAATTGTTGATGAAATGCCGGGATACTTCCTGTATTATCCCTACACATATGTAATCAAGAGAAAGTAGTACAAATGTATCACGTTTGATATAATCAATAAGTCAGAAAAGTTGTATTGAAATAAATGCCCGGGTGGCGGAATTGGCAGACGCGCAGTCTTGAGGAGGCTGTATCGTAAGATGTGGAGGTTCAAGTCCTCTCCCGGGCACCAAAAATTACATTTTTTCAACCATATCCACACACCCCGGAATAGATTCTTGAGCGCGAAGTTCTTCCAAACTCATCCACTTCCATTCTGTTGCTTCTTCATTCAGAACGATCTTTGCAGTTGTATCTTTCATTTCACACAGATAACACAGTAGTATTCCTTGCCAATTTTTTCTCATAATAGTTTTTACCTGCGGATTTTCTTGTAATACAGTAACTTCAATTCCCAATTCTTCTCTCACTTCACGATGCAACGCTTCTATGGGTGTCTCACCAAAATCGACTCCGCCACCTGGTATTTGCCATTTACCATTCAGATCTTTGTATGTATCAACACGCAGTGTAAAAAGATACTCATCTTTTTTTTTGATTACTGCAAGTGCTACTGGTTGAAAATAGTTCATGTGACCTTGGCGGGACTCGAACCCACAACCTACTCCTTAGAAGGGAGTTGCTCTATCCAATTGAGCTACAAGGTCTTGGAGCCGACTGTCGGATTCGGACCGACGACCTACGCTTTACAAAAGCGTTGCTCTACCACTGAGCTAAGTCGGCTGTTTTAGCTATTAGCTGTTAGCAACTAGCCATTAGATCTATTTTTTTAGCCAATCGCTAATCGCAAAAAGCTATCAGCTAATACAGTGGCCGAGGCGGGACTTGAACCCGCACGAGCTTGCGCCCACAACATTTTAAGTGTTGCGTGTATGCCAATTTCACCACTCGGCCTCATGCTATTTTCTGCCATTCCCTACCCGCAATGCTACGCCCGCCGCCATGACTGCCGATAAGCTGTCGGGCTGGCATAGCGTTGCAGGCGGGCGCCACCCCGACTACCTCAGTTCTCCAGATGTTCAGTAATTGCGCGAATCAGCACTATTCAACTTTCAGATTATTTTGAAATACTGAACAGCTGAGGGGCTGAGCAACTGAGCAGCTGGATTGCTGAACATCTGAAAGCTTATTATATCAAATCAGAGCCTGCTGATCTACACGATCTTGCTTTATATTCAGATGTTTGCATCCTTTTGGCGTAACTACTCTCCCGCGGGGAGTCTTTTTAATAAACCCAATACGGAGAAGATATGGCTCAATAAATTCTTCAATTGTTCGCCTATCTTCGGATAAGGCCGAAGCAAGGGTCTCAACTCCAACGGGAGAGTTTTGAAATTTCTCGGCAATTGCGCGAAGATACTGGATATCAAGATCTGAAAGACCAACCGCATCGATTTCAAGTAACTTAAATAAACTATCAATAAGATTCTCATCAATCACCTCGTGATTGTCTACCTCAAACATATCGCGAGCGCGTTTTAAGATACGATTTGCAATTCTGGGTGTTTTTCGAGATCGCTCAGCAATTTTTCGAACTGCAACTTCAGTGATTTTAATGCCCATAATATTTGCTGAACGATTGATGATATGCTCCATTTCAAAATCTGTATAGTAATCAAGACGAAGGAGAAGTCCGAACCGATCCCGAAGGGGGGCGGACAGAAGGGCAAGTTTTGTAGTTGCACCTACGATAGTAATTTTGGGTACAGGAAGACGGACGGTTCGGGCAGACGGCCCTTTTCCAATCACGATATCTAAGAAGTATTCCTCTATAACCGGATAGAGCATTTCTTCGACTGGTTTTGGAAGTCGGTGAATTTCATCTATAAAAAGGACATCTTTATCTTTCAAATTGGTAAGTATTGCAGCAAGGTCTCCTGATTTAGTAATTGCAGCGCCTGACGTCACTCGTATCGTTCCTTTCAGTTCTTTCGCAATTATGTAGGATAATGTTGTTTTGCCAATACCAGGAGGTCCGTAGAAGAGAATATGTTCAGTTGCAACGCCACGATTTTTAACCGCCTTCAGAAAAAGATTTAATGTTTTTACCACATTTCTTTGTCCTACATACGTATCAAGCGTATCCGGTCGAAGTTTCTGGAGATCGATTGCGTCGTTGCTCATAGTAGGTACATTATACAGAAGTTACGACGAGCTCATGCGCTTTATACTGAGTTTTATTTTATCTTCAATAGATACTTCGGGTGATAGTTCAGACAAAATGTCTTGAGAAGTATGTTTATCAAATCCAAGTGTGGTAAGGGCGTCAAGAACTGTCTGATCATCTGATGAAAGCGGTATTTCTTGTTCAAAAACGAATTCTGAATCAAATTTCTGCGATAGCTCGAGTAATATTTTGAGTGCTGTTTTTTTCCCTAATCCTTTGATCTTTGAGAAAAAAACTCGATCGTTATTTTTGACAGCTTGTATAATTTCATCTGGTTTTGCAACAGAAATGATCTGAAACGCAGATTTTGGTCCAATTCCCGACACCCCAAGAAGGTATTCAAAGAGACGGTATTCTTTTTTGTCCTCAAAACCAAATAATTGCTGAATATCTTCTCGAATATGATGGTATGTATATATTTCAATATCGATTGGTATTTGGATTGATTGGAGAAATCGATTGGTAAGAAATACTCGGTAATACACACCTGATGAAGTTTCAACAAGGCCAGCGTTCATATCAACTTCGTCAAGAATTCCTTTTATCTTTCCAATCATGATAGAAAGTATAACTGATGAAATTTTACTCGATACTACTTTTTATGAATTTTCTTTTCAATATCATGAATGAGTACTCTCGTGCGATGTATTGCATCGGGATTTACTGAGACTGATGTGATTCCCTTTCTGACCAATGTTTCAACAATTTCTGGATAATCTGATGCTGCTTGTCCACAGATCGAACAGGTGATTCCTCTTCGCGTACAGGTTTCGACAATATGCTCAAGCACCGATATCACCGCTGGATGTCGCTCATCATAGATATTGGCCACCTCACTACTGTCTCGATCTACCCCAAGAAGCATCATGGTAAGATCATTTGTTCCGATCGAAACGCCATCAATGCCAAGATCAATAAACTCCTCGAGCATAATTGCAGCAGCCGGTACCTCAACCATCATCCAAAGTTTGAAACCCTTATTATTTAAAAGTCCGTGATCACGCACAATATCTCGAATTCTCACCATTTCCCACGGAACGCGAACAAAGGGAATCATGAGATGAAGGTTTGTGTACCCTTTGTCCCAGATGTTTTGGATAGCATCAAGCTCCATCGAAAATACCTGTGGATCTGCGATATACCTTGATGCACCGCGAAATCCAATCATTGGATTCTCTTCTTCTGGCTCATAGAGCTTCCCACCTTTGAGATTTCTATATTCATTTGTTTTGAAGTCGGTAGCGCGGTATACAACCGGCCTAGGCGAGAATGATTTAACGAATTTTTCAATATCTCGGGAGAGTTTGTTTACAAAAAGTTTTTCTTGTTTTTGTTTGATGAATTCTCGTGGATGTGTGCCAATTTCTGCAATCATAAATTCTGCGCGAAGGAGGCCGATACCGTCGACATCAAGCTTTGCAGTTTGATCAGCAATTTCTGGTTCAGCCAGATTTGCATAAATCTTTGTTATCGTTGAAATTTTTTGCTTATCTTCTTTTGCTTTTTCAGATTCGATATCCGAAATTTGAGATTTTGAAATAATACTTCCTTGAAATACATCGCCGGTGGTACCATTTACAGAAACAACCATGCCCTCTTTGATTTTTTTGGTTGCATCTTCTGCTCCAACCACGGCAGGAATTCCCAGTTCTCGGGAGACGATAGCTGCATGAGATGTGCGACCACCTTTTTCAGTCACTATAGCGCTAGCTTTTTTCATAGCAGGAACATAGTCAGGGTTTGTTTGTGGAGCAATCAGTACATCTCCGTGTTTAATTTTAGAAATCTCCTTGGGTGATGTGATGATTGTAGCGCGACCAACGCCAATCCCGGGAGATGCAGGAGCTCCAGTGACGATGACGTCGTGTCCTTTTCCAGCCATACGATCATCTTGGTTTATCACGGTGTCGACCGTTGTGATTGGTCGTGACTGTACGACAAATAGTCGTCCTTTTTCGATAGCCCATTCGATATCTTGAGGAAAATAGTAATGATTCTCAATATCTTTGACCAAAAGCGCAACTTCTCGAATTTGGTTTTCAGTAAGTTTTTGTACTGAGCCTTCTTTCTTATTGAGCTTTACTTCTTTGTTGCCTAGACCAGATCGTACAAATTTGACATCCTGATATGCTGTCTGTTTTTTTAAGATTACTATCGATGATTTGTCAACTTCATAATGATCGGGAGTTACTTTTCCCTGTACGATATACTCTCCAAGTCCATACACAGCTTCTATGACGATTTTGTTCTTGTCATTGGTGACAGGATCAATACTAAAGGCAATACCTGATTTGTCAGATTGGACCATGCGTTGCACTACTGCGGCAAGACCTACTTTGAAGTGGTCAAATCCCTTATTTTGTCGATAGTAAATAGCTCGAGCAGTGAAAAGTGAAGCCCAGCATTCCCTCACTTTTTTGAGAAGATATGTATCTCCTTTCACATTGAGGTATGTTTCTTGTTGTCCTGCAAATGATGCATCAGGTAGATCTTCAGCAGTAGCGGAAGATCTAACTGCAACCGTAGGGGCGTCATAAAGATTTTTTAGTTTGTTAAATGTATGATGAAAAATACTAAAGCGTTTTTCGATATATTCGTTTTCTTTTGTGTTTAGCTCTTCATAATATTCAACAATTTCATGTGCAAGCTTTTTAGGCATGGGAGCCTTGATTATGATATCTTGAATATGCTCTGAGGCCTGCTCAATCTCAGTAGGATTATCATAATTTATTATCGATAAAGTCTGTTTGAGTCTGTAAAGAAGGTTTGACTCCTTAATGAACTGAAAGTATGCATGAGATGTGACAATGAATCCATATGGGATAGGGAAATCTGCATTGGTCATCTCTCCCAAATTTGCTCCTTTTCCACCAACTAGCCCTATGTCTTCTTTTGAAACTTCTTCAAACCATACAATTTTCTTTTTTGTCATATACATTCATCATAAACGATTAAGTTAAAAAAGTTCAATAGTAAATTTACAATTCTATGAAACTTTGTTACAATCTTGATATATTCAAATGATTAGTATTTATGTAATTTGGTAACCAAAAGTAACTTTGGATTTACGCTTGTTGAGCTTATTGTCGTCATAACCATTATTGGCCTTCTTGCAACGGTTGGCATTGGTTCCTATACTAATGTTCAAAAAAACAGCTCGAGATACCAAGAGACGAGCAGACATGCAAGAATTTGTTAAACAAGGAAATACTCTGGAGGTACCAATTGATATGATCACCGATGGCGCGCCACCAGACAGTACAGGGACCATAATAATATATGTCAGCGCAAAGTAGAAATGTCCGCTTTTAGTCTCCTCTCTTCAATTACCAGTCTACCCATTTTTCTCCACGGATGATTGAATGGCGGAACATAGTTTAGAGAATGATTAGTTAGGATGACAGGATTTAGTTTCATTTTTTTAGGTCTTTCCTTAATCAGAAAATAGTGTAACTCAAAATCTTTGAAAATGATATGTACAGTTGTGTCTAACCACGTCTCAATGGTAACTGTTTCTTTTGGTCTGACGGTTGTTGGCTGAATTTCTTCAAGTTGATAATAATTGTTTTTAAATTGAATAGTGAAATCATTATTGATCTTTCGTTTATCATGAATTGAAAAGATTAAGTTTAATCTCTTTTCTTCATTTGAGTTTAATGCTCGGTGAACATTCCCCTCGCTTTTTGGAACTACGGTAAATTGACGATTAAATTTAGGAATAAATATTTCTTTTAAGAATCTATTCCCATCTTTTGGATTATTTACTCCTGCTAATCTCATCTCCTTAACTAATCTATCTTGAAGGGTGCCAAACAGTCGTTCAATTCTACCTTTAGCTTGAGCCGAGTGGGCATTGATTAGTTGGATATCCAAACTTCGGAGAGCACGCTCAAACTGAGTTATTAAATCTTTGTTATCAACAGCTGATTTATGATTGATCTTGTAGGTGGAGAATTTATCAAGATAAATAATGAGAGGTTTACCTAAAGCTAAAACGTATGTTTTCCAGAAATGAAATACTGCGATCACTCCTTCATTTTCTTCAAAAGACATATGGGTGATCTTACTGGTGGCATCGTCAATAGATGCCAGTAAACAAACCTCAATAGATTCACCAGTACCATCCTTGTAGCGATTCTCAAACCACAGATGGTATGATCCGTCAAATTGTTGCATCTCCCCGTAATGTTCTTTACGTGGTCGCCATGAACGGTATGCAACTTGTTTTTGTTTGTGTGTTTTCCATAGTCCTGCTTCTATCATCCAACCCCTTACTGTTTCGTGACTTATTAAAATATTTTTATTCTCAACTAGTTTCTCTGTAGCAAATGTTGGCTTAAAATCAGTATATTTTTGTTTGATTGTTTCAATGACTTTGTTTTTTATTGAAAAATCAATATGGTTGTTACTTATTCTGCTTTTAAGTCCATGAATAACCGCCACCATTCCATCTCTCTTTACCTTGTTTTTTAGTCTACGCACTTGACGGGTAGAGAGATGTAGTATCTTACCTACCTGTTTTGTTTTGATCTTCTTTTGTAAAAGAGATTCAATAACTTTTAATTTCAATTGTTCCTCATCTGTTAGATTAGTTATCATAGGGGATAATTTAAGACAAATATTAATTGCCTGAATTATCCCAACCCACACTTTAAAAAGCGGACATTTCTACTTTGATGGAGGCGGACATTTTAACTTTGCAGTAATAAACCATAATAATATATTGACACTGGTTGTGAGATCTGATATTATACCTACATAATAGATTTTTACCTTTCTTAAGGGCACTATTGGAAGAACTTCATGCTTTTCCGAACAGCCTTCACTGAGAAAAAGCAATATATTTGCCCTTGACATCAATTAGTAGTTTCTATTACAATTGGTGTCCTCTTAAGATAACGCACTTTTAAATTTGGTGTATCGTGACCTAATTGGTCAACTTTGGGCCTATAGCTCAATTGGCTAGAGCGCCACATTTGCAATGTGGAGGTTTGGGGTTCGAGTCCCCATAGGTCCACAAGATTTTTTAGCTTTTGATTTTTTGTTTTTATCACTTGATAAAACAAAGAAATTAACAGTTACAAAAAAAGATAGTGAACTTTGACAATTCGTTTTGAGTGTCTTTTTGTTTAATTCAATTAATTCAAAAGACGTAGGCCATCAAATCAGTATGTCATTAATTGACATCCGAGAGAGATGGGAGAAATCATGCCAATGGCGGATGCCTTGGCAGTTTGAGCCGAAGAAGGACGCGTGTATGAGCGCGAAAACAACGGTGAGCCCTCCAACAGGCGCTACCAACCGTTGATTTCCGAATGGAGTAATCCCTCTGGTAGCAATATCAGAGATCCCGACCTTGTGTCGGGAGGGGAACCTGGGGAACTGAAACATCTAAGTACCCGGAGGAAAATAAATCATATAGAGATTCCGTGAGTAGCGGCGAGCGAAAGCGGATCAGCCTAAACCCTAATTTATTAGGGTGTTGCGGGACTGCAATATCTGATGAAATATTTGTAAAAGAATGAACTGGAAAGTTCAGCCATAGAAGGTGAAAGCCCTGTATTTGACACGAATATTTCCGGTAGCAGTATCCCAAGTACCACGGGACACGGAAAACCTTGTGGGAATCTGGGTCGGTCACGATCCAAGGCTAAAAACTCAAACTGACCGATAGTGAACAAGTACCGCGAGGGAAAGGTGAAAAGATCCCCGGAAGGGGAGTGAAATAGTACCTGAAACCATTGGCTAACAATCAGACAGAGGGGGGTGCCGTCTGGTACCCCCTAATGTCGTGCCTATTGAAGAATGAGTCAGCGAGTGTCCGATATGTTGCGTTTAGCTTAACCGAGTCAATCTCGGGAATGCATAGGGAAACCGAGTCCTAATAGGGCGATTTAGTAGCTATCGGACAACCCGAAACCAGATGATCTAACCATGAGCAGGGTGAAGTCCCGAGAAATCGGGATGGAGGCCCGAACCCGTTGTCGGTGAAATGACTTGGGATGACTTGTGGTTAGCGGTAATATGCCAATCGAATCTGGAAATAGCTGGTTCTCCCCGAGATATATCTAGGTATAGCCTCTTCGCGTTTACACCATGGGGTAGAGCTACTGGATGGTTCTTGCGGCAGCAATGCTGTTAGTACCAACCAAACTCCGAATACATGGTGACAAGCAAGGGAGTCAGATCTGCCCGTATAATCGGGTATGGTCGAAAGGGAAACAACCCAGACTCTCGTCTAAGGTTCCTAAATATCTGTTAAGTGGTAAAGGCCGTTTTGTCTCCAATACAGCAGGGAGGTTGGCTTAGAAGCAGCCATCCTTTAAAGATAGCGTAACAGCTCACCTGAATAATCCCGCCCTCGGGCGGGTTGGAGGCAATGCGCCAAAAATGATCGGAGCTCAAACAGATTACCGAAGACAGAGATCTTTTGTTGTGCGCCTAGCATACAACATTGGGTGGTAGGGGAGCGTTCTTGCAGCGTTGAAGCAGTACTGTAAGGTATTGTGGAGCGGTAAGAAGTGAGAATGCTGACATGAGTAATGATTCTCCCGATGAGAACTCGGGATGCCGAATGTTCAAGGATTCCTCAGCAACGTCAGTCGACTGAGGGTTAGTCGGATCTAACTGTTCCGCCGATCGGTGGAACGGGATGTACAAGCAGTTAATATTCTGCTACTTGTTGTGTGTCGTTACTACGCATGTGTTGACGAAGTTTGATAATCAAAACTTCCTATATGGGAGTCTAAGCAGTAAGTCTTCGGGCAAGCTGTGAATGCAATTCTGATTTATCAGGAAAGTTTGATGATTTAAGTTTCCGAGAAAAAATGCATGCGGAGATACATAGCAAACCGTACCGCAAACCGACACAGGTGAACTGGTCGAGTAGACCAAGGCATACGGGTAATGATGGTTCAAGGAACTCTGCAAAAAAACTGAGCGTAAGTTTTTCGATATGCTCTGGAGGTACCGTCTGGTACCCCCCACAGCAAAAGTTTTTCAACCGACTGTTTAGCAAAAACACAGGCTCCTGCAAACCAGAAAATGGGAAGTATAGGAGCTGAGGCCTGTCCGGTGCTGGTCAGTTAACCATTGGGGTTGACCTCTGCTTTAGTAGAATGAGGCTCCGATGTAAGCTCCAGTGAACGACAGCTCTAACCCTGAGAGTTCTAAGGTAGCGTAGCCCCTTGCCGGGTAAGTTCCGGCCTGCATGAATGGCTTAACGAGTTGAAAACTGTCTTGAACCAGGGCCCGATGAAATTGAAATGGCTGTGAAGATGCGGCCTACCTACACAAGGACAAAAAGACCCCGAGAGCTTTACTGAAACTTGACATTGGTGCGAGTATGTAAACTGTCGAGAATAGGAGGGAGACTTCGGTCAACAGTGGAATACCTCTCTTTTATATTTTCTCACCTTATTTTTCTTTAAGGAGAAGACAGTGTTAGGCGGTCAGTTTACATGGGGCGGGTCCCTCCAAAAAAGTAACGGAGGGGCACAAAGGTTAGCTTATTCCGGATGGAAATCGGAATGTATGTGTATACGCATAAGCTAGCTTGACTGCGAGGATGACAGTCCGAGCAGGTGC
>Ga0210006_1002654_pt1 | contig 11509 bp, 10 predicted proteins | sample CryGey02umfilter_2_FD_185452 | JGI IMG/M metagenome (GOLD analysis project Ga0210006, IMG submission 185452) | Groundwater microbial communities from aquifer in Utah, USA - Crystal Geyser 4/10/14 0.2 um filter (SPAdes) (version 3) | ecosystem: Environmental > Aquatic > Deep subsurface >... | reverse complement strand
CAAGTTTACCGGCTTCTTCCCAGAAACCTGTGGCAATGGCTATCTCAAAACTGCCCTTGGCTGTATTCCCTACAATCGCGACGCTTTTATCTCTGCCCTCTTGACCTTCATTGTCGGCATTGCTGGGGCCGTGGCTCTAGTTACCATGCTGATTGCGACCCTCCAAATCATGACGGCTGGGGGCAACGCAGAACAACTACAGAAAGGCAAAGAACTCTTCACCTCTGCTATTGTTGGTCTACTCTTCCTGATTTTCTCTGTCTCACTCTTGGGTATCATTGCCGGCAATATTATTCAACTACCTGGATTCTAAATTGACATTGTATATTAATTGTACTAATATAATTTCAATGCCCGAATATTATTGGGATGAATCAAAAAACAGTTTACTTCAACAAACCAGAAATATTGGGTTTGAGGATGTCGTATCAGCTATCAAAAGTAAAGGGGTTTTAGCTGATATCACTCATCCCAACCAAGAGCGTTATCCTGGGCAACACATCTTAGTTATCAAAATAAACAACTACGTCTACGCCGTACCATATGTGCCAAGCAAGGATAGTTGGTTTCTCAAAACTATCTATCCAAATCGTAAATATAATAAAAAATATTTAATAAAGGAGCAAATATGAACAAGAAAAATTTTGATCCATTCAAAAACTTAGTTCTTGACGAGTACGAGCAAGAAATCGAGAATTATCTAAATCGAGACGATGTTGTATTAAAAAAACCCTCAACAAAGAGACTACTTGAACTTCAAAAAGCAGCCGAACTCACACTCACTAGGATCAAAAAAACCAAAAACATCAATCTGCGTCTATCAGAAGACACTGTAAGTAATCTAAAAATTAGGGCTGCCCAGCTCGGTCTACGTTATCAAACCCTAGCTGGTTCCGTCCTCCATCGCTACGCCTCTGGCCAAACCATTGTCGCCAACTCACTCTGATATGCTAAAATCCTCTTACCTATGAAAAAACAAACAGTTCTCGACTATCGTGTTATTCTCAAGTCTGATCGTCGCATTGGAACGGACGAACCATGCTATGTTGCAGAATGCCCCACCCTTGGTCTTGCAGATGACGGGAATACCCCCGCAGAAGCACTAGAAAATATCCAAAAAACCATTAAATTCCACTTAGAATGCCTCCAGCAAGAACATCAGGAAATCCCCATCGACAAACCTCATTCTGAGTTTACAACCACTACTCAAATCTCATTTTCCCCAGATCGCTATACTCAATACGCCTACTAAATTATGGTTAATCTGCCTTCTCTCAAGCCAAAAGAGGTTGTCAGTAAACTCACTAAATTAGGTTTCCAAATCACTCGCCAGACAGGTAGTCATATCCGACTCATCCACTCAGATGGTCGTGCTACAACCGTGGCCATGCATGCACGAGATCTTCCCAAGGGCACGCTCCGCGCCATCCTCCGACAATGTGATCTCACCGTTTCTGACCTTCTCAAGAAATAATTATGCTAAAATTAAACACATATCTATGAAAAAAATCTGCGTCATATTTGAGAATTTGAGAATTTGGGATTTACGATTATTTATCGTCTCCCTCCTCTTCTCTCTCACCCTCCTCTCTCCCTCCCTCGCTCATGCCCAAACTAGTGCTACTCCTGGGCTCATGAATGGTATGATTTGCTCCTATAATGGGATGCTCAATATCACTAATTTCAATATGGACAATGTTCCAGATGATCCATGCATCAAAGATAGGCTTAGCAACGTTCCACAAAATCAATTTGCTTATCTCGGTGGCAAGTTACCTGCCGCCGACGAACTGGGTTATGTTTTTAGCCCAGGCGTACTTGGTACTCAAGCAAAAATTGTCGCTGCTCTCATGGATAACCAAATTTCCAGTCAAGAGTATTTTGCTGATGTTCTCGACAATATTGGTATCCCAACCATTTCACGCGCATATGCCCAAACCACCGGAGGTGGTACTGGTTATAATGCCATGAAGCCATTTCTCGAATTTTGGAAGGTATTCCGCAACCTAGCCTACTCACTCTATATCGTTTTGTTTGTTGTTGTGGGAGTTATGATCATGTTAAGAACTAAAGTGAATGCTCAGACGATCATCACCATCCAGACCGCTCTCCCCAACCTTCTTATTACCCTTCTTCTCATCACTTTCTCCTATGCCATCGTCGGCTTCATGATCGACCTCATGTACTTCTTAATATACTTTGTGGTCTATCTAATTGCCTCAGCAGGTATCATCGACGCAGGCAAATCCATTACTCGCCTCATGTCGTATTCAGCCTGGAGCGTAGTTTTTGAAGGCAGAAACAGTATTATCTCAGCTATTTCCGAATCGCTTAGGGGGATTCTGGGTAGCTTGGGCACAGGAGGCATTGGGATAGCAGGGGGGATTGTCAATGTGATAGATAGAGCCACCCAAATCCTCACTTTCGGTATGGTTTCTCCCCTTTATTTATTTGTTACCGTTTCTTTTGTCATCGCGATGCTTAAGCTAATGGTTGCTCTCATCAAGTCTTACGTCATGATCATTGTTCAAACCATTACTGCTCCTGCACAAATTCTCATGAATGCTCTACCAGGCAGCAAGGCATTTTCTAGTTGGCTCAAAACTACAGCTAGTTATCTCCTTCCCTTCCCAGTTGCCGCTACTATGTTTATTTTTTCCGCAATTCTCATTGGTAATCCTACAGATAAGACTCTCCTTGGTGACATGTGGCCCGGAGACACCAATCCATTTGGGGTAAAAAATAGTGCTGATATATATCAGAACAAAGACAAAATGTGGTTACCTCCCTTCACGCTCACCGACTCTATTGTCAATAGCGCCAATCCTCAAAGCTTAGATGTTCTCGCCCTCATTGGCTTCTTTGTATTCCTTATGACCCCTTCCGCCGTCAAGATGGCCCAAGAATGGCTCCAGGTCAAAGAGTCACCATACTCTGCCGAAGCGCTCAAGGGCTTTACTGGCGTTGTTACAACTGGTGTTGGCTATCCAACAGGCTGGGTCAAACAAGCCCGCTCACTCCACGAACAGCGTGGAGTTCAAGAATATGGAGCTCGCAAGTATGCCGAAGCCGCAGACAAATTACAAAGAGAGCGTCAAGAAAAAGCTGGTTCATAAAAGGGTTAAACTTACTATATTTCTATTCCCAACAACTTTTTCAACTTCTCCCAAGTTTCTTCATTTTGCTTACTAGTTATCAATTTAAAGTCTTCCCAGTCCATACCCATCTTATCTACCCACCATCCCCTCATGAGTAAATATGGAGTTATAAACGGAATCATACCAGGTCTAAATTTGAGCTTTCCAATCGTTATTTGATCACCAAAATAAATCATTTTTTGCCAATCCCTCATCATTCGCCCACCCTCTTTCGCATCCACAATCCCCCAGGCAATTGCATTTTGAATCTCGAGTTTTCTCATTATCATTGGATCATTAGTTCCTTCCTTATACGCTTGTCTCGTAAAAAACATCCCTCTTCCTGGATACCAACCTTCAAATGGAGAGATTACTTCTGTTGGCACAATCATGTTTCCCCCGTCTGAATCTTTGATCGGATCCACCATTTTCCCATCTTTGTCTCTCTTTAAAACCGTAGGACCCCAACTCTTTTTCCGATTTGATTCCATAAAATCACTTAACATTTTACTCATATCTTCAGCAGCCCCACTATTATATTTGAATACTGACTCTATAATTTTCATTTTATTGGCAAGCGTTGGTGCATCTAAGAATGCCTGCAAAGCCATATCCGTCTCAGTCATATATTTAGTATATTTAATCAGCCAGTCGCCTTCTCGTTTAGACGGCATAGTCCCAACTTCCATCATTTCATAGCTTAGGTTATCGACCATCCATGACAATTTTGCCTCATTAGATTCTCCTGGTATTTTGTACCCAATCTTTGCTTCCATTTTTACAAAGTCCATTTCGTTTACAAAATCCTTATAATTAACACTAAAATCCTTTCCAGCTTCTGTGTGTTTTCCAGTAGACATAAGCTTTCGGCCGACATCGCGTGAATGTTTGATAGCTCTCATGCCTTTAGTTTTTAACCCCGACCCCGTCCTACGATCAAACCAGATTTCTTCCCAGAATTTGTTGAATGATTTGATTTTACTGTCATCAATGTCTTTACCAGCAAAAAAGAAGTCGCGCGCACCACCTTTACCAATATTATTAGGATCTCCCATGGTATCAGGAATCCATGCTGCATTACCCTCATCTGTTAAAAAGTGTCTCAAAGTCTCTCCTCGAGCATATGACAAAAGACCATGATTGGGTACGAAGAGTTTTCCTAGTGCCTCATAACCATATTTTGTCACCTGGTATTTTGCAAAATACAGCACACCAAAGAGTCCGGATTTTTCTGCAAATTGTCCACCAGGTATACTAGCGTAATCAAATCCTTTATCCCCTGGTTTCATGGCGTCCATCAACCAAAGCTTTTCTCCGGCATTTAAGGTTACCGTATGCATATAGTGGGTATAGTTGCGGATATAGTCCATCTGTTCAGCATCAAATTCAATATTAGTTTCACTCTTTCTAAACAACTCAATACTCAATCTCTCTAAATCAGATAGTTGTTTCCCGCCGGGCATCTTCGCAACAAGCTCTGCTTTTCTAATAGTTTCTTGAGCCATTGCCTTTACATATTCTTTAAGCCTTGCCTCATTTAAGGTCATATTGTCTGTAGATATGTACGCAAGCCAGGACTGTCCATTTGGTGCAGCTAGCTCTCCCATAGTCATAATGTCATCTACGTTAAACCCGGGCAGCTCAACTCCAATTAACTTGTCGCCAACTTTCGCTTTTCCGCGTATCTTCTCGCGCATTTTCATAGTCAAAAAGAAATTGGTTCCGGCTTCTTCGCGTAGTAGTAGTCCTCCCGCTTTCTGCCAAGCTTCATGATTTCCCCCTGCTTTCCATAGTGATTTGAGTGCAAACTCCATGTAGAGGGTTTTGGTCACCGCATCTTTTGCTTGCCTGATTTTTGGATTGTCCTTCGAGCTCACGCCCATCAAAGCCAAATATAGCTGTGCCTTATCCTCAAACACCAAGTTCCCAAGTCGTTCTTCGGGTATAACGTCTTTGATCTTAAAAATTTCTTGACGGCAAAGTTCAAAAAAGTCTTCAGCATCGCCATCCCAATGATAATCTTCTCCATTTTTAACAAGCTTTGTACGTAAATCTTCTCGCTCCTTGAGTAGCTCATTAATTGCTTGCTCACTCCTAGACTTATTCATTCTCCCATTTAGTTCCGCCAACTTATGAACATCTTCAGCATTTCTATATTTTTTTATAAATTCACCATTATCGTCTATCTGCGCCCGCAACTCAGGGGGGAGATCTCTCCACTCAACCTCTCCTGGCATCAGATTTTTTGCTACTTTTTTCTCCTTGTTTTCCCCCTCAATCTCCATGAGTCGCTCTCGCAACTCAAATTGCAGATTTTCCAAGTATTCTTTTAGCTCTAAGTTTTCTGGCTTACTTAATTCAGCTTTATTTCTCCCCAGCGCTACACTAGCTCGGGCGTACAAATATTGCGCGCCTATATGCTCATACTTATCTATCTCCATTGTCAAATTCCCATCTTTATCTAAAGATCCAAAACCAGTCCTTCCCCCGCTTAAAACTCTCTTAATAAATTTCTTATCTTTTTCTACTGCATCATCATCTCCAGTAATTGCAGTTTCTGCTTGTTTAGCTATCTTTTTAACATCCGCTTCTTTAACTTCAACTTTTCCTTCGGGAGTTCGTTTGGGTCCAGTTTTTTTGGTCTCTCTTTCGACAAATTTTCTCTGTATCTCTGCTTCGATTTTTTCGCTCGTATTTGTCATTTTTTTTGTTTCATTTTCTACAACCTTCTTCAGCTCCTCTCCTTTATCAATCACGCTCTCTGCTTTACTTTTGATTACCTTTGGATCTGTGCTTTTTTCTTGATCTAGCTCAACAACTGTATCTAGTAGATCATCAACGTCTTTTTGTTTATTTGCTACAACCTTATATTCATTTTGTTTTGATATTTTTCTAAGCCATGTAACTGCTCCGGCTACATCTCCATTTTTCAGCAAGGTTCCAACGCGCGTTTGTGCACTTGCCAACTCTTGATTGTCCACAACTTCCTCTACCTTAAGCATGACAGCGACACGTAGTCCATCTATCTTCTCTGGGTCTTTCCCAGCGCTCAGATCACCAGCAACTTCATCTAGCTGATTAGAAAGTTCTCCAACGTTTCTAGCCAAAATAACTCTATTAGTTGCCGATCTCAATGCCCATTCAATGACAATCTTTTTTTGTTCTTTCACATCAGAGGCGTCTTTTGGTTCTTTTGGCTTCTCCCCACGAACCTTTTCCACTAATTTCCCAAACCTCTCGGTTATATCTAGGTTAAGATGTTCTTTCATACCCATAATTCTACCACACCAGACCTTATTCAATGCTAAAATGTAATTATGGCAAATCAACTCAGTCCAGAACAGCAACTTTGGAGTCTACTCACACAAGACCAAAACAGCAATCACCAACTTCTTACTTATTACCTCAAGCTAATCTTAAGTGGACGTCCACTAGATCTCAAGCTTGTAGATGATACTATTCATCGGTTTTCACCCGAACAAACCTGGCAAGAAATCATAGCCTGGGCAACTAAAAATGAAGTTAGTCTGCCCATGGGAGACAGGGGTTCTCGCAAAATCCGCGCCTCTAGACTTCTCAATTATTTAGAACTCAACGTTCAGGGCAAAACTCGCGAAGCCGCCGCCAATTTCCAGGCTATTCGTGAATCTTCAAAAACCAATGCGTTTCAAAGTATTAGCTCTATCACTCCAAAGGAGAACAATTATCTCAAAGCTCTCGAGATCAGAAGGCTTCAACTAAATCTTATCAACGATAAAATCCTTGGCAAGCTCTCAACTGACATTCAACAAACTCGCTACCTCCAAAAATTCAAAGGTGATCCCAACACATACTCTATGTTGTCTGGACTTTTGGCAGCCGATGCCATCAACCTACGCAGTATCCCCAAAGACGAACCCAACCGCATTGCAGACGAAATTACTCAACTTGTTCAGCTAAAATATGGATATCGCAGCATCAACAATGCCGCTCATTTAGCTTATGCGGATTCCGCAGAACAAGACTTGCCAGAATTACTCGACGTAATTAACTTCAGAATTAAAGCCGAGTATGGTGACCAAGAAAACGAATTCCAGCAAGATATGTCGCGTTATGCTGCTCTCTCTGGTCTTACCACCATTTCCGACATTCCAACCCTTGTTAATCTAGTCGCTCATCAAGGTTCTGATAATCAGAGATTTGCAACCATACTCCAACAAACAATTCTCGCTTCATCAACCTCTGGCTATGTTTCTGGAGAAGCTATTATCAAAGCCGCCATTGCCTCAGCGGGACTACCTGATCCAGATAATGTTTATACCCAACTTTCCAAACTCGCCCCTCTCATAGAAGAGGTTCATCACAATGAAGCCAAAAATATCCTTGGTGGAAATATTTTTGAGAATGATCCACGATTATTACACACTCTCAACTTGTCTAGAGATATCGCCGTTTCTCCCAAAACGCCTTGGATCACAAGCAAAGATTTGCAGGCTCAAGAAAAAGCTCTTCATCAAAAATATGGTTCGGGAGATCTCCAGCAAATTCTAGAGGCCGAGCTCTCCTTAGAAACTACCGCTGATTACAGAAAAATTGTTGATATTAATGATTATTTTAAATCATTCTCAGATCACCGACGCTATCAACAATCACTCGCCAATAACACTCTCTATTCACTGCGCGACAACATCGGTAAGGCTCGTGGTAATTTTACCGCCGTCAAGAGTCCCATCGATCGCTTCACGCAAAAAATTGGTAAAACTTATTGGAAAGTAGATGATTTTGTCCATGCCCCATTCAATTATTTGGTAGATAAGTGGGTAAGTATTCAGGAGAGATTCCCCATCCTGAACCCGGGTAAGCTTATCTATACCAAAATCAGCGATGCCCAACGTTGGGTAGCTCTCAAAATTTATAAGTGGTCAACTAAGATTGCCAAATCTAATCGCTGGTATGCAGGCGCATTCCGTCAAATATCTGAATTTTCCAAAATATTTTTTAAAGAAAACGCAGATTGGCATTTAGCAAGTTATACTTTCATTCAAAAAAAATGGGGGAACCTTCTAGAGTGGGGGGCCAAGAAGGCCGGGAGAAAGAGCTTACAGGCCATCAAGGCTGAAATCGGAACCAAGCTTTGGGATGGATTTTCGAAATTAGCCCCAGGAATAGCCAAAAAAATGAGTGCTGGGGCACTCGGTGAACTAATCGCCTCGTTTACCGCCGGTACGCTTTCTGGCGGTACAACCATTCTTATCCAAATAGGACTCGCTTTAGTTTGGGAAGGACTCAAGGGAATCTGGAAATTTATTAAAAATACAGATAATTTTCGCGATAAATTAATTAGTAAAATCCCGGCCATCCTAGGCGTTCTTTCGATTGGTCTTGCTGCTCTTCCAGGAGCCATTGCGGCTGGTCTCATCGCCGGAGGTTCGGCTTTAATTGCCACAATTGGAAGTCTTATTACTTCTCTATTGTCCACGATCTTTCTTCCGGCCGTATTGGCTGTTGGAGCTATGATAATTATCTTTTTCTTGTTATTTCAAACTTTCAGCACTAGTACTCATCTCGACTCCGAAATCGTCCAACAAATCGTTTCAAATATATTATGTAACGATTCTTCCAATCCTTCCACCGAACCCGTGAACAAAGTTGCCTCATGTGCCTCTTGTCTAGTCAAATATCTTACCGAGTGCTACGGAGAGAGTATCAACGCTACAACTCTCTCCAAGGGTGTTGGCTGTCTCATTGCCAAGAGTGTTGCACCAGATGTAGCCAGTATTATCGAAGGCTCTACTACCAAGTTTACCAATCTTCAATGTGTTGGTTTTGTTCAGGCCGCGATCGCCTGTGGAGGAGGATCGTTGGCGGGGAATAATGCTTGTGGGTATGTGGCTGGAGCTCCAGGATACAAATTCACCCCAGGGCTAGCCGGAGCTAGTCCCGGAGATCCCGTAGTATTTAAGTCTAGTGGTACTTGTGGAGAAGGAGCGCCCGGCCATATTGGTATACTAAAAGAAGATGCGGGGGCACTTGTCTGTCTCATTGACGCCAATCAAGTTTGTGATGGCTGCCCCAGTGACAACAATTGCTTACCCAAAACCAACCTTGCAGGCTACCTAAAGAAAATATGAAACAATTTATTCTCAAATACAAAATGTATATTATTGCCTTTCTGACGATCTCCTCAATTATTCTTATGTTATTTGTAAAAGAATCCCCCACTACACCCAAAGTTAATTCGGCCATACCCATTGATCAGTCACAAAATGTTGACTTAACCGTGATCCCCGCTTATCTTTTTGACATTCCAATCGATATTTCAGACATTACTATCACCTCCAATCCCGTCTTTAATTTTCAGCTAGTTCAGCAAAATACCAACACCCTAATCGCCACTCACACTCTCAACTTCCAACCTGCAACCACTTATGTGATTACTATTGATTGGCAAAATAATAATATCTTTACTCACTCATTCACAACCGTCAAGTCTCAAGTAGATTCCCTTCTTATCCAAAACATGAAAGATGAGCTCGCGCGTGATTACCCCCTGGGACAACTAACTCCCTACACTACCCCATCTTATCGAGTCGTTTATTCCGCCCCCATGACCCTCGAAATTATCATTAAAAACCAAAGCATTACACCGGAAATAGCCATTGCCGACATAAAATCCTGGGTCAACAAAAATGGCGGCGATGTTTCTGCTCATCAATATATTATTGCCACTCCTTCTAATTAGTTCGTTGTAATTATGGATTACTGGAATACTGGTGCACTGGTATACTAGTTATATGCAGCAACACCCAATTCCTCAAAATGTCACTCAGTACCAATTCCGCCTCGTAGGGGACATGACTCTCAAACAGTTTCTCGAACTGGCCTTCGGGCTTGTCTTGGCTTACTTATTTTTTGCCAGTAACTTAGTTTTTATCTTCAAGTGGCCTCTCGTTATTCTCTCTATTCTCTTGGGGGCTGGACTGGCCTTGGTGGCCTACAAGGACCGGAAGGAATGCCCATTGTAGGGTATAGGCAATCCATAATTTACACCAATCGAAGTTCAATCGTCTTTCCCATCGAACCCGCCATCGCCATCAGAGTTTGTATGGTTGCATTTCGCGATCCAGATTCTACTCTAGTAATTGTGGTTCTTGGTAAATTAGACAGTTTAGATAATTTTTCCTGGGTAAAACCAAGTGATCCCCTCATTTTTCTAAGAGTCACCACTAAATAATAGTACTTTTTCTCAGCCTCAATAATCTTTCTATCTTCGTCTGTAAAATCTCTGCCAAATTCGTCCAAAGTTATAGCTAGTTTTTTTAATTTTGCCTTATTCATATGTCTCCTTATTTATATTCAAATAATCGCTTTTTGGCCTTATCTAATTCCAATGTTGGAGTCTTTTGCGTTTTTTTAGCAAATGCTGACAATATAATAATCTTGTCATTTTGTAAATATGCATAAATTGCTCGCCATTGTCCCTTATATTTTATTCTAATTTCAAATAATCCCGTAGCGCCTACTAATTTTTTACCTGATGGCTCTTCTAGTTTCCCCTCAGCTTCCAAAACTCTAAAAATAGCATAAAATTTGAGCTGAACGACGTGTGGAAACTTCTTTAATTCTTTATCAGAACGAGAGTCCACTACGACTATTTTCTTCATAGCTCCATTGTGTCATAAAAGACACATTTGTCAACACAAGTTAATCACCACCCCATTAGTAAAATTTAGTTTTATTAGCGACACTGGGGTAGAATATGTTTATGAGCGTACCCACACTTGGGATAGTTCAGATACTGTCGACTAAACCTCACTAATCACATCAAAGCCCTTAAAACTCCCCGTAATCGCTAAACCAATTATTTTCCCACGGCAAATGCCCCTTTCTCTGATCTGTTTCGCCGTTTCATTGAGAGTTGCCCCACTACCAACGGCATCATCTATCAAAAGAATGTTATTGTGTACATCTTTCATTTCCACTATCATCGTCTTCTTCGCATTTTCTACTCGATCAGATAGATGCGATAGCGTTTTTTGTGGGACCATCAACTCAGTTCTTATTTTCCGAATTTTCACTATCCGCAATGGCAAAGCCAGTTCTCGCTCCAACTCACCCATTAACTGTACTTCCCTTTTTACGGTAGGAGGTATAAATCCTACACTTTCAATCTGATATTTTACAATCAATTTATCTATTTTCTTCTTCACGCTCATTACTATCTCATGTATTATTTCTCTACTCTGGCTCTGCTTGGCATACAACAAAAGTTGGCCCAATTTTGTCTTTCCAAACCGCTCAATGCTATAAAAATCCAAATAAAACAATTCATCTAAATATACTTTTGGGAAAGTATTTTTTATTTTTACCATCCCACTAATCACGCCCCCATT
>Ga0210006_1002652_pt1 | contig 11511 bp, 16 predicted proteins | sample CryGey02umfilter_2_FD_185452 | JGI IMG/M metagenome (GOLD analysis project Ga0210006, IMG submission 185452) | Groundwater microbial communities from aquifer in Utah, USA - Crystal Geyser 4/10/14 0.2 um filter (SPAdes) (version 3) | ecosystem: Environmental > Aquatic > Deep subsurface >... | reverse complement strand
TGATATGTATGATGGCGGTTTTTTAATTTCTGAAAAAGACAGCCAAGAATATTTGAAGTTTGTGGAGGATACTTTTGTTAAGTTTTTTAAGAAATAATTTATGTTAAAAATAACAGCATTAAAATCAGGCTATAACCAAATGGAAGTTCTAAAAGGACTTGATTTTGAGGTGGGTGAAAAGGAAATCGTAGCAGTAATTGGGCCCAATGGCTCGGGTAAATCTACGCTTTTAAAAAGCATTTTTAATTTATGCGAAATTTACAGCGGCAGTGTTAAGTTTTATGAGAAAGAACTGGTTGGTTTGCCAACTTTTAAGCTTATTAGCTTAGGTGTAAGTTATGTGCCGCAAGGAAGACAAATTTTTAACAATCTGACTGTCAGGGAAAATTTGGAAGTGCTTTCTTTCGCTCAAAAAAATATTTCTGTTAAACAAATAAATGAAGTTTATAATTTTTTTCCATTCTTAAGAAATAAAGAAAACGACTTGGCGCAGAATTTGTCTGGCGGGCAGCAGCAAATGCTGGCCTTAGCCCGGGCCTTAATCATCAAACCCAAACTTTTGCTTTTGGACGAGCCGTCGCTTGGTTTATCGCCTAAAACAACCAAGGAAGTTTTTGGAAGAATTAAAGAGATAAATTTAAGCGGTGTGGCGGTTATAATTGTGGAACAAAATGCCAAGCAAGCGGTTCAGATTGCCAGTAGAACTTATGTGTTAGAAGATGGACATATTGTTTTAACTGGCGGCAGGGAAATTTTAGAGGACAAAAGAATAAAAAATATTTATTTTGGTGGTAGGTAAATTTTTATAGCAAACTGATTTTTTATCCTTATGAACAAACTTACTCCATAATTGAGCACCACAAATTGGTCCGCTTATCAAAGATCTAGGCGGCTTAAGAGTCTTTTCGTAAAAAGTCTCGCTCATTAGACCGCGCTGTGCTTTCCAAAACAAATTATCTCCGCTACAATACATAATGTCCTTGGAGAATTAAAAAAATTGATCAGGAGTCCAAATATTGGTGAACACATACAAATATTTGACATTTCCTCTATATTTATATATAATTACAAACAAAGCTAACCTATTTTTTTTCTAAAAGTTAATATTGAAAATCTTTGGTTTTGGCTTTATTTTAAAATTTTAATTCACAAACTTCAAATTTTAAAATCACATGGGGACGTTTTAATTCGATTAAAGTTCCTTAACAATCATTGCTAACCAAGCTGAACACCTTGACAACAAAATGTTCGCACAAAATAAGTGTCAAAAATATATTGGCTAAAGCCAAGGATGCGATTGCGCAAGCATTCAGCGTACCAGCTTTCGCCACTGCAGTAGCCTAAATCCTGCTGCCATCTGTCTAGCAAAATCTGTGAGCTAATAACAGGTGCCATTTATTCGGGTTAGATTGATTGGCGGCTACGGGCCAGTCAATTGAAAATTTTCTGAGCTTTAAATTTAGAATTTTTGTCTGCTTTATATTCTAAATTTGAAATTTTTAAACAGACTATGTTAGTAGACAATGATTCTTATCGCTTTAACACGCGGGTGTAATACCCGCCGTCTCCACCACTAATTCATTTTTGTCTATGCAGCGAAGATACAGAAAACCGAGGCCTCAAAAAGATATAGTAAAAAAATTCATGATTAATCTGCAAATTAAAGCGCCGCGAGTTTTTTTGATTAACGAAAATGGCGAACAGGTCGGAGTGGTGGACATTAATACTGCCAGAAAAAAAGCCATGGAAGCCGAATTTGATTTAGTAGAAGTATCTCCAAAATCAAATCCACCAGTAGTAAAAATAATAGATTACGGCCAGTATAAATATGAAACTGAAAAAAGGATGCGCAAAGCCAAAGCTCACCAAAAAGTATCAGAGTTAAAAGTTATAAGATTATCTTTCAGGATTAAGGGGCATGATCTTGAAGTAAAACAAAAACAAGCTCTAAAATTCTTGGATGATGGAAATAAAGTGAAAGTGAATATAGTCTTAAGGGGCCGAGAAAAAGCTCATAAAAATATAGCTGTCGAAAATATGAACAGTTTTATCAGGTCTCTTGGAGAAGCTGTGAAAATTGTACAGCCCATCAGCCAGCAAGGCGGGCAAATAAACGCAACCATCGGCAGATAATTAAAAATTAACTAATTTTATGCTAAACAATAAGAAAAAAACGATAAAATCTCTTACAAAAAGATTCAAAGTCACAAAAACTGGCAAGGTAAAAAAAATAAGAAAAAGCCAGAACCATTTCAATGCGAAAGAAACAGGGAAAAAAACGAGAAATAAAAGAAGGGATACCACGCTCTCTCTGTCTCATGCAAGAGCTATTAAAAAAATAATAAGTTAAAAAATTGCGCATTTTTATTTATATTTAAAACTCTAAAATTGCAATTTGCTAGGAAATTGTAATTTGACAACAAATCTATTTATAAAATTGAATCTGTCAACTCCATAATAATCAATTCAAATTAATAATTTTTTAAAAAGTATATGCCAAGAGTAAAACGCGGTGTAATGCATGCTAAAAAAAGAAGAAGAATCTTGAAATCAACCAAAAGCTACAAATGGGGTCGCAAAAAACTTATCAAGCAAGCTATCACTGCCGCTCATAAGGCGGGTGTTCACGCTTGGCGAGACCGCAAAATAAAAAAAAGAACAGCGAGAGGATTATGGCAAATACGTCTTAACGCCGGCTTGCGAGAACATAATCTGACTTACGCGAAATTCATTAAACTGATTAAAGATAGAAATATCGGCCTAGATAGAAAGATTCTTGCAACTTTGGCAAAAGACAATCCTAAAATTTTTAATGCTATTATTGAGCAGATTAAAAATAATTTGGCGGGAAGCTAAATCCCCTCCAAGGAGCGGTAGTTCAGTTGGTTAGAACGCTGCCCTGTCACGGCAGAGGTCGCGGGTTCGAGTCCCGTCCGCTCCGCCAATATATCCAATTTCGAACTTTAGATTTATTAAGGTAAAATAATGAATAAAAATTTTTTACATCTATTTTTATTTCTTTAACAATAAATTGAATGTGGGGTCTCTTTTATTCTACACATCTTAAAACTATTAAATAAATACAAGCGATATGCGCGAGAAGAATTAAAAGCATAACCAAATAAAAATTCATCTTTCTTCTCTTATGCCGAAATATTTCCATCCCTATAAATCCGCCCAAAGATCCGCCAATAACAGACAAAATCAATAATACTTTTTCCGCAATCCTCCTCCATTTTATCACAGCTAAGTATTTGTCAATGCCAAAAATAAAAAAGGTGACAATATTTATCACCATTAAATAATAAAATAGCCAAACAAATTTTGTAAAATATTCAGTCATGCTATTTATCTTTCTTCTCCCATAGCTTAATAAACTCAAAATAATTTTCTCCGATCTGCCGCGTGGCTTCCAGTCGACTTACTTTCTTTGCGTGTAAATCCAAAATTGAACGCAGCCAGATAGTCCTGCCAATAGCAAAACCACTCACTCTATCTTTAGGACAGGCTAAAATCCATTTATTGATTTGTGCAACACTGGCGTTCCTGCCAAGCATTACCACCTTCACTATATCACCTTTTTTCCCGCTACCTACAGCTAGAAGCAGATCATGCCACTGTAATTTAGTGCTTAAAGCCTCAATTTTCCAAATATCTGGATAAACGTCTGAATTATAAAATTCTTTGATTGCTTTAACTGCTAATCCTGGGCGAATTTTTTCATCATATACTCGCACAAAGCCGCGCACACGTTTTAAATCTCTTTCTGTTGGCGGCACTAAGAGTTCAACCAAAAAAATATAATGGTTCTTCCAACACCACTCACTCATTATTTTCAACCTTTTTAATTGAGCTTTATTTTCCTGCTTTTGGCGCGGATTATATCTCACTAAAATTTTAACAAAATCTGGATTAATCTTTTTTATTTTTTCTCTAAAATTATTGCCATACTCAAATGCGACTCTATCGAGACCGCTCTTTTCCTGCGACAATGCAAATTTAATTTTTTTTCTTTTAGCCAATTTTATAACCACGCTACCAAACTCCTCATCAACTAAAACAGCCAAGCTTTCTTTGTAAACCAATTTTTTCCAAACACTTAAAAAACCCTCAAAAACCAACTTTTTGTAATCACACATCAACCTTCTCTCTTGTTTAGTAATATTTTGGCTACCAAACAAAGTCTGCTTCAAAGAAGAGCGCTGATCAAAAGCCAAAATAAACAAATTTTTTTCAATATCCATATACTTTATAATTTAAATATATCATTAAACTTTCTTCTTGTCTAAAAATCTTCAAATTGTTGGTTTCCTGTGTAAAAAGCTGTGCAAACAAAAATCTTGTCTAATAACTTTAAAGTGTTAAAATGTATAAAAGATATATTTTCGCCAGAGAGTAAAACGGCTGGCCTATCTCACCTATTATATGGCCGATATACTGGGACAAATACCACCTCAAAATTTAGAAGCAGAGCAAGCTGTACTCGGCTCTCTTTTAATTGACAAAGAAGCCATTACAAAGATAGCCGATTCTCTTCTTGGCGAGGATTTTTATAAGGAAGCCCATCGACTGATTTATGAAGCTATAGTTGATCTTTACGCAAAAAAGGAACCGCTTGACATATTGAGCCTTTCTTCAAGACTTACGGGAAAAAAACAGCTGGAACAGATTGGCGGCAGATCATATCTGGCGGAATTAACCAATGCTGTACCAACTTCGTCAAATATCGCGCATTACGCAAAAATAGTCAGAGAAAAACATATCTTAAGAAAACTGATCACAACATCCGCGGAAATACAAAAAATCGCCTTTGACAACAAAGATAAAGAAATTGACGCGTTGCTAGATATTGCTGAAAATAAACTCTTTGGCATTTCACAAGGATTTTTAAAACCTGAATTTTCGTCAATAAAAAATCTGTTAAGCGAAGCTTTCGACAGGATCGACGAATTGCATAAAGAAAAAGGCAAACTAAGGGGTATTCCTACTGGCTTTACTTCTTTGGACAATAAACTGGCTGGGCTGCAAAAATCAGATCTGATTATTATAGCGGCACGGCCCTCAATGGGTAAAACAAGTCTAGCGCTTGATATCGCGCGCCAAATTGCGGTCAAGCAAAAAATACCAGTGGGTATATTTTCACTTGAAATGTCAAAAGAACAGCTGATTGACCGCATGTTGTGCGCTGAAGCTCAAGTGGATCTATGGAAGATGAGAACGGGCCAGCTGTCTGACAAAGAAACACATATGGGAGAATCCGATTTTTCGCTAATCGGCCATGCTATGGGCACTTTGTCAGAAGCTCCAATCTACATTGATGATACTCCACTGGCAAATGTTATGGAAATTCGCACAAAGGCGAGACGATTGCAAGCAGAACGTGGACTTGGATTAATTGTTATTGACTATTTACAACTAATGGAGGGGCGTGGAATATCCAGTGTAGATAATCGCGTGCAAGTAGTATCTGAGATTTCACGCGGCCTAAAGGCAATAGCCCGCGAATTGAGACTGCCGGTGCTGGCTCTGTCACAGCTTTCACGCCAAGTTGAATCACGTCATCCTCCGATACCTAATCTCGCTGATTTGCGCGAATCTGGCTCAATCGAGCAAGATGCAGATGTTGTGATGTTTATTTATCGCGAAGAATATTATAGAAAAGATACAAACCGTCCGCACATCGCAGATATTCTAATAAAAAAACACCGTAACGGCCCGACTGGAACAGCGTCTCTATTTTTTGATGAAAATAGAGTATCTTTCAAAAATTTAGAACAGCGCGTAGAAGAATTAACTGTTTCATAAAAAATCTGATTATGCAATACTCCGAACCAATAAAAAAACTCATAGCGAATTTCAGCGCCATGCCAGGACTTGGTGATAAAACCGCTGAACGGTTGGTATTTAATTTGCTCAAAAAAAATAATAAAAACACATTCATTGAATTCGCCAACGCGCTCATAACAGTCGGCAAACAAATACGTCATTGCAAAATTTGCAACAACTATTCTGAAAAGCCGCTGTGCCAGATATGCGAAAATATGAGACGTGATAAAACAAAAATCTGCGTTGTGGCAGAAGCACAGGACATCATCTGTCTTGAAAAAACCTCGGTTTATCATGGCTTATATCACGTCCTTGGCGGACTTATAGAACCAATAAGTAACATTACTCCTGACAAGCTAAACATCAAAAGCCTTATTGAAAGACTCAATGATAAACAAATTAGAGAAATTATTTTTGGCCTAAACCCTACAATTGAAGGAGAATCAACAATTATTTATATCAAAAAAATGATTGGACAAAAGTTCAAAAATATCAAATTGACACGTTTATCGCGCGGTCTGCCTATGGGCGCCGACATTGAATATGCTGATGAAATCACATTGTCAAACGCAATAAACAACAGATCACAGCTTTAGAAAAAATAGTTCCAAAATACAAAATCCCGCTTGATGCCGGGATTTTAAATATATCAATTGATTGTAAAACTAAATCACCGCAACGATTTTAACTTTGGAAAAAGGTTGTCTATGCCCATAGACTTTATGGTATCTTGTCTTTGGTTTATAATGCACCACTTTCACTTTTTTTGCTCTTCCCTGCTCAACGATTCTGGCTTGAACTTTAATATTATTCAAAGCAGGATTTCCAATCTTTAGGTCATTGCCGTCTTCCTCAACAACTAGGAGTGTCTCAAATTCTATATTTTCTCCATTATCTTTAGATAATTTTTCCACCCTCAAAATATCACCTTCTTTGACTAAATACTGTTTTCCGCCGGTTTTAATAACTGCTAATTTCATAACTAAAAAATAATCATTAATTACAAATATATTATAACTAATCTAAATTCAGGTGTCAACACTCTGTATCAGTCAAATAATTTTGTGCCATTCTTCGGTAAGCCAATCGCTCATGATCGTGAGAACATAGATGATTTTGTTAAGAAATTTAAAAATTTTACTGCTGATTAAAAAAATGATATAATACATATTAAATCAGACTAATAAAAATATGCATTTTGAAGAATACCAGCGCCGATCAAGAAAAACAGCTATTTATCCCAATAAGGGCAACAACTTCATATATCCTATTTTAGGACTTTGCGGAGAAGCTGGCGAAGTCGCAGAGAAGATTAAAAAAGTTATTCGCGACAATGGTGGGCGAATAGACGAGCATATGCGCGAGCAAATAAAAAAAGAGTTAGGTGATGTCTTGTGGTATATTAGCCAATTGGCATCAGAGCTTCATGTTGCACTTGATGATATTGCGACAGTTAATCTTACTAAGCTGTATTCAAGGCACGCAAGGGGGGTTTTGAGAGGTAGCGGTGATGATAGATAATAAATAAAGTTTATGTCCATATCTTAAATAGGCAAACGGTGGATAACTTATCTTGGACAGCGAGAAAAAATGATATATAATTAATTTTAAAGAAAGGCTTCGGATTTGCAGAAGAGTATTGTTTTTTCTTCAGGCGGGTTATTTTTTTGGGGCCTTGACAATACTATATATTGTGATATACTTAGTAGTAGCTACACAATATATAGTTTTTATTTACTTTGTGTTTATATTTTTTGATACTGTATTTCTGACAATATTTTGTTCAATATATAACTATCAATTGTAATTTTGAGTGGATGGAAGATATATTTGGAGATACACGTTATGAAATGTCCGGTTTGCAATTTTAAAGATACAAAAGTTGTAGATTCAAGATTATCTAGCAGCGGCGTTTGCGTCCGGCGCAGAAGAAAATGCGGCAAATGCGGATTTAAATTTTCAACTTATGAAGAAATGCAAATTTTAGATCTTCTGGTTGTTAAAAGGGATGGCCGTCGGGAGACATATTCAAGAGAAAAGGCAGAGAGAGGAGTTTTGCACGCGTTAGAAAAAAGATCTTATACCGAAGATCAATTTAAGTTACTTTTAAACAAAATTGAAAGAGATATTCAGAAGAAATCAAGCAGAAATGAGATTACCAGTAGAGAAATCGGTGAAATCGTTATGCGATACTTGCGTAAGTTTGACAAGATTGCTTATATCCGCTTTGCTTCAGTTTATAGACAATTTGAAGACGTTAAAACATTTCAGAAGGAATTAAAAAAAATAGCCAATAAAAGAAAATAATAATATCAGTATGGCATAAATGCGGCAATGGTAATAATAAATAGATGATTAATTTTTCTCAATGTTTAATGCCTGCTAAATCACAGATCAAACAAATAAAAAAAAGAGATGGCCGCATAATGAGCTTTGACGCTGACAAGATAACGACAGCAATTTTTAAAGCTTTGCGAGTGTCAGGCAAAGAGGATCGCGGTATCGCTGAAAAGTTGGCTAATAAAGTTGTCAAAATATTGGACAAAAAATTTGATGGACACACATTGCCTGGCGTAGAGCAGATTCAAGACGCAGTCGAGGAAATTCTTATAAAAGAGGGTCTTGTCGATGTGGCTAAAGCATATATTCTTTATCGCGATCAACACGCTAGGATTAGAGATCTTAATAAATTTATTAATTCAAACGATCTTATAGATCAATATTTGAATAAACTCGATTGGCGAGTCAAAGAAAACAGCAACATGGCCTACTCTTTACAAGGATTGAATAATCATATTGCTTCCACTATATCTGCAAACTATTGGTTGAGTGCCGTATATTCGCCAGAAGTAAGGAGAGCGCACGTTGAGGGAGATTTACATATTCATGATTTGCAGCTTCTTGCGGCTTACTGTTGCGGATGGGACATGAGAGATCTTTTGCTATATGGTTTTACTGGAGTTGAGGGTAAAGTCCAAAGCAATCCGCCAAAACATTTTAGGAGCGCTCTTGGAATGGTGGTAAATTTTCTATATACTTTGCAGGGAGAAGCGAACGGCGCGCAGGCTTTCTCAAACTTTGATACATATCTGTCCCCATTTATCCGTTTTGATGGCCTTGAATACAAGCAAGTAAGGCAAGCGATGCAAGAATTTATGTTTAATATGAATATTCCAACCCGCGTAGGCTTTCAAACGCCATTTACCAATATTACAATGGACTTAAAATTATCTGGGAAACTTGCGCAAGAAAATATTATTATAGGTGGTGAGGTTAGAAATGAAAAATACAAAGATTTTCAAAAAGAAATGGACATGTTCAATCGGGCTTATGCAGAGATGAATTTAGTCGGCGATGCCAAGGGAAGAGTATTTACTTTTCCTATACCAACATACAATATAACAAAAGATCTTGATTGGGATAATAAAATGCTTAATCCAGTATGGGAAATGGCCGCAAAATATGGAATACCTTATTTTTCTAATTTCATTAATTCTGACATGGACCCGGATGATGCGAGAAGTATGTGCTGTCGTCTTAGGCTTGACAACAGAGAACTTAAAAAAAGAGGCGGGGGTCTTTTTGGCGCGAATCCGCTTACTGGCAGCATTGGCGTAGTAACGATTAATATGCCAAGAATTGGCTATTTATCAAAAGACGAAGAGGAATATTTTAAACGGCTTAATACTTTAATGGAAATAGCCAAGGAATCGCTAGAAACGAAAAGAGAGGTTATTGAAAAATTTACAAACATGGGTCTTTATCCGTATTCAAGATTTTATTTAAAGAGAATAAAAGATCAATTCGGGGAATATTGGAAAAATCATTTTAATACGATTGGGCTACTTGGGCTGAATGAATCAATAGCTAATTTTTCGGGAGAAAATATCACAACTCATATTGGTCATAAATTCGCTGAGAAAACTCTTGACCATATGAGGGAGAAAATTAGTGAATTTCAGGAAGAAACAGGTCATTTATATAATCTGGAGGCAACCCCAGGAGAAGGAACAACATATCGTTTTGCAAAAGCTGATAAAAAGAGATTTGCCGATATTAAAGTTGCCAATGAAGAGGCTTACCAGACAAGAGGGGCCAAGCCATATTATACGAATTCATCACAACTGCCGGTTAATTTTAGTGATGATATTTTCACGGCGCTTGATTTGCAGGATAGCCTGCAGAGAAGATATACTGGCGGGACAGTTTTACACGGATTTTTGGGAGAGAAAATGCCTTCCATACAAGCCACAAAAAAGCTTATTAAAAAAATTGCTGAAAACTATACTTTGCCATATTACACTTTAACGCCTACTTTTAGTGTATGCCCAATTCATGGCTATCTGGCTGGAGAGCATCATTGGTGTCCAAAATGCGACAAGGAAATCGGTTATACAGAAATAGCTGTATCTCCTAATATAGACGCAAAGCAGGAAAAATTATTTGAAGAATAGAAATCCGAAACTAAATTTTTTTGATGTTTTTAAATTTATTGATATTATTTAAAGGTTGGAATATTCTAAAAATTAAAAAAAATATATGGGAAATCAGAACACAAAAAGAACGCGTTGTGAAATATATTCACGAGTCGTAGGTTATTTAAGACCCATTAATCAATGGAATGAAGGGAAGAGAGCTGAATTTGATGATCGGCAAACTTATGACAAACAACTGGCGGCGGATTATGACGGCCGCGATTTCTAGTCTAGCATTGTTTAAAACAAGGCTCTTCTTTGTGGCAAGCTCATAGGCAAGGAAGAATTTTTATTATAAAATCAGATGCGGGGATAATACGCAGACAGTTTATAAAATTATAAGAGAAATGCTTTGTTATCAGTGGACTATTTATTTTTTACGTTATTTTATTTTATGATTATTGGCGGATTGCAGAAAACATCACTTCAAGATTATACTGGTAAAGTATCGGCGATTATTTTCACTTCAGGCTGTAATTTTGTTTGCGGTTTTTGCCACAATCCAGAGCTTGTTACGTGTATAAACAAAGAAAAAGCCATCGAAGAAGAAAAAATTTTTAGATTTTTACAGAAAAGAAAAAAAGTGCTTGACGCAGTCGTCATCACTGGCGGTGAACCAACAATGCATAAAGATTTACCCAGGTTTATTAAACAAATTAGAGAGATTGGATATTTGATCAAGATTGATACAAACGGATCTAATCCGTATATGCTTGAAAAATTGATTAAAAGTAATTTAGTTGATTATGTGGCTATGGACATTAAAGCCCCGGAGATCAGTTATCAAAAAGTTACCAATGCGAGTATTGATTTTTCAAAAATAATGAGGAGTATTCGCATCATAATGAAATCAGCAAAAGACTATGAATTCCGTTCAACAATTCTACCAATTTTACATATCAAAGAGGATTTAATCGCTATGGCAAAAATGATTCATGGGGCAAAACGATATTATTTGCAAAAATTTGAACCAGCTAAAAAGATGAATGATATAGCCTTTGTAAATTACAAAAGTTATAGTGACAAAGAAATGAAGGATCTGGCCACGCTTTGTCGCCAATACGTTGACTTTTGCAAATTTAGGCATTGATCCGGTATCTATCCGGAGTGTTGAATAAGTTCAGATACATTTCGGACTCCAAAGGAGTCAAAAATGAGGATAATTTACAAGTTTAAATGGATAAAAGGCAGTAGAATGTTGTATGATTAT
>Ga0210006_1002650_pt1 | contig 11519 bp, 5 predicted proteins | sample CryGey02umfilter_2_FD_185452 | JGI IMG/M metagenome (GOLD analysis project Ga0210006, IMG submission 185452) | Groundwater microbial communities from aquifer in Utah, USA - Crystal Geyser 4/10/14 0.2 um filter (SPAdes) (version 3) | ecosystem: Environmental > Aquatic > Deep subsurface >... | reverse complement strand
TTGAGCAGATAATTTAGCTGCAAAACATAAGACAAGAAAAATAGAAATCAGAAAAGAGTTTAAAAACAGCTTCTTCATGGAAGGGTAAATGTAAAAAAAATCCCGAATAAATTCGGGATTTTTTTTACTGCTTCATTATTTTCTTTGTAAAGTGATTATTTTCATAATTAATTGACATAAAATAAATACCTGACGGCTGGTTTTGAATATCAAAATTTATTTCATTTAACCCAATGTTAAGGTTCGATTGTTTACTTAAAACTACTTGCCCTAAAGAGTTGGTTAGGCTCATGTTTAAAACAGCATTTCTGGAGGAAGTTACTCCTAAAACAAAAGTCGATTTTGTTGGGTTGGGTGAAAGGATTATATTAGATAACAAGTCCTGTTCTTTTATTCCTACAGATGAACAAGCATTATTACAGTTAGTACTTGTTGATGTCCAAGAATCGATATAGGTATAATTCACACTAGTATTTGAAACTTGAATGCAACTCAAACTTGAATTATTCGTTGTGTATAAAGAATCAGCAGTAAGCAGTGAGTTATCTAGGATATTTAAACAGGTTAATTGATTATTTGAACAGTCTAATGAATGTATAGGGGAACTTATTATTAAGTTGGTTAATAAGTTATAGTCACAATGAACAGCATAATAAACTGTATTTTGACTTAAAATGAGTGTGCTAAGTTGATTGTAACTACAGACTAGAAGATTTACATTGTTATTTTGACTTACATCAAGCGAGGTTAATTGATTAGAGCGACAGTTCAAATAAGTAAGAGCTGTAAATGCTTCTATACCAGTAAGGTCAGAAATAGACAAATTCGATACATTCATTGTACCTGTAAAAGCAGTAGCTTCGGAGGTTTGAATTTCAGTATCCATGTTGGTATTGATACTTGAGTTACCCACTAATGCTGCTTTAAAATTGGCATCGGGTATGTTTACATTTTGGGCAAAAATACTTGCACTTAATGTAATTGCTAAAAAAAGAAGATTTAAATTTTTCATAATATTTAGTTTTTAAATTTGTAAGAGATTTTAATTGATAGATGTTCAATAAGACTAAACGGTTGCATAACAAACAAATTTATGTGAAATATTAGACTTATATTTCAGTGTCAAATTAGTATTTTTGAATATTATGTTTGGTATCAACGCAGACCATATTAACTTAATTTCTAAACTTTCGTTCTGTCGGTTGGCAAATATCGTTTTAGTAAGATGGAGTTTTTATTACTCGAAATGGAGAAAAACTCCAAAGGGAATAACTTTCCCAATTAGCCTTACCATTGAGCCAACCACTGCTTGTAATTTAGGGTGTCCCGAGTGTCCTAGTGGATTAAAACAATTTTCTCGTCCCGAAGGAAATCTCAAAAATCCATTTTATGAGTCTATTATAAATCAAGTTGAAAAGCACGTTTTTTATCTCAATTTTTATTTTCAAGGAGAGCCGTTTATTAATCCTAACTTTTTGGACATGGTGGCTTATGCCAACTCCAAAAAAATATATACAGCAACATCCACCAATGCTCATTTTTTAACGGATGAGATGGCAAAAAAAACCATTTTATCGGGGTTGGATAGGTTAATTATTTCTATTGATGGTATTACGCAAGAAGTGTATGAAAATTATAGAATTCATGGAAAATTAGACAAAGTATTGGAAGGAACAAAAAATATCTTAAAATGGAAAAAGGAATTGAAATCCAACACGCCTTATGTTATTTTTCAATTTTTGGTAGTAAAACCCAACGAACATCAAATTGAGGATGCAAAAGTATTAGCTGATGAACTCGGAGTAGATGAAATTCGTTTTAAAACAGCTCAAGTGTATGATTATGAAAATGGAAATCCACTTTTGCCAACTATTGAAAAATATTCGAGATATAAAAAACAAGCGAATGGTAAATATGCACTAAAAAATAAAATGCTCAATGAATGTTGGCGTATGTGGAGTTCATGTGTAATTACTTGGGATGGAAAGGTAGTTCCTTGTTGTTTTGATAAAGATGCTACACATCAATTGGGTGATTTGTCAACATCAAATTTCAACCAACTATGGAAATCTGAAGCGTATCAAAAATTTAGAAAAAACATATTGACCAACAGGCAAAGTATTGATATTTGTAAAAACTGCACTGAAGGAACTAAAGTTTTTGAAAATACGTAACCTTATTTTTTTATGAAAACCATTGAATCAGATTTTTTATTAGACAACACCATTACCTACCTCAATCATGGTTCTTTTGGTGCTTGCCCTAAACCTGTTTTTGATGATTATCAACAATGGCAACGCAAATTGGAATTTGAGCCTGTTCAATTCATTACCAAGCAATCGGATGTTTATTTGGCTGCATCAAAAACCGCTTTAGCAACCTATTTGAATTGCGACAAAGACGATTTTGTTTATACGGTAAACCCATCAACTGCTTTCAATTTGGTAATTAAAAATCTACTTTTAAAATCAGGAGATGAGGTGCTTACGACCAACCAGGAATATGGAGCTATGGACAGAACTTGGCGTTACTACTGTAAAAAAGCAAATGCAGTATATAAACAGCAAGCCATTTCACTTCCTCTGGTTTCAAAAGAACAATTTATTGAGGAATTTTTTAAAGGATTAACTCCTAAAACAAAAATTGTTTTCATTAGTCATTTAACTAGTCCAACAGCATTACTTTTTCCTGTGAAAGAAATATGCGAAATAGCCAAACAAAAAGGATTAATGACTATTGTTGATGGAGCTCATATTCCAGGACATATTGCCTTGAATTTAGAGCAAATTCAGGCAGATATTTATGTTGGAGCTTGTCATAAATGGTTGTTGACACCAAAAGGATGTTCGTTTTTATATGTAAAAAAAGAATTTCAACATTTGTTAGACCCGCTAGTAATCAGTTGGGGTTATGAAAGTGAAAACCCTGGTCATTCGCAGTTTTTAGATTACAATGAATATCAAGGCACAAGAGATATTTCTGCTTTTTTAACAGTGCCAAAAGCATTGGAATATTTAACATCCAATAATTGGAACGAACGAAGCAAAAATTGTAGGTTATTGATTCAAGAAAATTATCCTAAACTGTGCGAGTTACTCCAAACAAAGCCTATTTGTGCTGTTTCTGATGAATTTTTAGGACAAATGTGTAGTATTCCTATTCAACCTAAAAACCCCATACGATTAAAGGAAAAACTATTTAATGCTTTTAAAATTGAAATTCCTATTACTAATTTTCTCAATAATTATTATTTGCGTGTTTCCATACAAGCATATAATAGTCAAGAAGATATAGATACTTTAACAGAAGCTATTCAGCAATTAAAACAACAAGGTGAGTTTAATTAGATACAATAACCTTTCTCACTTCTCGTTCTCCATTGGTTTTATGAAGCACTACTAAGTAAATAGAATTACTCCATTTGCTAGTGTTAATAGTGTGTTGGTTGTTATTAAAAATGGGTTTAGAAAACACGATTTTTCCTAACAAATCACGAATTTCAAGTTCCTTATAATTAGCATCTTTAAATTGTATGTAAAGTAAATTGGGCTGAGTCCATATTTTCAAATCTTCCATAATATTGTATTCATCAACAGAAGTTACATTATCTGTTATTGTAATTAATTGTTGATTTGAAGCATTGCAATTACTGTTTTGGGAAGAAATAAGGCTAACCAAATAATCTCCAATTTGAGCATAAGTGTGCGAAGGATTTGCTTGAGACGATGCATTTCCATCACCAAAATCCCAAGAGTAATCTACTGCATTTAGTGAAGCATTAGTAAAAACAACGGCTTCAGTAATATCAAAGGTATCTTTTACAGTTGAAAAAGCAGCAGTAATAGGTAAAGGATTTACTAAAATTACAGTATCAATAATATTGCCGCATAAGTTATCGGTAGTTTCTATATAATAAGTTCCGTTATTCAAATTGATCAATGTATCACTTAGCACATTTGTTTTGGAAGATATAGTAGTAAGAGTTCCATCTTTCCAAGTAATATCAAAAGGAGATGCACTATTTTTGGTAAAAATTATTTCTCCATCTTGATTATTGATACAGCTAATTTCAGTTGTTTCAATAATTTTTGGAGCTCCAATATGCAAAATAAATCGAGCTAAGGTTGTGGTATCAAAAAGTTGAATATTAAATGAAGGTGTAAAAGAAAGATTGTAGTTTATTCCAGTATATAAATCTTCTAAAATTAGACAAGCAGCATTGGTTAATGATTCTATATTTTCAACACTAATTGTATGTATCCCAGTTACTCCTGTTAAAACTCGTATAGGAATATTAATTTCTTGAGCAGGGAATTGATTAATGGAATAATCATCTGCCATAACACTTGATATTATTGGTAAATTAGGGTTTTGTGAAGGAATTTTTAGTGCATCAAAATTAACATCAAAACCAATGGTTGCGTTGTCATCAAAATTAATAATTGCTTCATCTTGTCCAAAACCATTTTGAGCTTTAATTTTAAAAGGGGTAGTTGTTTGTGGCCTCAAAAATGTGCCAGTTACAGAAGTTTTTGATGATTCTCGCATAGTAACAGTTGCTGTTGGGCTTGTTGTTTGTAACCAAAAAGCTTGTGAAGATGCAATAACATTTGAACCTCCATTTGTGCCAAAACCTCCTACATAACTAGCAAATTGTTCTAAATCAGGATTCCAAATGTAAATCGCATTATTTACACCATTTTTGGTTATATTAGGAGAGTCCCAATCTATAGAAGAAGGATAAGGATTTCCTACCATGTTCCAGCCATCATCGGCAGGAAGACCAGAATTTGTATAAGAAATAGGGAGGTTAATGTTACCTACATTGGGAGGTCCTGTAATGTTCATGTTAAAAGGTTGTGTTCCAATAATGGTATCTCCACTCCAAACCCAAATTCCTTCGCCAACTCCTATCACATTAGAAATGTTGGTAGCAGGCATAAAACCATTGTCTTGAATTCCAGGAACTGTTTCATCATAAAAATAAATAGAAGGCCAAGGATTTGCTGCGGTGGGCCAATTTGGAAAATCGGCTCCAGGAAAACCGCTTGTTATAAATGTACTACTTAAATCAGCCAATGTTCCACCAGTAACAGCAGAGGTAACAAAACGCCAATTGGTTGCTCCTGCATCAATATAACGCTGCATAACAATGTTTCCTGTAATAGGATTAAAAAATGAGCAACTTGCGGTAGTACTAAAAACATTTGTTCCAACCGTTGGGGTTGGGCCATTACTAAAAACAACAGTACTGTTCAAAGAAAGCGTGTAAGAATTTTCATTTTCATAATTACCTGCAGTATATTGCAAACGCAACACAGCTCCTGCTGGCACATAAATATCACTAGAAGAATTGGCTCGTTTGGCAAAAAAATCTCCTACAGGTACATTGTCAATATAAGCAGTAATGAAACCACCATTCCAGCTATCTCCATAAGCATCGGACATGTTTAATGTATATTTACATTTTGTGGTTAATTCATCAATACGAGCAGTACCTGCTGAATCGGAAATTAATGTTAATGCATTGTTGGTGTTGAAATTTCCTGTAGCAATTCCAACTTTTAATGTTCCTCGCAAATCAATACTACCCGAATTAATAATTGCACCATTTACATTGTCTATGGTTAAATCAAACATATCCTGATTAGTACTTCCATTAATGTTATTAATACTTTCTCCTTTTAATGTTACATTTCCTGAATTGGCAACAAAAGTTCCGTTATTATTAAAATCACCATAAATATCTATATTTGATGTACCGACAAGTGTTAATGTAGCTCCCGCATCTATCGTAATATTTTTTGCAGTAGCACCTGCAGCAGCAATAATAGGTATGTTGGTTGTTCCTGAGGGAATAAGTACATTCATTTCTTGGGTGGGAACAAATGCATCCCAGTTGTTAGAATCAAACCAATCTGTACTTACTGAACCATTCCAAGTAGTTGTAGATTTAAAAATTAATTGTACTTGAGGTTTGTAATTCACTCTGTTGTTTGGGGTTGTCCCGCAAATACTTCCTCCATTATCATCTTGTCTGTATCGATAACCATTATTAGCATTATATATTCTACATTGTCCCGAAGCATCCCATGAAGGTTGCACTTGCGACCAACATATCTCAATAGCTAAATTTCGTACACCATTCCAGTTAAAAGGGGTATCAAATGTTATCATATCAAAATTTCGCAACGGATCAGGAGAATAGGTAAACGCATTTTTTACCACTGTCCAACCAGTTGCCCCAAGATCTGTTGCAACATTGTTTCGTGTAGTATGTTTAATTTTAATGGTATATCCCGGAATATCAAATAATGGATTGGTAGTTATAAAAAACCCTAACTGAGTTAATGTATTAGCTCCTGTAATGCCCGCAGCATTTAATTCGGCAGCTGTATAAACAAACTGAGCCACTTGTCTTCTATAATAAGTATTTACTGGAGATGCTTGGGTTATAGTATTTACAGTTGTTCCTGTGCCTATCTGTATGGCTTGTCCGAAAGATGAATAGATAGTGAAAACCGACAAAAAAGTAAGTATAATTTTATTCATAACTAAGTAGTTTTACTTGTAAAAGAAAGTAAATATACGGAAAAATTTAGTATTAGGTTACGATTTTTCGATATAACTCTTGTTTCTTCATACCAATTACACATTTTATAGCTCAATTTTAAGATTGAGCTCGATAAATTAGCTGATGAAGATTTCTGGTCGCCATTGGAATAAGAGCTAATAAAAAAACTTAATTTTGTGCCAATGAATAGCTCTGACTTAAAAGCGGTTTATACCAATGCTTCCGCTACCCAACAAATTTGTAAACAGTTTCAAGAAAATGCCCTTTCGCACGTTCATGTTAAAGGATTAATAGGTTCTTCTACAGCTTTTTATTTGAATGGAGTTATACAAAATTTACCGTTAAATCAGCTCATTGTTTTAAACGACAAAGAAGAAGCTGCCTATTTTTTTAATGATTTAGAACGAATAATAGGCGAAGACAAGGTATTGTTTTTCCCAAATTCTTACCGAAATCCGTATCAGGTTGAACAAACGGACAATTCAAATATTTTAATGCGAGCAGAAGTGCTAAGTGCATTAAGTAAAACAACCCACAATAAAATTATTGTAACTTATCCAGCGGCATTGTCCGAGAAAGTGGTAACCAAAAAGATATTGCAAAAAAACACCCTCAAATTAAAAGTTGAAGAGGAGATTTCGCTCGATTTTTTAATAGAGATGCTCAATGAATATCATTTTGAACGAGTGGATTTTGTGGTTGAACCTGGTCAGTTTTCAGTTAGAGGCGGAATTGTCGATGTATTTTCTTTTTCAAACGAAAACCCCTATCGTATTGAGTTTTTTGGCGATGAAGTGGAATCCATCAGAAGTTTTGATCCTGTTACGCAACTAAGCTTAAAGAACCATACACAAATAAACATTCTTCCTAACATTCAAAATGCATTGCTCGAAGAAGTTCGGATCTCCTTTTTATCTTTTTTACCTACAAATACATTGGTTTGGTTAAAAGATATTGCACTAATTGCATATCAAATTGAATCCGATTTTGAAAAAGCAACAGCAGCAAAAAAAGCGATAGAAAATTCGCCTTTAAATCACCTGAAACCGCAAGAACTATTTTTACAGAAAACACTATTTATTGAAGAAATTTCAACTAAAAATACCATAGAATTTGGTAATCAATTTTTCCTTTCGGCAGATTTAACAATTACGCTAAACCAAAAAACTCAACCCAGTTTCAATAAAAATTTCGAGTTACTACATCAAGATTTAACTACCAAAAAAGAAGAAAACTATACCACACTTTTATTAGCAGATAGTTCTAAACAAATTGAACGTCTTACTGCCATTTTTGAAGACATTAGAAAAAAATTAGAAGTAACACCTATCTTACTTACAGTTCACGAGGGTTTTATAGATGAAGATAATAAAATTGCTTGTTATACTGACCATCAAATTTTTAATCGTTACCAACGATTCAATTTAAAAGATAGCTATAAAAAGAAAAGCGAAAGCCTTACGTTGAAAGAAATTCATGGACTAACTTCTGGTGATTTTATTACGCATATTGACCATGGTGTAGGGCGTTTTTCGGGATTAGAAAAAATTGATGTTCAAGGCAAACAACAGGAAGCCATTCGTATTGTTTATGCCAATAATGATTTGTTGTATGTGAGTATTCATTCCTTACATAAAATTTCAAAATTTGTTGGTAAAGATGGAATTCCTCCTTCTATTAACAAGTTGGGTTCACCTCAATGGCAAAATGCCAAACAAAAAACAAAATCAAAAATAAAAGAAGTAGCTTTCGATTTAATTAAATTGTATGCCGAGCGAAAAGCTAAAAAAGGATTTCAATTTTTGCCCGATACGTATATGCAAAATGAATTGGAAGCTTCTTTTATTTATGAAGATACCCCTGACCAGTTGAAAGCAACCATTGATGTCAAAAAAGACATGGAGGCTGAATCTCCTATGGACAGATTAATTTGTGGGGATGTTGGTTTTGGGAAAACAGAAATTGCTATTCGTGCAGCGTTTAAAGCAGTTGCAGATAGCAAGCAAGTTGCGGTGTTAGTTCCTACAACAATTTTAGCCTTGCAACACTATAAAACTTTTAAAGAACGATTGGCTGATTTCCCTTGCAAAGTAGATTACATTAACCGATTTAAAACCACAAAACAACAACAAGAAACGCTTAAAAAACTAGCTTCAGGACAAGTTGATATTTTAATAGGAACACACCGAATTGTAGGCAATGATGTTAAATTCAAAGATTTAGGATTGCTGATTATTGATGAAGAGCAAAAGTTTGGTGTTTCTATAAAAGATAAACTAAAAACCATCAAAACCAACGTAGATACACTTACACTAACTGCAACTCCCATTCCTCGAACCTTGCACTTTTCGTTAATGGCAGCTCGCGATTTATCAAACATTAATACGCCACCTCCAAACAGACAACCAGTAGAAACTAAATTACAAACCTTTAGCGAAGAAGCAATTAGAGATGCTATTATTTATGAAACAGCAAGAGGTGGACAAGTTTTTATTGTAAACAATAGAGTAGAAAACATCAAAGAAGTAGCAGGCATGGTGCAGCGTTTATGTCCTGATGTAAGTGTGCTGACCGCTCATGGACAAATGAAAGGAACGGAATTGGAACAAAAAATGGCTGCTTTTGTAGAAGGACAATATGATGTATTAATTGCAACCACCATCATTGAATCTGGATTAGACATCCCAAATGCAAACACCATCATTATTATCAACGCACATCATTTTGGGTTAAGCGATTTACATCAAATGAGAGGCAGGGTAGGTCGATCAAATAAAAAAGCATTTTGCTATTTAATGGCTCCCCCTTTACACACACTTTCTATGGAAGCTAGAAAAAGACTAACTGCCATAGAGCAATTTTCTGATTTGGGAAGTGGTTTTCAAATCGCCATGCGTGATTTAGATATTAGAGGAGCTGGAAACTTGTTAGGAGCTGAACAAAGTGGTTTTATTTCAGAAATAGGATTTGATGTGTATCAAAAAATCCTACAAGAAGCCATTGAAGAACTCAAAGAAAATGATTTTGCTGCATTATATGCTGAAGAATTGAAACAAAAATCTTTTATAACCGACTGTCAAATTGAAACCGATTTTGAAGTGTTAATTCCAGATGATTACATCACCAATATCTCAGAGCGATTAGTTATCTATAAAGAATTGGATGAAATTGAAAACGATGAAGCATTAGCAAATTATCGTTTGCGACTTATCGATAGGTTTGGAAAAATTCCTTTAGCAACAGAGCATTTATTTAAAATTATTCAATTACGTTGGTTAGCCAAAAACATTGGTTTTGAAAAATTAGTGTTAAAGCAAAAAAAATTAATTGGCTATTTTGTTCAAAACCAACAATCCCCTTATTATCAATCAGCCCGATTTACACATGTGTTAAATTATGTTCAGCAAAATCAACGTGCTTGCAAAATGAAAGAAAAAAACAATAAACTTTCGTTGGTTTTTGAAAATGTTACTGCCATTCATCAAGCAATAAGTGTTATCGAGCCACTTTGTGTTCTAACAGCTGTTCCTGCATAGATTCGTAGCCCCTTGACCCATACAGGAGGTAATTTTCTTATTGTACCGTTCTTAACCCGCTTTATTCATGCAAAAGCGAAGCGAATTGTATGAGTGTGCGAAGGGCTTTGGGATGCAAAGCGGTTAATCCCTTCCGATAATTATCGGAATAGTAATACCCAAATTTGGGCTATTGAAAATAGCTAAATTAAATTTGTTGGTATTACTTATATCGTAGAAAATTTGTGAACCGAGCTTGCGAGTTCAACGAAGTTAATTTTCCGGGTTAATCCCCGCTCCTTTCTCTTTCTGTTCTGTTTATAATTTACTGAAACTTTGCATGTTTTCGGAGAAAGCTTGCTTAGTTACAGTAAATACTCGCAACCAAATAATATAAATTATCCGAAAAGCTATTTGGTTGCGGTATATGAACAAAACTATATTTGGTTTTTATATTTTACAAATCCATTCTACAAACATAGGATGACAAGTCGGTTTATAAGTTGTTCATCACCTCATCATCCACCAAATTGGGCAACGTAACTTTTAACCCAGGAGTTCTTTCCATCTCACGTTTAATGGCAAAAATAGCTTCTGAGTTTCTTGCCCAGCTTCTACGAGCAATACCATTATTCACATCCCAAAAAAGCATGGATTTTAATCTTCTATCGGCATCAGCAGAACCATCTAAGGTTAATCCAAAACCACCATTAATAACTTCTCCCCATCCAACACCACCGCCATTGTGTATAGAAACCCAAGTGGCCCCTCTAAAACTATCGCCAATAACATTATGAATCGCCATATCTGCTGTAAATGCAGAACCATCATAAATGTTAGAAGTTTCTCTATAAGGAGAATCTGTTCCTGAAACATCATGATGATCTCGTCCTAAATTAACAGGAGCGGAAAGTTTACCACTAGCAACAGCTTGGTTAAAAGCTTCAGCAATTTTTATTCTTCCTTCGGCATCAGCATATAAAATTCTGGCTTGAGAACCAACCACCAACTTGTTTTCTTGAGCTCCTTTAATCCAAGTAATGTTATCTTGCATTTGTTGTTTTATTTCATTGGGAGAGGTTTTTATCATTTCTTCCAACACTTCGCAAGCAATATCGTCAGTTGTTTTTAAATCTTCTGGTTTTCCTGAGGTGCATACCCAGCGGAAAGGACCAAATCCGTAATCGAAACACATAGGTCCCATAATATCTTGAACGTAAGAGGGGTATTTAAAGTCTATCCCATTTTCTGCCATAATATCAGCACCTGCTCGGCTTGCTTCTAGTAAAAAAGCATTTCCGTAATCGAAAAAGTAAGTGCCACGCTTAGCATGTTTGTTAATTGCAGCAACTTGCCTTCTGAGACTTTCTTGCACTTTTTGTTTAAATAGTTCGGGTTGGTTCGCCATCATTTCGTTGCTTTCTTCATAA
>Ga0210006_1002646_pt1 | contig 11531 bp, 7 predicted proteins | sample CryGey02umfilter_2_FD_185452 | JGI IMG/M metagenome (GOLD analysis project Ga0210006, IMG submission 185452) | Groundwater microbial communities from aquifer in Utah, USA - Crystal Geyser 4/10/14 0.2 um filter (SPAdes) (version 3) | ecosystem: Environmental > Aquatic > Deep subsurface >... | reverse complement strand
AAGACCAAGGCGCTAAAAAATTAATTGATTTTGCCAAAAAATTAGAAGGATGCGCCCGACACGCTTCAACCCATGCCTGCGGCGTGGTTATTTCTGAAGAGCCTTTAGATAATATCTGCCCGTTACAACACCCAACCCAAGATGAAAAAACGATTGTTACTCAGTATGAAATGCATGCAATTGAAAGCTTGGGATTGCTAAAAATGGATTTTTTGGGCTTGAAAAATCTGACCATTATTGAAGATACCATGTCTCGGGTTTATGTCGTGCAGGGAAAAAAGATTGACATTGAAAATCTGCCTCTTGACGATAAGGCTACTTTCAAACTTTTACAAAATGGCGAAACGATCGGCATCTTCCAGCTGGAATCAGAAGGAATGCGACATTATCTTAAACAATTAAAGCCAAACGAACTTGAAGATATAATTGCCATGGTTGCTCTTTACCGACCAGGACCTATGGCTCTTATACCAGATTATATTGCCGGAAAACATAAAAAGAAAAAAATTGAATATCTGCACCCGAAACTGAAACCGATTTTAGAAAAAACTCAGGGAATTCTCTTATATCAGGAACAGGTAATGAGGATCGCTCAAGAATTGGCCGGATTCTCTTTATCCGAAGCTGATGTTTTAAGGAAAGCTATCGGAAAGAAAATCAGAAAATTGCTTCTTTCTCAAAAAGAAAAATTCATTGAAGGGGCGAGAAAAAACGGCATTGAACAAAATATCGCCCAAAAAATCTGGCACTGGATTGAACCCTTTGCCCGCTATTCTTTCAATCGTTCCCACGCCGCAGCTTATGCTACCATCGCCTACCAAACGGCTTTCTTAAAAGCGCATTTCCCGGTTGAGTTTATGGCTTCCCTTTTGACTTCTGAAAAAGCGGATGTGGAACGAATTGGTTTTTTGATTGCTGAGTGCAAAAAAATGGGGATGGAGGTATTGCCGCCGGATATCAACGAAAGTTTGGAAAACTTCACGGTTGTCCCCGGTCAGAATAAAATCCGCTTTGGATTGACCGCAATTAAAAATGTCGGTTGGAACGTGGTGGAATGCATTGTTAAGGAGAGAAAAACCAACGGAAATTACCAATCAATCGCCGACTTCATCACTAGAGCAGACCCAAAGGTCCTTAATAAAAAGTCAATGGAGAGTTTGATTAAATCAGGTGTCTTTGATAAATTAGGAGAGAGGAGCCAATTGGTGCATAATTTAGAGAATCTTTTGGAATGGTCTAGAGAGGCCCAGAAAACCAAAAATAACGGCCAAAAAGGGCTTTTTGAGGGAATGAAATCCAACAATGGCTTCAAACTCTTTTCAGCCGCGCCCGCTTCAAAAAAAGAGAAATTAAGCTGGGAAAAAGAACTTCTGGGTCTTTTTGTCTCCTCCCATCCCTTAGAAGGGTTTGGAAAAATCCTTGAGAAAAAGACGGTTTCAATAAATAAAATTTCCACCATTCCCATTTCCCGGAAAGTGAAAATCGGCGGCGTTATCTCAAGCATCAAAAAAATCATAACGAGAGTGGGAAAACCCATGCTTTTTCTAAAATTAGAGGATTTGACTGACAAAATTGAGGTGATTGCCTTTCCCGGTGTTATTGAAAAAAATCCGACAGTTTTTCAAGAAAATAAAATTGTTTTTATTTGGGGCCGCGTTGATAACCGGGACGGTGTTCCCAAGATAATTTGTGAAGAGGTCGAAGAAATTTTAGAAGAAACATAAAATTTCTTCTCCATTCTTCGCTCATCAAGCGAGCGATAGCGAGTGCAGATAAAGATGAAGATTTATCTTCATCGCTCATCAAGCGAGCGATAGCGAGTGCAGATAAAGATGAAGATTTATCTTCATCGCTCATCAAGCGAGCGATAGCGAGTGCAGATAAAGATGAAGATTTATCTTCATCGCTCGGCTTTGCCTCGTTCGAATAATAGAAGAAGTGATGGAAACATAATTTTTCTCTTTAGGTCAAAATTATACCTCTGGGGATAATTTATCGCCTTGTTCAAAATTATGAAAATCGCCATCGTCGCTGACTCCATTGCCTGCCCGACCGAAGAACAGCAAGAAAAATATCAATTTGAAATCGTTCCTGTAAATGTTCTCTTTGAAGGGAAGGTCTATCGAGATGGGATTGATTTAACGGCTGCTCAGGCATATCAATTTTTAGATAAAAACCCTGAAGACTGGGCAACTTCTGCTCCGTCCCCAGGTGATTTTTTAGCTGCTTACAAAAGAGTGGTCAAAAAGGGGTCAAAAAAAATTCTTTGTCTAACTTTGTCCCAAAAGATAAGTGCCACCTATAATTCGGCGAGAATGGCAAAAGAAATGGCTAAAGAAGAGCTGCCAGATGTCAAAATTGAAGTTATTGACACTGAAACAATAGTGGGGGCGGAAACTTTGCTTGCTTTGGCTGCCGCCAAAGAAATTGAAAAAGGGAAAAATTTGGACGAAACGATTCAAACGGTGGAAAATCTTAAAAAAAAGGTTAATATCTTCATTGTCCTGGAAACCATCCGTTATGTGTATAGGTCGGGCAGAATTCCTGAAATTGCCTCAAAAATCGGAGCCATTCTTCCCTTAAAGCCGATTTTAACGGTTTCCGAAGGCAGGGTATCATTCGCCGGCGCCGCCGTTTCCAAACAAAAAAGCATAGAAAAAGTTTTAAAAATTTTAAAAAAGAGTTGGGATGAAAATCTAGCCGAAATCGGCATTATGCACGCTGATTGTCTCCGGGAAGCAGAAGAATTAAGCAAAAAAATAAATCAACTTTTTCCTCAGGCTCAAGTTTTCATTTCTGAATGCAGTCCAATAATAGGTTATGCCACCGGCCGAGGCAGCCTGTTAATTGCTTTTTTCGGCAAATAGAATATAATTTTGAGAGGTTCAAATTATGCCAAAAATTGAGACCATCCGCCATTCTTTATCGCATATTATGGCCAGCGCGGTTCAAGAATTATATCCCGGAACCAAATTTGGCATAGGCCCGGCAACGGATCACGGTTTTTACTATGATTTTGACTTGTCCGCCGTAGCTTCAGACAAAAGCGGAATTACTCCTGACGACTTGCCAAAAATTGAGAAGAGAATGAAAGAATTAGTCAGCCAGAATATTAAGTTTGAAAAGAAAGATATTTCAAAAGAAAAGGCCAGAGAGATTTTTAAAGACCAGCCTTATAAATTAGAACTCGTCGAAGAGTTGCCGGGGAAAACCGTTTCAATCTATGAAAGCGGAAAATTCATTGATCTCTGCCGGGGTCCTCACGTCAGATCTGCCAAAGAAATAACGCAAGATGCGTTTCGATTAACGAAAATTGCCGGTGCTTATTGGCGAGGCTCGGAAAAAAACCCTATGCTCACCAGAATCTATGGACTTGCTTTTCAGACTAAGAAAGAATTAGAAAATTATTTCAAGGTTCAAGAGGAGGCGAAAAAAAGAGACCACCGAATTTTAGGCCAAAAATTAAAATTATTTATGATAGATGAGGAAGTCGGAGCCGGACTGCCTTTATGGATGCCCAATGGATTTGTCTTGCGAAAAATAATTGAAAATTATTTGTATGACGAGCTTAAAAAAGAGGGGTATCAATGGCTGGCCACTCCTCATATTGGAAGATTAAAGCTTTGGCAGACTTCTGGCCACTGGGAACTTTTCCGGGAAAATATGTACTCCCCTATTAAAATAGATGAGGAAGAATTTTTAATAAAACCGATGAACTGTCCATTTCATATCAAAATTTTCCAGTCTAAAATCCGCTCTTACAAAGAATTACCAATAAAGTATGCGGAGCTGGGGACAGTTTATCGCTATGAAAAATCAGGCGTGTTGCACGGCCTAACCAGAGTCCGTGGCTTTACCCAAGATGATGCTCATTTGTGGTGCTCTCCTGAGCAACTATCAAGTGAAATAGTGAAACTTTTGAAATACGGTTTAAAAATTCTTAAAACTTTTGGATTCAAAGAATATGAAATTTATCTCTCAACCCGGCCGGAAAAATACGCTGGAACGGAAAAAAGCTGGGAGAAAGCGACCAATTCTTTAAAATACGTGTTGGAAAAATTAAAATTAAAATACCAGATTGACCCGGGTGGCGGAGTTTTCTACGGCCCAAAGATTGACATAAAGATAAAAGATTCTTTAGGCAGGCCATGGCAATGCACCACCATTCAGGTTGACTTCAATCTGCCGGAAAGATTTGATATTACTTACATTAACCAAAAAGGTAAAAAAGAAAGGCCAATTATGATTCACAGGGCACTACTCGGTTCTCTTGAACGATTTATTGGCGTTTTGATTGAAAATTTTTCAGGCGCTTTCCCCTTATGGCTGTCTCCGGAGCAAATTTGGATAATTCCGATTGGCAACCGCCACGAAAAATACGCCAATCAGCTCAAAAACGAGCTAAGCTCCTTTAGGGTGGAGGTGAAAGATGAAAACGAAACTGTCTCCAAAAAAATCAGGGAAGGAGAAATTCAGAAAATCCCCTATCTGCTGGTGGTCGGAGACAAAGAAATGAAAAGTAATTCGGTTCGGATCAGACAAAGAAACAAGGGAGATATCGGCATGATAAAATTTAATAAATTTTTAGAAAAAATTACCAAAGAAAATTCTCGCAAAAAAATAAATTAACATGAATCAGATCAGCGAAAAAACTCAAAGACTAATTAAACAATATCAAATTTCGTATCAAACTTTACAACCCAAAAAGGGCGAGTCAACCATCCATGTTGACGAAGTGGCAAGCGCCGTAGCTTCTTTCTATGAAAAAATCAGAGGGGTTGTTGAATGGAGAGAAGAACATCTTTTAAGAAGGGCGGCCATTGAAAGAATTTTAAAAAGAAGGTTATTTTTGCAAACCGCGGCTGACGAAATGGCCGAATCCTTTGTTTTTGAACTAATCCGCGGCGGCCATTTTCCAAATGATCGCATTCCCGAAACGAAAATTGAAGAGGTAAAAAAGGCGCTCAATAAGTATCTTTTTATCCTGGAAAACAGTAATCAGCCGCCAAGAGAAAAAACGAAAGCTCAGCTTTATAATTGGTTATTAGATATCGCGGCTTGCGAAATAGAAGAAATCCTTTCTTTACCCATTAAAGAAAAAGCATTGATTGAATATATGACGGAACTGATGAAGGAGAAAATTAAAGTCGTTGAAGGAATCATAGTTTATCGAGGAATGTTAAAAGAAGAAAAAGAAACTCAAGTTTATATTGCCTGCCAGAGAGCACTTTTTAAACTTGACTCGCCCATTATCAGCTATCATCTTTTAAGAAAAAAGGAAATTTTCTGGCAAAATCTTGAAGAAACGCAGTTAAAAAAAATCGCCGCTGACATTTATTCGATTTGGGATAGTATTGAAAAAGACTTAAAACATCCTTTGATGGAAAAATTCTATAAAATCTGTGAACAGTATGACACTCCTTATCTGATTTTAGGAGATATTCTTTCGCAAAATCCAACCGAAGCTCACAAATCCCTATCTCAACCTGAAACCTTAGAAGGTTTAATCAAACAAGCTTATCAAACAAGACTCAAAAAGCTCAAAGCCAGAATGGAACGGGCCGCCATTTTCATTACCATCTCAATATTTGTCACCAAGATGCTATTGGCCTTTGCGATTGAGATTCCTTTTGACAAATATATTTTGGGAGGATTTAATTATGAAGTTTTGGCAATTAATATTTTAATTCCGCCTCTTTTAATGTTTCTTTTGGTTTTAACCATCAGGCCTCCCAGGAAAGAAAATCTAAATATAGTCATAATGGAAACAATGAAAATTGTTTATGAAAAAGACGCAATGGATGTTTATGAAATAAAATCTCCCAGAAAAAAGGGATTCGTTTTAAATTTTATAATTAATATCTTTTATCTTTTTACCTTCCTTGTCTCATTCGGTATAATTATTTGGGGATTAAATAAACTAAACTTTGGCGTGCTGTCAATCATAATATTTCTGATGTTTTTCTCTTTAATTGCTTTTGCCGGAGTGAAAATAAGAGAAAGAGCCAAAGAACTTCAGGTTCTCCCGGAAAAAACAGGATTTTTAATTTTTTTAACCGATTCCCTCTCTTTGCCTTTCTTAAGGCTGGGACGATGGTTATCTCATCAGTGGCTTAAATATAATATTATTTTAATCTTCATTACTGCCTTGATTGATATGCCTTTCCAAGTATTCGTTGAATTTTTAGAGCAGTGGAGATCTTTTCTGACAGAAAAAAAAGAAGAAATTCATTAAAATAACAAAATTCCAGACAAAAAACGGCCTTGAAATGGTCGTTTTTTTAATCTAAAATAAGCATTATGAAATACTGGATTATTACGTACGGTTGCCAGATGAATAAGTCAGATTCCGAGAGAATTGCTTCAATTTTAAAGAAACAAGGTTATCTGCCGGCTTTAAAAGAAGCTGAGGCTGATTTGATTTTAATTAATGTTTGCTCTGTCAGACAATCAGCCGTAAACCGAGTTTACGCTAAAGTTAATAAATACTTTAAAAAGAAAAAGATTATTTTAACCGGCTGTGTTTTGAAAGAAGACAAAAACAAATTAAAAAATAAGGTATCCGAATTTTGGCATCCTGATTATTATTTTGAATGTTTACCGATTCATCAAAGTAAATTTCAAGCTTTCTTACCCATAATGACCGGTTGTAACAATTTTTGCGCCTATTGCGTCGTCCCCTACACCCGTGGCAGAGAAAAATCTCGGCCGGCAAAAGAAATTATTAGAGAAATTAAATCTTTGGTCAAAAAAGATTATAAGGAAGTTATTTTATTAGGGCAAAATGTAAACTCGTATAAAGATAAAAATGTTAATTTTCCGAAGTTGCTCAAGAAAATCAATAATATTAAAGGCAATTTCAAGATAAATTTTATAACTTCTCACCCGAAAGACATGTCGGATGAATTAATTGAAACAATGGCGAAATGCCAAAAATTAATCAAAGAAATACATCTTCCGGTTCAAAGCGGAGATAATGAAATTCTAAAAAAAATGAATCGGCATTATACGGCCAGCCACTATAAAAAACTTATCAAAAAAATCAAACAAAAAATTCCCGGAATAAAAATATCAACCGATATTATTGTCGGCTTTCCCGGTGAAACAAAAAAACAATTCCAAAACACGGTAAAACTCGCCAAAGAAATTAAATTTGAAAAGGCTTATGTCTCCAAATATTCGCCTCGGCCCGGCACCTTAGCCTTCAAATTAAAAGATAATGTCTCGCCCCAAGATAAAAAAACCCGCTGGCAAATTCTGGAAAAGCTAATCAATTACTCGAACTGCAGTAAAGGGTGAAGAAGCTCGAAGAAACAAGTTTCTTCTTCCGTCTCGCCTTCGGCTCGACGAACGAATGTTCTTCGAGAAATAGCATTATGCCAAGACAAAATAAAAAACTAAAACTTGTTATGATACTTGGCCCAACGGCTTCGGGTAAGTCGGATTTGGCTGTGAAAATCGCCAAAAAATTTAACGGCGAGGTTATCTCCGCTGACTCAAGGCAGGTGTATAAAGTTTTAGATATTGGCACAGGGAAAATCACCCCCGATACTAAAAATTCTTCGAATTTTAGTACGGGGCAGGCAAAAAAGAAATATATTTTCACACATAAAGGAATTCCGCATTATTGCATTGATGTCGTATCGCCTAAAAAAAGATTTACCGTTGTTCAATATCGAAAACTAGCCCTCAAAGCCATTGATGAAATATTCAAAAAAGGCAAAATTCCGATTTTGTGCGGCGGGACCGGTTTTTATATTCAGTCAGTAATAGATGGTATTTTAATTCCTACAGTTAAGCCTGACTGGAAATTAAGAAAAAAATTGGAAAAAAAATCAGCAAAAGGGCTCTATCAAATTTTAAAAAAACTTGACCCGAGAAGGGCAAAAACTATTGAAAAGGAAAATCCCAGAAGATTAATCAGAGCGATTGAAATTGTTTTAAAAACAAAAAAACCGGTTCCTGTTTTTCAGAAAAATCCTCTTCCCTATCCCGTTTTGATACTGGGAATTAAAAAGCAAGACAAAGAATTAAAAAATTTAATTAAAAAAAGATTTTTAAAATGGCTAAAAATAGGACTAATTGTTGAAGTAAAAAAATTAAGGAGATCAGATATTTCTTGGAAAAGAATAGAAGAATTTGGGCTCCACTATCAGGTTATCGCCGAATACTTACAGGGAAAATTAAATTACCAAAAAATGATAGAAAATTCTTTAAATGAACTTGAAAATTACGCCAAACGCCAGATGAACTGGTGGAAATCTGATAGAAGAATTCACTGGATAAAAAATTACAGGCAAGCAGAAAATTTAGCAAAGAAATTCCTTCTGTAAAAATGGTAAAGCGAGGTAAAAAATAATACCTCGCTTTTTACTCGTCCTTAATTAGGACGAGGCAATAGTCTTATAAAACTTCCTTTGCACACCAAGGTGACCTTATTCCCCAAGTAGAAAGAATCTGAATCCCTCAAAGGTTTGGGTATCGTAATCCTTCCATGCTTTTTCACCTTTTGAACCTTGACCCCAAACGTTATTGAAGGATTCCAATGTTCTTTTAACACTTTTTCTAACACACCATGAACCGTTGTATGAATCTCAACACAATCATCCTCCCCTATCTTCACAACAACATTTTTGTCTAATTGTTTCTTTAACGTTTCAGGTATGTTTAACCGGCCTTTTCCATCAATACTGGATTCGAATGTTCCGTAAAACATAATTACACCTCCTTTCAGAACTTCTCTGGAAGATTTTGTTGAAGATTCTGAACTTCCTCGTTCAAGATTCGAACCAATTCTGAAATTCGCTCTGAAATCCTTTTAACCGAAATCCCAATACTAGTTACCGGGTTAATGGTGACATGTCGCCACTCCTGTAAATCTGTTTGTATGCGCTTGAAAACGAGCGCTAAGATTTGTCCAACATCGGAACAGAATTCTATTTCCTCCGCCACAAAGTTGATTTTTTCTTTTGAGGCATCTATAGCAATCACAATTTCTTTAGTCACAGGAATGTATAATATCTGATTGATTTGTCTAGAGCGAACAATCGCTCTAAAGTGGAGGGCGAGAGGGCTCTCATTTGGGTTGTAATCAATGGTAATTTCTTGAGAGTCGACAACGTCTTGGATATCAGGATGCTTGTTTAATTTTTCCTTAAGTCCAATTCCATGGTCTCCAACAGGAACTCCAGCTGCTATTTCACACCACCGTTGACCATCTTTATCAAAAATTCGATAAATTGTACACCTTTCAATCTGTAAATTCCGGGTGATTTGTTCCGCAGCCCGAGCGGAAATTTCTCCAAAAGTATTACCCTCAATAATTGTCTTTATCACTTTTAAAATTGCCCTGTGGCTTGCCCTGCGAAATTGCTCGTTATAGAGGGTGAGCGCAGCAAACTGAGATAATGTTTGAGCTAAGGATATCTGTTTAGGGGAGAATGGTTCTCGCGCATAAACTTGCGCTACTCCTAAGGTCTCTCCATCAAATTGGAGCGGAATGGCCATCAGAGACCTTGAAGTATTATGGATAATGTATGACGGATCATATCTACTGTCTTTTGTAATATCAGGAATATTTTGAACCTGACCGGTCGTAAATGCTTCTCCCGCAATTGTTCCATCAATATCAACTTCTTCCTTTCTTAATTCGGCATTAATACCGTAAACAGCCATCAACTTCATTTTTTCTCCTTGAAGCACTCTGATTGTACACCTCTCTGCGTTAAGATTTTCGGCTAATTGCTGAGCAATTGACGATATAATTCCTTGGACATCCATAAGTCTCACCTCCTTTCAGGTAATCTTATTTGTTTAATCTTTTTATTTCTTCTCTTTCCTGCTCGAAGAACATTCGTTCGTCGAGCCGAAGGCGAGACGGAAGAAGAAACTTGTTTCTTCGAGCTTCTCCACCCTTCGCTGCGGCTCGGGTATTTAATTGAAAAAGAGCTTTTTAAAAAATCGCCGTTAATATATAGTGCTATATTATTTAATTCTGGTCAACGTTTCTTTTAGTATCTTATTAACCGCTTGAGGATTGGCCTTTCCTTTGGTAGCTACCATTACCTGGCCAATTAAAAACTGAAAAGCATTTTCTTTTCCTTTCTTAAAATCTTCTATCACTTTTGGATTTTTGGAAGTGACGCTTTTAATGATTTTTTCAATCTCTGTCTCGTCAACTATCTGGACCAATCCTTTCTCTTCAATAATGTGAGAAGGGTCAGCCCCGGTTTTAAACATATCTTCCAAAACCATCTTGGCAATCTTTGAAGAGATTTTGCCTTCATGAATTAAAGTGATAAATTCAGCAAAATTTTCGGGAGTGATTAAAAAATCATCTCCAGAAACCTTAGCTCCTTTTAATAAACCCTGTAAATCGGTAATTATATAATTTGAAGCGAGTTTAATCAATTTGGAAATTTTCTCTTCTGATAACCGAGGTTCAAATTCGCTTACCGTCTTTTCAAAAAATTCTCCCAAATTTTTATTACAAACGAAAATTTCAAGACTCTTTTCATCTACTCGAAGAACATTCGTTCGTCGAGCCGAAGGCGAGACGGAAGAAGAAACTTGTTTCTTCGAGCTTCTCCACCCTTCGCTGTGCTCGGGTAATTGATATTCTTTAGCGAATCTTTCTCTTCTTTGTTGAGGCAGTTCGGGAATTTCGGCTTTAATTTCATTAATGTAACTCTGTATCCCTAAATACAGCGGAGGTAAATCTGGTTCGGGAAAATATCTGTAATCGTGTGCTTCTTCTTTTTCTCTTTGGCTCACCGTCACTCCTTTGCTGTCCGACCAACCCCGTGTTTCTTGAATAATTGTTTTACCCTCATTTAATAGTTCTGTTTGTCTTTGAATTTCGTAATCAATACCTCGTTCTGCTGATTGGAAAGAATTTAAATTTTTAATCTCAACTTTGGTACCCAACCCCGCACCAGAAACTTCGTTTCGGTACGGGGCAGGCTCTTTTTTTTCTTTACTTAAAGAAATATTAACTTCCACGCGCATCTGTCCTTTTTCCATATCAGCGTCAGAAACTCCAAGATACCTTAAAATTAGTTGTAATTCCTCTGCAAATTTCCGAGCCTCTTTCCCGGAAACTATATCAGGTTCGGTCACCAATTCCATTAAAGGGATTCCTGCTCGGTTAAAATCAACCAAAGAGTAATCTGCGCCTTCGGGATGGACCAGTCTCCCTGTATCCTCTTCAAGATGTACCTCTCGAATCCTTATTTTTCTATCACCAATCATTAAAAACCCTTCCCGGCAAAGAGGTTGATAAAGTTGAGATATCTGGTACCCCTTGGGAAGGTCGGGATAAAAATAATTTTTACGGTCAAATTTTGAATATTCTGGAATTTGGCAATTTAAAGCTATGCCCGTTTTGATGGTTTTCTTTACCGCTTTTTCATTAATTACGGGTAAAGTTCCAGGGTGCCCCATACAAACAGGACACACGTTGATGTTGGGATGTCTCTCGTCAGGATCGTTTTTACAATCGCAAAACATCTTGCTTTTTGTATTTAATTCAA
>Ga0210006_1002645_pt1 | contig 11532 bp, 21 predicted proteins | sample CryGey02umfilter_2_FD_185452 | JGI IMG/M metagenome (GOLD analysis project Ga0210006, IMG submission 185452) | Groundwater microbial communities from aquifer in Utah, USA - Crystal Geyser 4/10/14 0.2 um filter (SPAdes) (version 3) | ecosystem: Environmental > Aquatic > Deep subsurface >... | reverse complement strand
ATATATTTACGCTTCTTTTAATAATACAATAGTGCACATAACTGACTTATCTGGAAATACTATCTCTAGAGTATCTGGAGGAATGGTTACAAAACAAGATCGTCTTAAAGCAAATCCTACAACTGCCATGTTTATCACGAAAAAAATAGAAGAGGAAATCAAAGAGCATGGAGTAAATAATCTGTATGTTAGAATGAGGGGGCAAACAGGAGGACAGGGATTGGGCCCAGGAGCAAATACTGTTATTAAAACACTTTCAAAAGATGGATTTAACATATTGAGCATTAGTGATGTTACCAGAGTTCCTAGAGGGGGACCAAAGAAAGCTGGAGGAAGGAGAGGAAGGAGAGTTTAAAATAAACCTTTGAAAAAAGATTCCGAAAAGGAATCGAGCCTAATGGCTCAAAGGCTTCCAAAACATAAAATAAACCTTTAAATATAAATTTTAATTACATATAAAATGAAAACAGTTGAGAAAAAAGAAAATAGAATAGGGATTTTGATTGAAGGAAATGAAAGCTTAGCAAATGCTTTAAGAAGAAACATAAATGAAATCCCTAATTTAGCAATTGATGAAGTTGAGTTATATAAAAATGACTCTGCTCTTTATGATGAAATAATCTCTCACAGGCTTGGATTGGTTCCTTTAACAAGCAACAGAAAATTAGAAGAAGTAAAAGACAAGCCAGACATGAAATCAGAAATCAAATTATCTCTTCAAGCAACAGGGCCTTGCACTGTTTATGCTAAGGACTTAAAGGGAGATGCTAAGCCAGTGTATCCTAACACTCCAATAGTAAAACTTGATAAAGACCAGGAAATAGAACTTATTGCTTATGTCCGTCTTGGAAAAGGCAAAGAACATGCAAAATTCTCTCCAGGATATGCATATTACAGGAACACTAGCACTATTAAAATCAAAGACGCCCAAAAGGCACAGGCAATTATAGACAAAATAAAGGATTTTTTGATTTCTACTCCAAAAAACATGAAAGTAGGAGAGGTATTTAATTCATTTAATGATGAAGACTACATTGAATCATTTGACAAAGAAGGTAAAATATTTGAAGTATCCCAAGGAGAAGATATAGTATTATTTGTGGAATCTTGGGGGCAAATGAAACCCAGTGATATTCTCCAAGAAGCTATTAAGGCATTTGACCGAAACCTTAAAGAAGTATTAAAAGCACTGAAATAAATCGTGCGGGAGTGCCAGAGTGGTCAAATGGGTCACGTTAAGGCCGTGATAGCTTAGTGCTTGCATAGGTTCAAATCCTATCTCCCGCAGTAAAACAAATTAAAGATCGATCAAAATGAATAAAGTAAAAATTGAAAGAAAACTAAGAAGAAAAACAGATCCTAGCTTAGTAAGCACTATAATCACTTCTAAAAAAAATCCTGCCTGGATAAAAATTTCACACATTATTTCAGGACCAAGAAGAAGAAAAATAGCTTTGAACTTAGATGAAATTTCAGCCCAGTGTAAAGATGGTGAAAGTGTATTGGTTCCTGGAAAGGTTCTTGGAACAGGAAATTTGGACAAAAAATTAAAAATAGTTGCTTTGCATTTTTCAGAAAGTGCCAGAGAAAAATTAAAAAAATCTAAAATAGAAATGCTGCATATTGATGAAGAGATGAAGAAAAATCCTCATGCTAAAGATATTAAAATTTTAACGGAGAGAAAATAAATGGAAGTTTTAATTGATGGTAAAAATGCAGTTATGGGAAGGCTTTCCAGCTATGCTGCAAAACAGGCTATGCTTGGAAAAGAAATTGTGATAATTAATTCAAATGATGTGATAATAACTGGAAGGAAAGAGGATATTTTTCAAAAATATTCTGAACTTGTTAAAAAGGGAGGATATAGCCAGAAAGGCCCAAAAATAACAAGAACTCCTGAAAGATTGCTTAAAAGAGTAATAAGAGGAATGTTGAGCCATAAGCAGGAAAGAGGAGTAGAGGCGTTAGGCAGAATAAAGTGTTATAACGAAACTCCGGAGCAATACAAAGACTCTAAGAAAATTGTTGCGGGAAAAGAAAAACATGGCAAGTACATAACTTTAAAAGAACTTTGCAGGTTATTGAAATAATTGGAAACATGGTAAAAACAGATTTAATTATAGTGGGTGGGAAAAGAAAAACAAGTATAGCTAAAGCTCACATAAAAGAGGGTAAGGGAATTATAACAATAAACAAAGTTCCCTATACAACTCTTCATGACTTTCACAGATTAAGCATTGAAGAGCCTATAAGAATTGCAAAAAGTATTCTTGGTGAGATAAAATATGACATACATGTTAAAGTAACTGGCGGTGGTAACGAATCTAGAATTGAAGCTTCAAGACTGGCAATTGCAAGAGCACTTGTTAAAAAATCAAAGTCTGAAAAACTAAAAAAGGCTATGAGTGATTATGATAAGTATTTATTGGTAGCAGATACAAGAAGAAAAGAGGCCTACAAGCCTGGAGATTCAAAGGCCAGGTCAAAAAGGCAGAAGTCGTATAGATAGCTTTATTTTTAGTTAAAAGATTCGTGGGGGCATGTTACCTAAAGTTAATAATCTCACATTCTCATCGACGCTGATGTCTGGGGAGCACTTAACTGCCAATTTTTGCAGAGTTTAACCTTAACTCAACAACTTTACAAAATTATCCCTAGCTGAATTAACTTTTTCATTACTTAATTCACTTATTAATAGCTTCATCTTAACTAGAAAATTTTCTGCTTTCAATATCATTTCATTGCATGATTCTTTGGTAACCTTAACTATTTGTTGAGTTTCTACATAATATTGTTTATCTATCCTTTCTTCTTTAGCCCAAGAAATTATTTTTGCTAGTTCCTTATTTTCAAATAACTTATCAAATAGAATTATTGATGCAGAGTGATTCTCAGATTTAATTCCAATCTTAAATAACAAAGACAATAAAGAATTATACATGCAATAATAAGCTTCAGAAGTAGAGTTCTCATAGAGTTGACTTGAAAATAGTATTTTTGCAGATTTAAGGCAGTTTTCTGCCTTTATTAAATAAGAGGATTTCATCTCTTCTGAAGATTCAACCAGTTCAATAATTCCTTTTCTTTTAAGCTTCTTTAAAAAATTCAACTCTTTCATAAAAATCCTCCAGTCCTCTTATTATTATATGATTTTTTATAATTTCTTTAATTAATAAAGATTTAGTATCAAATTTTCCTATTTTAATACTCAATTTAGAATTTATCGCTTTTATCTTGTTTTTTAAGCTATTGTTATTGGTTTCTAAGTAAATATCGATGTCACTATCCTTCCTAGGAATTCCTTTAGCATAACTTCCAAATAAGATTATCATTCCTTTTGAGAAATCTTTTTTAATATCCTCTAAAATTATGGATAATTCTGGATGTTTTTTCAATAGACTATTTAATTTGTGAATTTCAGCAGAATAAATATAATTTTTAGATTTTAGATTATTTTTAATAAAAAATATTTTATTTTTACCTTCTTTCTTATAATCTAAGACATTCTCTTTTAATAATTCATTAATTTTTCTTAGGATTGTGGAGTGGGATTCATTGAGGGTTCTTGCTATCTCTCTTAAATGAGATTTATTTCTTAATAAGACTAATACGATTTCCGATTCTATACTGTTTTTATTTTGAGCCATATGTATCATTTATGAACCAATGCTATTTAAAGATTTCTTTTCAGGTCAGGGGAGCACGTAACTGGCTATCACAATTTTCTAGCGGCTAAACATAAGATTCCATCGTATGCATCTTCTCCTGCCAGTATTGGAATAAAATCAAATAAAGCAATTTGTTCTTTATTTTCTGATTTTGCTATGACTTCTCCTTTTTTAACAAATTCAAAATTTTTTATTGTTATGGAGTCCGCTTCTTTTTTAATTATATCAAATACCTCAAAAATCTCAAGATATTCATTTCTTGTTTTTTTATTCATGAAATTATAAATTAGTTCTAAAGCTTCATTTACATTTCTTTCTCGTTGATGTGGTCCAATCTCTATACTTATTCCACATTTAACAAAATCAATGAGTGCTTTTCCACTTGCAAAAGATTCTTTCATTATTACCAATTTTGTTAGCCCTAATCTTTTTGCAAAATCAATTTTTTGATTATCTGGTTTTGTTATTATACCAAAAATAGGGCAATTGTTTGATGATGAATGTAAATCAATTACATAGTCAAAATGATTCAGTTTATTCACAAGTTCATAAGCAATTTTTTCTTCATAATTTCCATTTTCTTTCCCAGGAAAACTTCTATTTAAATCAGAATCTATAAATCTTTTATTTTCTTTTAATGCTTTTTCATTTCCAATAAAAAAAGGAAGAGAAGCTGGAAGCCTCTTTACAACTTCCAGCCCATAAAGTTCTGTTCCATGCAAACAGCAAACAACAGCTATCTTCATTTTGACCTTCCTAAACCAATGCATAGAAGGGCATCTCCTCTTTCAAGTCTTAAGTCAAGCTCTTGTCTAAAAAAAGAAGTTACTTTGGGATGCGTTGGTTCTTCTCCATAAAAAAGACCCCCATAATAACCTTTGACAACTCCATTCTCATTTATTTCACAGGACATACATTTTGCTAATGCAGTTCTTATCTCTGATATCACAGAAGGCATCTCTTCTCCATTAGGATACATTAAAGAGCAATACTTTTGCAATGCTCTATACATCCGAGGGTTTTGCGTTCTAAGACAAACAGCATATTCTCCATCTCTGGCTACATCAGTTATTCTGGAAAAAATGCCCTTTCCCTGAGTTTCTGGTTCAATAGCTATTCCTTCAACAATTAAAGCAGGTATTCCCGATAAAACTACTGAATTGTAACTAGCCATAGCCAAAACCCTATTCTGCTCTTCAGCTAAAAAAACTGTCTCAGGCGAGGTAACATGCAAATAGATATCTTGATAATCCATTTGTTCCTTCCCAAAGGCCCTCCTTACAACTGTTACAACTTCTTCAAGTTTTTGCTTACCCTCATTATCAAAGTAATCTTTCGGCTTTTCAATTTTCCTTATTGAAACGCCAATTAGAATTAGACAAAATTCTTTCCATAAGTCCTCCTGTAGATTTATTTTTTTCTTCGTTTGTTCTCAATTTCATTTTATTTGTTCCTGCCTTTCGGCTAAATTTATTTGAGAAGAAATTAAATTATTAAAGCTCAAGCTAGAAAAATATATTAATATTCTAACGCCACCGACATGATGCTTGATGCATGAAAATAAAATAAAAATTAACTATTTAAATTTATCTGCAATAAAAAACCAGGTCAGGGGAGCACTTAACTATTCATTTCTGCAGAGTTTAACCTTAACTTATTTTAACACCCAACTTTTTTAATGCTTTTTAGTCAGCGTCTATAAAAATCTTAAATTTAGCGGGAGAACCTTAACCTAAGGTTAAACATCTCGTGGGGGCATTTAAATCTGATTTAAAGTAATTAAAGAAATGCTCAAAATATGCAGGTTTTATTTTTCCTCAACTAAATGATACCCTCTTTTCTTTAGATATAAAATTAGATTCTCTGGTTTAATCTCTTTGAGCAAGACCACATGAGCTTTCTTATTAAGAACATCCACTTCTATTTCTTTTATCGCAAAATGCTGCATAAGTGTCTTCTTCATTAGATCAACGCACCAGCTACAATCAATTCCTTTCTTTATTATAAAGTTCATTTCTCTTTCCATATTTTATATGGGACATGGACTTCGTTTTGAATGATGTTTGCAATAAAATTAATTAAAATATTTCAAACACTCCTTCGTATCTGCATGATGTCCTAAATGCTCTTTCCACGAACTTACATCCTGCCCAACAGGAACTCTGCACTGTTCTGGAATATTGTTCAAAGAATCTCCAGAACCAATAACATTACTTGTAATAGCACTAACCTTTCCTAGGTGAGCATATCCAAAACTAGTTATGGCTAACAAGAGAACAAAGACGGTCAGTACACCATACGAAAATGATTTCCAATCCATTGTCAATATACACCTCCTTTCATTTTTTTCTTATGACGCATAAGAATTGTAATTCCAATAACATTAGATAAAATTCCTAATCCAAAAAACCATCTTTGATAGGTCATAAGGAAAGTTGCCAATCCGGAAAATCCCAAAATGGGGATGGCATTTAAAGCAAAATGACTGCAACATGCAACCATTGAACCTCCAGATACAGTTCCTGAAGCAGCAATTTCAGCATTAATTCTTGCTGTATGAAGTATTGAATTATATAATCCAACTTGTATACCAAAACCTACCGCTAAAGGAAGTATCCAAAGCCAAAGACTTCTAAATTCAGATATAGCAAAATCAAAACTCTGGAAGACTGTTAAAACTGCCAAGTAAAAAAATAATATTCCTACTCCTGCAAGAATTCCATAAAATTTACTATTATCTTTTTTGTTTTTATTGTCTTTCATTTTTTGTAAACTGTTTCGTCACTAAACATCTGTCCGGCGTATTTTTCCTCCAATTTAGATTTTATTTCTTCCTTGCTATTCCCTTCCAAGTAAAGTTTTTTAGCATAAAGTGCATCTTCATAGCATAGACCGCAGGATGAAGCGTGACTGTCCCATTTTCCGCCTTCGTTCACATTGCCTTGCATAAAACAATCTGCTAAACCAAGTTCATGAACTCTGCTTCCATGAGCTTCTGCTCCTTCTGGCGTACCACAACCACAACCACAAGGCAAACCAACTAAATCATGATAATTTGTTTTAGCAAATTGATATGCTTCTTTTATCTCTGGTTTGATAAAAGCATAATCTGGAAGTTCAGACGGATTTGCGTAAGCGGTATTGAACAAATAGAAAAATCCAACTAAGGAAAAAGCAATTATTCCCATCCAAAGAAAATTATGAGATTTCATTCTTTGCAGCACTCCAAAAGTTTCTTGATTGAATTGAAGATGCCTTTTTTCTCTTCATTTTTGATTTCAACTTTCATATCTTTTTTACCTTCAATAGTACCAATATTTAATTTCCAAAACATTGCATATAATTCAGCAGAATCTTTGTAGAATTTGTCAGCTTCTTCATTCTTGCCTTCATGTAACATTCTATTTCCCACTTCAAACATTCTCATTGACGAAGCAAGAAAATGCTTACTCATACACCATTTTTCACTGCCATCATCATCTTTAACAATAAGTTTCAACAAGTTTTTCCTCATCTCCCTTACACTCTCTAAAATTGAAAGGAACTTTTCATCCCGTGTTTTAATATAACTAAAGAATGCATGCTCTTCTAAACTAACTAAATTCATCAAGCCAATGCTTAAGTCTTCCCAAGCACTTAAGTCAAGCTTGTTCTTATCTTTTATATTCTGAACTGTTTTTACAAAATTTTCAACTTTCATTATAATAAAAGTGCAAACAATCCTGCGTTAACTATCAAAGCAATTAAACTGATTATCATTGTCTGATAATTAAACAGCACTTTTCCTCCATTTTTATTTTTTAGATAATTACTATAGTAAAATGCTCCTAAACTTAAGATTCCTCCAGAGAAACTCCCAACTAAAATGCTTTCAATCCCAAATATTCTAAACTCATTTCCTCTTCCAAATAACCCTGCATAATAGAAAGTGACTAAGGTCAAAATGCTTGTTAATATTATAAGACCAAGCAATCTTAGCTTTTCATTTCCTTTTATCCCAATATTTCTTTTTTTCAGAACGTTATTAAACCATAATGCTGTCGAGATTATCATCCCCCCAACAAAAACTCCGACTATACTATCATCAAGTCCAAAAGATCTAGTTATACCAACCCCTACTATTGTTGCTCCAGTACATAAAGGACAATGAGCCATAACTGCTGGTAACACTCCAATAAATGCGATTGCTACAGCTAATGTAAGCATAAACGCCTTTCTCATTTTTCTCTCTGGTTTTTTCTTTTCTGGTTTGATTTTCATGTTCTCCTTCTCTCAATTTTTATAAATTTAAAAAAATAAAAAATAAAAAACGTTTTATTAACAACCGCCGACCATTGAGCCGCCGCCAGTTGCTTGTCTTTTTTCAGCCCCCCTATACAAGTTGCTTGCTAAGTTAATATAGTTTGTAGAGTCTATTCCTTGAGATTCCAATACTTGAGCTTTTTGTTCATGTATTCCTGGAAAGAAAAGAACTTTCCACTTTCCCATCTCATTAAGTATCTCTTCATCTGTTATATCTGGATGATTGATAAGTAAATACTTTGCAAGTCCCCTCATGGCATAGCTATGTGCACATCCGCAAGCTCTTTCTCCGTTGCTAAATATTATAGACTGCGCTCCGCAACAATATTCACAGGAAATCGAACTTCCAATTTTGATGTACCTTTGCATTTGCTCTTGAGTTAATTGTTTATCTTCGTAAGCTGCCAACTTTTGAATCGTCTGATCAGCTAACCTTGGATTACTGACAGACACATCATCAAATTTAACTCTCAGTTCATCTCCATATACACTAGGAGTTCCTTTTGGAATTATCTCTGAAGCTGAAACAGTTCCAATACCTGTAGCAATTACCTTTCCGGTAGGGTTGGATAGATTACCAATATTAAAGACAAGAACAATAGCTAATATTGCTATTAATCCTATCTGAACTATTAACTCATAGTTTGGCTTTTTACTTTCTCCATCATCTTGTGTTTTTGATTCCATTTTATTTGGTTTACAACAATCCATTTTAACAGCCTCCGACCATTGCATTAGAAGCAGAACTTGCTACAGTACTAACTGCCTGTCCTGTTGAACTTACAGCTGCCCCTCCAGCTCCCGCTTTAAAAACAACGAATAGAGTAACGATGAAGAGTATTGCTATAATTCCCCACAATAACGTTCTTCTGTTCATTTGCATTTTGACCTCCTTTCACTTTTCTAGTTTTTTTGTTTTTCATGATTTTTTTAAGAAATCAAATTATATATGCGCTTTTGCGGAACTAGTTCCGTATTGTAATTTAAATAAGAAATCAGTTACAAATTAGATTCAGTGTAGTTTTGATAATTTATACCACTTGATATGTTCATAAACACTTGACCATATCATACCAAATGTAAATGCAAAAATTAATTCTTCTAAAGGAACATTCAAAATCAATATCCCAGATAAAGCAGATAAATCCCAAAAAGTTTCAACTGCATAAGGATATATGTTATTGAAAAAGACGAAAAATATAAAATAAAGAAATAAAAATAAAATTCCTCCAAATATTATTTTCTTCTTTAAATCTGGTCTGCACATCATTGCGAACAACCCTCCAATAAACATTGAGATGCTTGCAGAGTAAATTGGATTCAATTCTGTAAATAACCATAATATTATGAATACAATAATTGGGGAAGATAACGACAATAGATGATATTTATGTTTAGCGTTATGTGTTTCATTTTTAGACATTTTTTTATGTCTCACTCTAAAAAATAGTTCATAAATTACCGAGCCAATTCCACCAACAGTAAAACAAAATATTAAACTTTCTATATCAAAGCCAGTCTTAACTGCAAGATTAAACAAAGAAGGAGGACTCCAATATTCTGGTACGAACAAAGGTTCAGTTAAACCAAACGGCATTGTGAGAAGGCTTACCAAAAACATTTCTTTTCTAATACTTTTCCTAAAAACAAAAATAACAATCCATATTCCAAGAAGAATTAATGAAAATATAAGCCACTCATTAAAGATAACCATTTAATTATATTAACCTCTTTTTCATTTTTATTAATGCAATTCCGACTACAAAAACGTTTCGGGTTGTTAAAATTGTCTAAGTTTATTATACACTGCTGCAAACAAAGCACCAGTAAGCCACCCAACAATTGTTCCGATTATCAACGAAGTTAAGGAATAACTAAATGTTCTTGTTACAACAAGTCTGCTTACATCCACTCCATGAAGTAAATAATTGCCGATTGTTGTTGTGATTCCCGGAGCTATCCAAACTGCAATGATACAAACTAAATAGACAACTGCTGTTGTAACCGCCAAGCTATTTGCTACTTTTATTGTATTCAATTTATGTTCCATTTATATTTTACCTCCTTTTTTATTTTAATATCTGTATGGATTTAATTAATCTTCCTTCAGAACAACTACGTTTGTCATGCCCCTTCTTTTTCTTTCAACCAAACCTGCCCCTTCAAGTTTATCAACAATCCTTGTCATTCTCGCTTTGCTAAATTCTGTTTTTTCAATTAAGTCTGCCTGAAATATTGCATTATTTTCTTTAATAAGATTATAAACCTGTTTTTCTTCTGGTCTGAATGAAGATAAATCTACTTTCTTCTCAACTTTCTTTTCCCTTATTTTTTTCACAATTATTTTTTCATCTGGTTTTGAAAATATTAAAAATAAACTAACAATTAATAATACCCCTGCAATGGCTAAAGCAAAATATGTTTGTTTAGTTACGCTGTCAAACATTTCACACGATTCCACATCACCATGTTGTAAAAAACAACTTGTTCTAACTGCGTCGTCCAAAGCATTACTATAAAAAAATGTAAATATCATTATTAAAATCGAAACTGCCAATAGAAACCATCCAATATTTTTATTTTCCATTTTCTTTTTCACTTGTTTCATTAAAAATATGTATACAATATGCCTCCATGTGTTTATCTATTAGGTCCATTAATGGCTTGATAGTCTCTTCATTCAAACTATAATACCTATATTGTCCGCTTATTTCGGAATTAACAAACCCACATTTTTTTAATCTGGCTAAATCGTGAGACACATTTGCTTGACCCATGTGGAGTTCTTTTATTATCTCGGAGACATTCTTTCTGCTTCTTCTTAAAAAATTAATTATTTTTAACCTAGACTCTGAAAAAAGAGTGCCGAAAAAGATTTTATATACAGAATAAATATCCTCTTCAGATAATCCGTGTTTCTGGGCGTGTTTTAATATGTATTTACTATGCATATGTATTACCAACGCATGTACTATTTAAGGTTTATGGTCTGCTCAAAAATTCCAAGTTTCTCTATTCAGATATTCATTCCAGCATTTTCTTGTGCAAAGACTAATTCATAATCGCTTCATGTCCAACATGTCCAACCTTTTTCTATTATTATTTTACAAAGAATTACTTTTCGAAAACTATTTTAAGTAGAGAATCTAGTATTATTTTGTTATACTTCTATAAACCTTCGGTCTGCAAAATTACTTTAAATCTGATGTTTATTAATCGTGGGAGCATTAATCCTTAGGATTAAGTTAGCTACAGAAGTTTTTTATATTTTATTTTCTGTAAATGTTTGTAATTTAATTAAAAAATGGTGAAAAATAAATACCTTAGAATTCTCGAATTAATTATTCTAGTACTTTTGTTTATAGGTTTGTATGTAGTGAACTATTATACTCCTGAAGAAAATGAAGAAAAGATTGTTACAAAAATAACTGATGGAGATACAATCATTGTACAGGGTGGGGAGATTGTGCGTTTCCTTGGAGTTGATTGTGATGAAAAGGGAAGAGAGTGTTATAACGAAGCAAAAAACTTCACGGATTTTTCTTTACTTAATAAAAAGGTT
>Ga0210006_1002641_pt1 | contig 11537 bp, 14 predicted proteins | sample CryGey02umfilter_2_FD_185452 | JGI IMG/M metagenome (GOLD analysis project Ga0210006, IMG submission 185452) | Groundwater microbial communities from aquifer in Utah, USA - Crystal Geyser 4/10/14 0.2 um filter (SPAdes) (version 3) | ecosystem: Environmental > Aquatic > Deep subsurface >... | reverse complement strand
CCCACTATTTGTGACAGCTCCGCTATTTACCTTGTCAATCACTGATTGCAATAGTGTTTTATCTGGCTTTATTTCTTCCTTGCCAACCATATCAATCGTTTCAAAAATTTCTTTGACTTCATCGTGCCCATCTCCAAAAGATGCCAAGATTTTTCCATGACTCTTGCCTTGGTCTAGCATCTCTAAAACTTGCTCATAAATTTTATCTTCTTTATTATTCATAAAACATTATTCTCTTTAAAATATTCACGTAATTTTTTTAGTCCTCTGCACTGCAGTTGTCTAACAGCTGTTTCATTTTTATTCAAAATCTGAGCTATTTCTTTGTTTGATAATTGGTGAATAAATTTGAGTTGCACTACTTCTTGTTGGTCATCTTGCAATAATCCAATTGCTTTTTGCACCATAGAGTTTCTCTCTTTGTCTTCCATATCGCTATGAGGATCGTTACCATGATCTGCTACTTTTGCAAAAGTGCTGTCTTTCTCATCAAATAAAATATCCTTTTTCTTGCGCCAATGATCTGTAATAATATTCTTGGCAACTGTAAAAAAATATGTGCGGGGATATTTTGGATTAAAAGAATCAAGATTAACAAAAATTTTTATAAAAACAGTCTGCACCAAATCTTCAGTCAGTTCTTTATCTTTTACTCGAAAATAAATATAACGGTAAATTTGAGAAAAATAAGATTCGTACACAGTCCCAAAGGCCTCTGTATCACCATTTTTCGCTTGTGTTAGCAAATTTTTTATTTGCTCGACATCATACATAACTAGATTTTCATTAAATGAAACGAATAGAAGATTACTTTGTGACAAGCTAAAATCACCTATTTACTTTGAATTACCAATATTACACTCCTCCCATTTTTTACATCGCCATCATTCCAATCATGAATGGCACTCATAAGATCATTATACTTGTATTGAAAGTTTTTTCCAAATTGTGTACCAGGATCATTAGTGATGAAACTATCTTCTGTATAGCCTCGGATAATCAAAGCGTGGTAATCTGGGCCGCCATCTTTGAAGTGTGGATTGGGCAAATCTTTGCCAGATGCGACGACCAAAACTGGATTTCCATTGGCAATATATTGCTTGATATCTTCAACTGTAGGATCTTCAACAATTTGAAATTTGAAATTTGAAATTTGAAATTTTTCTGCAAATTGTTTTACTTTTTCAATTACGATACTCCCACCCCACCCCTGCCCCTCTTCCCACTCCACCATTTTCAATATCTCATCTTTGACTGACAACACGCTCAAACCATAATCATTATAATAAGCATCAAGCATAAGGACGGCTGCTTCTTCGCAAGCATCTTGCCAAGGCTCTTCCCAATTTTTTTCTGGTGCTTGAGAAGTAAAGGGAACGTCAAGATTTATTTCTTTTGGCAACTGCTGGGAATCAACATGTTTATCCACGCTCCTTGATTCTTGTTGATTAAATTGCTCCAAAGTCACAACTGGCGTAGTGTCATCTTCTTTTGTAATTTCTAGTTGTTCATTACTAACAAATTGATTTTGTTCTTCAAGTATAATATCTCCATTGCGATATACAAAAGTAGGAATATCAGCCACCTGTGTGGTGTAGTCAATTGTCTGACTGCTTTGCCAAGTATATACAGACCCTGCACCAAAAAATGCCATCAAAAACAGGCAAATTAAATTAAAAATACGATGATTCCTGTTCTTCATAAAGATATGTTAGCAATAATTTAACAATGTAGCAATCTAACTCACTTATATAGGAACAGTTGAAATTTATCTGCAAATGCGCTAAAATCAACGTCAACCAACATATTCTCACATTAAAATTATGTTCGAAATCACTCATCAAGAAAAAAACTCCCTCGCTAGAACAGGAATACTCCATACTGAACATGGTGATATTGAGACGCCTATTTTTATGCCGGTTGGTACTCAAGCCACAGTGAAAACGCTTGATAATGAAGATTTAAAAAAAATAAATACTCAAATTATTCTGGGCAATACTTATCATCTTCACCTCCGGCCAGGAGAAAATCTTATTGCTGAATTTGGCGGACTTCATAAATTTATGGGGTGGGATGGGCCAATTCTAACTGATTCTGGTGGTTTCCAAGTTTTTTCATTAGGGTTACAAAAGGAAGCAAAAGGGCAGGGCGGCCTTACCAAGATTGATGATGATGGAGTGACTTTCCAATCTCACATTGATGGATCTACCCATAGATTTACTCCTGAAGAAGCGATTAAAATTCAACACAAAATCGGAGCTGACATTATCATGGCATTTGACGAATGCACGCCTGATGATGCTGATGAAAAATATACTAGGCAAGCACTAGACAGGACGCATGACTGGGCAGAACGCTGTATTGTTGAACATAAAAAAAATAATTGCTACCACGGATACAAGCAATTCCTCTTCGGAATTATTCAAGGTGCCGGACATAAAAAATTGCGAGAAGAATCTGCCAAATTTATTTCTGATCTAGATTTTGATGGCATTGCGATTGGCGGAGAGAGCGTCGGGTATAATATGGAAGCAACCAAAAAAATCTTAGATTGGGTAAATCCAATCATTCCGAAAGACAAGCCTCATTATACGATGGGTGTCGGACATTCACCACTTGACCTATTTGAAGTAGTAGAACGTGGGGTAGACATGTTTGACTGTGTCTCCCCTACTCGTGTGGCGCGCAATGGGAGGTTGTTTGTCCATCCAAAAATTGACAAAAAAATGCATATCAACATTCTGAATACTGAACACAGGGCTGATAAAAATCCAATTGATCCAACTTGTACGTGCTTCACCTGCCAGAACCACTCACGTAGTTATCTCCAACATCTTTTCAAAAGTCAAGAAATGCTTGCTTATCGACTAGCCACAATTCACAATCTCCATTTCTTATTAAACTTAATGCAAGGGATGAGAACAGCAGTAAAAGAAGATAGATTTTTGGAGTTGAAAAAAAGTTGGATGTAAAACTTGCTTTTTAAAAATAGATTGTTATAATCTATCTCATAAAATTATTTTAGAATTAAATCTTATGTCTCGATTCAAATACCTCGACCTCATCACTGCCGCTTTTGCAGTGGTTCTAATTCTGTCAAATATTGGTAGTAGCAAAATTGCCATCTTACATGGTATGAGCTTTGATGGAGGGCTGGTCCTCTTCCCTCTTGCTTATATCTTCGGAGATATCCTGACCGAAGTCTATGGCTACGCCCGCACTCGCCGAGTGATCTGGATTGGCTTTGCGATGAATATTATCATGGTCATGACTTTCTGGCTTGTCGGTCTACTACCAGCTGACCCAATCTGGGGACTGCAAGAGTCTTACAACGCAATCCTAGGTGTAGTACCAAGAATTGTCCTTGGTAGTCTGTGTGCTTATCTACTTGGTGAATTCATAAATAGTTATGTCTTGGCAAAATTGAAAGTTAAGATGGTAGGTAAAAAATTCTGGTTCCGAGCTATCGGCTCTACGCTCGTCGGTCAGTTCTTCGATACTACAATATTCTTATTAATTGCTTTTGGTGGCATTCTTCCTTGGGACTTGATTTGGACAATCTGGATTACAAATTATATTTTCAAAATTCTACTAGAAGTAGTCTTGTTACCAATTACTTATCGGGTAGTAAATTGGTTGAAAGTGAGAGAGGCAATAGATTATTTTGATAATGATACTAATTTTAGTCCGATCGTTACTAAATAAAAACTTACTTACAAAATAAAAAAGGAGTGCAAATTTTGTACTTCTTTTTTATTTTATCATCTCATTTAGTTCCTGTAAAAAAACTTTTTGTGAATTAACAGACAAATTGTCAATCAAGAGTTTTGTCCACCTCCGACACCTATCTATTTCCTCTTCACTTTTTATTTCAGAATAATAATAAAAACTGTCTAACGTGTCTGCAATCTTTATGGCAAGTGCATCGTCACCCACTTGCTTGCACCTTTCAATTTTGTCAATCATTCTTTTATTTTTATCTTCAATATTTCTGTCTTTTGTATTTGCTTTTATTAATTCTAAAACTCTTTTTCCAAATTTTTCTTCTACTTCACTTTCGACAACAGAAGACCATTCCAACATATCATGAAGCAAACCAGCATTCACAATCTGGTTGTCCATTCCCTTTTCAAATAAATATTTACCAACACGTAAAGCATGTGGAATGACTGGTTTGTTTGGGCTAGATATATCAGAACTTTCTAAAAATGAAATAGCTTCCCCAAACTTTTTTGTAAAATCATATAACATACATTTGTTAAAATTTATAAATAACTCTAACATTTGCTGATTTTACAAATATTACGTCTCCGATTCTTCATCTACATAAGAAAATGTCTCTTCAGGATCTAATTCTTCATTTTCACCTCCTGACAACCAGTCCTTATATCTTTTGCCAGATCGTGAAGGCCTTAGGTATGGACTAGAGTCTCGATCACTGCTACGGAGAGGGCGATGAATCGGCTCAAAGACATCACTGCCTCTATGTCTATATGTCTCATTACCCTCCCCTAATTTTTTTCAGTCATAAGATAATTAATAAAAATATTTAATATATAAACATTCCATCTCCAAAACTATAAAATCTATAATTATTATCAACGGCACTTTTATAACATTCTAGCATAAATTCTCTATTACCAGCAAAGGCAGATGCCAGCATCAGTAGTGTTGACTTTGGTAAATGAAAATTGGTAATCATGGCATCGACGATTTGAAATTCAAAACCAGGCTTGATAAAAATATTAATATCTCCTTTATAGGAACGAAGTTTGTGTTGTCTCCTTCCTGATAATTTATACACCGCTGGTTCAGAACCAAAACAAGCCACACCTTCCAAAGTCCTTACTGTCGTCGTTCCAACAGCGGTCACTCTCCTTCCTTCAGATTTTGCAAGATTAATTTTTTCTACTGTTTCTTCTAATACCTCTATCCACTCACTATGCATAGTATGATCTTCTATACGTTCTGACTTTACTGGAAGAAATGTACCAAGCCCAACATGCAAAGTCACATCAGCAAATTCAACGCCTTTGGCTTTTAATTTTTCGACAACCTGATCGGTAAAATGAAATCCGGCAGTAGGCGCTGCCACAGACCCCTCCTTATCTTTGTTAGCATAAATTGTTTGATAAATTTCCAATTCGTGTGGTTCATCTTTGACATATGGCGGTATAGGAATGTGGCCATACTGATTAGCTTTTTGTCTAACTATGTTTTCATCATCGGAAAATTGCACTAGAATTGTACCATCTGTTTCTTTGATAATTGCTCCACAATAAAAATCTTTAGCAAAAACTATCTTCACGCCAGCTTGGACATGCTTGCCAGGACGAGCCAAAACTTTCCAGACGCCAGTATTTTCCATCGGACGAACAAGAAAAATCTCAATAGGGTTATCATGATCACGCAAAATCCTGCCAGTAGCAGAAATTAATTGACCAAAAAGACGAGCTTTAAAAACTTTAGAATTATTCCAAACTAACAAATCCCCTTTTTGAAAATAATTAACAATATCTGTGAAGATCTTATGCTCAATATTTTTGTTTTTTTTGTCCACGACCATAAGACGAGAGCTGTCTCGTGGTTCTGCTGGTTTTTGAGCAATTAACTCTTGTGGTAAATTGTAGTTGAAGTCTGAAGTTTTCATGTTTTATCATGATATGATTGGACTACCTAAGATAACGCCCCACATTCAGATTATGACCTTCCAAGGTCTCGGCATAGTGCACATTACCTTCTGAGTCAGTAAGAAAATACCAATCATTATTTATCTCTGGATGAATTACAGCTTGTATCGTCGCCAAACTAGGGCTAGAAATTGGACCAAATGGCAAACCAGGATATTTGTAGGTGTTCCAAGGAGACAAAGACTCCCGATCATCTTTGGTAGTGAAGACATCTCCATCAGTACCGACAACATAGTGAACAGTAGAATCAGCTTGGAGAGCCCAATTGAGATCATAACGTCGCCAGAATATATCTGCCACTTTGGCTTTGTCAGCTTTGTATTGCACCTCTCTCTCTACAATACTAGCTACAGTCAAAACTTCAAAAACTGTTCTGTTTGATTTTGTTATCTCACTGTACATCTCATCCGTAAACTGTCCATCTCTTTCTTTAATTAATTTTTGAACAATATCACTTACACTAGCATCCTTAAAAACACGGTAAGTATCAGGAGCTATGTAGCCTTCATAACTTACATAGTCTGGCTTGTCTCTGAGAACAGGTAGGTCGGCTTCAATGGCTGGAGCATGATCGGCTAATACTTTATAATTGTAGGCTGGCTTACCGACCACTGCATATAATTCATCCGCATTAGCGATGATACCCTGGCTTTCAAAATATTTGGCAATATCACGCAAATTCCAACCTGGCAAAATTGTAATAGTTTGTTCACTCACACTTGGATTTGCTAAAGATTTTACTACATGTGCCAAAGTAATTGGTGAATTTACCTGAAAATTACCTTGTCTAATTTCCCGATCAATTCCCTTGAAAAAAATATATTTTTTGAACAGCCAAGCATTACGAATAACATACTCAGATTCTAGACGGTCCGCCAAATCGCTAACCGACTCTCCTAGATTTATTTGAAAAGTTATTTGATCAACTTTCTGAGATTTGGCTGTATATATTTCGGTGTAGACAAACCAAACACCAATTAAAATACACAATGTAATAATGAAAATACTGATTTTTGCTGGGGTAATTTTTTTCATAGCTATAATATTTTATGCCAATTCTCTCTCGCCCACTCCAGCCTTTCTGGCACCCCTACATCTACCCAAGGACGATCAGACTCATAGACATAAAGATCTTTTACAAAAGGAAAAACATTATACTCCACACTAAAAATTTCTTCTACTGGAAAATATTTTTTGATCTGTGGATTGAAGATGTATACTCCTCCATTGATGTAGCCAGGTATATGTTCTAATTTTTTTTCTTGAAAACTATCCAAATGAAATTGGTCATCATAATTGAGTGTGCCATAGGTAAATGCATCATCAACACGAGAAGCTAAGATAATACCATCACTAGTGGCTGATATTTTTCCAACCATATCTGACAAATCAATAGTAGTCAATACATCCCCATTTAGAATAATAGTTGGTTCATCAGGATTGCTAACAAAATTAAAAGCATTTTTTATTGCTCCTCCAGTGCCTAATCTTTTTTCTTCAACGACATGTTTAATACCATAACCAGCATATTTATCACCAACATGCTTTTCCAAAACCTCAGATAAATGTCCGGCAGCAAAAATTATTTCTTTTATCTCAAGATCTGCAAACATATCCAATTGCAAATCTAAAACTGTCCGGCCAGCAATTGGCAACAAAATTTTAGGAACATCTTTAGTGATGTCACCTAGCCTGGTTGACAATCCTCCACATAAAATTATTACATTCATAAAAATAATTGTTTGCTAAAACTAAAAATTGGTTGGGAAAAATTATTAAGTAAAAAAGGAGAAAAGTACGCAAATACCATGGCCAAAAATATCCCACCGAGAATGTCTCGTGGATAATGTACTCCAACATACACTCTGCCCATAGCCACCAAAGAAGCCATGATTAATAATATTACAACAAACAAATTAAATCCTACAAGCAAGCTGACTACCAGAGCGAGGATGAAAGAAATAACGGTATGGTCGGATGGAAATGACTTCCAAGTCTGATTGGTATGCAAAAGTAATTTTATTTCTGGAAATTCCACGACTGGACGAGAGTGACGCCACAGTATAGCTACTGAATAACTGACAACTTCAGCCAAAAGGATTGCTGTCAAAAGTAGCTTGATCAGATAGTCAAATAAAATTGCAGAAGTGTCATTGAGTACAAAAGCTCCCCAACCAAGTACGATAATACCCAAAATATAAATCAACCAATGGGCACAAAAAAACATCAAATTGTCCAGCCACAATCTGTGACCGACCTCTTTGTTAATTTTTATAAATAGTTTGTGTGACCAAGACAATCTTTTCATATAGCTTGTATCAAATATTATAACGATCCTCTAAATTTACTTGGAACCTTGATAGCACAGGATTCTCAATTCCTTTGCCAATAGATTCGACATGGACATCTGGAAACAAATTTTTAATAAATTCGACGATTGGTTCGGTAGTATTACCAGACAGTAGTGCAAAGATAATAGTGTTTTCCTTATCCTGAGAATTTTCAACTAGCAGATTGATATTTTGTTGCAAAGCAAATTTTCTCACTCTACCTCGGACACTATTGCCGACAAGTCTACCATCTTCTGAAGTGACTTCGTATAGATCCCATGTCAGAAAATTACTCATAAAAACTTTTTAACAACTTTATATAATTTATATTTTAACGAAGAAAAAATAACATCAAAAGCATCTGGATAAGATTTCACTTCACCACTAAATCCAACTTTAAACCTAGTCACTCCAGACAAACGATGATCTTCTTGCCAACAAAAGTTGTGAAAACATTGCGCCCCAGCTTCTGCTTCCGAAGCAATGTTGGCAATCCCCCAAAAATCATAGTACTTACATTTTTGTTCTTGAGCAAATTTGATAGCCTGCCATTGCAATAGATATGGTGCCATGATACTACGGTGCTGATCAGAAGATGCACCATGCAGATACGTCATGGTGTCACCGTATTTGATTAGGATATAAGATGCAATCGGTGTCTGGTCAAAATACGCAGTCATCTGGTGTGCTATATCCATCTCAAGCATCTTGGTGTAATATTTTTTGTCGTGACTTTTGAACTTGTTACGATCTATAGTTTCCTGGTTTAATTTCCAAAAAATATCTGCATCTTTATCATTCCTAATTTCTACACCTTTTTTCTCAGCCAGACGAATGTTGTAACGAGTCTTACTGTGCATCTGTGCTAACAATTCTTCTGTTGATTTTGTGACATCTAGAATTAATGTATGCTGTGGCTGACGGCATTTGGTTTTTTTAGACTCAAATTCAAATTTTTTTGCTAAGCCAAAACCTTTAGCAGGCTCAACTCTGACAAATGTAAATTTATCTTTAATGTAATTCAAAATCTGATCTCTGATTGCTGTTCGCTGATCACTAATCCGAGGCATATACAAATATTTCATCCCCAATCCCAAATTATGAACAAAACCCTGAATTTGACCGACAACAATGCCTTGATCAAATATTTGCAACCTTAAAACTTCTTTACCAGTGGCCTGCTGAAATTCTCCCCATACAAAAGACTGCAAAAACTCATGATGAACACTCTCATAAACAAACTTATCCCAATCGTCTCTATTGTGGCAAATTTCGACTTTCATACCAATATTGTAGCTAAAATCAGCTAAATTTGCAAAAGGTAGGGACTTAAACAGGCCTGCTCTTGATATTTTATCTAAAATCAGCTATACTATTGACCAGATTTAATAAAAATATAATGTGTGGAACACATTATGTTTTAAGTACAAATCAAATAATTCACACATAATCAGTGAAATCCATTTTAATTAGTATAATCAATGTTTTAATTTAAACAATATGGGTCTACCATCAAAAAGAAGAACCAACACCTCGAAGAAACAAAGAGCTGCTCATTTTGCTCTCAAAAAAACAGACACTATCTCTTGCCCTAATTGCAAGAAAGCCATTCTTCCACACAAGGCTTGTCTAAATTGTGGAGAATATAAAGGAAGAAAGGTAGTCGATGTCGCCAAAAGAACTACTCGTCGTTCTAAACACATCAAGCCAATCAACTAAACCTAGTATGTCCAATCGACACTTAGCCAGATCAATTGTCATGCAGACATTGTATCAGTGGGATTTTAGAGAAAAGCCCACAGCAGCGATACCTGCCATTGTCAGTCAAAACATGGTAGAGTTCGGTGTAGGTCTGGAAAATGAAGAAGAATATATCAAAAACACAGTCGATGGGGTGTTAAAAAATATAAAAAAAATTGATAAAATCATTATCAAATATGCTCCAAATTGGCCTTTTGAACAAATGGCTCTGGTGGACAGAAATATTCTCCGCATTGGTGTCTATGAACTCAAAATCAATGATCAGATACCGGCCAAAGTAGCGATCAACGAAGCGATCGAAATTGCCAAAACTTATGGTGGACAATCTTCAGGAAAATTTGTCAATGGGATACTTGGTTCTATTTATAATGATTTACAAAAAAAAAGGAAGGAAAGTTAATTAACAATTAATTTCTAATTCACCCAATATCTAATTTCAATATTATAAATTTATTAGAAATTAGGTGAATTAGATATTAGAAATTTCTAATATCTATGTCCATACCATCATACGAAGAAAAAAGATTCCCAAATTTAGAAGAAAAACTAGGAATCAATTTTACTAACAAAGATCAGTTGGTTCAAGCTTTTGTGCATCGTTCTTTTTTGAATGAGAACAGAGATTTTCCCCTACCACACAACGAACGTTTAGAATTTTTGGGAGATGCAGTACTGGAATTGGTGGTGACAGAGTTCTTGTTTAACCAATATCTCAATCCAGAAGGAGAATTGACCAACTGGCGAGCAGCTTTGGTCAATGCCAAGATGTGTGCCGAAGTAGCCAATGATATTGATCTAGATGAATATTTGTTTTTGAGTCATGGCGAGTCAAAGGATACCAATGGTAAAGCTAGAGAATACATTCTAGCCAATGCCATTGAGGCACTGATCGGGGCTATCTATGTAGATCAAGGTTGGGACATGTCCAAACAATTTATCACCAGATGGATTATTATCAAATTACAGGATGTGCTAGAATTGGGTCTGTGGATGGATCCAAAATCAAGATTCCAAGAATCTGCTCAGGAAGTAGTCGGGGTTACACCTACTTACAAAGTAATTTCCGAAGATGGTCCTGATCATGACAAACAATTTATTATCGGTGTATATCTTGGTAAAGAAGAGGTGGCTCAGGGTACTGGCGGCAGTAAACAAGAAGCTCAAGTATCGGCAGCAGAAGCAGCTTTGAAAATCAAGAAATGGAAAGGCCCGAAGATTGAGATTTTGGAAAGAGAAGGTTGAAAATTTCAAATTTGTAATTTACAATTTATAAGCAATTTAAAATTTTAAAAAAATGAATAATTTAAAATTGTTTTCAAATTAAAAATTTCAAATTAACATGCGCCGTTAGCTCAGTTGGTAGAGCAGAGGCCTCTTAAGCCTAAGGTCCTGGGTTCAAACCCCAGACGGCGCACTTGAACACGATATAAAAACACGTATCACAACACAAAATTGTATCGTGTTATGTGTATTTTGTATCGTATTTTTATGCGCCTGTAGTTCAACGGATAGAACATCGGTCTTCGGAACCGATGATGTGGGTTCGATTCCTGCCAGGCGCACAGGTTATTTTTCTCTCATTTAGTTATAAAGTGTAAAAGTTCGTATAATATACCAAATTTCGTTCTTTTTGCGAAAAAAGTTCGTATATAAACCAGTTAAATGAAATATGCTTTTCATTTTACGGGCTATCGCCCGTCCACTTTTCCACAAGGTCAATTTCTTTTTTCTTTTTGAAAGAGGGGGAAATATGGTG
>Ga0210006_1002639_pt1 | contig 11542 bp, 10 predicted proteins | sample CryGey02umfilter_2_FD_185452 | JGI IMG/M metagenome (GOLD analysis project Ga0210006, IMG submission 185452) | Groundwater microbial communities from aquifer in Utah, USA - Crystal Geyser 4/10/14 0.2 um filter (SPAdes) (version 3) | ecosystem: Environmental > Aquatic > Deep subsurface >... | reverse complement strand
ATTAAGCAAAGAACTCAACGGCCCGAAACCAAGCATCTCATCCATGAGTTCGCAGACGATCTCTTCTTTCTCTTCTGTCGTAAGCGCCACTCTGTCAAAAGAAATAACGTGGTCAATGCCTTTGCAGATATCTTTTTTAAGCTTTTCTTTATCTACCGTATGCCTGTCTTTTTTATCGGAAAGATAGTCGCCGGAAATAAGATATTGGCGGATCTTTTCTTTTATCTCGCTCATGAACTTCTCCCTTACTTACAAACCTTTCTTTAAAATGGCAAAAAGCGTTTCCGCGCCCCGGCCCAGGCTAACCGTACTTACGATACTTCCCTTCTTAAATATAATACCTTTGTGCCTTGAAAAGGCTATACCTAGGTCAGCTTCGCAGGCTTCTCCGGGGCCGTTGACCACGCACCCCATCAAGGCTATCTTGCTATTTTTAAGCCTAGAGCGCTGAGCTTCAGGCAGATCATCTAACCTTTCCTGGAACCTCCGCGCTTTTTTCAGAAGATCTACTCCACACCTGCCGCATGTAGGGCAACAGATCAATTCAGGCCCAAAGTTACGCAGCCCCAAACTGTTAAGCAAAAACTTGGCTACCGCAGCTTCCTGCCTGGGCTCATCAAGTAAAGACACTCTTATTGTATCACCAATACCCTTGAATAACAATATTCCTATGCCGACGCTAGACTTAACAATGCCATCCAATGGCAAGCCTGTGGCTGTAATTCCAACATGTAAAGGATAGTCGCATAAAGACGCCATTTTTTCATACGCGGCTATCGTATCCGTAATATCTGAGCCCTTAAGAGATATAACAATATCCTTAAAGCCGGCATTTTTAAAGATCTTTAAATAATCCACAACACTCGCCACTAATGAGCCCGCGGCATCCCTGCTTCTTATTCTCAAAGAACCAGAATTAGATCCTATGCGTATTGGGATCCGCGCGTTTTTCGCGGCAGCTATGACAGCCCTGACTTCTTGGATCTTATAAATATTCCCGGGGTTAAGCCTTATCTTGTCTACGCCAGCTTCCATTGCCAGAAGGGCTAACCGGTGATCAAAGTGGATATCCGCGACAAGAGGTATATTAATACGCTTTTTAATGTCCTTAATAGCTCTCGCGTCTTTGGCGTCTTCAACGGCAATACGAGCTATATCGCAACCCGCTATCTCTAATTTTCTTATTTCCTCTACAGCGTCGGCAACATTTTGAGCCCTGACCTTGACCATGGATTGCACGGCAACAGGATGGCCTGAACCTATCTTAATTTTTCCGATCTTGACTGTGCGTGTTTTCCTGCGTTCTATTTTATGCATATTTATCAGTGTTCATCTGTTTTTCATATTCGCTATACGCTCTACGCTATACGCCGGGATCATCTCACAAACAGCGCCATAAACTTATCCCAGTAGCCGTAGCGAATAAGATCATTGCAAAATATAAAAACCGCAAGGATTATAAGAAAACTCAAACCAATATTATTGATAACATCTTCAGTCTTTTGGCCCAATGGTTTCTTGCGTAACTTTTCAAGGCCAGCTAGAGCGATATGGCCGCCATCTAAAATAGGTAAAGGAAGAAGATTAAAAATAGCCAGGCTCATGCTAAGGATCCCAACGACGTGCAGTATGGCGGAGAATCCTATCTTAGCCGCGTTTGTGGCAATAAAAAATATACCCAAAGGCCCTGTGACAGACTCCTTGAACGAGATTGTTCCCGCGACAATATAAAAAATGGCTGCCAGCGTAGCTATTGTCATCTCTATCAAGCTTTTAGTGCCCTTCACCAGGGCCTCGCCTAAACCATAACGCACTTTGATGATATCCTCAGACGGCTTAATACCTATCAACCCGACCTCTACCTGTTTGCCAAAGACAGTCTCCACCTTTTTCATCTGAGGCGTCAATTCCGTGTCAAACTCAGCGAGGCCTCGCTTGACATGCAATTTAAGCGTTTTACCTTTGCTGGCGTGGATATTTTTGGTGAGGTCCTCCCAGAACACGACTTTTACACCGTTAACCTCCAGGACATTATCTCCGACTTTTAGGCTAGCAACCTCTGCCGGCATGCCTGGGATCAACTCACCAATGATAGTAGTAAATTTAGGAAAACCCAGGAAATATACCATCCACAGGCAAAAAAAAGCTAAAACATAATTAAAAAACGGGCCCGCGAATATGATACGCGCCCTATGCCCCGGTGAGCGGCCGAAGAATTCATCCTGCCTGCCTTTAAATTCTTCAGTATTATCACCTGCCATTTTGATAAATCCGCCAAAAGGTATGGCGCAAAGCATGTATTCTGTTTCACCAACTTTTTTCGAAAATAACTTCGGGCCGAACCCCAGCGAGAATTTCTCAACTTTTACGCCCAGGCGCTTAGCGAATATAAAATGGCCAAGTTCATGAACAAGAATCAAAACGCTTAAAATAACAAGAAATATGATCATCGCTTAACGACCTCTCTTCCCGTAAAATTCAACCAACTGTAAAGCGCGCTCCCGCGCCGCCTTATCCGTATTGAAAATATTGTCCAACGAAACATCCCTGACAGAAAAATCTTTTTTTTCTACAACTTTTTCGATCACTTTAGGAATACATCCAAATGATATCTTATGCCTTAAAAAAGCATCCACTGCTACTTCATTAGCGGCATTCAAGGCGCACGGCGCGGCTCCACCCAGGCGCGCCGCTTCATAGGCCAGCTCAAGGCAGGGAAATTTAACCAAGTCTGGTTTTGAAAATGATAAAACGCCTGTATTCAAAATATCCAGCCGGAAACGATCGTTTTGCCAACGCTCTGGAAATGTCAGGGCGTACTGAATAGGCAGGCGCATGTCCGTTACCGCCATTTGCGCGAGCATTGAGCCATCCTGAAATTCTACCATAGAATGAATTATAGCCTGCCGATGGATCAAGACCTTGATCCTTTCTAAACCTATATCAAAAAGCTTCATGGCTTCAATGACTTCAAGCCCTTTATTCATTAGCGTCGCGGAGTCAACGGTTATCTTCTCGCCCATCTTCCAACGCGGATGCACCAGCACTTTATCGACAGAGCATTTGTTCATACCGCTCAAAGGCATATCCACCAAAGGGCCTCCGGAAGCAGTCAGATAAATGGTACCCAGTTCAGCTTTTTTATTGCCGCGCAGGCACTGAAAAATAGCGCTTTGTTCGCTGTCTATAGGTATGATCTGTGCCTTATGCTTGCCTGCCTCGGCAAGAATAGTATCCCCCGCGACTACAATGGCTTCCTTATTGGCAAGAGCTATGGTTTTTGAGGCCCTTATCGCGCTAAGAATAGGAAAAATGGCCTCGCTTCCTACGATAGCAACGAGGATAAGGTCCGCCTCTTTTAAAGAAGCAAGCCTGCAGACCCCATCCCTGCCTTGCAGAACTTTAGTTCCCCAGCGCCCTAAAGGCCTCATTGCGCGGGCCGCGGGAATATCCGCGACAGCTGCAAACTCAGGCCTGAATTCTTTTACCTGAGCCATTAACTTATCGGTGTTGGCGTTGACGCAAAGACCTAAGACACGAAACTTGTTCTTAAATTGCCTGACTACATCCAGGGCGTTTTCACCTATGGACCCGCTTGAACCCAGGATTACTATATTTTTTTTCTTCATCGCCTAAAAGCTCGTGCCGCTTGAAAAAGCGCGGCTAAGATAAAAATTCATAAAAAAATAAAAAGCCGGAGCTGTGAATAATAAGCTGTCTATAACGTCTAATACGCCCCCCATGCCTGGAAATATGACACTGGAATCTTTAGCCGCGCAATCCCTCTTTATCAATGATTCCGAGAGGTCTCCCAATAAACCCAGGACGCTTAAAGAAAAACCTATTAATACCATATTCAACCACGAAAAAATAGACAGGCCAGGCAAAAACAACGACTTACATGCCAACGCGGCCGCTACACCAAATATAACGCCTCCCATAGCGCCCTCAATGGTCTTTTTAGGGCTGATACGCGGAATAAGAGAATGGCGGCCCCATTTAACACCAACAAGAAAAGCGCCGATATCAGCGCCCTTGGTCACAAGCAATAAGCACCCTGCCAAAGCTATACCATTCGGCAGCATCCTCAGCTTTATTATAAAACTGAATAGCCACGAAATATAAAGTATGCCGAACATAGTCGTAGAGATACCCACGACGGCATTCGTACTGTCGCGCCTGGAGAACTGAAGGATAAAAAGCGTCACAAGCGCGAGGCTTAAAAATAATAGCTCCCACCCCTTGGTCAGCTCAAAACGGAAATAAACCGAAAGCGGAATAATGACCCCTATGATCGTACCAAAATATTTATACATAGGAATACCCTTTTTTTCTATAAGACTGAAGAACTCATATAGCCCCAGGGATATGAGCACGATTGCCGATAGCACGAACAGGCCTTCAAAAAAGATAGCTATAAAAGAAAAAATACACAAAAGGATAGCTGACAAGATCCTCCGGCTGATCATTCAATACCTCCGAAACGCCTGCATCGTTTTTGGTAAACTTCAATAGCGCGCATAAGCTCTCTTTTGTTAAAATCAGGCCATTGTTTTTTTATCACATAAAACTCTGAGTAAGCTATCTGCCATAACAAAAAATTACTAACGCGCATCTCGCCGCTCGTCCTAATAAGGAGATCAGGGTCAGGCGAGTCTTTCGTATAGAGATGGGTTTTAAACAACTCCTCTGTTATATCTTCAGGCAAAAGCGCGCCAGTTTTTACGTCCTGTGCTATTGCCCTTACCGCGTCCAAGATCTCCAGGCGAGAACCGTAATTAAAAGCAAGCCCAAATACAAGCCTACGATTATTACGCGTCAATTCTTCTGTCCTATTTATGCACTTGCGCAAAGACTCAGTCAAGACCTCCGGGCGCCCTATATGCCTAAGCCGTATGTCGCTCTTAAGCATATATGGCAGTTCACGGACTATGATCTTCTCACACATATCCATAAGAAAATCTGTCTCAAGCTTGGGCCTTTTCCAATTTTCAGTGGAAAACGCGTAAACCGTCAAAAACTTTACGCCTAACTCAAGAGAGGCCTTAATAATATCTTTTAAAACGGCCATACCCTTACGATGGCCTTCGCTACGCGATAGCCCTCTTCTTTTCGCCCAGCGGCCGTTCCCGTCCATTATAATAGCTATATGCTCCGGTATTTTTTTTCTATCTAACATATCTAGGTTCTTTCATTAACAACTTAAATATTAGCAAGTTTTTGATTATGTTATTCAGCAGCATAAAGAGGCATGTTATGAGTGAATAGTTTTTCGAAAAGTATTTGTCAAAAACTGTTTGAGTCCGGCAATGCTCTGATAATGTCATTGTATCTTCTAAAAGAAATCCGCCATACGATTGGGCGGATACAACGCGCGCGCCGAGCGTTTCTAAAAAATAATTTATTGGTGCGCGCGGTAATCTATCTCAGGGAAAATATTGTCTTTATATTCTAATTCCTTCAAAAATTCTTCGTCAATATTGTCGCTGGATATGTCCTCGGATAGCTTGAAAAATCTCAAGAGATGGTCTTTAGTCCTGCGCTGGGCATAAGAGACATGCGTCCCCGTAGCTATAATAAACGCCCAATCCGAACTCTGCGCGAGCAGTAGCTCACGCAGCGCCTGATTCAAAGCCCTCTTCTTTAAACCGTTAGTGTCTGGATTCTGCTTGGCCAAGCTCGTCATGACGTTTGAAGCCTTATGCATATGCCTATAGACCCAATCATTTGACCCCTGAAGCCATACCTCAGAATACCCCTTCCAACCCCAGCTCGACATTGAAGGAGTAAGCACCTGATTTCTGGGATTTTCAGCCAGATATTCAGAAGGAGTCACCAATTTAATAGTCTTCTGGTCATAGGTTATCTTCCTGATAAGAAATTCAAGCCACATAGGGCCTTCAAACCACCAGTGGCCATAGAGCTCAGCGTCATAAGGAGACACAATGATAGGCTTTCTGCCAAGCGCATCATAAAGATACTCTACTTGTTTTTCCCTGTTAAACATAAAATTACCAGCGTGGAAAGCGGCTTTTTCCCGCGCCACGCGGGGTTCATAAGGCATCTTTTCATCTGAGGCCCCGGTAATACGAAAATACTTTATACCCGTATTTATCCTGACTCCATCCGGGAGTATATAAGGCTTAATGTATTCGTATTCAAGGTCAAAGCCTATGTCACGATAAAACTCGCGATAATAATAATCACCTGGATAACCTTCAACGCTGGACCAGACCTGTTTGGAAGATTCCGTATCCCTTCCGAAGGCGGCGACCCCTGATTTACAGTAAACCGGCGCGAATACGCCGTATTTAGGACGCGGCGTGCCATGCAGGATGCCGTGAGAATCAACAAAGAAAAACTTGATACCGCTCTCTTTTAAGATCTCATCATCCCCTGGATTGTAGCCGCATTCCGGAAGCCAGATACCCCTGGGTTTTCGCCCGAAATTTTTCTCATAATTCGCGACGGCAACCTTGACCTGCGCGCGCACAGAAGCCTTGACGACACCCATCAACGGAAAAAAACCGTGAGTCGCCCCGCAAGTTATGATCTCTAAATTACCGGCATCCTGAAAACGCTTAAAAGCAGAAACAAGGTTGCGGTGATACCTTTCAAAAAGTTCCCGCGCGTTAACAAAGATATTTAGATACATCACGGCAAGTTCCTGAAATCCCTGCACCCACCGTGTTCTTTCTACTTCTTTATGCGCGAGCTCTATCAATCGGTTAAGATGCCTTAAATAACGTTGCTGTAACAGGTCATCCGTCAGCATGGAAGCCAGGGTGGGAGTAATAGACATGGTCATGCGGAAATCTATTCTGTCTTGGCTTAATCGTTCAAACATCGCGATAAGAGGAATATAGGTCTCTGTCATCGCCTCATAGAGCCAATCTTCTTCCAAAAAATCTTCATGCTCAGGATGGCGCACATAAGGTAAATGTCCGTGCAACACCAAGCATAGATATCCCTTAATCATCGTATTTTAGGGGTTTCGCGTTGTTTTTCTAGCGACGATAGGCGTGATCGTGCGCGTTTCATCTATATGAGCCGACGAAGCCACAACAGGTATGACTTGTTTTCCATCGGGTAAAGCAAAACGCAGGGTAAAAGTACCGTCTTTTCTGAGTTTTACTGCCTTATCCTGCACAGTAACGCGCGCGTCTGCCTCTGTGGCGCCATAGATTATCAATTCAGCGTCCACGACAAGCCAAAAGTTACCTTTTTCTTTGATCTTCTTTACGGGCGATGAAACACCCATGGAAGCCAATCCCCTGGATGAAATATCTTTTTTGAGCCTCTCTTGCCATAATTTTCCTACAGGGCTTGAAACATTAGGGCCCAGGCCTACGGACATGCCGTAAAGCCGCCTGAATTCATCGTCGGGTATCATCCACTCTTCATCAGTGACCCAGGAAGGCCCGTCCAGTGGAAGCGAAATAGTATTGGAACGAACAACCGTTATAAAATTGCCGTCCGGCAGAGTAATACCAAGATCCACGCACCAGGACGTCCCCGGAGACCCAAAATTCAAATACCAGTTCCTGGCGTCAAAATCAACACTGGTGTCAAAGAAACGATGCGCGTTTGAGCCGTCAAAATTAAGACAGCTTACGTCATAAGAACGCAATATCCAACGGGCCCTGTCAAAAACATCACCCAGCTCATTCTTTAATCTATTCGCGGTGCCTGATGACACATCCCAATACGAATGCGCCCACCAAGGATCGCGTATCTGCAGAACAATAATATCTTCATCATAGCGCGCCGGTATCTGACGGTGTTCTAATTCAGCTACGGCTGATCTCTTGTAATATGGCTCAGAAGGACCCGTGATCCCCGTATAATATTTAGCCTGCTCGGCCTTCATATCAGAGAGAGGTATTTCATGCTTACTAGCAACCACGGCAGCCTTGCGTCTTGGCCTGACAACTCTTTTACTGATAAGCTTCTTTTTAGGCTTGATCTCTGTAGCCTTAGGCTTCTTAGCTACTTTCTTCATCAGACACCCCCCGTTTCACTCGTATTTTTAGACTCTGCCACAAATACAGCTTTTTGACTTTGTTCCAACGCAAGCTCTTCTTTCAATTGAGCTATTACGCGCTTATTTTTTATGACTTCCGCTCTCAATATCTTGGCTTCCGCGCTGATGGCTGCCCTGCCGTTCTGAAGGCTCATCGTCTTTTCTTCAAGATCAAGCCTCTGAGCCATCTCATCCCGAAAATTTCTTTTAAATTTGTTAAGGTCCGTTGTTGCCTTTACCAGCGACGACAAAACGATAATGGCCGCTACCGCGAAAAAAATATAATACTTATTGGAATAAAGAACCTTCACCGGCATTTATTTTAAGTTCTCTTTTGGTTCCAACATACCTGTGCCCGTCTTATTCGGCGTAAACCCGGGGACATCCTTAGCGACTTTCTTCAACTCAGGCAGAATGACTATCTCCACCCTGCGGTTCTTGCGGCGGCCTTCCGGAGTATCATTAGAAGCAACGGGCCTATATTCGCCATAGCCTATAGCTGCCAGCTTTTCAGGCAATACACCTTTTTCAAGCAGATAATGAAGGACGCTTGTGGAACGCGCCGTTGAAAGCTCCCAATTGGTCTTCCATCCCGAATGTTTTATAGGTTCGTTATCCGCGTGCCCTTCAATACCTACATTTAGATCCGCGGCCTTTGTTATAATGACCGAAGCTACCTTATCAAGCGCCGAGAAAGCCTCAGGCCTTATCTTTGCCATACCAGAATCAAATAGGACCTCGTCTAAAAATGTAATTACAAGGCCCCTGTCTTCCATACTTAAACTCACGCCTTCTATGCCTTTAAGCTTATTCTCCAACTCAGATTTTATACCAGCAAGCCTATCAACCTCTTCTTCTAAGGATTGGATCCTCTCTATGTCAGATTTGCGCCCTTTTTGAAATATTACAGTGCATCCTGTCAGATTTAACAATATTATGCCGGCTGTCAACCCTGCGCATAATGTCAAAAATTTCTTCCTGGACATATTATCCTCCTGTAGTTTACAAGTATTTTTACAATAACACAGCAAAAATCATTCGTCAAGCCAAACTTCCTGTTTACCCCATTAGAGATAACGCTCACCATGATTATGTTAAATTTGGCAATTATAGAAACGCTATTTTATCATTAACATTATAGGCGCTAAACGGTCGCCTAAGGGCGGCCTATCTCTAACGGGGTCTACCTAAATAGGGTCTCATCTCGGCCGGAACCTACAGATACGATATCGACTGAAGCCTTGCATATATCTTCAATAGCTGAAATATAATGCCTTGCTTGTTTTGGCAAATTTTTGTAACTTCTTATTTTTCTAGTAGTTATTTTCCAGCCGGGAAACTCTTTATACACGGGCTTAGCTCTCTGCATCACTTCAAGATCATTGGGAAAACACGTGAATGTCTTACCTTTATACTTATACGCTGTGCATATCTTCAAGCTCTCCATATCATCCAGCACATCAAGCTTCATCACTGCCATAGAATCCACGCCATTGATCATAACAGCGTGATGAATCAACACCGCGTCAAACCAACCACACCTTCGCGGCCTGCCTGTCGTCGCGCCGAATTCGCGCCCCTTGGAACGAATATATTCACCAAGCGCTTTAGAACACTCTGTCATAAAAGGCCCCTCGCCTACCCTCGTTGTATAAGCCTTGACCACACCAACCACCCGGCTTATTTTTGTCGGAGCTATCCCTGTGCCTATGCAGGCGCCCGCGGAAACCGTATTAGAAGAAGTAACGAAAGGATAAGTCCCAAAATCAATATCAAGAAAAGTGCCCTGTGCCCCTTCAAAAAGGACAGGCGCGTTTTTTTTAATGGCGTCATTTAATAAAATAACCGTATCACATACGCATTCCTTCAGCTTACGGCCATAAGCAGAATAAATATCATAGAGCTCGTTAAATTTGAAACCCGGGTGGTGATAGACTTTTTTAAAGATCTCATTCTTTTCTTTCAGATTATCTTTTAATTTTTCCTTAAGGAGGCGTGGGTTAAGAAGATCCCCCATCCTGATGCCACAGCGTGAGGCCTTGTCAGCGTAACAAGGGCCTATACCGCGGCCGGTGGTCCCGATCTTATTAGCCCTCTTTGTCTCTCTGCAAGCGTCTAATATCCTGTGATAAGGAAAAATGACATGCGCCTGCTCTGATATCTTGACGCGCCCGTCCACGGAAATACCGCGTTTACGGATAGAGTATATTTCATCAAGAAGGACAGCCGGGTCTACGACAACACCGCTGCCTATGACGCAGACCTTATTTTTATGCAAGATACCCGATGGTAAAAGATGGAAGATAAAAGACGCGCCGTTAACTACGACAGTATGCCCCGCGTTATTGCCGCCCTGATAGCGTACAATATAACGCGCGTTCTTAGACAAGATATCAATGACCTTGCCTTTGCCTTCGTCTCCCCATTGCAACCCTACTAAAACTGTGTTCATGGCTTCATTGTGAATATTTTTTGCGCGATGTCCGGATATTGAGCTACAAATTTTAGCTCGTCTTGCACTAAAGGCTTTTGATTATGCACGTTGGCGTAGCGCACAAGTTCTAAGACCCTCGCGGCTTCCTCAGCATTCTTAAAAACAACTTCCATCTTGTCATAGACATTTCTGAAACCTTTAATACCTGAATACTCACCCGCGGTGATCTGCCTTCCTGTGTCTATAATTTCAGGTTCGCCACGGCCTAATTGTTCATAATCATAAAGTTCATAATTGCGCCTGTCTTTTAAGGCGCCATCCGCGTGTATGCCTGATTCATGGGCAAACGCGTTAGCTCCGATGCCAGGTTGATTGATAGGGATAGGCACGCCGAAAGCATAAGAGGCGTATTTACATATTCTCCAGGCCAATTTAAGATCTACGCGTTCATCAAGCTGATACTCGTCCTTGAAACCAAAACCATATTTAATAGCAAGGATACAGCTTACCAGATCCGCGTTTCCCGCGCGTTCGCCCATGCCGTTTACGCAGGTATTGATATAAGCGTCTACACCCGCGTCAACAGCCGCCTTCGCGCCCGAAACGGAATTTGCCACAACCATTCCGAGATCATTGTGGCAATGAATCTCTATAGGCAGCTGCACCGCCTGCGCCAATTGTTTTATCCTGTCATATATGGTAAAAGGACTGTCACATCCAAGCGTATCGCAATATCTGACGCGATCAGCGCCTGCTGACTTTGCCGCTTGGGCAAATTCGATCAAGTATGCCATATTCGTGCGTGACGCGTCTTCGGCGTTTACGCCTATTATCTTAGCGCCCGATTGCTTGGCAAGGATGGCTGCCTTCACCATCTCTTTTATCACGGCTTTATGATCAAGTTTACCCTTGAACTTATTTATGATCATCTGATCTGACGTAGAAATAGATAAATTAAGGTATTCTATCCCGGGCACGTTTTTAAACGTCGTCTCAACATCTTCTTCAGTCGCCCTCAGCCAGCCGCTTAAATGAATAGGCGAAAGTACCCCTTTCTTCGCGAGCTCTAGATTAGCATTCAAATA
>Ga0210006_1002638_pt1 | contig 11548 bp, 12 predicted proteins | sample CryGey02umfilter_2_FD_185452 | JGI IMG/M metagenome (GOLD analysis project Ga0210006, IMG submission 185452) | Groundwater microbial communities from aquifer in Utah, USA - Crystal Geyser 4/10/14 0.2 um filter (SPAdes) (version 3) | ecosystem: Environmental > Aquatic > Deep subsurface >... | reverse complement strand
GCTATTGCCCAGCTGCCGCTTGCGCAAACTGTTTTTCAAAGCGCAGAAATCATTTCTCGCCTCGCTCAACGAAAGCACGCTGGCCGATTTGTTGCCGGTGAAAATCACCCTGCCAAAATGAAACCGGTCCTCTTATTCCAATCGTTCAAGCCGCACCCCCTGCCCGCCACCTTTGCCGAAAAACTGCGCAGCGGTGTGGCGGGCGGGCTGGGCATCTTCCTGCTGGCCTGGGCTCTGCACTTTCTGCCGCAACCACAATTCCCGTTATTGCTGCTGGGTTCGATGGCGGCCTCGGCGGTATTGCTCTATGCGCTACCGCACAGCCCCCTGGCGCAACCGTGGAATCTGGTCGGCGGCCATCTGGTTTCGGCACTCTGCGGATGGTTGAGCATGGCGTACCTCAACGATCCACTGCTGGCAGCGGGTGTCGCTGTCGGCGCTGCAATCTTTTTGATGTATATGCTGAACTGCCTGCACCCGCCCGGGGCCGCGACCGCGCTGACGCTGGTGCTGGGTGCAGCGCAGTTTCAGCAAATGGGATTTCTGTGGACCGCATCAATCGTGACAGCCAATGCCGGCATCTCGCTGCTGCTGGCTTTGCTACTCAATAATGCGCTGCCGCGCAGGCGGTATCCGCAAATGCCGGCAACCCAAACCCGCGCCAAGCCTTCACCCAGTGAGGTCATTATTATTCCCGAGCAGGATGATCTGGAGTGGGTGCTCTCGCACCAGGATAGCGTACTGGATATCAGTATCGAAGATTTGTCCGAGGTTTACTGGTTGGCGCAACAGCGGGCGCAGGCCAGGTACGACTCGGCGGCCCGCTGAACCGGGCGGATGCACGTTCTATTTTCCTTCCTCTACAAAGCGGTACATCTCATGGCAGGCGATGCAATTCTTCATAGCCTCGCTTAACTTTACCGCAATCTGATTGGCATCTTTGGACTTTGCAGCCTCCGCGGCAATGTCATCAAACTTTCCTCGTGTGGCAAAACCAAGCGCCTTCATCTCAACCGGAATTTTCCTGAATAATGAGCCTGGCGTGTCCGCCTCGGCGGCCATACCGGATGCTTTGGCGGATTTGATGACCGCATCAAAATCTTTTTCGGCCGCCGCCGCCAATATCCCCTGCGAACTCTGGAGCCAGACACGCATCTCCAACAGCAATGCATTACGCTCATCTTTGCTCAGCATCACTGCCTGACGGCCATCATCGGAAGGCTGCACATTACCGACCGTGAATTTGTAGCCCAATACAGCGACGATTACGAACAATACCGCGGCTAGTGTCCAGCTCAATTTGCAATTTCTCATGTTGATTCCTTTTTGTGCGTCTCGTAAACGTTGTTCAATATCACTCGCCGGATTTGCCGTAGAAGTGTTTTACAAATGGTGCGCGGAATGCCTGATGGCAATTCAGACAGGATGATTGCACTTTCTGAAAAGCGTCGATCACGCGCTGCCCATTTTGTTCGTGTGCCGCGTGCATCAGGTCATGCGCCGCTTCATGTGTCTGCATGTCAAAAGCTTTGAATCTGGACATGTCGGCACCCATGAAGCTGATAATGCGCGCCTTTTCCGCCAGGGGTGGCTGCGGATGTTCCGCGATCATGGGCGCAGTCTGTGCAACCAGCTCCCAATTTTCGCGCGCGATCGCGTCGGTAATGGTCTGCATATTCTTGCCCAACTCCCGCATGACTTTTTGCAATTCGAGAGGCTCTGCAGCCTGAACCTGAAATGCCGATAGTGCGATACCGATAAGGGATGTGGCGACGATTAATTTCTTTTTCATGTTGAGTCCTTTCGTGGGTAAAAATAAAGGGCGGTTTGTATAGGGCGGTTCATCGCACAATAGCGAACCCGACACGCAATTGCGTCAAGCCCTTCTGGTTGTAATCAAGCAGGCTTTCACCATATCCGCTGAGCAACTGAAAATACAGAAAGCCGCCCGTGCGTGAGAACAACGGTTTACGCAGGGGAGCGGACAGATCGAATTGAGCACTCCCATACCCTGCCGTGCCTGTACGTATCCGGCTGGACAACAGCCAACCCCGCTCGTCCCCATAACGAGCTATCCAATCAACATGGCCGCGATAGCGTGCGATATCCGGGTTGTCCGTCCGGTCGAGATACGCGTAGAAACGCGGTGCAAAAAACAAGGTATCACCGTCGGCAAAATCCTTGCGCAACACTGGCTGGATGTAGATGATATCGACACTGCGCGAACTGGTGTCATCCTTGCCATTGGACTCATGTTCGTACCCGCCGCGCAAATAGGAGGGGCCGGTCGTGCTTTCATCCAGTTTGGACTGCCAGAACAGGGTGGGGCGGTAACTTGTGTCGTAGAACGGCTTCGAGCTTGCGCTCAAATCCCAAAGGGAAGTTTGGGTATAGCCAAAGTGAAGTTTGCCCAGTGCCGGCAGCCATTGCACCGGTGTCGATTCGGGATCGAACAGACGATATTTGAAGCTGAACTGGAAACGCGCGCTTTGCCCATTTCGCAGCCCGGCCACAACATAGTTTGGTTCGTACACAGAAAGTGCGGGCTCGTTCTCCGGCATCGGCTCCAGCCTTTGCGGTGGCTCCACAGAACCGTCCGCCAATTCGGTTGCCATGGCCATGGATGGCAGAATCAGCGTTGCCCATAGCAAAATATGCAGGGTGTGTCTCATGTGGTCAGATTCGCAGTTCTCTCATCAGTTAGCTGCAAGCCTCACCTGCGCCGCAATGTTCGGGCTGCCAAGGCTGCGATCACCAGCCAAACCATAGTTCGCATACTCATGGCGATCACCGTGCGCTGCTCGTAGGCTCCGCCCGAACTGATGTGCATTCCAAATGCCGCAAACACGAGCACTATCGCCACCACGATACCCGCAGCCAACCAAACCGCCCAGCGTTGCCGCAGCCACAATCCGACACCGGCGATGACATAGGCAAAACCGGAGATGAAATTGAACCAGAGCACGAATGGCACATAGTTGCCGGCCGCAGTACGCGCCGCCTCATCGCCAAACAGAACCGTGCCGCCTTCCTTGAGGGTCAACATTCCAAAGCCGAGTGCAAGCAGGGAAATCGCCCAGACCGTCAATCCACGCCGTGTTGTATCCATATCGTATCCTTTGAGTGGATTAAGGGAACCTCTAAAAATTCTTATTTCGTCACTCCTGCCCCCGACTACCCCATTCGAGGGCAGGCTGCGGCGGGAGCCCAGTCAAATCAACAAGCCGGATTCCCGCCCGGCCAAAGGTCGGCCTGTTCTGAGCATGTCGAAGGGCGGGAATGACGAATTTTTAGAGGTTCCCTTAAGAAAATAAATTGCGTCAACTGCGGGTTTTGATGCCGTGCAAAAAGATCGGGAAGGTTTTTTCCGCTTGATGCTGCAGGGAGCATTTGCCGCCAAAGATCGACGACTGCATGACCAATCCCTGGATCATGCCGATGTAGAGTACCGCCGCGCTTTGACTATCAAGATCGTCTGACACCAGAGATTGTGATTTGGCAGCTTCAAGTAGGCCGGATATCTTGGTCTCATAGCCGGAGATGATGCCCTCGATGAGCCGGCGCAATTTGCTGTTCTTCTTGTGCAGCAATTCGGAGAACAATAAACGCGGGATGGCAGGATGCTTGCTGACAAATGTTATGTGGGCGGAGAACATGCGCTCAATGGCATCCAGGGGGTCGGTCGCATCTGCCGCCGCTTTGTCGAGAACTTTCATCAGACGCTCACGCACCCACTCGATGACCGCGACCCAGATGTCATTTTTTGTCGCAAAATGACGAAAGATCGCGCCTTGGGTCAGGTGCATGGCATCGGCCATTTCCTGCGTGGTCACACTGTCCACGCCCTTGTCGGCAGCAAGATCGACAGCCACGCGAATGATTTCGCTTTGCCGCTCTTCGGTACTCAAGCGCCGCTTTATCGTTTCTTGATTCACAACATCTCTCCTTCGCAAGAATATTTTCAAACGGGCCTGCCTTCACCGGCTTCCTCATAGGTGCGACCATCGCGTATGTGATAGATGCGCTTGAACGTGGGAATGATTTTTTCGTCGTGGGTCACCACGATGATGGCCGTCTGGTATTGCTCGGCCATCTGGTTCAGAATGCGCACCACATTCAATGCCCGTTCGCTGTCCAGCGGTGCCGTCGGCTCGTCGGCCAGGATGACCGGCGGATGGTTGGCCAAGGCGCGCGCGATGGACACGCGCTGCTGCTCTCCGCCCGACAATTGCGAAACAGCTGCCTTGGCGCGATGGCCGACATCCAGCGCATCCAGCAATTCCTGCGCGCGCTTGCGTGAATCGGCATTCGAAGTGCCCGCCAGCATCGGCAATATGGCAACGTTATCCGTTACATCCAGAAACGGGATCAGATAGGGCGCCTGAAACACGAAGCCGATGCGGTCGCGGCGCAAGGTGCGCAAATCATCTATCTTCCATTTCCCGTCATAGATGATTTGTCCGCCGAGCGTCATGCGGCCGGCTGTCGGTTCAATCACCGCCCCCAGACACTTGAGCAAGGTGCTCTTGCCGGATCCGCTGGGGCCGACCAGGCCGACCACTTCGCCCGGCCAGATGGTCATGTCCACGCCCTTCAGCGCATCGACCGCAGTGTCGCCCTCGCCGTAGCGCTTCTTCAGATTTTCAATATGGATCGCTGCATTGTGCATGCTCAACCTCCGATCGCCGTTGCCGGATCAATGCGCAATGCAGCACGAATGGCGAAGATACTGGCAACTGCACACATCAGCATGACCAGCAGAAAACCCGTCACCGCATCCCCAGGTAGCAGTAATACATATTTCGGGAACAGCGGCGCCCACACGGTGGCCGACAGCTTACCCACCACAAATCCGATCAAACCCAGCCCCAGTGACTGTTGCAGAATCATGGCGCTAATGGTGCGGTTGGTTGCGCCGATCAGTTTCAGTACCGCGATCTCGCGCACCTTGTTCAGGGTCATGGTGTAGATGATGAAGGCGACGATGGCGGCGCTGACGATCGCCAGAATCACCAGAAACATGAATATCTGTTTGGACGAGGTGGCGATCAGGCGCGCCACCAGGATCTCGTCCATCTGGCTCTTGCTGTAGGCTTGCAGGTGCTTCCAGCGCTCGATCTGCCCGGCCACTTTCTCCACTGCCCCCGCTGCTGTGCGCACCAGCACCGCATTCACGAAGCGACTGGATGTCTGGCTGGCCTGCACCGCTTCCAGCAGGCCGGGCACGCCGGGGCGATTAAAGGCCGGATTGGCCGCAGTGCGGGCGCGCTCGTTGAGGATTGCATCGTTGTCTTTCAGGAACTGCACTTCCTGCGCATCCCTGAGCGGGATAAAGATCATCGGGTCGCCGCTGGAAGAGACCATGCGCCGCGTCAACCCGACCACGGTATATTCGTGACGCCGTATGTTGATCCGGTCCCCCAAAGACAAACCGGTTTTGATATCCGCCAGCGCTTCATAATGTGACTGCGTGATCGGGCGACCCGCGACCAGATAGGCAGGTTCACCCGGCTTGCCTGTCTCAAAGCCGACCAGCATCACCCGAATCTCTTTGCGCTTGTGGCGAATCTGCATGGTCAAATAGGTGACGTTGCCGGCTTCCTGGATGCCGGGCAGCCCCAACAAATCCCGCGCCACATCATCGTGCACGCTGGAAGGTTCGGCGTAGGGGCCCAGCGTATCCTGCTGCACCACCCACAGATCGGCACCGGCGTTCTCGATCAGCACCCGCGCGTCGTCCACCATGCCGCGATAAACACCCGCCATGGTCAGCGTCACACCGATCAGCAGGCCCAAGCCGACCCCGGTGAAAACGAATTTCCCCCAGCCATGCAGAATGTCGCGGCTCGCCAGATTGATCACGGCTTAACCTTTCACCAACCCGGATACGACTTTCACGTTCAAACCGGCGCGCAGGGGTTGCTGGCTATAGACGACAACATCGTCGTTGTTTTCGAGTCCCTCGAGGATTTGTGTGCGCCCATCCAGGGTCGTCATGCCAACCTTGACCGCTTTGAACTGCAATTCCTTGTCCACCAAAATCCACACGCCATCCTGTTTGTCGATGCGCTTCACTGCCGCGGCCGGAACGGAGCGCACATTTTTCAATTCGGGCAATCGAATGGTGACTTCCGCATATTCGCCCAGGCTGGCATCGGGGACGCTGACTGAAACATTGACGATCCGCTCTTCGGTCACGGCATCACTCACCCTGTCGATGCGTGACACCCTGCCTGGTAGCGTCTGCCGCGGCTGCGAGCGCAGAACGACCTCCGCCTCCTGTCCGACACGAATTTGTCCGGCTTGCTGCTGGGCGATGCGCGTCTCGACCCACAGGCTATTTTCATCGATCACTTGCAGCACCATTTGACCGCCGCCGACCGTGCTCCCCGCTTCGGCCATTCTGGCAACGACCACACCATTGACCGGACTGATCAGCCGCGTCTGTGCACGCGTCTTGCCGATCCCGCGCAAATCGGCTTGTGCCCGGTCATGCTCCGCCCGGGCGGCGGCCAGATTGGCCGAGGCGGCCGCCAATGCAGCCGCGGCAGCATTCTTTTCGTACTGCTTTGCGGCAAGCATCTCCTGGCTGACAAAACCCTGCGCACGCAACTCCTGATAACGGCTGAAAGTTGAGGAAGATGTCTCGAAACGACTCTGTGCTTCACGCTCCTGTGCTTCCGCCGCGAGGATGGAGCTGGCAGCCTTCTCCACCATGCGCTGGCTGCCCGCGAGCTTTTCATCAAGGTCGACCGGGTCCATCTCGGCCAGCACCTGTCCGGCAACGACCCTGTCCCCCTGATCGACCAGCACGCTTTTCACACGGCTGGTAAAAGTGGGGGCCAGGTTGTAACTGTATCGGGCCTGCAATGTGCCAATGCCGAATACCGCACTGGCAAGGCTGCCGACTTGTACTTTTTCGAGCGTAACCTTGACCGGCGCCAACGGACCCTGAGTCAGCACGACCCAGCTGAACAGCGCGAACAATCCGATTCCGAGAGCTGATAGTTTGATTCGTTTGGGAGACATGAAACATCACCAAGTAAGTAATTGGCCGCTATCTTAATGGTATTCATGAAATCGCGCAATAAGCCGTCACAATCCCTATTTCTCCAAGGCAGAATTGAGAAAAACTGTTGACCCCATCTGCTGCCGCACCTTGGTCGAAATAATGCACGTTATACTGCCTGCACTTCACAAACCTGCTTCCTACCCACACATCCAGGAGTTAATCACCGCGCCGACGCTGGTGCTGGGTGCAGCGCAGTTTCAGCAAATGGGATTTCTGTGGACCGCATCAATCGTGACAGCCAATGCCGGCATCTCGCTGCTGCTGGCTTTGCTACTCAATACTGCGCTGCCGCGCAGGCGGTATCCGCAGCGGCAGGCAGTCCGCACACCCGCCACGCCAGTGGAAAAGTCAGTCATGCTCATCCCGGAACAGCAAGACTTGGAGTGGGCAATGACGCAAACCGACAGCGCACTCGACATCAGCGTGGATGATTTGACCGAGATTTACTGGCTGGCACAACAACGCGCACAAGTCAGATACGATTCGGCAACGCGCTAAACAAGCCCGGTGAATGTTTTAAAGACAGGCGAAGTCGGCGGCAAATCACCAAATATTCGCTGTTGCGCCGGACCGCACGATGCGAATGATCACGCACCAATAAAAATGACCGCCGAAGCGGTCATTTTTTGCGATTCCATTCCGGGTCAGAACGGAATGTCGTCGTCAAAGTTATCGAAATTTCCTTTGGCCGCCGGTGCGGCCGGCTTGGCTGCCGGTGCGCTGCGCGCCGGCGCAGATGATTGGTTCTCCACGACTTCAAAGCTGCCGCCGGTGGACTTGCTGCCGAGCATCTTCATCTCGTTGACAACGATCTCGCTGATATAACGATCCTTGCCTTCCTTATCCTGGTATTTACGGTTCTGGATGCGGCCTTCGACATAGATGAGGGAGCCCTTCTTCAGGTATTCGCCGGCAATCTCGGCCAGACGGCGGTAGAACACCAGATTGTGCCATTCGGTGCGTTCCTGCTTCTCGCCGCTCTTGTCCTTGTAGTTCTCCGAAGTCGCCAGCGACACATTGGTCACCGCTTCGCCGTTGGTCATGTAACGCGTCTCCGGGTCCTTGCCCAGACGCCCGATCAGAATTGCCTTGTTAACCGACATGTCATGCCCCTTTCACCATATTTTCAATCGCGTTCTCGTCGAACCCGCTCATCTCAACCTTGAGGCAGGCGATTTGCTCCCCTGCCACCACCAGCACTTCTTTTACACCGCGCAATTGTGCCAGAGACTGCCGCAACTTGCCCGCCGCATCTTCATTCATCTCCGGCAAGTGATACATTTTGGTCATCAGCGCTTGCGGCGGACGCATGGACGAAGCCACGACCAGCCACAGTAGCAGCATAAGCACGGCGAACACCAACACCGCATTGCCGCCGTAGAGTTGCATCAGCAAGCCGCCCATGGCCGAACCGAAGAACGCACCCAGAAACTGCACACTGCTGAACACACCCATCGCCGTGCCCTTGGCGGCCAGCGGCGCGATCTTGCTGACGATGGAGGGCTGCGTCGCTTCCAGCACATTGAAGGCGGTGAAGAACACCAGCAACGAGAGTGCCACGCCCCACACGCTGTCCTGCATGAACAGGATGCCAAGTTGCCCCAGCGCCGCCATTATGATCGAGAGCATAAATACCTGCTTCAACTTCGCCTTCTTCTCTGCCACGATGATCGGCGGCACCATCAGCGCAAAGGCAATCAGCATCACCGGCAGGTACACCTGCCACTGGTGCTGCGCATCCAGCCCGTCGGCGCGCAGGATGAACGGCACCTGCATGAACACCGACATCAGGATCGCGTGCAGGGTGAATACGCCAAAATCCATGCGCAGCAGATCCTTGTTGCGCAATACTTCTTTAAGTTTGCCGGTATTGGCTTCCGTATCGGAATGGAAGCGCGTGATTCCCGGCTTGGGGATGAACCAGATCACGACCGCGATGGAGACGAAAGCCAGCACGCCGACCAGCGTGAAGATGCCGGACATGCCGATGAGACGGTACAGAATCGGTGACAGCACCATTGAAATCGAGAACGTAATGCCGATGGAGATGCCGATCAGGGCCATCGCCTTGGTACGGTGCTCCTCGCGCGTCAGGTCTGCCGTCAGCGCCATCACCGCCGCGTTGATCGCCCCCGCGCCCTGAATCACCCGTCCGGCGATGATCCAGTAAATGTCATCCGCCGAGGCCGCGATGAAACTGCCCGCCGCAAACAACAGTAAACCCATGATGATGATGGGCTTGCGCCCGTAACGGTCGGACAGCCAGCCGGCAGGAATCTGCAGAATCGCCTGCGTCAGGCCATATGCACCCAGCGCGACCCCGATCAGAAAATGACTCTGCCCGCCCGGCAGTTTCTCGGCATACAGCGCGAAGATCGGCAGGATGATGAACAAGCCCAGCATGCGCAGGGCGTAGATACCGGCCAAACCGATGCTGGCGCGGCGCTCAAGAGGGGTCATTGCGGAGGATGAGACTGACATGAATGCGCTTTGGAATCTTTTTCGAAGTCGCGTATATTAGCAGGTCGCCCAACCTGACGCATGACCCATGGAATACATCAAAATACGCGGTGCGCGCACCCACAATCTCAAGAACATCAGCCTCGATCTGCCGCGCAATCAATTGGTGGTGATCACCGGCTTGTCCGGCTCCGGCAAGTCCTCGCTCGCGTTCGATACGCTGTATGCCGAGGGGCAGCGACGCTATGTGGAGTCGCTTTCGGCATATGCGCGCCAGTTCCTGCAGTTGATGGAGAAGCCCGATGTCGATCTGATCGAGGGGCTCTCCCCCGCCATCGCCATCGAGCAGAAAGCGACTTCGCATAACCCGCGTTCGACAGTGGGTACGGTGACGGAAATTCACGATTATCTGCGCCTGCTGTTCGCCCGCGCGGGCGATCCGTATTGTCCGCAGCACGACATCGTGCTGCAGGCGCAATCCGTGGGACAAATGGTGGATACGGTGCTGGCGCTGCCGGAAGGCACGAAGGTAATGATCCTGTCGCCCGTCGTGGTGGAACGCAAGGGCGAGCAACTGGAGTTGTTTGACGAGCTGCGCGCGCAGGGTTTCGTGCGCCTGCGCGTGAACGGCAAGGTGTGTGAAATGGACAACCTGCCGAAGCTGGCGAAGAATTCCAAGCACACCATCGAGATCGTGGTGGACCGGCTGAAAGTTTCGCCGGACATCAAACAGCGTCTGGCGGAGTCGTTCGAGACGGCATTGCGCCATGCCGATGGCCGCGCGCTGGCGGTGGAAATGGACTCCGGCGGCGAGCATCTGTTCTCGGCCAAATTCGCCTGTCCAATCTGCAATTACTCGCTGCAGGAATTGGAGCCGCGCCTGTTCTCGTTCAACAGCCCGATGGGTGCGTGCCCGAAGTGCGACGGCCTCGGCGTGATCTCGTTCTTCGATCCGGCGCGCATCGTGGCTTTCCCAAACCTGTCGCTCTCCAGCGGCGCAATCAAGGGCTGGGATCGGCGCAATCAGTTTTATTTCCAGATGCTGGACAGTCTGGCGCAACATTACGATTTCGATCTGGAACGTCCGTTCGAAAGCCTGCCTGAAAAAATCCAGCAGGTGGTGCTGTACGGCAGCGGGCGCGAAGAGATCCCGTTCCAGTATCTGAACGAGCGCGGCAAGAAGATGCTGCGCGAACATCCCTTCGAGGGCATCGTCAACAATCTGGAGCGGCGCTACAAAGAGACGGACTCGCCCACGGTGCGCGAAGAGCTGGCGAAATATCTGAACTCGTGTTCGTGCCCGGAATGCAAAGGCACGCGCCTGCGCGTGGAGGCTCGCCATGTGCGCGTGGCCGAGCGCACGATCTACGAATTGAATGCCTTGCCGCTGAAGCAGGCGCTAACTTTTTTCCGGAACGTGACGCTGCCAGGCAACAAACAGGCAATCGCCGAGAAGATCGTGCAGGAAATCGCCAATCGCCTCACCTTCCTCAACAACGTCGGACTGGATTATCTGTCGCTGGAACGTTCGGCCGAGACACTTTCCGGCGGCGAGTCGCAGCGTATCCGTCTGGCCTCGCAGATCGGTTCCGGCCTGACGGGCGTGATGTACGTGCTGGACGAGCCCTCCATCGGCCTGCACCAGCGCGATAACGACCGCTTGCTGGATACGCTGAAGCGCCTGCGCGACATGGGCAACAGCGTGATCGTGGTGGAGCATGACGAGGATGCCATACGCTCTGCTGATTTCGTGGTGGATATGGGACCGGGCGCCGGCGAGCATGGCGGCTTGGTGGTGGCACAAGGCACGCCGCAGGAAGTGTGCGCCAACCCGCAGTCGCTCACCGGCGATTATCTGACCGGTCGGCGTGGCATCGCGTTGCCCGCGCAATATCGCAAACCTGATGCCGAGCGCCGCCTGAAGATCAGCGGTGCCTGCGGCAATAATCTGAAGAACGTCACCCTTGATCTGCCCGTCGGTTTGCTCACGTGCATCACCGGTGTATCCGGCTCGGG
>Ga0210006_1002635_pt1 | contig 11559 bp, 8 predicted proteins | sample CryGey02umfilter_2_FD_185452 | JGI IMG/M metagenome (GOLD analysis project Ga0210006, IMG submission 185452) | Groundwater microbial communities from aquifer in Utah, USA - Crystal Geyser 4/10/14 0.2 um filter (SPAdes) (version 3) | ecosystem: Environmental > Aquatic > Deep subsurface >... | reverse complement strand
ATTGTGGCGAGCGACTCAAGGTAGTAGCGAATTTTGCGTTCCGCAGTCGCATGGAAGACGAGCTCTGCGAGACTTCCAGAAGACAAAGGACGACGAGTAGTGATTTTGGTAATCATGGTGACAACAGGATAACAAAATCTCTAACGAGTTGAGCAAAATCCTATTGCAGCCACGAAGCGTCGATGCCCTAGCGAGACACAAGACACAAAAAATCTATAAATACCTCCACCACCCACGATACTCACTCGGCACGCTGTCAAAAACTCCGACACTAGCAGTCCCCTGCAAAGTCAGAGTCCACTCTTCGCCGAGAAATCCTTGCGTCATATCGGAGGAAGGAGCGACAGTCATATAGACAATAACATGAGGATGTTGCTGCACGGATTGATCGGTTTCCGAAAATGCTCTGTAAGGATCTTCAAAAGGCGCGATATAAAAAGAAAGCTCTACGATATTCATTCCTACTGGTGTAATCGGCTCAAAATCACCATCATCCAAATCCCCAACTTCTAAGTCCAACTGAGCCTCGGGCACAGCATAATCCTCATAAGTAGATCCATCGGAATTGTAATGCCGAACACTATCCTGACAAGTATACGAGTCGGCACAAGCCCAGTAGTCCGTAATCCCGTCATTATCAACATCCGTGCCCGTCATTTCCAACATGGATATAACACTTTCTTGGTCACCGAGATCATTGGTGAAATTTTCTAGCGCAAGCATCACCTTGCGACTCGCGCTACCGTCAATCAGGTATAACTGGCTCTGTAGAGAGTTGCCGATATCGTCACAACCGGCAGTAGTGCATAGTGCATTCATAGAGAGCTCATCCCCGGACACAGGATGCACGCCAAAATTCACATCATAAGTCGAAGTATCGAGACTCTGGCAATCCTCAGTAAAAAAATATTCGGAGTCGTATGTGCAGTCATCGCCATCGATACCATCTCCGCCTCCATCGTAGGAGGTAAGAGGCCCCCCACCACTTCCGGGATCATAGAAAGTCGATCCATATACGCCGTAATTTTGCCCATAAACCACGAAATCAAGAACAAGCTGGCTATAGTATTCGTCGTAGTCGATCGTAGACCTTTGTATCTCGCGCAAAATCTTTTCCATCGCAGCCTCGGCCTCTGTAAAAACGTATTCCTGCACCTGCACCTTCCGACTCATTCTGGAAATATTGGTAAAAATCGTCACAGAAGTCACCGCCAAGATAGCGAAAATCGAGATAGCTATCACGATTTCAATCAGCGTAAACCCTTTTTTTTGTATTTTATTTTCCACGCGAGAAATTCTAGCAGAAGTTCAGAGCGCCTGCCACCGAAAGAATATCACAGTAACCCAATCAACTTTAAGTTTCGGGATTGAGGTAAAGCAGGACGCAACATAATACCAAGGCGAGCTTCATTTCGAGACAACGTAATACCAATGGTCTTGAATTTTTTTCACTTCATAGAATAAACCGCCAAAATCACCGACAAATTTAGTATTATCAAATTCACGATTATCTTCAATATAGATAAAAGCCGAATAATTATCGAGTAGCCCGCGTAGAACATAAAATTTTACATCAATATTCTCATCGGAGCTTACTTGTATCATCACTTCATTGCCTCCATTAGATATATTGCCAAATTGATCTGGAACGGAAATCATTCCATCGGCTACTTCCGGATTATCCAATGACTCAATAAAAGCTTCTCTCTGGCTGAGTGAACCATAAAAGTCAATCCATATAAAAGCTTGCGTGCAATACAATATTACCTCAATAACTACAAATCCCAATCCAATTAAACAGGCGATATAGCGCTTCCTAAATAGTGCAAATAAGATAGAAAGTATTAATATTATAGCGGCTCCGCTAAAAACCCAGGACGTAAAAAACACAGTAAGCCACCCGGCAACATCTCCACGCCAAAGTTCCAGAATAATCAACAGAAAACCGAGAATAGTAACCGATAGGACCGGAAGCAAATGTTTTTTATTCATGTTTCAGTTGTTTATCCAGTAATCATTCGCTTTTTCCCAGGCAAAATACAGGTAGTATTCGCAGTACAGCAGCAGTCCAATCAACTTTGCGTTTCAGAATTAAAAAAGACTACTACTCAAATCACCGGATTTCATCATCTCAACATCAGACAAACCAAGTTCATCTTTTACTCGAGAAAACTCTCCTTCATCAAAAGGATCGCTAATCGAGAGATTGACCCTGTCAATTACATACCAAAGTATTTCGCCGGCAGAAGAATTCTGGACGAGAACTTCTCTCTCAACAATAATATAAAGATCGTTCCAACCAACCGCAATCACCTTAGTAGGTACTGACAATCCATAATCACTATACAAAGTAACATCAATAGAACTATTCCTGGACAACCCAAATCCATCAACAAAGTATCCGTCATAATCCAAAGTACCGGGACCGAATCCACTAAAGGCAATAACGATAAACCATAAAACAAGCGATATGCCAATAAATGAAACAAGGATGACGAACCAAATTTGTTTTTTCATAATTGTATATTAATGATTTTCGTCATCAGAAGGATCTCTGATTGGCATAGTCTCGTCAAGAGCACCAAACACATAATACGGTATCAAATCTCCAGAACCCTGCTCGATATAACCAATATTATTAGCAAAATCCAAAACACTACCAACGGCTCTCATCTCGTCAAAATTATAGTAATCATTGAAATTAATTTCAATATTATAAGAACCATCATCGTTAATACCCATAACAGTATATCGGTAAGATATCTTGCCGATCACCATACTTAATTCTAAGTCTTCCGAGTGAGTAGAGAAGTTATAACTACCTTCCCCGGAGCTCAAACCGGACTGGATATTACTACCAATTTGACCCAAAATATCTTGATATCCTTGCGATCCGGCAATAGAACTACCAAGCAAATCGTCTTCAGAAAAAACAATAGGACTTCTAAAGCCACCAAGAAATTCGGTATATGGATTTGGTATAGAATAGGAGATCATATCAGAAGCCAGGTTATAACCAATCGCATCTAATGTACCGGCAACCCCTTTCCAGAACTGATACGAAACAGGCCTCTCCCCGCTCGGATCAATATACTTGATCGGATTGTTCCGTACATACGCGTAGGTGTTGAAAGACTGCGGATCTCTGAGCATCTCAAGGAATCTCTCATCATACACGGCGGGATCTCGTGACATGAACTTCGTTACCTCGGGATTGTAGTAACGTGATCCGTAATAATAGAGTCCGATCTCCGAGTCCTCCTCCTGTCCGGTGTACTTGTAACTATTGCCGAAATCCTCACCGGAAGTCTCTTCCGAATAAGTTCCTCCGTACGGATAATATTGGTACTCCGCCACAATCTCTCCATCTTCGTCCGTCATGATGGAAGCTCCACCGAGGTGATCTTCGTGGAAATAATACTTCTTCGCGGAAGCAATGTTCGGATTGAACAAAAACAAGACAGCAAGCATGAAACCGATAGTTTTCTTCATAGCATGAGTAGGTTAGATAACCATATCAATACCACCTCAACCTTAAATTTTTATGAAAAAAAATCGCATATTTCCACACGCACTATGATTCTTGAGCTTGTGGGCTCTTGCCGAAAATCAAGCAAAACATCTCAAATCCACTTGCGATATCGAAATGGCGCGTCACGCACCATAACGACAACACAAAACTACCTGCAGGAACTTGACTAAACCCTTGTTTTTTGGTAGAAATAAGGTGCCATAAAAGAAAGCCACGATTGTAATGAATTGAAACACTGGAAATCTCTCGAGGGGAGCTCATTTTTTACCGTTTGACATATCCCACACATGAGATCACAAGAATCACCCAAATCAAAGTCCGGAATACTGAATGGATTAGGTAGGCTGCTCAGCCCGAGAGGTTCTGCCGAAGCTCAGAGAAGGGCGCCATCTTCCGACGTAGATATCGCAAGAAGCGGAAGATATCGTGTCGCTCCTCTTGCCGCACTTGCGCTTGCGGGAGTGATAGGAATGGCTCCGGGCAAAGCGAAGGCGGATGGCCTAACGGTTGAATGTGATACGCCATCAGCCGTGACTTCTGTTGCGAGCGGAGGCGCTGACGCTTACTACACTCCCGATGGATATTTTACCCACGAGGATACTATCTGGAATTTCGATAGTCCTTTATACTATGGGTCAACTTCAAATACTGTGACGGTCACCGATTACGAAGGAGAAGATGTCAGAAGTCTTAGCGAAGTGGATGGGATGTATTATGCAGATGTAGGTGGTAATGCAGTTGAAATGACGTGCTCCGGCACCACGTGTACAGCAGCTGATATTAGCGGATTAGGAGCAGCAGTCAATGGTATAACGTATCACGATGGAGCATATCTATACACAAACACCGATCCTTGGGGTAACGAATCGATTTTCGAACTTGGCGGCTCAACCGTGTGGCCTGTTTACAGCGATCCTGATGCGGCAACCGATTACTACCATCCGGAGTCATGCGGATCAGCATCTAACTACCTGGCAATAGAGAAGAACGAAGGAACGATTTCTAACGATGTTTTGGTAATAATAGACACAAGTACGGGAGATTCCGGCGAATATGCAATAGGTGGAGACAGACCGATGTGCGAAGATAACGGCGATGGAACGATAACTGTTCGCTATACCGCCCCGGACGGCTCAGGAGGATATCCTGTTTACGAAACAACATGTACGGTAACAACAGATGTAGTCGACGCTGACGAGGATGGAGTAGCTGCGGGAACAGATTGCGATGATGACGACGCTTCTGTTGGAGCAGCTTCAGGGTACGTAACGGATGCGGACGGAGACAACTATCACGCGGATGGAACGGAAGCGGACGTATGCCCGGACGATGTTACTGCGACTCAAATATTGGCCACTTCTTCTTACGGAGTGGATTGCGACGACAGTAGCTCAGGTATTACGACAGAAGTCAGCCACGTACATGATGGCGACGGAGACGGATATCACAATCCTTCCGTCACTTCCGTCGACTATTGCCCAGCGGATGCGCCTTCAGGATACATTTCAAGTTCATCTTCATTAGGAGAAGATTGCGATGACTCGTCTGCAGCGGTAAATCCTTCCGCTACGGAGACTCCATACAACGGAGTAGATGACGATTGCGATCCGACAACATCCGATGACGATCTTGATGGAGACGGACTTGTACACGCTGACGATTGCGATGATACCAATGCAAGTATTACAATACCTGTAGAGTACGGAGCGGATTATGACCATGACGGTTATCCTGATCTCAACGATACAGAAGGGGCCTGCCCAGGCACGGAATCGGCAGACTATATCGAAGCAGGCGGTCTCGATCACGATTGCGATCCGGGTGACTCCAACACTTATCCGGGAGCTCCTGAGCAGTGTGACTCTCTGGATAATGATTGTGACGATGTGGTCGATAACGACGTCGTCTATACCAACTGGTACGTTGACAATGACGGCGACGGCTACGGAGCCGGCACAGCTAGAAATGACTGTCTTGCCGATGATAACGAAGTTGCGAATAGCGACGATTGCGACGATACGGACGGCAGCGTCAATCCTTCCGCTACAGAAGAGATCTTTGACGGAATCGATAACGACTGCGACGATACTACGGAAGACGAACCTTCCATTATCAGTACAGATTGTGAAGGAGAGATTACTCCTACGTCACGTGGCAGCGAAGGATCAAAAGCTTCCGATACTTTCGCCCTAAGGGCTGGCGACATCACTTGTACCGTAACATTCGACCTCGCCGAAGACGGAACGAACGGAGACAAACCTTACTCGCAGCTATATCCGGGTTCAAGCGTTTCTTACGCCTTCGACTCTACCGACGAAGACAATCCTTACTACGTCGCTGTGTTGGAAGACGGAACAACTACGGAGACTTACACTAACGGCTCCCCTACCCAAGTTTACGAAGGCGTCGAAGGATGGTTCCTGGGTCACGAAGGATCCGCAAGAGAAACTTCATATACCAACGGATATCTCGATATGACCGTACTTGAACCTACAATCACTCTGGAGCACGACGTTAACGGAGGAGAGATGTATGTTGAAGACTTGGAGAGAGCGGAAACTTTCACAGAGGAAGGCGACAGAGTCGTTGTAGATGTGGAAGCAAACAAGTACGAGGTTAATCCGGATGATAATACTGACGATACTGGCACCCCTGAGACCGATGACACTGGCACTCCAAACACGGAAGACCCTGACAATCCGGGTGGTTGCAACTGCAGTACTGTAGAGGACCGAACACGTGGCAAATTGGCGGCAGTCTTGGCGGGAATACTCGCTCTTACAGCTGTAAGGAGAAAGGACTAGTTCTGAAAAACAAAGTTGATCGGACTGCTGGAGTATTGGCTGAACCAACCGTCTTTTGTCCAAACATAAGTTTCACCACGGCTCTCGGTATATCCCGTGACGGTGATATAGCTGCTGTCGCTTGAGATCGGCACATCCGTCTTGATCTGGTATTCGAGATAGGTGATCGGCATATCCGCCCCGTCCGTTGCGGACTGAACAAAAGTCAGCTTCAAAACAGGATACTCCATCGGGTCTATGGCGTCCTGGAGGGCTTGTTCAATAGAATCAAGTGAGTCTGGAGCTGATTTAGAACTCAATTCTAATACCGTATAATAGTCCGATGATTTCGCGTAATTAAGTCGTGTCGTATGGATTTGAGAATCATTCTCAGTCCTATACTCAATTCCCATGGCATTCTCAGTTTTATTTTCATACCCCTCCACATAATCACTTCCATCGACTCTTTCACCTGTGATTTGCCACGAGACGATGACGGGGTTGTTGTCGAATGTGCAGCCGTAAATAGATGTCGTATCCGTTCCGTCCGAACACAGAATGTTCTCGCCGTTTGCGGTGCGGATGCGGACTTCGAGGAGGCTGCCGTCGAAGGTTGTATCACCTTGAGCGTATAGTGGGATGCTTACGGTGTTGCCGTAGTAGAGTCTGTTCCAGTTGCAGGCGTCGTCTTCATCCGTTTCGTCGGTACACTCTTGAGAGGCGCTACCCAGGGTTGGGATCGGAACATAATAATATGATGAGCCGTTAAGTTGGGATTCGCCGTAGACGGCGTACTCTGCCCATGTGTTTAAGTCGCCCGTGTCCATCGTGATTGTGTTCGATACGTCGCAGCCGGCGTCGCAGTTTTGGCTGATGTATACCAATGCTTCTTCGAAGGCCGAATTGGCGGAGGATTGCGCCTGCATCACCGCTTGCATTTCGCCGACACGTCCAATACTACGTAAAATAGTTTCGCTCAGAGTTACTGTCGTGACCATCATGGCGGTAACGACGATGATCGCGAAAATGAGGGAAATGCCTTTTGGGCGATGTCCTTCACTACGCTAACGCTCGCTAACGCTCGCCTTCACTTTCTTATCGAGAATTTTTTCTGAGTTTTGTTTCACGATGAGATTTTACCACAAAACAAAAAAAAGGAAGCAAAAAAGCCGCTCTACTCCAACACCGCCTTAATCCTTCTCACTCCGGAACTTGAAGACTGTTCTTTTTTGATACGGAATTTGCCCATACCTCCTGTTTTTTCTACATGTGGCCCACCGCAAATTTCCTTGGATGCTCCTTTGACTGTGTAAACTTTTATAATGTTTCCATACCTCTCGCCAAAAACTCCGACAGCTCCACGTTCATGCGCCTCGTCGGGAGTCATCTCTTCGCAACCAACTTCAAGATCGGCCTCTATCCACTCATTTACCAATTTTTCAACTTCGGATTTTTGCTCATCGGTCATCGCCTCGGGATGAGAGAAATCGAAACGCAGTCTCTCCGCGGTAATATTAGAACCTTTTTGGTAAACATGATCGCCAAGCACTTGGCGAAGAGCCGCAAGAAGTAAATGAGTCGCCGTATGTAGTGCCGTAGTAGCCGCGCTATCATCTTGAAGCCCACCTTTGAACTTGGCTTCGGCACCGGCACGTGACATCTCTTGGTGCTTCTCAAAAGCCTGATGAAAGCCCTCTTCATCTACGATGAGGCCGTTCTCTTTGGCTAAATCTTTGGTCATTTCAAGCGGGAATCCGTAAGTGTCGTATAGCTTAAAAGCCAACCTGCCACTCAGGATTTTCGCATCTCCTCTCAGTAAATTAGGTAAGATTTTCTCAAACTCTTTCTCGCCTTGATGCAAAGTCCTGCAGAATTGCGCCTCTTCCTTTTCAAGAGCTGTCAAAATATGATCCGCGAAATCGCTAAGTTCCGGATAAATGTCGATAAAAATTTTCGCGACATCGCAAACGCTGTCATCTATTCCGATCTTCCTCATTTGTCTGATTGAGCGTCTGATAAGTCGTCTTAGAACATACCCTTGATCCGTATTCGAAGGCATTACGCCTTTCGGATCGCCAATTATGAAAACAGCAGCACGAATATGGTCTGCAATAATGCGCTCGGCTTCGGTAATATCCTGCGCGGTAGCTTTCTCTCTTAAAAACTCCAAAACAGGCAGGAAAAGCTCGGTATCATAATGAGTAGGAACGCCTTGCATAAGAGCGATCACTCTCTCAAGCCCAAGTCCGGTGTCTACATTCTTCTGCTCAAGAGGCTCGTACTTGCCATCGGCAGTCTTGTTATATTCCATAAAAACATCGTTCCAAATCTCGACATATTTGCCGCAATCGCAGTCAACTCCATCTTCCGCGCACCGAGAGCACGGCTCTTTTCCGGTATCAAAAAACATCTCGGTATCAGGTCCGCAAGGGCCGGTTTGTCCTGCAGGTCCCCACCAATTCTCTTTTTTGCCATAAAACCAGATCCTCATAGGTCCGGGTCCATGTTCGGAAGCTCTTTTGAAACCTAGCTCTTCCCAGTATCCGGCTGACTCCTCGTCTTTTGGCGCATCATTATCACCGGCAAAACAGCTCACATTAAGTCTCTCGGGGTCAATGCCAAGACCATGCTCCTTATCGGTCAAAAACTCATAACTCATAGAGATCGCCTCTTTTTTGAAATAATCTCCAAGGCTCCAGTTCCCAAGCATCTCAAAAAAAGTGCAGTGCGTATCATCTCCGACCTCGTCAATATCATCGGTACGCAAACATTTCTGGCAGTCGACAAGTCTAGTTCCCGCAGGATGAGACTCGCCCATCAAATAAGGAACAAGAGGGTGCATTCCAGCTGTAGTGAAAAGCACGGTAGGATCGTTCTCGGGTATAAGCGAAGCGCCGGCAATCTCGCTGTGGCTATGCTTTTTAACAAAAAAATCTATATATTTACGCTTGAGTTCGGAAGCTTTCATGTGAGGGAAAAATAACGTCTATTAACGCACTGAATTTACTGGAAGAGAACTCAAGGCGCAAGTCAACGAATATGCGTTATGCGGGATTGGCGAAGTCTGTCCGCCAAAAAGTCGGCGAAACCGGTGTCCTTATCGGAATGTCGCAAACCCGCAAGAATTTCCTGGATAATGCGCTCGGGAAGCACGGGCTCGTCCGCAGATGGATCTGCGGAGCGAGCAGCCTTCCTGCACTCTATTCGAGATATTTCGGGGAATGTCATTCGGACGGCAGTGAGGGCGGTACGTTGCAAAGCCGCCAACGCGCCATCTTCGTCAGAAGTTGGAGCCAGAATATGCAAATCAACATCCATCTCCCGTAGTTCGTCTATAGTGAGTCCCAATTTGCCGGCAAGACCATAGCAAACTCGGCTAATAAACATATTGTTGTCATTAGCGCGGACCGGTAATCGAAGAGGATTCTGCCAAAGTCTCCTTAAGATACGGAGCCAGGGTACGCGAACCGTCAAAGGACATTCGTCATATAGCCTGCTTATGGCGCCTTCGATGTCGTCGGAATCACGTTCGGGTCGTCCGGAAAAAGTATTCATAATACAAGGTGTGTTTAGGATGATGCCTCTCCATGATTGCCCGAAGACGCATTTTATGTTATAATTTAAAGATAGTCAAATTGTCGATACCGGAATAATGATGATATAATCCAAAACCGATACTGCTACAGTCTACAGTCTACAGTCTACCGTGAAAACCACTCTCATAAAAATCAGCATCCCTGTGGGGGAGAACAAAGCCGAAACATTCGAGCAGATGCTTGTAAATTTGCACGAGGTTATGGATGGCGTGCCAATGGGTCTAGAGATGATCTCGGTTGATCAGCATGTCTATTTTGGGCTACGTATCCCTTCCCAGATGGAAACCGCAGTAGAAGGGCAGGTTTACGCACTGTATCCACACGCGGAAGTATTCAGTTCCGATGAGTATATAAAAGCTCCAGACACAGGAGGATTTGCAGCGGCGGAATTGTCACTTAAGAGGTCTGATATATATCCAATTTCTTCATATAAGGGGTTCGATGGTGATTCGCTCTCAAGTATTTTTTCAATTTTATCAAAAGCTGCTCAGGAAGAAGAGGTCTGGATACAGGTACTCGTCGAGCCGATGCAGGATAATTTCAGGCTGAATTTCAAAAGGAGTTGGAGCATAAAGATGAACTCAATAGCGAGGATTTTCCGCCTAAGAGATAGGCTTAAACTAAAAGGTCTCGCAAATCTGAGGCAGCAGGAGAAAGCCGCGTTCGACGCAAAAGCGGAGAAGCATACGTTCAGAGCTTCTGTCAGGATAGCTTACAAATCCAGGACACAAGCCGAGGCAGGCAATAAGCTGATTTCCTTGGTAAAAGCGTATACTCAGTTCAATACGATAGACTTCAACAGCTTCAAAGTAGCAAAACTAACCAAAGCGATGTTTGTAGATATCACTCGCAACCTCAAATACCGCACCAGCATGATGCTTAACTGCGAAGAAGTGGCGGGGCTATATCACTTCCCAAATCCGGATATCGTTCCACACATCGTGCACGTCACATCGCGCAAAGCAGAGCCGCCTCAGGATCTTCCTAAGCAAGGGCAATTAGGCCCAGGAGAGATGTCGGTTTTCGGAGCGACCAACTACCATAATCAGCAAATTAGATTCGGGATCAAGAGAGTTGATCGGCGACGTCACCTTTATGTCGTCGGTAAGTCCGGTACCGGAAAGAGTAAATTCATGGAGCTTCTGATTATTTCGGATATCCTTGCAGGTAAAGGTGTCGGTGTACTGGATCCTCACGGCGATTTGGTAGATGCTGTGATGAAATATATTCCACCCGAGAGGAAAGATGACGTTGTTCTATTCGATCCTGCGGACATGGAATTCCCGATAGCATTCAACCCGCTAGAGCAGGTCCCGCCTGAGCTGCGTCTTAGAGTTACGATAGGTTTCGTTGAGATTTTCAAGAAACTTTTTGGTGCCAACTGGACGCCTCGTCTTGAGCACGTTCTTAGATATACGACACTCGCTCTACTCGATTCACCGGGGACGACAGTGCTTTCTATCTTGAAGATGCTTTCGGACAAAAATTACCGCCAAAGAATAGTTGCGAACATCCAGGACTCAGTTATCAAAAACTTCTGGGTAAACGAGTTTGCTTCCTGGAGCGAAAAATTCGACAACGAAGCGATCATGCCGCTTCTTAACAAGGTGGGTCAATTCGTTTCCACCCCTTTAATCAGACATATTAT